>LDZR01000628.1_pt1 | contig 27333 bp, 28 predicted proteins | sample 615371 | NCBI WGS metagenome assembly LDZR01 (sample SAMN03408294, study PRJNA278302) | terrestrial metagenome | isolation source: oil reservoir sample K2 | place: USA: Alaska, North Slope, Kuparuk formation | collected 2013
CATAATTACGGCTCCAAACCAATTCCAGTGACTAAAAAAGTTCCATCTTCCAAACCACCACCAGCACATAAACTCGCCTCCTTTCTTCCTACCCACCTGGGTAGGTACATAATGATTATACAACTTACCAAAACCAATCAATTATCTTCTTATTGAACTCTAATTTTTAAATAAATTCTTCTCGTTAACGAATGAAACAATTATTATTTACTGATTATCTGTTGATTCATGATAATTTACCATTTGATAATTTGTATGTTATTTTCAGGTAATAGTACAGTTTTTGAAATGTGATAAAGTTTCTTCTTGAGAATTAAAAGGAGAGCGGTTAATATGTTTTTTTTCAATCTCAAAAAAATGAATATTTTTGATCTATATAAAGGTATTGTTGTTTTTATTGAAAGGGGCTTTAAGCCCCTTTTATTTTGCAAAAAATGTGAGGTGAGCGATATTGAAAGCTTATGATCCATTCAAGAAACTATGGCATGAAGTAGATATAATAACGCCTGTAAAGACCCGGGGTCTTATAGCCTGTCCGACATTTTTTGACATCCACACGCATGTGAGGTTGAATGGTCAGGAAGATTATTCCTCGCTTCAAAAAGCAGCTATAGCTGGCGGTTTTGGAAGGGTCCTGATACAGCCGAATACTTTACCTTCAATCGAAACATACCAGATTTTTCACGAACATTTAGAACTTGCAAGAGATAAAATTGTTGACTTTTACTGGGCATGTTCTATCTTTGGAGAACTTCATCCAGATGGAAGAAAGATTCTGTGTTATTCAAATGATGGTTTTGAATACGATACCAGAAGAATTCTCAATGCTTTTAAAAATAAAAAGCCATATCTTTTACTTGATCACAGTCAACTGCACGAATTGGATGGGATTTTTTATGATGGAACGAATTTGAGTAATAAGACTCGTCCTGTGTCGAATGAGGCAATATCTATATTTAGAAATGTCATGCTTGGATTAGAATATGGTTTTAAAAGGTTTCATATCCAGCACGTTAGTACTCAAAGATCGATTGAGACCATTATATATCTGCGTAAATATGCAGAGATTACATGTGAGGTGACCCCCCATCATTTGTTTTTCAATATGCATGATATAAAAAATACGAATTTCAAAGTCAACCCGCCTTTTGCCAATGATTTCGATAGAGAAACTTTGATAAAAGCAATTGAGAATGATGTTGTTGATGTGCTTGCAACAGATCATGCACCCCATCCGGAAAAACCGGACGATTTTGAAAGGGCTCCTTTCGGAACAAGCGGCATAGAAATTGCTTTCAGCGCTTTTTACACGATTATAGGCAACATTGAAAAAGTTATAGAAAAAATGACCATTGCTCCAGGAAATTTAATGGGTCTGAGACTTAATTTCGATCTTGATAATATAGTCCTTATTGATCCGGATGCTCGTTATACTGTTGATTCAAACAAGTTTTTCAGTAAAGGCAGAAACTGTGTTTTTGATGGAATGAAATTAAATGGAAAAATAGTTGGTGTGAAAATGAAAGGAAAGTGGGTGTACTGGGATGGAGAATTTTTTCTTAACTAAAAAGAACACGGTGAGGCTCAGTGAAGATTCTTACTTATTTACTTTTGAAGAAAAGCTTGATTTTGAGCCCACGCAATTTATCATGATAGAGAATTCTTCAGTAACCAGAAAGCCATTTGCCCTTGGAAGATGGAAAGGAGATCTTGCAATAGGGATACAGGTGGTTGGCCCCGGCACAGAGTACATTGCAAAACAGAAGATACTCAGAGCTCACGGTCCCTTAGGCAGACCGTTCCAACCATCTGGTAGGGGCGCAATCATTGTTTCCTTAGCATGTGTAGCCATGGCCTTTGATTTACAGCAGAGGCTTTTAGGTGAGGTTTTTGTAGGTTCGCTGAAAAAACCATTTGTCGAATTGCCTTTTAAGGTAGTTATAGGCGATGAGCAATTTACCGAATTGCTGAAATCATTGAACGGATATGACTGGTATTTAATAGTTGGTTCTGAAGGTATGGAGAAAGTTTCCTATGAATTGCTTAAAGACAGGGGTGAGGTTTTTCTATCACTTAACGAGTATATGGCTTGCGGCATAGGTGCCTGTAAGGGTTGCGCTGTAGAGACAAGGGATGGTATCAAACATGTTTGCGTCGATGGCCCAGTTTTCAGGGGTGATTTGTTATGCATTTAAAAATTCCACTGATTATTGCATCCGGCACTGGAGGTATGGGCGAATATCTGAAATTGATAGATCCCGAATATATAGGTGCATATACACTCAAAACCATAACATTTTTTCCGAAAAAAGGCAATCCACCGCCAAGACTCTTTGCCACAGAAAATTACTTGATCAACTCGATAGGTTTAGAAAATGTCGGTTTAGAAAAATTTCTACAACAACTTTCCAGCGGAGAATTTGAGGAACTTTTCGCAAAAACAAAGGTGATAGCAAGTTTCTCTGGTGATGATGTTGATCAAATGCTCCAGATTGCAAAAAAAATTAAGCCATTCGAAAAAAAGTTTATCGCCATAGAATTTAATCTTTCATGCCCTAATGTATCGAAAGGTGGACTGGGTTTACTTTCTGATATCCATGGTCTGGAGAATTTATTGTTGTCTATTCGAAGAGAACTTAATGGCTTTCTCATAGCAAAAATCGGAATAGAGGGAATTTTTGTTGAAGCAGCGGCAGAAATTTTGAAAAAGTGTGGCTGGCAGGGATTGAGTTTGATAAATACTATTCGTTCTCTATACATTATCGGTAAAAAGATTATCAAAGGAGGACTTTCCGGTCCGGTTCTAAAGCCGGTAGCTTTGAGAGCGGTTTATGAGGTTAAAAATAGGGTGAGCGATCTTTATGTGATAGGAGGCGGTGGCATCATGAATGAAGAGGATGCGGATGATTTTATAAAAGCAGGGGCAGATGCCGTAAGCATTGGAACCGCCATCTTCAAAGATCCAAAAATCGTATCAAAAATAGCCAAACATATTTCGAGGAGGGAGTTAAAGTGATACCAGTTTTAAGTTTAGATATGGAAGACCCATTTGAATTTATTGACAGATATGGAAGTTTTGATTATGTCAAAGTTGGTCACAACCTTGCGTGCAGCGGAAAACAAGTTCTGGGTGAGCTTGAAAAAAGAAATCTTAAAGCAATACTCGATTTGAAATTTGCTGATATTCCTTCTACTGTGGCACGATCTATAAGATCCTGGGATCATCCATGTATCGTTGGCTTTACAGTTCATGCCGCAGCAGGTGTAGACAGTTTGAAAGCCGCACTTGAAAGTACTGATAAGATCGTGTTTGCAGTTGTTAAGTTAACTTCTGTCGAGGGAGAATTGGAGGATTATCTTGACCAGATAAACTCTATAAAGATCCTTGGTTGTTCATTTGTTTTACCCGGTAAGTGGGCAATGAAATTGAGAAAGCAGATACCTGCAAAAATACTCGTTGCAGGGATCAGAATGCTCAGACAGGCGGATGATCAAAGAGATGTGGTTAATCTTGAAGATATTTTGCAAGTTGCGGATTATGCTGTAATAGGGAGAGAAGTCTACAGAAGTGTAGATCCATCAGAAGCTATGGAAAGAATAAGGAGGATTGTCTATGCTTGAGATTCTTAGAAAAACGGGGGCATTACTTGAAGGGCACTTTTTATTGTCTTCAGGGAAACATTCTTCAAAGTATATACAGTGTGCAAAACTTTTCGAAAATCCAGATTTCGGCGACCAGATAGGTGAGATGATCGCAGAAAAGGTAAAACATTATAATCCGGATGTAATAATAGGTCCAGCTATTGGCGGGGTGATACTTTCGTATGTTGTCGCGCGCGCTTTAAAAGTGAAGGCTATTTTTGCAGAGAGAGAGAGTGGAACAATGAAGTTGAGAAGGGATTTTAAGATCGAAAAAGGAGACAGAGTAGTTATTGTTGAAGATGTTACCACCACTGGTGGCTCAGTAATGGAGGTTGCGCAAATTGTTGAAGAATGCCAGGGTCAGCTATGTTGCGTAGCAAGCATCGTAGATCGATCTGTTAAACCGTTGCCATTCAATGTTCCGTTTTATTCTTTGATAAGATTGCAGCTACCAATTTACGAACCCGATAGCTGTCCACTGTGTAAAGAAGGTATTCCGTTATTTAAACCCGGTAGCAGATGATCATAACTCTATGTTGAAAAATTTTTTCACTAAAAGACCTATGAAAAACGAGACAGCTGCTACTCCCATACTTATAGAAGTCATTTCCAAAAAATTTTTCTTGAAATTTTGTTCTTTCACTACTGAAACGAAGAAAGTAAAAACAAATATCACCAGAATAGCATTACATACCGTCATTGCAAGTGCAACAAATGGATTTACAAATACAAGATACGGAAATGTCAGAAATAACACAGTGATGATATAGGCAATACCCGTGTACAGGGCAGATTTGAGAGGTTTTTTCTCGCTGCCCTCTGATTTTCTCGAAAGATAGTCCGATGCCGACATTGACAAGGCAGCTGCTATTCCAGTGATTATACCAGAAAGGGCAACAATGGCAGTTTTTTGAATAGCGAGAGTTAATCCAGCAAGTGCACCCGTTAGCTCAACAAGTGCATCGTTCAAACCGAGTACCATCGAGCCTATGTACTCGATTCTTTCTTCGTTCACCAAGCTAAGCAGAGTTTTCTCGTGTTCTTCTTCGTCTTTAATGATTTCTTCAAATAGTTTCTCATTAGATTTCTTATAAGATAGCTGGGCTTTATCTTCATTTTGCTCCATCAATTTCAGTGCAAATGTTATCCCCAAAAATTTTGCGATCAATAAATAGAAAAATACTTTAAAATTATTTGGCTTTGCTTCTTTTCCTGTTCTGCTTTTGAGTTTCTCGTAATGTTTCAATTCATCAAGTGCGATTTTGCGCAGAATATCTGAATTGGCCTTATCTATTTTTGAAAGTTTTGAGTAAACAAAATACTCTGTAATTTCATTTTTCTGGAATTTCAACAGCATTTTTGATCCTCCTTTTGCACCATGTCATAACCTTGAAATGAGCAAAGTTTCTGTAATTTTTTCAGACTGTGATATACTTCATATGAGCTATTAAATTAGCATTACTCATTATTATTATGCCATGTCAATGTTAGTTAAAAATATGATGGAGGTGAATCTCATGCCTGAATTTGTTAATCCTTTCAGTGGAAAAGTACCAGACAGAAAACTCTCACTTTCAGAACTTATAAGGGCTATTAGATTGAATATTGCTGCCGAGCATGAAGCAGTTCATCTTTATATGGCACATGCTGATGCGACAGATCATCCTCTGGCAAAGAAAGTTCTTATTGATATTGCAAACGAAGAGAGAGTCCATATTGGTGAATTCACGAAGCTCCTCGAGATTCTCACGAAAGATGAAGCTCAGTATATGTCTGAGGGAGCAAAAGAAGTTGAAGAAATGATGGTGGAAAATAACGAAGAGCCGACCATAGGATCTTTAAAGGACGGTGAGAAAGATGGCAAATAAATATCTGATGCAGGAAGATGCACCGTTTGATCCAAAACTCTGGCAACTTTTCAATGAGACCATGACAGATATCGCAAAAGCTCAACTTGTTGGAAGGAGAATTCTTTCTGTTAAAGGTCCTTTTGGTCTTGGTTTGAAGCAAATTTCCATAACTGATGTGCAGATTGAGCCGGGGGTTTTTTCTAACAAAACTCTTCCTCTCTTTTACATCCACAAAACATTCAATATTTCTAAGAGGGACATAGCTTCTTATGAAAGAGAAGGTGTCACGCTTGATTTGAAAAATTTGATAACTGCTGTCAGGGAGTGTGCAACCATAGAGGACAGGTTAATCTTCGAAGGAATTAATTCGCACGGACTTGTCAGCGCGCCCGGGACAATTTCTATGGAGCTCAGCGATTGGAAAAATGTTGGGCAGGCCGCCAGTGATGTTATTGAGGCTGTTACAAAACTCGATGAAGCCGGATTTCATGGGCCTTATTTGCTTGCACTTTCACCTGATAGATACAATTTGCTTTTTAGAAGGTATGAAAGTGGCAATCAAACGGAGTATGAACACTTATCAATGATAATCAAAGGCATTTATAAAGCACCTGTTTTGAAAAATAGCGGTGTCTTGATGAGCGATTCTGAAGCCTATGCTTCAATAATACTCGGTCAGGATTTATCAATAGGTTTCATAGGACCTGCAGAGGAACGGTTCGAATTTTCTATTTCTGAAAGTCTTGCTTTGCTCATCAATGAGCCTTCTTCAATATGTGTGCTCAAAGGTTAAATGAAATTTTCTGATTTCTGAAAATAGGCAAAAGGCCGGAGATTTTGTGTTATGATCAGAATGTACAAGTGAATATTCCCCTCCCACGGGGAATGCCCTTGTATAATTCCGAGAATAGGGCTCGGAAGTCTCTACCGGACAGCCGTAAACTGTCCTGGCTACAAGGGCCTTATCTTTTATCGGTAGAGACTTTTGCTACCGATTTTTTATTTTGGAGGTGGACACATGAAAGTTGCTATTGTTGTAGGTAGCAGCAGTGATTTAGAACATGCCAGACAGGCTTCTGATACTCTGAGAATATTTGAGCTCGCCCATGAAATATTTATTCTTTCCGCCCACAGGACCCCACTCGAAGTTATGGATTTTGCAAAAAATGCGGAAAAAGAATTTTCTGTGATAATAGCCATGGCTGGTAAAGCGGCACATCTGCCGGGAGTGATCGCTTCAATGACATCTCTACCAGTCATAGGTGTTCCTCTTTCTGCTTCCATAAGCGGAATTGATTCGCTATTTTCAATAGTACAGATGCCCGATGGAATACCTGTTGCAACAATGGGTGTGGATAGCGCAAAAAATGCTGCTCTGTTTGCGGTTGAGATATTGTCTTTGAATAGTTCAAAGTTAAGGGAAAAATTGAAAGAGTACAGAGAAGATCTGAGAAGAGGAGTTCTTCAGAAAAACGAAGATTTTAAAAGGGGTGAACCTCAATGAAAAAAGAGATACTTTATGAGGGTAAAGCAAAGAAGGTTTTCAAAACTGATAATCCCGAATTTTTTGTAATTGAGTACAAAGATGACGCAACCGCTTTTGATGGCAAGAAGCGAGGTACGATTAACAATAAAGGTGTCCTGAACAACAAAATTTCGGCTATTTTTTTTGAACTCCTCCAGAAACATGGTATAGAAACCCATTTTGTAAGGTTGTTGAGTGAAAGAGAGATGCTCGTCAGAGCCGTGGGGATAATACCTATAGAAGTTATAGTCAGAAATATAGTTGCCGGAAGTCTTTCAAAAAGGCTTGGACTTGAAGAAGGAACTATTCTGAAAAAAACTGTGCTTGAACTGTGTTATAAAAACGATGAATTATCAGATCCGATGATAAACCGCTACCATGCACTTGCTATGGAACTCGCAACAGAGGAAGAGCTCAACCGAATCGAGCAAACAGCACTTAAAGTGAATGAAATTATGAAGAATTTTCTTGGGTCAAAGAACATAATCCTTGTTGATTTTAAACTTGAATTTGGCAGAGCAAATGGAAAAATCTTGCTTGCCGATGAGATTTCACCAGATACTTGCAGGTTCTGGGATGGTTCAACAAGGGAAAAACTTGATAAAGATAGATTCAGAAGGGATCTTGGAAATGTTGAACAGGCGTACTGGGAAATCTATAAAAGAATAAGTGAGGAGTGAGCTTGTGTACAAAGCAAAAATTCAAATAACTTTCAAAAATGGCGTACTTGACCCCCAGGGCAGTGCCGTCAAGCAAGCTTTGCATCATCTTGGCTTTGTATCAGTAAAAGATGTGAAAATAGGCAGATTAGTGGAAATTCTTATCAGCTCGCAAACACCGTTGGACGCCGAGAATCAAATTAAACAAATGTGTGAACAGTTGCTTGCCAATCCTGTGATAGAGGAATACAGAGTTCTCTCACTGGAGGAAATAGAATGAAAGCGGCCGTCGTAGTTTTTCCTGGATCTAATTGTGACAAGGATACTTTTTATGTCCTTAAGTATGTGATGGGTTTTGATTGTTATTATGTTTTCCACAAAGATCATTTTTATGAAAAAGAGTTTGATCTGATAGTTCTTCCAGGTGGGTTTTCTTACGGTGATTATTTAAGAGCAGGGGCGATTGCGAGGTTTTCACCGGTCATGAGAAGTGTTTCTAAAGCGGCAGAAAATGGTGTTTTGATTATTGGTATATGCAACGGCTTTCAAATATTGACCGAAGCAGGATTACTTCCAGGTGTGCTTATGAAAAATAAAGATTTGAGATTTCATTGTCATGATGTGTATTTGCGTGTTGATAATAATAAAACCCCGTTTACATTAGCGTATTCAGAGGGAGAAGTAATCAAGATGAATATAGCACATGGAGAGGGAAACTACTATTTCGATCATTGTAAAGAAATTGAGGATAAGATAGTTCTTCGATATTGCGACAGGAATGGAAATATCACAGAAGATTCAAATCCGAACGGTTCTGTTCTCAATATAGCTGGTATAGTTAGCAAAAATGGAAATGTTTTTGGTTTGATGCCTCATCCCGAAAGATGTTCTGAAAAGTTACTTGGTTCAGATAATGGCAAAAAAATTTTCGAATCAGTTGCTCTGTATTTAGAACGGAGGAAAGATCATGCTTTCGCATAGAGATCTGGGGCTTACTGATAAAGAATATGAGAAAATTGTGGAGCTTCTTCATCGTGAGCCGAACGAAGTAGAACTCGGTATGTTTTCAGTAATGTGGTCTGAACACTGCAGCTATAAACACACAAAACACCTTCTCAGAGATCTTCCTACAAGTGGTGAAAGAGTGATTCAGGGACCAGGAGAAAATGCTGGGGTTGTTGATATCGGTGATAATCTGGTAATTGTTTTCAAAATGGAAAGTCACAATCATCCTTCTGCAATCGAGCCTTTTCAAGGAGCAGCAACTGGGATAGGCGGAATAGTCAGGGACATATTTGCCATGGGAGCAAGGCCAATAGCACTTCTTGATTCGTTGAGATTTGGTGATCTGAAAAGTGCAAAAGTGAAATATCTTTTCTCAGGTGTGGTGTCTGGTATAGCACATTATGGAAATTGCATAGGTGTTCCAACGGTTGCTGGAGAGATCTATTTCGACGATTGTTATACAGATAATCCGATCGTGAATGTCATGTGTGTTGGTATAGCAAAAAAAGATGAAATAAAGTTTGCGAGAGCTCAATTTTCAGGTGCCTCGGTTATGCTCGTTGGCGCTATGACTGGTCGTGATGGAATACATGGAGCGAGTTTTGCATCGGAAAATCTTTCTGAAAAATCCCAGGAAAAGAGGCCTTCCGTCCAGGTTGGGGATCCATTCATGGAAAAATTGCTGATAGAAGCATGTCTTGAAGCTATCAAGATTGAAGGTGTTTTGGCTGTTCAGGATCTTGGCGCAGCAGGACTAACCTCTGCATGTTCTGAGATAGCCTCTAGAGGAAACAAAGGAATTGAGATAGACCTTGCTTTCGTTCCTCAGAGAGAAAAAGGTATGACACCGTATGAAATAGTACTTTCTGAATCACAGGAACGAATGCTTCTGGTAGTTAAACCTGAATATGAAGACGAAGTAAAACAGATTTTCCAACGCTGGGACCTCTATTCTCAAAAAATTGGCGTTATAACAGATGATGGGCTTTTCACTGTCAAAATGAATGGAAAGATTGTCGCGCAGGTACCAACAAAAGCGCTAACAGAAAAAGTGCCTGTTGTCGAGATGAGTTTTGAGAAGTGGGTTAATTCGGGAAACGCCGATGTTCCGGAGCCAGAAAATTTGCAGGAAACATTTCTCAAATTACTTTCAAGTGAAAACATCTGCAGTAGAAGGTCTGTTTATGAAAGATATGATCATCGTGTTGGTATCAATACAGTAGTGCTTCCTGGTTCTGATGCTGCCGTACTTAGGATTAAAGGTAGCAGTAAGGCTATTGCTGTTACAACAGATTGCAATGGTTTTTATTGTTTTCTCGACCCTTATGAGGGTGCAAAAATAGCTGTAGCAGAAGCGGCCAGGAACTTAGTTGCCACAGGGGCTATGCCGGTTGGTATAACAGATTGCTTAAATTTTGCCAGTCCAGATGATCCAAAGGTTGCTTACCAGTTAAAAAGAGCTGTTGAAGGTATGGCTGAAGCTGCAAGATTTTTAAGGATACCCATTGTGAGTGGGAACGTTAGCCTCTACAACGAGAGCAAGAAGAGAAAGATATATCCAACGCCTGTAATTGGAATGGTTGGTTTGATAGAAGATATCAGCTACATTTGTGATGCTGCTTTTAAAAATGAGGGAGATCTTGTGGTTCTCATCGGAGAAAATTTTTCTGAGAGTGCGTGTGAATATACAAAGGTTATCTGGGGCATCGATTATGGGAAAGTACCGAGTATAGATCTGGAAGTAGAAAAGCGAGTTCAGCAGGTTTGTTTGAAAGCAATAAGGGAAAAAATCGTCAGTTCCGCGCACGACCTTTCGGAAGGAGGGTTGGCAGTATCTCTCGCGGAGTCTTCTATTTTAGGTAATATAGGAGTTATCTGTGATCTGAGGGCGAATATCAGAAGAGATTTTGTACTTTTTGGAGAACAGCAGTCGAGAATGATTGTAACAATCAAAAAAGAAAATCTTCCGCTTCTTAAAAAAATTGCTGAAGATAATAACATTTCCATCTGTGTCATTGGAAGAGTGGCTGGTAAAAAATTTATCATCTCTGTGGATGGAGAAAAGGTGATTGATTTGAACATCGACGAAATCAGAGAGGTATATTATACATCTCTTGAAAAGCGGGTGAATGAATAGTGCCAGTTAAAGAGGCCTGTGGTTTACTTGGAATATATTCATCTCGAATGGACCGCTCTATTGCAAAAACAGTTTATTATGGGCTTTTTGCTCTGCAGCACAGGGGCCAAGAGAGTGCAGGGATTGCGGTAAGTGATTTGAGATCTATTAAATATCACAAGGGACTTGGTTTAGTATCAGAAGTTTTTGATGAAAAGAATCTTGAAGATCTGACTGGAAAAATCGCCGTAGGGCATGTCAGATATTCCACTACTGGCAGTAATTCACTCAATAATGCCCAGCCTCTGGTTGTAAGATATCACTCTGGTGAGCTTGCAGTGGTACATAACGGTAATTTAATAAACGCGTTTGAAATAAGGCAAGAACTTGAAAAAAAGGGATTCATGTTTCACACGACAACTGATAGTGAAGTAATAGCCGCATTGATTGCAAAATCTGGCACAGATTTAGTTGAATCTGCAATTCAGCTTACAGAAAAAATAAAAGGAGCTTATTCGCTGCTGATAATGACAAAAGAAAAACTTCTCGCAGTAAGAGATCCTCATGGTTTTCGTCCTCTGTGCATAGGATCGTACAATGACGCATATGTTGTTGCCTCTGAGAGTGCTGCCCTCGATACAATTGGTGCTTCTTTTATGAGAGATGTTTGTCCCGGTGAAATAGTTGTTTTTGATAAATCTGGTATGTCAACTTGCAATGTAAGTGTCGAAAGAAAATCCCTGTGTATATTTGAATTTGTTTATTTTGCGAGACCAGATAGTGTTATCGATGGGGTAAGTGTTTACATGGCACGATGGAAAGCAGGAAAGATCCTTTCGAAAGAACATCCTGTTGATGCGGATTTGGTAGTTGCTGTACCAGATTCTGGAAATGTTGCTGCCATAGGTTTTTCAGATGGAACAGGTATACCTGTGGGAATGGGATTAATCAAGAATCGCTATATAGGAAGAACTTTCATTCAGCCCTCCCAAAGAATAAGAAACCTTGGAGTGAAACTGAAACTCAGTGTCTTAAAAGAACTGGTAAATGGAAAGAAAGTTGTTTTGGTTGATGATTCTATCGTCAGAGGGACAACGATGAGCCAGATTGTGAATATGCTTAAAGATTGTGGCGCAAGGAGTGTTCACGTTCGCGTGAGTTCACCGCCAGTTAAGTATAGCTGCTATTTTGGTATAGATACCTCTTCGAGAAAAGAATTAATAGCATCCAGCTATGATATAGAATCGATAAGAAAATTTGTTGGTGCTGACAGTGTTGGTTATTTGAGCATAGAAGGATTAGTTGAAGCAGTTGGTATGAAGGATAGAGATCTTTGTCTGGCTTGTTTCACAGGCAATTATCCTTTGAAAGCACCTCGTAAAGGAAAAAAATACCTTTTTGAAAAGAGGTGATTACTGTGGGATTTACCTACAAAGATAGCGGTGTTGATATAGATGCAGCAGACCTTTCAGTTCAGATGATTAAAAGATATGCCGGGCAAACACACATAGATGGTGTTCTCGGCGATATTGGAAATTTTGGTGCGTTTTTTCAACTTGGTGATTCTTTGCGTCAACCTGTTCTGGTTTCGGGTGCGGACGGAGTTGGAACAAAGTTGAAGGTTGCTTTCATGATGGATAAACATGATACCGTTGGAATAGATTGTGTTGCTATGTGTGTGAATGACATACTTGTTCATGGTGCAAGACCCTTATTTTTTCTGGATTATATAGCTGTTGGTAAATTGATCCCTGAAAAAATTAGCCAGATTGTAAAAGGTATAGCAGAGGGATGTACTCAGGCTGGTTGTGCACTCATAGGTGGTGAAACTGCACAAATGCCGGATATGTACAAAGAAGAAGAATATGATCTTGCCGGTTTTGCTGTTGGTGTGGTTGAAAGAGAAAAATTGCTGGATGGTTCGAAAATAAAGCAAAGAGATGCTGTGATTGGTTTAGCTTCGAATGGGTTGCACAGCAATGGGTTTTCTCTGGTCAGGAAGGTTTTGCTTGGGAAAATGAAGGTTGATGAATATATAAGTGATTTAAAAAAGACATTAGGTGAGGAATTGCTGACCCCTACAAAGATTTATGTCAGAACTGTTCTTGATGTCTTGAACGATAAAATTCATGGTATGGCACACATAACTGGTGGTGGCTTGCTGGAGAATTTACCCAGAATTTTGCCAGAAGGTCTTGAGTTTCGCATAGACAAAAATTCCTGGGAAGTTCCTGTTATTTTTAAAATCATTCAGCGTCTTGGAAAGATAGATTTGAAAGAAATGTACAGAACCTTCAATATGGGCATAGGGTTTGTGATGGTGGTAGAAAGAGATGAAGTTGAGAATCTTTTGAGGAAATTAAATGAGCTGGGTCAAAACGCATGGATAATCGGTGATATCGTTCCCGGAGAGAAGGGTGTGATCATTTGATTCTCAAAATAGGAGTTCTCGCATCCGGTAACGGAACAAATCTTCAAGCAATAATAGATAAATCCAAAAATGGTCAGATACCAGTCAGGGTTGCTGTAGTAATAAGTGACAGAAACGCTTTTGCACTTCGAAGAGCTCGTGATCACAACATTCCTGCCTATATTGTTAAACCCGGTGAATATGATTCTCAAAGAGAATATGAGCAACAAATGGTTGATATACTGAAAAAACACGGATCTGAATTAGTTGTGCTGTCTGGTTTCATGAAAATTTTATCCCCACATTTTATTGACAGTTTTAAAGGAAGGATAATAAACATTCATCCATCTTTGATCCCTGCATTTTGCGGCAAAGGATTTTATGGTATGAAAGTTCATGAAGCTGTAATTGATTATGGCGTAAAGATCACAGGGGCTACAGTTCATTTTGTCGATGAAAACGTAGATTCAGGGCCAATAATCATTCAAAAGGCTGTCGCCGTGGAAGACTCTGATACGCCCGAAACAATCGCACAGAAGGTTCATGAAATAGAACATGAGATACTTCCGGAAGCGCTGAAATTATTTGCACAGGGCAAACTCAAAGTAATTGGCAGAAGGGTTTTTATAGAGAGGTGAAGAATAATGAGGGCTTTGATCTCTGTTTCTAACAAGTCGGGCGTTGTCGATCTTGCCAGAAACCTCGTCCAGTTTGGCGTAGAAATAATCAGTACAGGAGGCACGGCGAGATATCTTAAAGAACATGGTATAAAGGTCGTCGAAGTATCTGAGATAACTTCTTTTCCGGAAATACTTGATGGAAGAGTGAAAACTCTTCATCCTCTGATCCACGGAGCAATCCTGGCAAAAAGGGATAGTTTTTCTCATGCAGAAGAGCTCAAAAAGTTTTCTATCCATCCTGTTGATATCGTTGTTGTCAATCTATATCCTTTTAAAGAAACTGTCAGTAGAACTGACAATATGGAAGAAATTGTTGAAAATATTGATATAGGTGGTCCGACTCTGTTAAGATCTGCTGCAAAGAATTTCAAAGATGTGCTGGTTTTGTGTGATCCGAAAGATTATTCGTGGTTAACGGGGAAACTTTCAAATCAGGAAAAGATAACTTTCGAAGAAAGAATGCGTTTGGCGCTAAAAGCCTTTCGACACACCGCCTGCTATGATGCTGTGATCAGTGAGTTTTTTGCCAGAAAATCGCACGAAAGATGCTTTCCAGAAGTACTTGTGACTGGTTTTGAAAAAATTACTGATCTCCGTTATGGTGAAAATCCTCATCAAAAAGCAGCTCTTTACAGAGAACCTTTTGCGAAAGCTTCGTCAATTGTGAGCGCAAAGCAATTGCACGGGAAAGAACTTTCTTATAACAACGTTTGCGATGCAGATTCGGCATTGGCAATAGTCAAAGAGTTTGATATGCCGTGTGCTGTTGCAGTGAAACATACCAATCCATGTGGAGTAGCCTGTAGCAGTGATATACATGAAGCCTTTGAAATGGCATACAGAGCAGATCCAATGTCGATATTCGGTGGAATAGTTGCATTTAATAGAGAAGTGGACGAATCACTTGCTCGCAGGCTTAACGAGATATATCTTGAGTTAATCCTGGCACCAGGGTATTCTGAAGAAGCTCTTGATATTTTGAAGAGAAAGAAAAATTTGAGAGTTTTGATAGTAGATTTATCAAAGAATGATGGTGATCTGGAGTTTCGAAAAATTAGCGGGGGAATACTTGTTCAAACAAAAGATGATTTTGATTATGAGAAACTGAGTGTTGTTACGAAGAGATCTCCCACGCAAAATGAACTTGAAGATCTTCTCTTTGCCTGGAAGGTAGTCAAACATGTAAAATCAAATGCAATCGTCCTGGCAAAGAATCACCGCACGCTTGCTATTGGAGCAGGTCAGATGAACAGAGTTTGGCCTACAGAGCATTGTGTGAGAGTAGCGGAAAAAGAGGCAAAAGGTTCGGCATTAGCTTCAGATGCATTTTTTCCTTTTCCAGACGCGCTTGAGGTGGCCGCAAAAGCTGGTGTGTCAGCGGTGATTCAGCCGGGCGGCTCTATAAGAGACGATCAAGTTATAAAAGTGGCAGATTTGTACAATATAGCTATGGTTTTCACAGGAACAAGGCATTTTAAACATTGAGGTGATTTTTGTGAAAATTCTTGTGATAGGACGCGGTGGAAGAGAGCACGCTTTAGTTTGGAAGCTTGCTTTTAATAAAAATGTATCGATTTACTGTGTTCCCGGGAATGGCGGGATTGAAGAAAATGCGAGATGCTTTCAGTTAAATCGGATAGATCAAATACTGGATTTTGCGTTGAGAGAGAAGATAGATATTACAATCGTTGGGCCGGAAAATTACCTTGTAGATGGCATAGCGGATAAATTTGAGGAGCGTGGGTTGAGAGTTTTTGGCCCAAGAAAGCAGGCTGCGCTTGTAGAAGGTAGCAAGGTATTTGCAAAGATCTTGATGGCAAAATATGGCATTCCAACAGCTTCTTTTAAGATTTTTGATGACCCAGATTCTGCTGAAAAATACATTTCAGAAATAGACAAACCTGTGGTTGTGAAAGCTGATGGCCTTGCTGCCGGTAAAGGCGCAATAGTTGCGAGGACGAAAAAAGATGCATTTAAAGCTATAGATAGTCTTATGAGAAAAAAGATATTCAAGGAAGCTGGAGATAAAGTGGTTATTGAAGATTTTCTTGAAGGTTTTGAAGTTTCGGCTCTTGCTTTTTGTGATGGTAAAACTATAGTCCCTATGCTGAGCAGTATGGATTATAAAAGAGCCTACGATGGCAATAAAGGACCCAACACGGGTGGGATGGGATCAGTTACTCCCGCACCACACTACACGGATGAACTATCTGATTTTGTTTACAGGAAAATTATGTTCAAGATGGTCGAGGCGCTGCAAAAAGAAGATATTGAATACAAAGGTATTCTTTATGCAGGATTAATGATTACGAAAGATGGTCCGAAAGTTCTCGAATTTAACTGCAGATTTGGTGATCCGGAAACCCAATCAATACTCCTGCTTCTGGAGAATGATTTACTGGAAATTGTTCAGAGTGTTATTGAAGGAGAGCTTTCTAAAGTCAAGATTTCCTGGTCTGATGAAAAAGCTGTTTGTTTAGTAATTGCAAGTGGTGGGTATCCGGAATCATACACAGATGGCTATGAGATCTATGGGCTGGATAAAATTAAAGACGCTGTTGTATTTCACGCAGGAACAAAAAGGGTGAATGGAAAATTTATAACGGCCGGAGGCAGAGTTTTGAACATCTGTTCGAAAGCAAGAACTTACTCTGAAGCTGCGCAAAAAGTCTACAAATCTGCAGAAAGCATTTATTTTGAAGGTATGCACTATAGAAAAGATATAGCTGATTTCAAAGTATAACATTTTCTTTTCCAAATACTTTTCTGAAATGGAAACTCACTTCATCGAATTTTTCACAGCTCAGCCATGGAGACCAGTCATTTTTTTCATACAGAGTTTTCACTTGCTGAGGATAATTCAATTTATCAAGAAATACCTTGTCTGTGTATCTTGCAAGCGTTTCTGAGAGTTTTTCAGCGTTCATTGGGAGGGCGGGACCTACAAAAACAGATACACTTATTCTGTTTTCTTTGAGTATCTTAAGAATATTAATTCTTTCCTCAATAGATGGTGCACCTGGTTCGAGAATCCTTCTCACATCCTCGCGATCAGTGGTTATAGTTACTGTTACAGAGACATCTTTCAGCAAATCTATATCTCGCAAAATAAGCGTTGATTTGCTCATAATGTGAATTTTCCGAAAATGATCATTCAAAATTTCTATTATTTTTCTTGTAAGCTGGTATTTTTTTTCTATTTGTTGATAAGGATCACATATACTCGATAAGAAAAAATCACCTTGTTTTTTGCTTAATTCCCTTTCAAGGATGTCAGCAGCGTTTATTTTCACCCACACATCTTTACCCCACTCAGAATTGGTATGTTTAAAAGGGCCTATGAATTTCGCATAACAGTATTTGCAGCCAAATGTGCAGCCTATGTAAGGGTTAATCACATATTTTGCTACTGGCAATTTCGTTTTTGTGATCAATTTCTTAACCAGGGTTTCGTGAATCATTTTCGAGGACCTTCATTTATCACTATTCCTGACAATTTTCCTGATATTTGTAGTTCTTCTATTGTGGAACTCAATATTTTTTCTGTTTTGCCTATGCAAATAATTGCAACTATTTTATCAACAATTTTGCTTACAAAAACGCCTTCTGCGGTGCAAAGTGGTGGCATATCTACGATAATTTTGTCATACGAATCAACGGAATCTTTGATCCATTTAATCAATTTTTGGTCACTCAAAGGCCAGTTGTCTTCTTCTTGCAATGTCAAAATATTTAATTTGTCTGAGAATTTCACCAAAGATACGTTGAAATCTTCATTTTTCAATGAGCTATTTTCATCTATTGAAAAGACCCTTCTTATAGAAGGATTATGCGTATTCAGATCAATCAACAGCACTTTTTGAGACATTTTTGAAAGTATATATGATAAATTGCTTGAGATATATGTTTTGCCTTCTTCTTTTTTTAAGCTGGTAAAACCAATTATTTTTTCAGGTTCATATAATAATTTGACTGCAATTTGCTTGAATTCGTCACATAACTTTTCATCATCGCGTTGAAGACTTATCAGCAGATCATTACCAGTTACTCTTGCTGAAGAAATCTTTCCCAACAGAGGTTCGTTTGGAAAGAATCTTTTGATTTCGTCTATAGAACGAAATCTTTTGTCTGTCGCATCTCTTAAAAACACAGTTAAGATTCCTAAGAAAATTCCAAGCACGCCCCCTATAGCCACTGTTAATCTCTTATTTGGTTTTGAAGGTTTATTTGGCACGACCGCGTTACTGATTATCCTGATATTATCAATACTTCCGGCAGCACCGATTTTTGCTCCTTCGTACTGGCTGAGCAACGCAAGATAAGTGGTTTGCTTTGCCTGCCTTTCTCTTTCTAATTCAAATAATTTTTGTTCGATAGCTGGTATTACGGAAACTTTCTTTAAATATTCGTCCCTGATTTTTTCTACCGCTGACAGCGTTGCTTGTAAAACCTGAAGCTCTGCCTGCTTCAGTATGAAGTTCGTATAAAGTTGAGTGTATGCTGGGTTCACGGTTTGCACTTCTGCACTGACAACTTTGCTTATCTCTTTCTGAAGCAAATCCTGCGTTTCTTCTATCTGCTTTTTCAATGTAACAACTCTTCTGTCATCTTCTGAGTAATTTTGAAGCAGGGCAGAAAGCTGGACCTGTAGATCCACAAGTTTTGATCTCAATTGCTGTACAACAGGATTTGTACTTATTGTTTCTGAGGAGATTATTTTCTGGTCCACCTTTTTAAGTAAATCTTCTGCTGCCTTTATTTCAACTTCTGCTTGTTGAATATTCAAAGTAATTTCATTCGTCTTCGAATCGTACTGCGCAATATACTTGACGAGATTGTCTGCCTGTTCACTGAGTGAGTATATCTGATTTTCTTCCTTGAATTTTTTGATTTCTTCTTCAACATCTTTAAGTTCTTGCTCAATTCTTGGCAGTTGTTTTTCTATGAACCTGAGTTTTACAACCGATTCGTTTGTTGTTAACTCACTTCTCATTTCTTGATATATATCTATCAGATTGTTGACCATTTCTGCAGCAAGTTTGGGATCTTCATGTTCGATAGATATCTTTATTATTTTGGTATCTTTGACAGACTCGATTTTCAACCATTTTTCCCTGATGACCTCAACAACATCTTGAGGTTCAATCTTTTTCTGGTCTTTGAAAAGTTCCATCAAATTCAGTCTTTCAATCAATTTTTCTATGTTGTCTCTGCTTTTTATTAACTCTATTTCTGTTGATATATCAGATCCACCGCTGACATTTGAAATACCTATCAACTGGGTAACAGCACTTGGAATACTTATTGAGGATTGACTTGTACGAACGAGTAATTGTGCACTTGCTTCATAAACAGGTTTCGCAAAAAACATCACATAAATTACACTGATAAAAGACGTGATGAGAAAAATAGCCAGAAACCACCAGATCCTTCTTTTAAAGATATTCATTATATCTGCCAGACTAAGCTCCGTGTTTTCATTGTTCACAGAAAAGCCCTCCTTAGAATTGATCTCAAGAAATATTTAACCACAAACTCGTCCATTCTGTGTTATTATGTTACACTTTCAACTGGAGGGAAGAATGTGATTGCGGTTATTGGAAGTAACAACGTTGACCTTGTTTTAACAGTAGACCATTTCACAAATCCGGGAGAAACGCAGAGTTGTATTTCTTTCGAGAGATTTTCTGGGGGTAAAGGGGCAAATCAGGCAATTGCGTGCAAAAAATTGGGAGCGACTGTTAGATTTCTGACATGCGTGGGCGATGATGAAAATGGACAATTTATTTTGCAAAATTTTTCAGAAAATGGTATTGCTGAGTTTGCGGTAAAAGTTCGCTCGCCAAATGGTTTTGCGATGATAGAGGTTACAAAGACTGGTGAAAATCGAATAATAATTTACGCTGGTGCCAATGGTTTTCTGACGCCAGAGACTGTAAGAGAAAATGCGCCAGATCTTCTTGAGGCGAGTGTGCTTTTGTTGCAAAATGAGATTCCTTTCCAGACGAGCTTCGAAGCAGCAAAACTTTTTAAAGCAAATGGCAAGATGGTGATTTTTGATCCAGCACCGGCTCATGGTATAGATAGTTCAATTTTCAAATTTGTTGATATTATTACTCCAAACGAATCCGAACTGATCGCTTTAACACAGATATCCAGTGTGAGAGAAGCAATTGACAGGCTTCTCAAAAGCGGCTGTAAAAATGTGCTTTTAAAGATGGGGGAAAAGGGATGTATTTTCAAAGGTGAATATGGTGAATTTTACGTTGAATCTTTTAAAGTCAATGCTGTTGACACAACAGCTGCTGGTGATATTTTTAATGCTGCTTTTGCAGTAGGATTTTGCCGATTTGGGGATATCTACAGAGCTCTGGTTTTTGCGTCTGCTTCGGCAGCGATAAGCGTTACACGCAAGGGTGCACAGAGTTCTATTCCATTTTACGAGGAGGTAGCTGGATTTCTCAATGCAAGAGGGGGGAATAATTTTACAAAGACAGATGAGATTTTATAATCGAATATCCAGATTTATCCTCTTTTCTGTGGTAATTTTATCTATCAATCTGTATGCGGCTATTGATCTGCCTGGAAAGGACCCCGATCAAAGTTGGCAGGAGCTGATTGAGCAGATCAAAAAAAGTCCTGATTCTACGGTGGTTTTATATGAAGGGCCAAAAATATCCGCAAAAAGGCGGCTTGCAGAGTTTGATGACTTAAAACTGGCGGTTATAAATGAGGATATCGACGGGTTTATAAAAAGCCTGTCTGATTCCGTAGATCTTCAAATTGACGCGATTAAAGAGGTATTTCTTATTTTTCCTCAATTTGAAAAATATTCCATGGAGTTTGAAAGTGGTAATTTTGAGACCCTGTATAAAATAAAGAGTTTATGGAAAATAGGAATAAAACTGACAGCACCAGATGGTTTTGGGAAATGGCTGGTAGAGAATTTTCTGAAAGACCCCTATTTTTTTGACTGGAATCTGCTGGGTTTTTTGAAAAATCTTACCAACGCTGATAAAGTAGCTCTGGAAATTGCCGATGTTTGCAATATTTATAAGTATCAAGAGGACCTTTATCCATTCTTGCACAGACTTTTTGGAATAACTTCTCAGATAGGTAATGTACAACCTTCTTATTTGCAGAACCAGATAGATCTTTATATAAGTTTGCTTACGAGAATAGAAAGATCTGACGGTTTGAGTCTGACGGCAGACCAGCTTTTTCAGATGATTTCCGATTTTGATAATCTCACGATAGAAAAGAATGATCTGAGAAAAAGGCTTTCTTTCTTAATTCAATCTGCTCAACAGACTGGCAAGAAATTCAGCGAAATATCGTCGCGGGATAGTCAAATAGCAGCGCTCTTGAAGAAATCTCACTCAGAAAACCACTCTGGTATGAAAATTCTTATTGCTGGCTTTGTGATGATAATTGTAATTCTGATGGCCTTTGATCGTCTCAGATTGAGGATCTTTATAATACTCGGAGCGAAGAAAGCTGCTATGAAAATTTGCAAAAAGATTTTGCTCAAAGACCCCTCCAATTTGAAAATCCGTTTTTCACTTGCAATGCTTTATGAACAGCTTGGCGATGTTGAGCAGGCACTGAAAGAATACCAGTGTATAAAGGATCTGAGCAGAATGTTTAAAAAGGAGGAGAATGATTGAAGTTAGTTCTGTGGGGGGTCGAATATCTTTGTGCTCGCTTTTATCATGGTTTTTCTCGCAGTTTTTTCCCATCGTCCTGATAAATAGAATGCCATTTTCAAAAGACTTCTGAATCCCATATCAGCCAGCATACCTGTCCAGGCACCGAGCAATCCAAGGTTGAAACGGGAAACCAGTAGATAGCCGAGAGGCAATCTGACGAGCCACATGGATATGGAGGTTATAATCATTGGTAAAGCTGTATTTCCCGTTCCACGAAGCGCGCCATTCATAACGTAATCCAGGGCGAGAAAAACTTGGAACATACCTATGAGTTTTACAGGCAATTCGGCTATTTTGATGATTTCCGCTTCGTTTGTGAAAAGTTCTATCAGCAATTGAGGAAAGAAAAATATGAAAATACCAACACTGACCTGAAAGATTGTTGTGAGAATCCAGCCTTGCCTGACGACTCCAGCAAGCTTTTTAAGATCACCCTGCCCGTTGTACTTACCAACAAGCGCGGTAATAGCAACAGACATTCCCATTCCTGGCATGAAGGAGATAGATTCGATATTTATACCAATCCTATGGCCCGCATAAGCCATCGGGCCTGCCATAAACAATATATTGGCAAATAACAGTAATCCAGTAGAAAACAGAAGATTTTCGCCTGCCGTTGGCAAACCTACGGAGAGGATATTTTTGACAGTTACAAAGTGAAGTTTCTTTCCCTGTTTTTCCCCGGCATACAATCTTCCACTCTTTAGCACAACCATAAAAAGCAGAGCTGCTCCAATAAAGCGTGATATCACTGTAGCAAGTGCTGCACCAGTTGTTTCAAGCTTTGGAAAGCCAAGCCTTCCATAAATCATTCCATAATCGAGAACAACATTTAGTCCATTTGATATAGCTGAAATTATCATTGGGGTTTTCGTATCACCGGATCCCCTCAAAGCTGCTGCCAGTGTACTCATAAGTGACATGCCCATGATACCAAATAGTATGGTTCTGAGATATTGTGTACCAGCTTCAAATACTGCAGGGTCAACATTTGGAAATATTTTGAAAAGATTTGTACTGAAGAATCCAAGTCCCATGAGTACAAATCCCCATATCGCAGCAAGATATATGCCGTTCCAGAGGGTTCTGCTAATTGATAGCCAGCTTCTGGCACCCGTACTGTTAGATATGAGTACAGTGACACCTGTGGAAGCAGCAATGAGAATCACCTGCAAAACGAAAAACAGCTGGTTTGCCAACCCAGCTCCGGTCATTGCCTGCCAGGAAAGATGACCGAGAAATGCTGTATCAACCATTCCAAATAACATTTGCATGGCATTTTCTGCCATAGATGGTAACCCTAAGGATAACAGTTCTCTTCTGATTTTTCCTGTTTCAAGTGAATCTAAATACTGCCTGATCAAAGAGTACTTCAAATTATTTCCTCCAGATCAATAAATAGCATTTTCTCTTTTCAAAAATTAGTTTGCTAAGGTAACTTTTTGCGCCTGTTTAAATCTTCATTGTGTATACTTGTAATTATTGGGAGGATAAAAATGAGCGGATATTATAGTCTTAAAGATCAGCATGTGGAGATCAAATTTGAATCTGAAGATGAAAGAGTTCTCATAATTTGCAGTGGTGGTGAAGATGTATTCACAAAATTGCTGAAAGAAAGGGCGGTATTTATTACTCACGAAGAAGATTTGTTGAAAAGTGCCGATCAAAGATCTTTAAGACTTCTTATGAATCCAACTAAATTGACATTTGCACCTGAGAGTTTTGATACAGTTGTGTGTTTCTTTACGTTCTTTTATTTTCCAAAGTATAAAGCGATTTTTGAAAATGTAAATCGGGTTTTGAAAAGGTGGGGTAAGTTACTTGTGTGGGATGTTACGATACCTAAGAAAGTCAGCCATAAGAGTTTTTTTGCTGTTCCGCTTCTAATAGATGATGGACTGGAAATGGTTAAAGTGGTGAATGTAACCAAATGGAAATTCGAGCAAAGTTCTGGTATGATCAAAAAAATAGCAAGAGAAAGTGGGTTTAAACTTGTAAAGGAACAAACATTCAACCAGGTTTTTCACCTGGAATTTTCCAAAATTTCCGACATGAAATAATTTTCTATCTGTTAGCAAGCTTTAAAAGTTCGGCCACGGTGTCTTTATAATCAGGTTTTTCATCTATTCTTTGTTTGAGAAAGCTGTTTATGGGATCTATCATTTTTATTGCTCTGTCTATCTGTGGATTCGATCCTAGTTTATAAGCCCCTACATCGATGAGATCTTTTGCTTCATAATAAGTTGCCATTAAATTGCGAAGATTTCTGCTTGCCTCAAGGTGATCATGACCAACGATATCCACCATCAATCTGCTTACACTTGCAAGTACATCTATGGCTGGATAGTGATTCAATTCAGATAGTCTTCTTGAGAGCATAATATGACCATCTACAACGCTTCTGACAGTGTCCGAGATTGGTTCATTAAAGTCATCCGCCTCGACAAGCACTGTGTATATAGCAGTGATGCTACCTTTGTCCGAATTTCCCGCTCTTTCCAGAATGCCAGGAATTCCAGCAAACACACTTGGTGGATAACCTCTGGCTGTTGGAGGTTCCCCTATTGCAAGACCTATCTCTCGCTGGGCCATTGCCCAGCGGGTTAGAGAGTCAACCATTAGCAGAACATCGTACCCAAGATCCCGGAAGTATTCGGCGATACTTGTAGCAGTATAGAGTGCTTTTGAACGCATCAGAGCAGGTTGATCGGATGTTGAAACGACAACTATTGATTTTTCAATTCCCTTAGCGAGGTCTTTTTCGATAAATTCTCTTACCTCTCTGCCTCTTTCGCCAATAAGGGCTATTACGTTAACATCTGCTACAGTGTTTCTGGCAATCATGCCAAGTAACGTGCTTTTACCAACACCGCTGCCGGCAAAAATGCCAATTCTCTGACCTTTTCCTATTGTTATAAATCCATCTATAGCTCGAACTCCAACTGGTAAAGGAGCAGTGATCCTCGATCTTTTCAATGGATGAGGCGCACTATTTATTAGAGGGTATCTGTGCTTAGCTATAAGCGGCTTTCCATCTATTGGCCTTCCCAATCCATCGACAATTCTGCCTTTCATATCCTCTGATACTCCTACATCTAAGCGCCTGTTAGTTTTGTAGACAAACGTGCCATGTTTGGCGCCCGATAGATCTTCGAGCGGCATCAAGAGAACCTTCCCATCTCTGAAACCAACGACCTCGCAGAGAGGTTTTTTGCCGTCCAGATTCAATTTGCAAAGTTCTCCCAGAAAAGCGTCTGGTCCGGTTGATTCGACAGTGAGGCCAATTATTCGGTTAACTCTCCCATTCATCTTGAGGAAATCTTCTCTCTTGATCTTGCTTTTCAAAAGTTCCAGAATCTGCAGGATATCATTCATGCCCGAAGACCTCCTCAATTAATTGCTCCACTATCTCTATAGCGTAACTCTTGGTACCGTTTATAAGGCCAAGCTCTGTTTCTACAATAATTTCCCCTTCTGTTAAAGCATCGGACTTGCTGATCTCTATACCAGCAGATTTGAATTTTTCCACAATTTCTGGATAATTTTCAAAATCCGAGAAATTCATGGTCACCTTCACATTGTTCATACTGGCAATTTTCGAAAGAATATACTCGAGTTTTCTTTGATAATCTATTTTGTCTATTTCTTTGTAAGCTATTTTCTCTATCAGAACACGTACAACTTCTAAAAGTTTTTGAAGAATATCCTGCGTTTTCGTCATCAACTGATCATGAAAATCGTGCATGATCTTTTCAACGCTGCTGACCTTATTTTCAGCTGTTTTTTGCAAATTCTCAGCTTGTTTCTTTGCGTCTTCAACTATCTGAGCTGCTTTCATTTGCGCTTCATTCAGGATTTTTTCAGCTTCTAATTGAGTCTTTTGAAGCAACTCCTTAGCTTCCAGCTCCACTTTGCGAAGTCTTTCTTGAGCCTTCTCAGATATTTTTGATATGTCGTCTATTTTTTCTCGTTCCGGTTTACTGATAACACATGGTACATCAACGAAAAGTTCGCGCTTTTTTATTATCACACTATTAATTCTTCACCTCCGCCCTTGGCAATAATTATCTCACCAGCTTCTTCCAGCCTTCGTACAACATTTATTATCTTCTGCTGAGCCTCCTCAACGTCTTTTATTCTGACTGGCCCCATGTATTCAAGCTCATCTTGCAACAGTTGTGCAGCTCTTTTGGAGATATTTCTGAATATTTTCTCTTTTACTTCTTCTGATGCTCCTTTCAGAGCAAGTGCCAGATCCCTTGTTTCCACTTCGCGCAATATCAACTGTACAGATCTGTCATCTAACTTTGTCAAATCTTCAAATACGAACATTCTTCTACGTATCTCTTCAGCAAGTTCTGGTGAATCGTATCCGAGTTTTTCCATGATTTTTTTCTCGGATGAACGATCAAGGCTGTTCATGATTTCTGCGGCTGTATCGACTCCTCCAACCTGGCTGAAACTCTGACTTACGAACCCGGAAAGCTTTCTCTCCAGATTCTTCTCTATCTCTCTGATAACTTCTGGAGAAGATCGCTCCAAGAGGGCTATTCTTTTAACAACTTCAACTTGAAGGTCTTCAGAAAGTGAGGAAAGAATCTTGCCGGATAGCTGTGGTTCCAAATAGCTTAGAATTAGCGCTACCGTTTGTGGATGCTCATTTTGTAGAAAATTCACAAGCTGAATTGGATCTGTTTGTCTGAGAAAGTCAAATGGTTTCACCTGAAGGTTTGAAATAAGTCTCTCTATGATTTTCATAGCTTTCTCTGGTCCAAAAGCTTTTTGCAGCACTTCTTTTGCATATTCTATACCACCCTGAGAAATCATTTCTCGGGCGCGGGCAATATCCTGAAACTCTGACAAGACAGTTTTTTTCTCTTCTTCACTTACTTTACCAACATTTGCGATTTCCACTGTAAGCTGCTCAACGTCATTTTCGTCGAGGTGTTTCAGTACAGAAGCAGCTTTCTCAGGTCCGAGCATAACCAGGAGTATCGCCGCTTTCCTTCTTCCTGTTATTTGTTTTTTCTCTGCCATGTTACATCCCTCTTTCTACAAGCCAGAGCTTTATTATGTTTGCTACTTCTTCTGGGGATTCTCGGTATATCTTTTCAAGATTTTCTTTCAATTCAAGCAATGCTTGCTGCTCTGGCGTGAGAGGAACCTCTTCTTCTTCTTCGAACACTTTTTTCAGCTCTTCTTCCATCTTCAGTTTTCTTTCTTCTATTAATCGTCTGCTTCTTATCCTCCTGAACTGAATTATCATGAGATAAAATAGCATGAATCCAAGTGCAAATAAGAGACTAACGCCCGTGACCATCATGGTAAACCTGCGTTTTCTCTCTATTTCTGATAGACTTTTTTGATATTCCTCTTCGAAAGTTCTATCGAATGGCAGGAACGCAACAGAGACCGCCAAATTTGGGTCACTTGAATTAGCACCGATACCTTTTTCAACAAGGTCTGACACAATGTTTGCCCATCTTTCTCTTTCTGCCTCATCGAAATTTTGGAACACAGATGACGAAGCATCTATTATTACAGAGAGACTCAGAGTATCTATTTCACCTTCTTTGTTTTGGACAACATTTTCGACAACAGTGTTCAGTTCGTAATTTGTTATTGTGTGACTCCGTTCATATGTTGATGTGCCTTGAGAAGTTGTAGTAGGATATGTAGGTGGTATATTAGAATCAGTACCAACTGCTCCGCCTGTTGCAGGCAAATTTGCACTTTT
>LDZR01000629.1_pt1 | contig 27308 bp, 27 predicted proteins | sample 615371 | NCBI WGS metagenome assembly LDZR01 (sample SAMN03408294, study PRJNA278302) | terrestrial metagenome | isolation source: oil reservoir sample K2 | place: USA: Alaska, North Slope, Kuparuk formation | collected 2013
ATAGTGCAAGGCGATATAAGAGATCACGATTTTGTGGTAAATTCATCAAAAGATGTCGAAGCTGTATTTCACCTGGCTGCAACAATATCTATACTTGGCAAAAAGAAAACGGTTTACGATGTGAATGTAAATGGTACAAAAAACGTAATCTCAGCTTGCATAAAAAACAAAATTGGCAAACTGGTATATGTCAGCTCTATACATGCTTTTTCAGATCAGAAGCCAGGCTCTTTAATTGATGAGTCTATCCCAATAGACCCCAAAAAAGTTAAAGGCGATTATGCAAAATCAAAAGCAATGGCAACACTGGAAGTTCTCAAAGCAAGTAAAGAAGCAATTGACACTGTTGTAATATGTCCAACAGGTATCATTGGCCCCTACGACTGGCGAATCAGCGAAATGGGGAAGTTGTTGATTCTCTATTCAAAAGGTTTGTTAAAGGTTGGAGTTGATGGATCTTTTGATTTTGTGGATGTTCGAGACGTTGCAAATGTATTAATATCCGCATATGAAAAAAACGAATGGGGAGAAATATTCATCGCAAGTGGCCACCACACAACTGTTCGAGCATTGATACAAATGCTTGAAAAAATCAGAAAAAAACGATCAGTAAATGTATTTCTTTCAAAATATATAGCCTATCCAATCTCTCTTTTAACTGCCTTATATTATTTTGCAGCGAAAAAAAGACCCCTTTTAACGCCTTACAGCGTTTATACACTGAGCAGAAATTACATCTACTCAAACAAAAAAGCCTCAGAGAAACTTGGCTACAATCCGAGAAATTTACAGGAATCCCTTAAAGATGCCATCCAGTGGTTTGAAGACAACGGTTACCTCAAACCAGCCAACGGGAATTTACGAAAAAATACCAGAATGCACCTGTCCTTGGACAAATGATGAACGACAGAGTTTCTTTAGAAACTCTCAAAATTTATTGTTAATCTGCATAATATTTACAGAGGTTTCCAAGATAACCACAACTTTTGGATAAAGAACAAAAAAAGAAAATCATGAAGAAAACACTATAAAAAAGTAAGGCTCGACAGAGCCGAACCAATGGGAAAAACCTCTGCAAGGATATTGGAGAACAATCCCCATATTTGTGTGAGTCATGCCTCTGTGAAGCAGAAAGCCACCTAATTTATTAGGTGGATCACTTAAGGAAACTTCCAGACAACATTCCTATTGATGAACTATCCGCTTGATTCTTTCGATAAGCTCAGCTTCGTAGTCCTGTTCAATTTTCTCGTATTCTTTTTCAAAAAGCGGCGACGATATGAGAAAATCAGCACTCGATCTTGTAATTGCCACCGGTATATTGTAAACTGTGGCAATCCTCAGCAGTGCTTTTATATCAACGTCATGCGCTAAAGGCTCAAGCGGATCCCAGAAGAAGATAAGCATATCTATTTGGCCCTCTGCTATCTTTGCCCCTATTTGCTGGTCACCACCCAATGGCCCGCTTTTGAACCTGTTTACCTTTAATCCTGTTTTTTCCTCTATTAAGGAACCTGTTGTGCCTGTCGCATAAAGTTCATGCTTGGACAAAGTACCTCTGTTGAACTGGACCCATTCTATGAGATCTTTTTTTCTCCGATCATGCGCAACCAGGCATATTCTCTTCTTTTTGCCAAGCCTTATCCGTTTTTCCATAAGCATACCCCCTATTTAAATTCATGCTTCATATTATCATTTGAAAATGATTATACTGTGACACATTGCCGAATAATGCATAACTTTATTTTTCATTATAGAATAGCGAAATGGTACAATTCATTTGTGAAGATTTTTAGGAGGTGATTGCATTGTATGATGCGGTTGTCATAGGAGCTGGTCCTGGTGGATATGTAGCTGCTATAAAGCTTGCGCAGCGTGGAAAGAAAGTAGCCGTGGTCGAAAAGTCATTTGTTGGTGGCACATGTACAAACTGGGGCTGTATTCCGACCAAGGCATTGTTGAGCAGTGTCCACCTTTACAGCGAAATAACAGAAAAAGGAAAGCAACTCGGCATCAACGTTGAAAAAATATCGTACGACTTTTCAGCAATGAAAGCTCATATGAATAAAACCGTCATGATGTCGCGTAAAGGTATAGAGTACCTGTTCAAAAAATACGGCGTAGAACTGATAAATGGTACTGCCACAGTCGAGTCAACCAGTGTTGTCAAAACGTCAGATAAAAAACTTGAGACTCATAATATAATTCTTGCAACAGGATCTGTCCCAACTCTTATTCCCCCTTTCGATCAGATTCCAGGTATCTGGACAAGTGATGATGTATTTAAAATGGAAAAACTGCCGGAGAGCATCCTTATAGTGGGAGGAGGGGTCATTGGTATAGAGTTTGCCACATTTTTCTCCACACTCAAGATACCCGTAACTGTGGTGGAATTGATGGATCATATTCTGCCAGGTGAAGATAAAGATGTTGCAGAAACAATTTCAAAATCATTGAAGAAAAAAGGTGTCGAGATTTACGAATCATCCAGAATCACTTCCGTAGAACCTGATTCTGACGCGTTCAAATGTATTATTGAAACCAAGCAAGGAACTGTAGAAAAAATTGTCCAGAAAGTGCTTGTTTCTGTTGGAAGAAAGCCAAATATTCCCAAAGATATTGAAAAAATTGGTGTGAATGTTCAAAGAGGAATCAAAACAAACAATAAAATGCAGACTAGTGTACCGAATATCTATGCAATTGGTGATGTCCGGGGCCAAATAATGCTTGCTCATGTTGCTATGTATGAAGCCGTTGTAGCAGCAAGGAATATTTGTGGTGAAGATGTGCATATGGAATACTCGGCTGTCCCAAGCGTGATATTTTCCAATCCCGAGGTAGCAGTTGTGGGAATACGTGAAAAAGAAATTGATCCTTCAAAAATCAAGGTCTTTTCTTTCCCTGTTAGTGCAAACGGAAGAGCAAGAACTATTCTTGAAAGAGATGGATTTGTTAAAGTAATCGCCGATAAAAATTCGCTGAAAGTTCTTGGCATGGCAATAGTAGGTCCATCTTCAACCGACATGATCATGGAAGGCGTTGTGGCTGTCAAATTTGGATTGAAGGCAAATGAGCTGGAAGAATCGATTCATCCACATCCAACTTTGACCGAAACAGTTCTCGGTGCACTGGAAGGTATTGTAGAGATGCCCATACATCTCTAAGCTTTCTTTGCCCCTGGAGGTGATGTGCTTTGAGAAGAATAAAAACCCACCCTATCCTTGATGTGGAGCAACCAAGAACAGTCAAGTTTTTCTTTGAAGACAGAGAAATCGAAGCTTATGAAGGAGAAACAATAGCTTCCGCTCTTGTAGCGAACGGAATTGATATCTTCGGATCTACAGAACATGGAAAACCAAGAGGTTTTTACTGTGCCATAGGAAAATGTTCTTCGTGCCTGGTCGTTGTCGATGGTGTATCGAATGTTCGAAGCTGCATCACTCTGGTAAAAAATGGAATGCATGTTGAGCGACAAGCAGGTAGAGGTGAATTAAAATGGTAAAAACCGATTTCTTGATTATAGGAGGAGGCCCTGCAGGCTTAAGTGCTGCCATCGAAGCTGGAAAAAGAGGAGTTAAAACATTAATAATCGATGAGGGAGTTCATCTCGGCGGGCAACTTCTAAAGCAAACACATAAATTCTTTGGTCACGAAGGATTCTATGCCTCTGTCAGAGGGTTTGAAATAGCGAAAAAATTAACCTCCCAGCTTAATGAAAATGTCTCCATTATGGAACAAACAACAATAACAGGGATCTATGAGGATATAATTACTGCTTATAACAGGCTTGAGGATTCTGTTTTTGAGATAAAGGCGGATTTTATACTTATTGCAGTGGGAGCCTCGGAGCGGTTTATACCATTTGAAAACAATCATCTCCCGGGTGTGTACGGCGCAGGAGCAGTGCAGACTTTGATGAATCAATTTAAGGTTCTTCCCGGAAAAAGAGTTTTGATGGTTGGGTCAGGAAATATAGGATTGATCGTTTCTTATCAGCTCCTTCAAGCTGGGGCTAAGGTAAAAGCTATAGTTGAAATATCAAACAGAGTAGGAGGCTATGATGTCCATGCAAGAAAAATAAAGAGATTGGGAGTTCCTATTTTGCTGAATCACACAATAAAGAAAGCCATAGGAGAAGATAGGGTTGAAGGAGCTGTAATTGTTCAGGTAGATAGCAATATGAATCCCCTCGAGGGAACAGAAAGAGAATTTGCTGTAGATGTTATCTGCATTGCCACGGGACTTATTCCATCTATTGAACTTGCTGCAATGGCCACGTGAAACTGGAGTACATTCCACAGCTTGGCGGTTATGTACCTTACAGAGACAATGAAATGCGAACAAATGTGAAAAATATCTTCGTGGCTGGCGACCTGGCTGGTATAGAAGAAGCAACAACCGCGATGATCGAGGGGAAAATCGCTGGTCTTGCTGTCTCCAGGGAATTAACCGGTGTGGATGTTCAATCTGAAATCGAGAAAATGCAGAGAGAACTTGTTGAATTCAGGTCAGGTCCATTTTCTGAGAAAGTTCGGAATGGCTTGGAGAGGTTTTTCACACAAAAAACCATGAACTATTCAACAAAAATGCAGGAAAATGAAGGACCGATCGGTAAGATAAGGCCCATCATAGAATGTTTTGAAAATATACCATGTAATCCATGTCAAACATCCTGTCCAACTGGTGCGATAACAGTGGCTGAGAACATAAACAGTTTGCCCATCATAGATTACTCAAAATGTATAGGCTGTGGCATATGTGCTATGAAATGCCCGGGCCTTGCTATTTTCATGATACAGGAAAATTACCTTCCTGAAAGAGATCTGGTGGCTATTCCGTATGAATTTCTACCAATTCCAGAAAAAGGTCAAAAGGTCGTAGCATTAGATCAAGAAGGGCATGAGGTGTGCGAAGCAACTGTAGAGAAAGTAACAAAATCCCCTAACAAGACTCATCTGGTTTATATAAGTGTCCCAGAAGGCCTTTCAAAAACCGTCAGGGCTTTTCGCTTGCCGGAGCAATCTGAGTCTGTTGTCTGCAGATGCGAGGAAATCTCTGTTGACCAGATAGAAAAGGCTATAGAAGAAGGTTACACAGACTATGAGGAGCTCAGAAGATATCTGAGACTCGGTATGGGCCCATGCGGTGGAAGAACCTGTAGGGCAATTGCTGTAGCAATTTTGGCAAAGAAAACAGGGAGAAAAATAGATCAAATTAGTCTAAATACTTTCAGGCCTCCCATAATGCCTGTGAAATTTGAAGCAATTGTCAGAGGAGAGATGAAACATGAAAAATGAATACAGAGTGGTAGTTATTGGCGGCGGAATAATTGGTTGCTCTGTGGCTTATCACCTTGCAAAATTTGGCGAAACAGATGTGGCTGTTTTTGAAAAAGACTTCATCAGTTCTGGTTCTACTGGGCGATGTGCAGGAGGTATCAGACAGCAGTGGAGTTCTCCACATAATGTAATACTCGCCATGAGAAGTGTCTCTCTTTTTGAAAAGCTTTCTGGGGAAACAGCAACAGATATAGAATACAAACAGGGAGGTTATCTCGTTCTATCTTACAGTGAGGACGAAGCCCGGGAATTTGAGAAAAATGTCCGTATGCAAAGAGAACTTGGCCTGGACGTGGAGATTTTGACCCCTAAGCAAATAAAAGAAAGATATCCTTACTTGAATACCGAAGGTGTAAAACTGGCAACATTTTGTCAGAAAGATGGCCATGCAAACCCACATCTCGCGAATTTCGCATATGCGAGAGCTGCCAGAAAAATGGGCGTTCATCTATTCACTCATACAAAAGTTGTTGGTATAGAATTTCACAGAAGCAGTTTCATAATTCATACAAACAGAGGAACTGTTAAAACACGATTCGTTGTCAACGCAGCAGGTTCATATTCAAGAGATGTTGGAAAAATGGTAAATATAGATCTTCCAACAGAAAGTTACAGGCATCAAATAATGGTTACGGAGGCTGTCAGGAATTTCTTAGATCCAATGGTAATAAGTTTTTCAGGAAATTTTTACATCAGACAATCAAAACACGGCCAGTTCATCATGGGTCAGGGGGACGCAGACGAAAAACCTGGTATAAATTACGATGTTACTTTTAAATTCGAGAAAGATATGGTGCAAAAAATGATGAATATCTTTCCGCCGTTTGGGAATCTAAGAATAATCCGTCACTGGTCAGGGCACTATAATATGTCGCCTGATGCACAGCCTATAATAGGACAATCTTCAGCTGTCCCGGGCTTCTATTATGCCGTCGGTTTCAGTGGACATGGATTCATGCTTGCTCCTGCTGTTGGAGAAGCAATAGCGCAAATGATGCTTCATGGCAAATCAATCCATGTTGATATAAGCGAACTTGACATTGACAGATTTAAAAAAGGCGTTCTCAGAGAGAAAAATGTTGTATAGGAGGATTTAGAAGTTGACCAGGAAAATTGTTTACATTCTACTGTGGCTATCAATGAGTGTTGCTATTTTATATTTCACACATCTCACTGGCTTTGAGACTATCGATAGAGTCATTTTACCTGTATACTTTATTGTCATTCTGGCCACATTAATTCACGGGGCCTTTGTCGGGATAATTGTTGGCACTTTGAGTCCTGTTCTCAGTTTTTTTGCAACACGTATTCCATCAGAATCTTTCATTTTTATAAGAGCTATCGAGCTGGTGATACTTGCTATTTTCTGTTTCGTATGGATGAAAAAGGTAAAAAATTTGAGATTAGTGATAATGCTCACATTTTTTTCTACGAGAATTGTGTTGTTCTTAGTTGAATTTACACAGTTTTCCCTGTATACAGTATTTAAAGATACTCTTTATGGACTAATTGGTTTGGGATTGCAATTGTTTTTTATCCCAACGATTTATAGAATTCTGGTAAAATCAATTGAGATCGAAAATTAAAAGGGAGGTATTCAAGTGAACATAATCTACAGTGCACCACCAGGGGCAACAGGTAGTGCACCAAGTGCAACGACAACCGCGACAGGTTCTGGATGGAGTTTCATAATTCTGCTTGCCATGCTTTTCGCCATGTTTTATTTCTTAATAATTCTTCCACAGCGAAGACGTGAAAAACAGTTCAAAGAAATGGTTTCAAATATGAAGCGCGGTGATACGGTTATCACAGTTGGTGGAATCGTCGGAAAGGTTATCGACATTAAAAAGGATACTATTAAGATTAAAACATCGATGACAACAGAGCTTGAAGTAACTAAAAGGGCTATAGCAACTGTTTTGAAAGAGAAAGAAGAATCAAAAGAACAGCAGGAGGAGAAAGATAAAGAGTAGAACCAAGGAGGGGACTTAGTAATGAGAACAGATAGAATAAGGCTTGTTATTGTGATTGTAGCTATTTTTGGGGCCTTTCTTGCTTTACTCTGGCCCAGCGAGGAACAGACATACAGAGGATTGGCAGCTATATTTCAACGCATACCACTGGGACTTGATATAAAGGGTGGCGCCCGATTAGAGTATCGCGTTGATATTGATGAGAATGTCGAAAATCCAAGTGAAGTTATTGACGATGTCTGGACTGTTTTGCGAAACCGACTCGACGCTGCAGGTTATACTGAAGCAACGGTAAGAAAGACTTTCAGGGAAAATAATTCTTTCATAGTTGTTGAAATTCCTGCTGCAACAGATACTACCAGAGCTGAAAAATTACTCGGCTCTACAGGGTTAATGTACTTTGGCCAGGTGATAGACGAAAGCCAGATTGATCCCCAAAACGATCCGAGGCTGAAAGACCTGGCAAAACTTAAGAAAGCCGAGTGGCTTCCATCAAGAGATGGTAAAATCTGGTACCTTGTCCGCACAGAAGTAATGCTTGTAAAAGATCTGAAACTTGTTTCACCTCAGATTGTCTCTGCAAGCCCTGTACCAGAGACACGCGTGGGAAGGTTCGGTTACAAAGTTACTTTTGAACTATCGAGCAAAGATTCAGAAATCTTCAAAAAGATCACCCAGCAACTAGTTGTTCCAGAATCAGCTATAGGAAGTAGCTCCTCAAAAGAAAAACGACTTGCTATAGTTCTTGATGACGTGGTTCAATTTGCCGGTTATGTAATTTCCGTTATACCGGATGGAAAAGCAGAGATCACCGGCAATTTCTCATTAGAAGAAGCCAAGCAACTTGCTGCCATATTAAGAAGCGGTGCCTTGCCAGCAAGATTGGAAAAGATATCAGCAGGGTGGGTTGCTCCATTGCTTGGTTCAGATATAGTTAAAACTTCCCTATGGGCAGGAATAATTGGTTTATTTGTTGTCCTGATATATATGATATTCACTTACGGAGTTCAGGGAATCATCGCCGATATAGTACTCGTTTACAACACCTTTTTGTTGCTTGGTGTACTTGCTGCTACCCACTCTATTCTTACATTACCGGGTATTGCAGGTATTATATTTACTATTGGAACAACAGTAGATGGAAATATCATAATCGCGGAAAGAGTCCGCGAAGAACTTAAATCTGGAAAATCTGTAAAAGCGGCAATATCGTCGGCTTTTGGAAGATGTTTCATTACGCTGTTTGATGCCAATTTAACAACTATAATAGCCGGACTGGCCCTGTATTATTTTGGGACAGGCACAGTTAAAGGTTTTGCCATTACACTGATCATAGGTGTACTTGGAAGTTTCTTTGTGAATATTGTTCTTTCAAGACTTCTCACCGACGCTTTGAGCTCTTTCATACGCAAACCAGCTGTGGAAGAAAGGGGAGCTCAGTCATGAAAAAGATGGACTTTGTTGGAAAAAGAAAGTTCTTCATAACTATCTCAACTATTCTGATCGTAGCAAGCGTGATCTCGATGCTGGCAAAGGGATTCAATTTTGGCGTTGAATTCACTGGTGGTTCAGAAATCATATTGCGCGTCGAATCAAACAGTTTTTCAGAATCAGATGTGAGAACAATCTTGCAAAACATTTCTTCAGATTTTGAAGCAGCACGTGTAACAAGAGTCAGATCCGTGGGAGATCCAGAAGGTATAACAAAGTTTTCTATCACTCTATCCAAAACTTTCGAAACAGAAGAAAAAGCAAAGGTTCAAAACAGCATAGAACAGCAAATTTCAACAGTTGGCGTTAAAGGTCAGGTTATTTCTTTCAACGAAACCGGTGGTTCTGCAGCAGAAGAAATAAGGAGACTGACCTGGAGGTCTATTTTGATAACCCTTGCAGCTGTTCTTGTGTACATAACATTGAGATTTAACTTTGTCTTTGGAATAGGTGCAACAATCGCATTGATTCACGATGTCCTGATAACTCTTGGGATTTTCTCGTTCACCGGCTACGAACTGAATGTACCAGCAGTTGCAGCTTTTCTCACGTTGATTGGTTATTCTCTAAACGATACTATAGTTGTCTATGACAGAATAAGAGAAAATATGAAAAAATTCAAGGGGAAAGACATTTCCTCTCTGGTCAACGAAAGCATAAACCAGGTTTTCAGAAGAACCTTAAATACATCTCTCACAACATTTTTCGTGGTTTTCATATTGTTTCTTTTTGCTGGAAATGCCATTAAACCTTTTGCTTTCGGCATGACAATTGGTGTGGTAGTTGGTACATATTCTTCCATATACATAGCAAGCCCACTGGTCATCAAATGGGTCAAAAGTAGATAACAAAAAAGCCCCCTTCAATGGGGGCTTTTGCTTACATATTGATTCCAGAAATTCTTTACATATATAAGTGTGGGAAGTGCCACAAATATTCCGCCAAAACCTATTATGTCTCCAAATAGAAGGATTGCAATTAATATAAAAAACCAGTGTATTTTCAACGCATTACTTTGTATCTTAGGTGCCAAAAACCACATTTCTAACTGGTTAGCAGACAGGAGAATTAAAACACCTATTATCAATCCTTTTAATCCATGGGAAGCAAAGCCAAGCATTAAAAGGGGTATTGCAGATATTATGACCCCGAGATAAGGTATAAAATCAGTAATAAAGGCAAGAACACCAAGAAAAATAGCGCTTGGTATTTTGAAAATAAGTGACATCACACCAACGAAGAAACCAACGAAAGCAGCTACTAAAACCTGTCCTGCCACAAATCTTTCAAACTCTCTATAGGTTGTCTTTGCAAAATAGATACCTTTTTCTGGATTTTCGGGAAATAACTTGTCCAATTTTTTTGAGACAACTTTTTTCAAATTCCCCACAATAAGTGTTGTAATAACAACGATAACCAGGGCTGTTATAAGCGAAGGAACATATCCCAACAATTTATTCACAATGGTAAGTGCGATATCGGAGAAACTCTTTCCAAGATTCGTTAAAAAACTCAGGATCCAGTCAGGAACACTGACATCCTCGAAAGTTATTTGTATTTTCTCAATCTCTGAGAAAACCTTTTTGGCTTCGTTTATAATCACGGGGAAAAAATTCCCAATCGAATACGCTATCACACCAAGTACAGTCACATTCGCCAAAATTCTTGAGATTTTTCCGCGCAGGAATCTGGCAAAAAATCTCGCTACGAAATCAACTATTATTGATAAATACACACCAAGCATCAGAGCAGTCATAATAAATGGAGATAATTTTGTAAGAAGTAAAAACAGTATCAGATAAAAAAGTACCAAGATTCCATCCTTCAAAATTTTCACTCCTGACTAAAACTGAATTTGACCAAGATCGCCAACTATCAAACGCATTGCTTTTGGTATCTTTCCATTCTGGAATACCCTAACTCCTTTACCAAGAATCGAAGAATCTATTCTTCCTGACAAGTTTGTTACGACGCTCTGATCCATCAAAATAGAATTTTCTATCTCGCAGCTTTCCAAAGTTACATTGTCACCAATGGCTGTGTAAGGACCAACATAGCTGTTAATTATCTTGCAATTTTCCCCTATCACAACAGGCCCACGAATAACAGATCCAACTACGATTGTTTTTTGTTTGATACTAACCCTACCTTGAATAACGCTATTTTCGTCGACTTTACCTTTACAACATTCTTCTTTTATATTATCAAGAATCTTTCTGTTGGCTTCAAGCAAATCCTCGGGCTTCCCAGTATCTTTCCACCATCCTTTTATGATATGTGCTTTAACAGAGTGTCCGTTCTGAATTAGGTAACCTATAGCATCTGTTATTTCAAGCTCTCCACGCCAAGATGGTTTGATATTTTCTATTGCTTTGAATACAGCTGGACGAAACATATAAACCCCAACAATTGCAAGATTGCTCGGTGGATTTTGTGGCTTTTCAACGACATATTTGACCTCATTTCCTTCAAGCACTGCTACCCCATAAGCACGGGGATCTGAAACTCGAGCAAGCAAAACGACGGCATCTGATTTCAATGTGTTAAATTCCTCTACAACAGATTTTATGTCTTCAAAAACTAAGTTGTCACCCAGGACCATCAAGAAAGGGTCTTCATCTATGAAATTCCTTGCCTGATAAACAGCATGAGCAATTCCTTTCGGTTGATCTTGAACTATGTATTCTATATTCAATTCAAGATCTTTTCCATCTTTCAATACTTCTTCGAACAGCATTTTATTCTCAGGGCTGACGACTATAGCTATTTCTCTTATGCCTGCATTTTTCATAAAATCCAGCGTGTAATATACTACGGGCCTGTTTGCAACTGGAATCAAATGTTTTGCAGTGGTATAAGTTAGAGGTCTCAACCGTGTTCCTTTACCCGCGCAAAGAACCAAACCCTTCACAATCCCACCTCCTCAATCATTTATATTTAGGACTATAGAGAGATCGAATCCAACGAACGGATTATCCCCGTAAAAACCGGCACTGAACCCTGTCTCGGCTTTTTCAACTCCTGGCAAAAGATTTTTGAATTGATATGCAATCCTCATCCTCAATGAAAACTCCGATTGCACATCCCCAGTAAGCCAGTAAGTACCATAAGGAGCGCTGCTCCATCTACCATGCCATGGTATATCTGGAGTTCTGTCGCCATATATCAATCCTTCGTATTCTGCACTGTAAGACCAGCTATCGCTTTCATATTCAAATTTTATAGTGCACGCAATATTGTTTTCTCCATGTTTGTAGCCGATCATATTTTTTTCTACGGGAAATTGCGAATCTTCAAAGTAAGTATATTCATAAGGATCATCAGTTGTCCTTTGAAAAGTAAATGCAGTGGCTCCGGCAACTTCAAATGTTAGCTTCACCGGACCACTTTTGCCAGTAAATCCAGCCAGAAAAGCTATTTTATCTGGATTCTGGTATGGCGAATCGGGCGCGAGAAATCTGTTCATATTTATATCATCGATTAGAATTTCACTATAAAATGAGTAATTTTCCCTGTAATACTTTATCCAGGCTCCCACCATAGAATTATCGTTTAATTCATAACTTGAGTATCCCCAGGGGGCGCTTAAATGCCAAAACTCTTGTATCCCCGGCACCGGTATTGGAACAAAAAAATAATATGGATCGAAAAATCTATCGAGATACAGGACAGAGTCTTCGTAAGCTATTTCAAATCCGTCAAAGGGTGTATACACGAGAGCCCTGTAATTAAAAGCCTTTACTGGTTTTATGTCTGTTTTTAAAACTCTTATCCCACCCCACAATGTTTCTACTCTGAATTTTCCAATCTCCGCAACGCTGTGAATTGAAGGATAAGAGAATCCATTTTCTGAAACAAACAGCTGGTATACCTGCCCTGGTCCGGCATGATTTTCTTTCACCCCCACTTCAAGTGTGAAAACATTATTAGACCAGCTGAAAAAACCTTCATCCCAGTACCAATAATTATTCATGAGAACATCCGCGTACGGCGGTATCACAATATTGTCTCTTCTGAAACCACCACTCGCTGTAAAATACGTTCCCATAAAGGGAATCACAACAGAGTATTTGGTTGAATCTGTCGGCTGGTCAAAATCATACTCAAACCATCCATCAAATTTGAAAGTGAAACTCAAACAAAGACATGCCAATGACAAAAATAGGAAAACAAATTTCTCTCTCAAATACTTCTCCTCCCGCACGATAAATATACACCAAGATTTTATCAGCTTGCTTCATAAAACATACTGAATCACCAAAACAAAAGGGCCCGAAGGCCCTTTATGCTATATTCCCCTATAAATCACTGTTGCATACCTTGCATACCTACCAATAAACCTATCAATCCCACAATTGCACCTGCTGCACCGGCAATAACACCTATCATAGCCATGTTATAAACTTCATCGTACTTTTTGGAAAACTGAACAGTTGAAGCTTCTATATCGCCCTGCCACGGCTTGCTATCCACAGTTTTCTTGAGAGAAGCAATGTTCTGCTCGTTCTGTGATACTTTCTGATTCAGAGAAACCACCTGACCAGCCACGGTACCAACATTTCCTTCAAGAACCGAAACCTTTTTAGCAGCCTGTGATGCATCAGCAACGTCCTTCTTCAATTTCTCCACATCAGTTACAAGAGAGGCAAGTTGTCCTTCAACAAGAGAAAGTCTTGCATCAAGTTGATTTGCAGTTGTTGAAATAGCTTTCTTTAATGAATCAACATCTGTTGCAAGTTTTGTCTCAAGTGACGCTACTCTTGCCTCAAGATCTGTGAAGCTCTTTCTCAAAGTTGACAGAATCTGCAAATTGTTCTCTGCGGCGTCAACGCGTTTTGAAAGAGAAGTAAGGTCGGCTTTGATTGAATCATCAGAGCTCGCAAGCGCTTCAACCTTGCCAGATAGAGAGTTCACTTTACCTTCAATGGAAGCTACATTGGCGTTGATAGAATTAATTGAATCCTTCAGCTGGGCCATTACCTGAGATGAGATCTGGGATTGCAAATCAGAGATGGTTTTTTCGACAGATGAAACCTTGGCGGAAAGCTGATTATACATGGTCATCATCTTGTTCTCTGAAGCGGCAATCATTGTTGGCATATCCTTCTTGACCTGCGCAATTTCAACCACCGTTGTTTTCAAATTCGAAATCTCTGCCAGTACTGTTTGAAGGCTCTGGTCACTCGCCGATATTTGTTCACTGTTTTTCTGTACTTTTGTCAGAGTAGTACTTACAAGATCCTCGATGACAGAAATTCTTTTAATTGCATTTTGAAGATCTGCCGGCGAGACTGCTTTTTCAACCTGCTGTGTCAAATAATCCAGAAGTTTCTTGAGGGCCACGGCAACCTGATAGCGTGTCATAGGGTTATTCCCCTGATATGTGCCATCTGGCATTCCAGAAACGATCCCCAATTTGGAAAGCTCTGTTACAGCCTCATAAGCCCAGTGATTTACTGGAACATCTGAAAATGTCGTTGCATAGAGAAATGCTGATAAAAGTAGCAGAATCGCTAAGAAAACTTTTTTCATGAAAATCCACCTCCGTTTGACGTTTTCTTGTACTATCTTACCACAGTCACCATTTCTTAGACGTCCGATGGAACTATAGTGTTTTACCAAAAATCATGATATAATTTAGACAATTATAGTCTAATTTTGGGGGATTAAAGATGGGAATATCTGTCACTCAGGTTGATTTCATAACAGCTCTTACACATGGAATAATTTCTTTTTTCAGTCCGTGCGTGCTACCACTGATTCCCGCCTTTATAGCCCTGATACTTTCTGAAAAAGGTGTTAAAGCATTTGCAAGGATTGCTGGCTTTTTGTTAGGTTTATCTGCAACTTTTTCCCTCTTGGGAGCTTTATCGGGGTTGATTGGGTTTCTAACAAATCGAGAAATTACAAGATATATAGCCGGCAGTCTAATAATTTTGATGGCGATATTTTTTCTGATGCAAATTCAACTTGTGAAAATTAAATCGTTTAATTTTTACCGCTTCAAATCTGGTGGTTTTCTATCAGGTATTATCATAGGCATCGGAATAGGATTGGTGTGGATACCGTGTGCAAGTCCGGTGCTTGCCTCAATGTTAATCATAGCTTCGGCACAGGGAACAATGCTTAAAGGTTCTTTTTTACTGTTTATATACTCCTTAGGAATATCGATACCTTTTTTGACAATTGGTAGTGTGATCTCGAGGGTTTTCTCAAAAATCAGTTTTTCAACACCAAAATGGGAAAGATTTTTTAGATATCTTGCTTCTGCAATACTCGTTACAATCGGCCTTTTGATAGTCACGGGCAAAGCATTTATATAACAAAGAGGTGAGAGTATGCACATAAAAAAGGTTCTGGCAGTAATTTTCTTATTTTTAAGCGCAGTCGTTTTTGCAGATATTTTGATTTCTAATCTGGAGGTTGCTATCAATCTGGCAAAAATTGAACACAAAAAATTAGCTATTATCTTCACAACATCATCATGCCCTTATTGTGCCAAATTGAAAAACGAGACACTTACCGATGAAACTGTCAGAAGATTGATCTCAGCAAATTACGTGTTTGCCGAAGCAATGTTTGATTACAGCAGGAAGACCACTGCTTTTGGCAAAGAAATGACTTATTCAGAGCTGTTCACAAAATTTCAGGTTAACAGCGTGCCAATGATCTGGTTTTTTACTCAGCAAGCAACGCCAATAGCATATTTACCTGGTTATGTCGATGCGCAAATCTTTGCCAAGATACTCAGATATGTTTATCAGGATATAAAAGAGGATTTTCAACAATATATTGCAAAAAACGATGATTTTGCTGGCAATCCAATGATATTGGCTGTTAGTCCTGATGAAGCTGAGTATGTTCTGAAAAATGATCAAAACTCCATCTATATCGAAGATTTTCCAGGCGAAATAGATCTGTATAAGATCTACATTACTCCAGATAAAAATCTGGCTGAGAAGCTTGTTCAAAATGGCGTTTTTAGAGTTCTTCTGGTAAAATAAGCCGCAATTCACTGCGGCTTATTTTCCTGCCTTTTTTTCCCTCGAGAAAAATTGAAATACAATCCCGCAACAAATAAAACAGCTGTAATAACTATAAACACCGCGAGTGCGGCAGGTTTAGAGAACAGCTCTGATACTTTTTGCTTATCCTGTGTTGCAAAAAGATAGCTCCAACCAACAATTTCAACTGAAAGTGCGGCTGAGCCAGCCAGTAAACTCAAAACCGCCACTACCGAAGAACTTCTATTTGTAGCCAACAAGCCACCAATTACACCACATCCGGCTGAAACAGCTAAGAGAATCATAAACCAGTTTTCCTGAACAAATTGATTCATATTTGCAAGCAATTCGAACCTTTTCACAACAAAATCGACAACATAATACACCATCCCCATAGTTGCCAGAAAACCAACTAAGAAAATAAATACTCTGAAAAGAACATACAAAACTATGGCACAAAGTACCGAAATGACAAAAAATGCGATATACTGATTTACCTCACTGGTACTTATCCACTGTCTAAACGCCTCAAACCTGTCAACAAGTACCGGAAAAAGCACAAATCCGCCCAGCAAAAAACCAAAAAGGCTTACAGAGACCTTTTCCACATGTTTCGCCGCAAAGATTAAAAAGGCCGAGATTGGAATCACAATATACCATGTTTCGAGCATCAACAAAATGTAATCACTTGAATGAGCAAACAACTGTTCAAAATTTGGCATACAAAACCACCCGGGTAATATAATATCATTTGTGCGTGTATTCAATACAAAATCCAGGAGGTCTTATGATGAATCTGTCAAAAAATGTTTCTGCAATGCCTGTTTCTAAAACTCTCGAGATCAACGCGATAGCAAGCAACCTTAAGAAAAATGGGGTTGACGTGGTAAACCTGACAGCAGGTGAGCCAGATTTTCCTACACCCGAACCTATTGTAGAAGCTGCCATAGAAGCTATGAAAAAAAATCTAACCAAATATACCGATTCATCAGGTATTCCTGAACTCCGTGAAAAAATAGCATACCACATCTCGAAAAAATACTGCTTAAATTGCTCTGCCGATCAAATTGTTGTGAGCAATGGAGGAAAACAGGCTATTTTCAACACTCTCGCCGCGGTTCTGTCTGAAGGTGACGAGGTAATAATAATTGATCCATGCTGGGTAAGCTACGAACCAATGGTTTTGCTGCTTTCAGCCAAGGCTATCCATGTGAAAGCAAAAATTGAGGATGGCTTTTCTCCAAAAATCGACGAAATAGAGAAAGCCATAAGTTCAAAGACAAAGGCTATCATTATAAACACACCAAATAACCCCACGGGGGCTGTATATAGTGAAGAAACCCTGTCAAAAATATACGAGCTCGCAAAAAGACATGATCTGTTGATCATAAGCGACGAAGTTTACGAAACCCTGACTTATGATCAGGAGCATATTTCAATGCTAAAAATATCAAAAGGTGATAGAACGGTCCTCATAAACGGCTTTTCAAAATCTCACTCAATGACTGGATGGAGGATAGGTTATTTGATGGCCCCGGTGCAAATTGCAAAAGCTGCCGGGAAAGTTCAGGCTCATATTACCTCTAATATAAACACCATAACACAATACGCAGCCTTAAAAGCCTTCGATGTGGACGTTTCGTACATGCGAAAACGATTCAAAGAAAGAAGAGAGCTTGTGTGCAGCTTACTTTCAGAGATTGGTGTAAAATACTTCGAGCCAAAAGGAGCTTTTTATGTCATGATCGATGTTTCGGAATTTGGTAAAAACGATATAGATTTCTGTAAGGAGCTTCTGAATGACTATCATGTTGCGCTTGTTCCAGGATCTGCTTTCAATGCACCCGGTTTTGCAAGGCTTTCTTTTGCAACCTCAGAGGAAACTTTGAAAAAAGGCATAGAAAGGATCAAGAAATTCGCAGGAAGGTGAAAAAAATGATAAAACAATTCTTAAGGAAGTACTGGTACAGATATGCACTCGGGATACTTGTGCTCATTTTTGTCGACCTTTTTCAGCTTTTCATTCCAAGAATAGTTGGTCAGGTTGTTGATCATTTGAAAACCCAGCCCAATCTCGATTATGTTTCAACAATGGTTGCCTGGATAGTGGGTATCGCAATCGGAATGGCCATTTTGAGATTTCTATGGAGGTTCTTCATCATAGGCACATCCAGAAGGTTTGAATATATGACGAGAAACTTTTTATTTGAAAAATTGTTATCTCTCTCCACAGGATATTTTGATCAAAATCGGAGTGGAGATTTGATGGCGAAACTTACCAACGATTTACAGGCAGTGCGAATGGCACTTGCACAAGGCGTTGTTCTATCTGTAGACGCCTCATTTATGGCTGTGATGACTATTCTTTTTATGGGGAGAGTTGTGAGCTGGCGTCTGACTTCACTGGCTTCAATCCCCTTACCGGCACTCGCGCTGATAGCTTTGTTTTTTGGAAAATTGATACATAAAAGATTTATGAACGTTCAAAGGCAATACTCCTCATTAAGCGAGTGGACTGAAGAAACAATTTCTGGGGTGAGAATAGTAAAGAGTTTCGCAGCAAACGACAAAATCCACTACCTGTTTAACAAAAGATCATTTCAAAATTACGAAGCAGCGATGTCCCTTGCAAAAGTTGCATCTCTTTTCTTTCCGCTGATGATGTTGTTTGCTTCAATATCGCATGTTCTGGCACTTGGATTTGGCGGTCCAATGGTTATAAAAGGAGATGTAACCCTCGGCGAATTCATAGCGTTTAATTCCTACCTTGGTATGTTAACATGGCCTATGATGGCTCTTGGATGGGTATTAAATGTTATTCAGCGGGGAAGAGCTTCTTACAAAAGACTCATGGAAATAGTACAGGAAAAACCACAGGTGGAAGAACCAGAAGCCCCTGTTGAGATAAAAGAAATCAATACCGTGGAGTATAAAAATCTAACCTATAGATATCCCGGGACTGACAGATGGGTCCTCAAGAATGTGAGTTTTTCCTTCTCCAGAGGAGATATGATCGGTATAGTAGGCACAGTCGGAAGCGGTAAATCCACTATAGTGAAGCTCCTCGCCAAGCTTTACCCGGTTGAGCGTGGAAAGATATTCATAAACAGAGTTGATATAAACGATATATCTTCAGTTAATATAAGACAGTTAATAGCCTTTGTACCCCAGGAATCTTTTCTTTTTTCCGACAGTGTACTTAAAAACATTGCTTTTGCGCAAAAAGATATTGATTTCAAAAAAGCAGTCCATTATGCAGAATTGGCATCTGTTCATGACGAAATAGAGTCTTTCGATCATGGATACGATACAGTTGTTGGCGAGAGAGGAGTCACTTTATCTGGAGGGCAAAAGCAGAGAGTTACTATAGCCAGAGCACTCTATATGGAGAAAGATCTAATAGTTTTTGATGACTGCCTATCAGCAGTTGATCCCGAAACAGAGGAAAAAATTATAACGGCATTGAGGGAAAATTATCGAGAAAAGACGATGATTGTTATTACCCACAGACTGAAAGTACTTAAAGATGCAGACCTTATAATAGTGCTTGATGACGGAAAACTCATCGAAAAAGGAAGGCACGAAGAGCTCATGGCATTAAACGGCATGTATGCAAGAATGTTCAGAAAACAGATGATCGAGGAGGAACTCGAAAGTGAATAAATTCATTCTGATTTTTATCCTATTCTGTTCAGTGTTATTTGCAAAGGTAAATTATTATTTTGAAAACTCGCAGTTAATTATTAAGGGGCTGGAGATGTATGATCAGATAAAGGTAACTGTAAATGAGACGTCGTTCACAGTCAATTCAGGAGAAATCAAAATACCATGGCAAAAATATTTGAATATCCCCATTGAAATTTCACCTCTATCAGACACCACTAAAAAGATAGTGCTCAACATAGATGCCAGTAAAGATTTACCTCCAAAGATCGATTTTATTATATCTGGATACTACGTTACAGCCGATAGACTTTCTTTCCCCATAAAAATCTCTGATGACTGGGACGAACTCGATAAGTTGACCATGAGATTTTTCTTAGATGGCAATCAAACAGAGCTTGTCAAAGTTAAGGATGGTTTTCTTGAGATAGATAACTTTTTCATTCACTCTGGCGAACATGCTCTGAGGATAGTCTGCAAAGACAGCAATTCAAATGTTACCGACAAGACTTACAGATTTTTTGTTGTTCCCCACCTGCCTTCTCCACCAGCGGTGAATGGAAATAATATCATATCTTCTCGAACACATAGGGCGTACTGGATAGAAAACGGTGAGCTGTATTTCGAAGATTCTAAATCAAATTCTCTCAAAAAGGACATGGCGTTTATATGCGATGTGGATGGTGCCGGTAATGAAAGTTTTCCATCTTTACTCTATCAGACAAAAATTAACAATCAGATATCTCCAGGAAATATAATCACTTTAAATAGCGGAATACTCGCTAACGGCGAATACACTGTGTTCGGCAAAATAGTGATTCCTTCAGGCGAAACAGTTTTAATAAAATCAGGTGGTGTACTCAGAATTCCTGCAGGCTGTGAGATTGCCATCAAAGGTAACCTGATTGCAGAATCAGGTTCGAAGATCCTCGGACAGGGAAAACTGATAATAACAGATGAAGGTAAATTGATACTCAACAATTCAAAAATAGAAGTTCAAATAGTTATTTCGGGTGCGAGCATGTTCTGGGGATCAAATCTTGATCTTTCCAGGTCTTATCTGGAAGTTAATCGATCGCTGGCTATATCACTGAAAAATGTTAAGGCAAAGCAAATAACTTTCACGAATGTCAGAAAACTCTGGATAAACTCATGCGAAATATCCCAACTTACCTTGAAACATATATCTTCTTTCCTGATCAACGATTCTAAAATAAATCGTATTAACGTTAGTGATTTCTCAAAAGGAAAAATTTACTCAACATCTTTCTACTCTGAGGACACCGCACTTTCTTTGGAAAATTTCTCTTTTGTTCAAATGATAGACAGCTGGTTATCAGCGAAAAAATGCGTTCAGATCCAGGACTATTCTGTAATGCGTGTCAGGAGCACTCAATTCAATGCGGACACTGGAGTTGTTCTTTCAGGATATTCCATCTTCGACAGCTTTGCCTGTATGATATCTGCCTCAATTGCTATTCAATTGAGAGATTCCAGAGCAACACTTTTGAAAACAGAGTTGCTTGGAGAGGTAGTTAAAATTGGAAAATCTGAATTTCGAAAATAGATTTGATCCAGATATTTTAAACTCTATCTTTTCGCCCAGTAGCAGTGATTTTTATAGAATCACACATGCAACAACTCTTTTAGCCTGGTATTCAAAACCAAAAAAAGATCAGCGAAAGGTTATAGAACTTGGCTGTGCCACTGGTGTTGTGTGCGCCTACATAGCCTCAAGGTACAATCGTTATGTGGTAGGCATAGATAAAGACCCTGATTTGATTCATCTTGCTCAGCGAACTGTTCAGATGAACAATCTATACGGAAAAGTCGATTTAGTTAATATTTCCTGCAAAGATGTTTCAAAGTTCTTTGCTGCAGAATCTTTTGACATGGTTATATCCAATCCTCCTCACCACATAACAGGTGTACCGAGCCCTAACGAGAAGAGGAGACAAACAAGAACAGCTGATTTTGAAACTGTGAGGGAATTTGTAGAGGCAGCAGCATATCTTTTAAAAAACAGAGGTGAATTTGTGTTCGTGCTGTCACCCACTCACCTGATTTTCTGGATAAATGAGTTTTTGAGAAAAAAAATGCAACCCAAAAAAATTTTGCCTGTCTATGGATCTTCCAGAAGAGATGCTGTACTCATATTGATGCGTGGAACAAAAAACGGGGGTATCGGATTTTCACTCGAACCCCCGATTATTCTCAAAAGAGTTTAAGTTCTTTGATCCCACTTTCAACAATTTGTTTCGTATCTCTTGCTATCACCAATTCTTCGTTTGTTGGAACAATCAGAATTGCGACTCTGGAATCTGGCGTGCTGACAATCCTTTCAACGCCTTTCATGTTATTGAGATTTCTGTCAATCTTGACTCCAAGAAACCCGAGATAATCACATACTTTTTCTCTAACGTATGGGGAATTCTCACCAACACCTGCTGTAAAAACTATCGCATCGACACCATTCATTGCGGCCGTATAAGCACCTATATATTTTGCAATTCTGTATATATATATTTCAAGTGCAAGTTGCGCCATTTCGTTTCCTGATTCTGCAGCATCTTCAATATCTCTCATATCGGAACTCAGTTTGCTTAAACCAAGTACGCCACTTTTTTTGTTCAAAATATTGTAAACTTCCTCCACGGGTATACTTAGATTTTGCTGCATATAAATAACTATCGCCGGATCTATGTCGCCTGATCTGGTCCCCATAACAAGGCCCTCAAGAGGAGTAAAGCCCATAGACGTGTCTATCGATTTACCATGTCTTATAGCGGCAATCGAAGCACCGTTACCCAGATGGCATGTTATAACTTTAAAGTCATAGTAATCCCGTCCGAGTATTTCTGCTGCCCTTTTTGAGACGTATCTGTGGCTTGTGCCGTGAAAACCATATCTCCTGATCCTGTATTTTTCATAAAATTCATATGGCAAAGGATAGAGGAAGGCTTTTCTGGGCATTGATTGATGAAAAGCTGTATCGAAAACGCCAACATTTGGAACCTGAGGCAACAATTTTTGAACAGCCTTTATACCCATTATATTTGGAGGATTATGCAAAGGTGCAAGGTGAATATTCTCTTCCAGCACCTTCATAACTTCCTCATCAATTAAAATCGAACTTGCAAATCTCTCTGCACCATGCACTACCCGATGACCAACAGCAGAGATTTCCGATAGATCGCGGATAACACCTATCTCTCGATCAAGTAACGTTTCCAGAATAAGTTTCAAAGCTTCTTCATGATCTTTCATGGGTTTTTCAATCACATGTTTATCTTCGTTGACTTTGTGAACAAGCCTGCTTCCCTCGATACCAACTCTCTCAGCCAGACCTTTGCACAAAACTTTTTCACCTTTCATGTCAATAAACTGATACTTCACAGATGAACTGCCACAATTGACCACAAGTATTTTCACAAGCATTCCCTCCTCAAACTCTATTGTAATGACCCGACTGGGTCTTACTTATCATACCCCGCAGTTCATATTCAGTAAGTTTTGATAATACTTCCGATAAATCCATTTTCAATCTTTCAGCCACCTCCTCGGCAAGCAAAGGACCGCTGTCAAATAAAGATATAAAATTATCTGAAAGTTCTTCTTTCTTAAATTCAACCCCATAATATTCAAAAATTTGATCGACGTGGGTCAATGGTGTTGCACCCATCTTTATCAACCAGTTGCAACCTTCGCTTGTCTTTCTGTCTATGTCACCAGGAACAGAAAAAACATCTCTTCCTATTTCTGCTGCTATTTTTGCAGTAATTAAAGCGCCACTGTTGAGCGGTGCTTCCACAACTACTGTGGCTCTGCATAACCCGGCTATTATTCTATTTCTTGCCGGAAAATTTTGCTTCGCCGCTTTAGTACCCAGCGGATACTCGCTTACCAGACATCCATTTTTTAAAATAACTTCATATATATCTTTATTTGAAACGGGATAACATACATCCACACCTGTACCCAGAACTGCTACAGTTTTCCCGCCGACATTAAGGGCCGTTGAATGTGCCGAGCTGTCTATACCAAAAGCCATCCCACTCACTGTAACGAATCCTGCCCTGCTTAAATCAGTAACCATTTTTTTCGTGACATCGATTCCATAACCTGTCGCTTTCCTTGTGCCAACAACTGCCACAGTTCTGCTATCTTTCAAAAATTGGATATTTCCCAAGCAAAATAATACAGCAGGTGGAGAATGAGTCCATTTCAAAAGCTCCGGATAATCTTCACTCCAGAAATCTACCAATTTAACATTGAAGTTTTCTATCTTTTTTAACTGTTGCTGAATAAACCCTTCGTCATAGTGCGCCTTGAACCTTTCGTTGCCCTGGAAAAAATCTGATTTCAAGATTTCTGACACAGAATTGTAAGTTTCTTTGATTTTCTGTATTTCCTCTATCGAAAATTTTCCAAAATATGAAAGTGCAAAAATTTCAATTGGGTGCATTTTTCTCCATTATCTCCCTGATTTTTTCTGAAACCCCGGATGGCCTTCCAGGTATACACATATCAAAAGTGGCTTTACCAGCCACAACAGCTTTCGCGTATGCTTCGCATCCAGCATAGCCACAGGCGCCACAATTGGCTCCTGGCAAAATTTGTTTTATCATCTCCACCCTCGGATCCTCTTTGACCTCAAATTTTTTTGCCGAGTAGGCAAGAAAGGTTCCAAATGCCAATCCAAGGACAGCCATAAGTAATGTTGAATAAACAATAACCATCTTAACCACCTCACATTTTTATCAGGCCCTGAAATCCCATAAATGCCATAGAGATTATGGACGCCAATATCAAAGCTATTGGTAGACCTTCAAACGATTTTGGTAAGTCATACAGATCAAGTCTTTCTCTTATACCGGCGAAAATCACTAAGGCAAGTAAAAATCCAAGCCCAGCCCCGAGCGCATGAAACACAGATTCCAAAAGTGTGTAGTTTGTCTGGGCGTTCAAAATTGCAACACCAAGGATAATACAGTTCGTTGTGATCAAAGGTAGATAAATACCTAAAGCTTCATAAAGAGAGGGGCTATTTTTCTTGAGAAAAAACTCAACAAACTGGACAAATGTCGCTATCACCAGAATGAAGGTCACTGTCTGAAGAAACTGCAATTGCAATGCTATAAGCAGTTTGTTGATAATCCACGTTATAACCGAAGACATAACAAGTACAAATGTAGCAGCAAACCCCATTCCAACAGCTGTGTCCATTTTTTTTGAAACACCAAGAAATGGACAGATACCGAGAAATCTTATAAAAACGTAGTTGTTAACCAAAAGTGCGGAAAACAATATTAGAAAAATTCTCATTTCTTTTCACCTCTCTGTTTCTTTTTTAAACCAATGAAAGCAAAAAGAGCTGCAAGTAATCCAAGAGTCATATAAGCCCCAGGCGGAAGTATCATCACGAAAACGTTGAAAGCCTTCCCCCAGATATTAATTCCGAAAATCGTGCCATTCCCGAAAAGTTCTCGGATACTGCCAAGTAAAACTAAGGAACCTGTGAATCCCAAGCCAACTCCAAGTCCATCAAGAAAGGATGTCCAAACACCGTTTTTGGAAGCAAACGCCTCAGCTCGTCCCATTATTATACAGTTGACTACTATAAGAGGAATAAATAGTCCCAGAGTTTTCCACAGATCATAGGTAAAGGCATGCATCACAAGATCTATCATAGTAACAAAAGTCGCTATCACGGTTATGAAAATTGGTATTCTCAGGTTTTTTGGAACATTTTTCCTTATCAGGGATATAACAATATTAGACATAGTTAAAACACTTGTTGCTGCTATTCCCATCCCCAGACCATTCATCGCGCTTGTCGTAACTGCAAGAGTCGGGCACATTCCAAGTACCTGAACGTATGTGGGATTTTCTTTAAAAAATCCTTTTGTGAATTCTTTAATTGCACTCATTGTTTCACCCCCGATTTCAAATAGGAGAGCATTGCATTGATGGCGTTTGCAACTGCTCTTGGAGTAATTGTGGCTCCTGTCATTACATCACTCACTTTTGCGATTCCTTTCTGCCTGGCTTCTTCAACCGAAAGTCCCATCATGTTCGCATCTTTATCTACGCGAACTGAATTTTCAAGCGCTGAAGGTTCCATTGGATAAAATCGCTTCTGTATTTCTTCCTCTCCTATCCTTGCTCCCAATCCCGGGGTTTCCTGGGAAAAGTCTGTCACCCGTATTGAAAAAAGCATTAATCCCTCCTGTTTCTCAACAAAGCTTGCTACAACTGTTACTGACCCGCCATAACCTATAGCAGAACCGCTCAGAACATAAACAGTGCCTAATTCTGATTCAAATTTATAAACCGGAGAATAGACTTTCCCATTTGAGTCCTCATAGATCACATTAGAAACTGGTCCAGACCTTGAGATTTGCCTTTTAACCTCTTCTATTGGTACTATATATTGACCATTCTCATCTTTCAACACTTTTTCTATCGCGTTTATTTTCTGCTGAAGTTCTGTAAGAGATATCCTGTCTTTTGTCAATGTGTAAACTAAACCGAGCGCCAGACCAGCTACTGCACAATAAATAAGCAGAACCACTCCCATTTTCAAATACTCTTTCATGATTTCACCTCGCCAAAAACTCTTGGTTTGAAAGCTCTGTCTATTAGAGGGGTTACTGCATTCATAAGCAATATTGCAAGAGAAACGCCCTCAGGATAACCGGCAAAATACCTTATCACCATAGTAGTGATACCACAGCCCAAGCCGAATATTGCCTGACCTTTTAAAGTCATAGGGCTTGTTACCATATCGGTGGCCATGAAAAGGGCACCAAGAAAAAGTCCTCCGGTGAGAATATGAAACAGAGGAGAGCCAAATTTTTCTGGATTCACGAAATACATCACACTTGCAAAAAGAAAAACAGTTCCTATATAAGAAGCTGGTATAACAGGATTCACTCTACCACGATACCATAAATAGAGAAACCCTATTATTAAAAGTAACGTACTCGTTTCTCCGATACAGCCTCCAATGTTTCCCAAAAACAAATCTGTATAACTAAAAGCGCTAATTGCCTTTGAGAAACCCTGTTGCTTTAAGATTCCAAGCGGTGTAGCTGAACTTATTGCATCCCACGGTGTTGTTGAAAAAAATTGTACCGGCTTGATCCACCTCGTCATCAGGGTTGGAAAAGAAATCAAAAGAAATACCCTTCCAACCAGTGCCGGATTGAAAATGTTCTGTCCTATTCCACCAAAAGCCTGTTTTGCAACAGATATTGCTACAAGTATTCCAATCAAAAGCAACCACCATGGAACCGTCGGAGGTAAATTCATCGCCAAGAGAAGCCCCGTAACAGCTGCACTTAAGTCCGGCATAAAGTCTTTCTGCTTTCTCAAAACTCTGACTATAAACCATTCAACAAGCTCAGCAACAACTGCCCCAATAGCACAAAGAAACAGAGCATACCAGCCGAAAAAAATAGCCGCTCCGATAACAGCTGGCAAAAGCGCTATCAGGACGTCTATCATAATTTTTCTAACAGAATCGTTACTTCTTATATGAGGTGCATCTTTGACAAGCAATTTCATTTTCTACCACCTCTCAAAGCCTGATAAACTTTCTTGGCAAGTTTTATTGCACGAACATGATCTATCTTTGAAGGACAAATATATGCACATGCTCCACATTCAATGCAACTCATCAACCCTTCAGAAACAGCTTCATCATATTTCCTCTTATTTGAAAGAAGATACAGCAAATAAGGTTGTAATCCCATCGGGCAAGCAACAACACATTTAGTACATCTGATACAGTTTTTCTGCACAGGCTGCTTTTCTTTTAAAAGCACTGTTATTCC
>LDZR01000630.1_pt1 | contig 27173 bp, 25 predicted proteins | sample 615371 | NCBI WGS metagenome assembly LDZR01 (sample SAMN03408294, study PRJNA278302) | terrestrial metagenome | isolation source: oil reservoir sample K2 | place: USA: Alaska, North Slope, Kuparuk formation | collected 2013
GATCGATATCACAGTTATACCCATTAACAGATTGAAATCACCGGTGAAGATGGCATTGTAGAGAAGTGTACCAAGACCAGGGTAAGAAAAAACGATCTCCGTGATCAATGATCCGCTGAATATCTGACCCAGTGAAAGCGCAAGGCCGGTTATTTGTGGTAACATGGCATTTCTTATTATATATTTACTGACAATTCTTGCCTGTGTAACCCCACCTATGTTGGCATAGGTCACGAAATCTTCTGATTTCACCGTCTGAACTACTAACTTCATGGCTTGAAACCAGGTGAAGAAACCTATCAATACCAAAGACATAGCGGGAAGGAATGCGTATTTCAAAAGAGTAAGAATGGTCTGCAAGTCGAACTTAATCTGCCCACCTATTAGATATCCTCCACCCAATGGAAAAATTGGGAAGATGTAAGCAAATAACATGAGTAGACTCAGAGCTAATATGTAATAAGGCATAGGTCTTATGATCATCGCTATTATATCGATTACTTTAACCCAGCGTCTATTAGAAAAATAGGCGGCAAGTGCGCCAAATATGTTACCCAATATCCAGGAAATGATTGTAGTTGTCAAGAGCAATCCAATGGTCCATGGAAGGGACTGTCTGATTAAAGAGATTACAGGTACTGGGAACTGATAGTAAGACGGGCCAAAATCACCACTGAAAAAACGACGCCAGAATGAACAATATTGTTGCCAGAGGCTTCCTTTCAATCCGTATAATTCCTTTAAAGTTTCTATCATGTTGTTGAGAGTTTTTGGATCAAGATATGTACCTCGCGATGAAATTTGACCAATCAATTGTTGAATGGGATCTATTGGAAGAAGTCTTGGAATGATAAAAACCATTGTTATACCAACGAAGATCACCAGAAAATATATGAAAAGCCTCGGTAGGAAATATTTTTTCACAAAATTCAAGAGCCCAGTCCCTCCTTTATCTATCTGAATGCCGGGGTCTCTGTGACCCCGGCAAAGTAGGAAAGGTTACTTTCTACCAGTTGGTTTCAAAAATGGAAGCATGTACTTGAAGTTCGGCCAGTGATGATATGGTTGAGCGTACATGTTTTCTGCTCCAGGATAATTCGTCCAGTAATATTCATCCCAAGCTATAACTCCAGGATAATTGAATGTTGGGATACCAGGCATTTCCTTGATCAATAATTTGAGTCCCTCAACACCAAGTGCAATTATTGAGTCTGTATCGTTCCAGTCTGTTTCTCTCAGTTTGACTATGATTTTGTCCATTTCAGAATTAGTCCATCTCCCATAGTTCCCCCAAGGTGCATTTTGACCAATTGGTACCAGGTATTCAGAGTTGAACGGATCTAAAACCCTGTAAAGGTCAGGATGACCACCCCACGGTTCTGCTGCGGGCCAGTCCGTAGTAACCTCAAATTCACCCTTTTGCCCAAGCGTTACGAGTGCATCCGAAGTTACGACGTTTGCATCTATGCCAAATTTTTTCCAGGCCTGAGCAAGTGCGAAAGCATTTCTGTAACTTGGATGTGCTGGGTTAGTGGTTGTCAGGATTGTGATTGTCCAGACACGACCATCAGGTAATAGCCACTTACCGGATTTGCCTCTCTTAAAACCATTCTTTATCAGGAGTTTTTCTGCAACATCTGGTGCATATTTATACCAACCTGGTCCGAATACTTTGTTTATGGTTTCCTGATCAGTCGGTACCGAATATCCTCTACTTTTTACATATTCTGCCAGTCTCTTGCCCGCGTCAGGATCGTACGGTTTGAATTTCTCGCCGTTTCCAATATCAATCTCCAGATTTTTCAGCCACTCATCTAATTTTGTGTAATACCAGTCATAATAAGCAGAAGTCAACGGCACATGTATTGGGCTGAGTGTTACAGCTCCATCGAATGCATTGGCAGCGTATTCAACTATGTCGATTGCCAGGGTAAGAGCCCATCTGACTTCTGGGTTATTGAATGGCGCCCTTGCATTGTTGAACATCAATCCCGTGACGCATGGATCGATGTTCACGGTCCATGGGAATTCTCTTCTCCAGGCTCTTGCAGTATTGACCTTTTGTAACACAGCTCTTAGAGCCTCCATAGTCAAGTCTGCCGCATCAAGTTCGTGCTGAGCCATTGCCAGGACTTGCCTTTCTGTTGTTCCGAAAGTTTGAATGAGTACAAACCTTGGAGCTGGTTTTCCATAAAGCATCCCAGTTGGAGTTCTGTCCCAATCTTCTCTTCTTTCCCAAAGAGTCCAGTATCCACCCGAATCAAAATCTTTCAATACATAGGGTCCAGTTCCAACCGGTGGGTTGAACTCGAAAGTCAACGGGTTCTCTACTTTCTCAAAGATATGTTTTGGAAGAATTCTCAAAGCTCCCCACCTGTCAAGCAAATAGGTGTGAAACCTTGAATTAGGAACTGTGAGTTTTAACAAGACTGTGTAATCATCAACTTTAATTGCTTCTTTGACTGCTTGCATTTGAGAATTGTAGTCCATACCAGGTGTGTTTTTGATGAGTGTGATTGTATAAACAACATCGTCTGCTGTGAATGGAACACCATCACTCCAGTAAACTCCTTTTCTGAGTTTGATGGTGAGTTCTGTGAAATCTTTACTGTAAATTGGTGGTTCGGCAGCAAGAGCGTTGATGATTTCCCCCGTTGCGTACTCAACACACCAGAGCGGTTCAAGCAACAAATTTTGAATACCTCTGTCCTGCGATCTCCATCCAGCCCACAGGTTGAAGTTCCCAGGTGTTCCCACACGACCAGTTAATTGATTTGCTATAAATGTTTCATCTCTTGGCACATCGGCTGCAAGTTGCGCAAAAATAAGATTCATTGATATCAAGAGAAGCATTAACCAAAAGAGTTTTTTCATGAAACTTCACCTCCCCCAGATGTTCTTTAATTATTTATTTCCTCGAAAAATTGTAATCTTAATTTATCATAAAGGTCAAACCTGGTTTTCGATCATTAAGAATCGAATTTTTGTCCCAGCAATAGTTATGCTCAATATTCTTTTGTTTTTACGTTTTAGCTCATAATTATTCGAAATTTCTTAGAACGATCTGTAATTTCAATATTCCGTGCTATTATGGTTTTGATCAGGAGGAGATTGAATGATAATCAAAGTTTTCGATGGTTATGATTGCATAGGTGGAAACAAAATACTGGTTGCAGACAAACACAATGATGGATTCATGCTTGACTTTGGATTGAATTTTTCAAAATGGTCTTTGTTTTTCGAAGAATACCTGAAACCAAGATCTGGTAAGATACTTCATGATTTGTTGAAGTTAAATATGATACCAAGAATAAATATCTACAGAAAAGATCTACAACCACCAGAATTTGATGAAAATACAAAAATCTCATTTTTGTTCCTGAGCCATGCTCATGCCGATCATTGTGGGATGATAGGATTAATAGATGAATCCCTGCCGTTGCTTGTAACCGGTGAAACATTTGCGATCATGAAAGCAGGGACACAGATAAGGCAGGATGTCTGGGATGAATTGTACCCAAAAAAAAGAAAAAAAGTTGGGCATAATGATGATGTTTTGAGGCATGATATCCTTGTAGCAGAGCGAAATGTGAAGAATCGCAGAAAGATCAGCTTACTGTCCTCGTCAACTCAGAAAAAAATCCTGGAACCTGATTTCTTCGAAGAGATTGATGCCAAAAATCTCTGGAAAGATGAACTGTATATTCAACCTGTTTACCATTCCATCATTGGTTCAGCTGGCTTGATAGCCAGAGTCGACGACTGGTGGGTTGCCTATACCGGTGATTTCAGAACAGGGCCCGAAAGTGTTGAAGAAGAAAATTTCTGGCTGGAAAACCTTGGCGAAAAAAGGGTTCAACTTTCTAAGAGAAGTGATATGTTCTTCGATCTCTTGAAAAACAAAAAACCACTTCTTTTGATTGTCGAAGGTACTCGAACCACCCGTCAATCGGAAAAAGATACAACTGAATGGGATGTCTTCCAAAATGTTCTCAACTTACTTCAAAATACAAATAAGCTTGTTATAGCAGATTTTTCTATGAAACACCTTGAAAGACTTATGACTTTCCTGAAAGTGGCAATAATGACAGAAAGAACTCTGGTGGTTATGCCAAAAGATTATGCATATCTCGAGACTATGGGAGAGGTAGAACCTTTATGGAAATTGAATGATACAGAAAAGAATCACATCAAAATCTACCATCCAGCAAAGAGTTCTTTTATTGGTTTAGAAAAAAAAGTAGTAGAAAAAGCAAAAAAAGATGAGATTTTACTTTTACCCGACGACATAAACCATAAGCCATCATTGTACATATTAGCCGCCGGTTACTGGGATATACCGAACATTCTTGATTTAAACGAAGATGTTCTGGAAAACTGTTTATACATTCATTCAACAAGTGAAGCGTATTCAGAAGAACAACAGATAGATTTCAGAAGATTTAAGAACTGGATAGACCGTTTTTCTATCAAATCATTCGGATTTGGAGTGGATTCTGACGGAGAGCTCAGATTTTCGAAACAGTTTCACGCATCAGGCCACGTTTCAGCCGAAAAACTTTCAAGTATAATAAATACAATATCACCGGATTTGATATTACCGGTTCACACACTCGATAGATCCTGGTTTGTTGAGCGTTGGGGAAGAAAAGTTATAAATGGAAATAAATTCCACATATCTTGACAAAAAATCAACACAAATCAGCATCTCATCGAAAACAAATTGATGTAAAATTATAATTGGTCTCTGGAGGTGATTTGTTGAAATTCTATATTACCACGCCTATATACTACGTTAACTCCGATCCACATGTCGGGAGCGCATATACGACTATTATCGCAGATATAATTGCAAGATATAAACGAATGATGGGCTATGATGTTTTTTTCCTAACTGGCACTGACGAGCATGGGCAAAAGATCCTCCAGGCATCGAGCTCGCTTGGGAAAGATCCGCAGAGCTTCTGCGATGAATTGGCAGACAGGTTTAAACAGTTGTGGAAAAAGCTAAACATAACTAACGATGGCTTCATAAGGACAACCGATCCCAACCATATGAAGGTAGTCCAGTATTTTGTTAAAAAGATGGTTGAGAACAACGACATCTACAAAGGTGAATATCGGGGATGGTATTGTGTACCATGCGAGACCTACTGGAATGAAGATGAAATAAGTTCAGATAAACTCTGCCCTTCCTGCGGCAGGGAATTAAAATATGTCAGCGAGAAAAATTATTTTTTCAGGCTTTCCAGATATCAAGATAAACTCCTCAGATATTACGAAGAACATCCTGAGTTCGTTCAGCCAGATTTCAGAAGAAATGAAATGATGAGGATACTTGAAGGTGGTCTGAAAGATCTCAGCATAACAAGAACAACTTTCAAATGGGGAGTTCCGATGCCAGATGATCCAGAACATGTTATCTATGTCTGGGTTGATGCACTCATAAACTATATTTCCGCCATAGGTTATCCTGAGGATCTGAAAACTTTTGAAAAATACTGGCCAGCTGATTTGCACTTGATAGGCAAGGAAATCAACAGATTTCATTCAATTATCTGGCCTGCAATGCTTATGTCAGCCGGATTAGAGCTTCCGAGAACTGTTTTTGCACATGGTTGGCTAACAGTAGACGGTCAGAAAATTTCCAAATCCTTAGGAAATGCTATTGATCCAAAATATTTTGTTGAGGAATATGGAAACGATGTCCTGAGATTTTATCTCGTAAGAGATATTAATTTTGGAAAAGATGGAGATTTTTCGGAGAAAAACCTTGTAAACAGATTAAATTCAGATCTCGCCAATGATTATGGAAATCTGCTTCACAGAACCTTAGCCATGATCAAAAAATATTATTCATCAACAATGCCTCGGCCGGGTGCACATGAACAAATAGATGAAAAATTTAAGCACGATATCCTTCAGTGTTGCAAAGAATACCAGCAGTTTATGGATCAGTATTCCCTCACCCAGGCTGTCGAAAAAGTTATGGAGGCTCTGGCCATATCGAACAAATATTTTGACGAAAGAAAACCCTGGGTTCTGGCAAAGCAAAAAGATTTCGACAAACTCAGTACAGTTTTGTTCAATGTTTGTGAATCCCTCTTGAAAGTTGCAACTATGTTTTCCCCTATAATGCCAGATTCTTCAGAAGAAGTTTTTTCAAGACTTGGTTTTGATCAAAAAGCTTCAAAATATATGTTAGAAACCTGGAATATCTTAAAGCCAGGCAAGAAGATAGTTCACGCTGAACCTTTGTTTGCAAAAAGAGATCAGAAGGAGATAAAAAGGAGTGAGGTTTTGATGACTGATACTATAGATTTCGACCAATTCAAGAAGGTAAATCTGAGAGTTGGTAAGGTAATTTCAGCAGAGAGAGTACCGAAATCCGAAAAACTTCTAAAGCTTTTGGTTGATCTTGGTGAACTTGGATCGAGACAAATAGTTGCCGGTATAGCAAAGTACTATAAGCCAGAAGATTTGATTGGCAAGAATATTGTGGTCGTTTCAAACCTGAAGCCTGTGAAACTGATGGGAATAGAATCTGAGGGTATGCTCCTTGCTGCAAAAGACGACACTGATTTAAAAATACTGACCATCGATGGAGAGATATCTCCTGGCGCACAAATTTCATAGGAGGTCAAGAAAGTGGCAGAAATACTTTCAAAAAATATAGAAGATGAACTTGTCGAACTCTACATGAACTATTCAATGAGTGTGATAATAGGCAGGGCTATCCCTGATGTTCGGGATGGTTTGAAGCCTGTTCAAAGAAGAATTCTTTACGCAATGCATGAATTGGGCTTAACTCACAACGCCCAATCCAAGAAGTGTGCAAGGATTGTTGGTGAGGTTTTGGGTAAGTATCACCCTCATGGTGACGCTTCTGTCTACGATGCGCTTGTGAGACTTGCTCAACCATTTTCGGTACGTTATCCTCTTGTAATAGGTCAAGGAAATTTCGGATCTATAGATAGGGATCCTCCCGCGGCTATGAGATACACCGAGGCAAAACTTTCTGAACTTGCCGAAGAAATGCTTCAGGATCTTGATAAAGAAACTGTTACAATGACGAAAAACTTCGACGATTCACTCGATGAACCTGAGGTCTTGCCCTCTAAGGTTCCAAATCTTCTTATAAACGGCGCTAATGGTATAGCCGTTGGTATGGCTACAAGCATTCCGCCCCATAATCTTCAAGAAGTCGTAAACGCCATAGAAATGCTCATTGAAAATCCAGAGGCAACAATAACTGATTTGTTGCGGATAATAAAAGGCCCAGATTTTCCAACGGGTGCTTTAATCGTAAATGGAAATGAATTAACCGAAGTTTATGCAACCGGAAAAGGAAGAATAGTGCTTCGCGGAAAGGTTCATTTCGAAGAAGGAAAGAGGTTTAACAACGTAGTGATAACAGAAATTCCATACAATGTAAGTAAGGCCGCTTTGATAGAAGAAATAGCTTCTTATGCTGAAAAAAATCCAAAAATGATGATAAAGAATATACGGGATGAATCCGACAAAAATGGGCTCAGAATAGTCGTTGAAATCCCAAAAAACGCAAACGCTGAAATTATTCTCAACAATCTATACAAGCATACATCACTGCAAACTTCTTTCAGTGTTCAAATGCTTGTTATAGACGGACGCAGACCAAAACTTATGAACCTTTCTCAGCTTTTGAAAGCCTTTATAAAACACCGATTTGATGTTATAAGAAAAAGAGCTGAGTATGAGTTGAAGGTTTACTCAAGAAGAGCTCATATTTTGGAAGGCATAATGAAAGCGGCAAGGGCAATTGGCGTAGTTGTCGATATAGTGAGAACCAGCAAAGACAGTGAAGAAGCCATGAAAAATCTAATCGAAGCTCTTTCAATAACCAATGAACAGGCAAAAGCGATCCTTGATATGAGGCTGGGAAGATTGACCGGGCTCGAGATAGAAAAATTGCAGGGCGAATATTCTCAACTCATAAAAAAGATAGAAGATGTCAAAGATATACTTTCCCGAGATGAGAGAGTTTATAATGTTATGTATCAAGAGCTTGAGGAACTGAAGAAAAAATACGCTGATGAAAGAAGAACGAAGATAGAAAATATTACCGATAGCCTTTCTTACACTCCAGAAGATCTGATACCTAATGAAGATGTTGTAATAACTCTCACAGAAAAAGGATATTTAAAATCCACAAGTCTAAAAGACTACAGAAGTCAGAGGCGCGGAGGAAAGGGAATCGTTGGTGCCCGGACAGCCGATGACGATGAAATACTCACCGTCTGCACAAGCAAGATGCATTCTCAAACATTGTTCGTGACTTCTGCGGGAAAAGCGTATATATTGAAAAATTATGAGATCGAACTTACAGGAAGAGATACCAAAGGAAAACCGATTCGAGCTTACCTGAATCTGGAAGAAGATGAATCTGTCCTGACGATGATTTCTTTTGACGAATGGAAAGGCGATTTAGTTCTTGTTACGAAGAGTGGCAGAATAAAAAGAACTCCACTCAAAGAATTCGAAAATACCACAAGCAGAGGAATAAGAGCCATAACCTTTTCTGACAGCGACGTTGTTGTCTCTGCTACTCTCTCGAGCAGTGAAAACGATCAAATAATAATTGCAACAAAAAATGGTATGGCAATAAGATTTCCGCTGAAAGATGTCAGACAAATGGGACGGTCCGCAATGGGTGTGATTGGTATCAGGCTCAGAGAAAAAGATGAAGTGGTTGGTATGGTGAATGTGCCTGATGAAAACTGCGAAATACTCACTATAACAGTGAGAGGTTTTGGGAAAAGAACACCAGTAAATGATTACAGGGTTCAAAGTCGCGGTGGAGTTGGCATAAAAACTATGCCGGGTGTTGAGAAAGCAGGACAATTATGCGGAATCGATATCGTGGCGGACCCAAAATCGGATGTGATCGTTATGACGAAAAATGGGCAATCCATAAGATTCAATTTATCCACTGTGAGTCAACTCAGCAGAACAGCAAGAGGAGTAAAAATAGTCGATCTCTCTGGAGATGATGAAGTATCGCACTTTGCTGTTGTAGAGACATGTACAGAGAATTGAATCATCCATCAGATATTTGCTATGAACTTGTTTGTGACGATCTTCAGGAAATTTTCTCAGATTTAATAAAAATATTTAAAAGCTGCTACAGCCCTGAATTAAAGAACAATTTTATCAAAAAAGAGTATCCAGTGCAAAACCCAGAAGATATGGTTTTCGATGTTGTTAATGACTGGATATATACAATCAGTGCGAAAAAGTTTTTCCCTGATGAATGCAAAATATCGGAAAAACTTATCTGCAAATTCAGAAAAATTGAGAACCTATATGGAACGGAATTGAAGGCTTTGACCTATCACGGTTTGCAATTACGGCATCAAAAAGGTAAGATTGTGTTGAAGGTGGTGTTTGATGTATGAAAAAAGAATTGACCGACAGGCAAAAGAAGATTCTCGATTTTGTCCTCTCTTATATAGATTCACATGGCTATCCACCAAGCATAAGAGATATTGCACGCGCGTTTCGCATAACTCCTCGAGGAGCAATAGTGCATCTAAACGCCCTTGAGAAGAAAGGTTATCTAACCAGAGGCAAAAGAGCACGTAGCATAAAGGTTTTAAACCGGTCCGAGGCAATTAGATTACCCGTTGTTGGAACAATTGCTGCCGGCAATGCCATCGAAGCAATAGAAAATCCAACAGAGATCATTGAGGTCCCGAAAGCAATGATAAAGATCGGATTCGATCATTTTTTACTTCGTGTCAGAGGAGAAAGCATGATAGAGGAACATATACTGGATAAGGACTATGTAGTTATAAGAAAACAGAACACTGCAAATAATGGTGACATAGTTGCGGTTTTGACAAATAGCAATGAAGCAACTTTGAAAAAAATTTATATTGAGCCAGAAAAAATTATTCTTAAACCAGCCAACTCTAAAATGCAGCCGATTGAGCTTAAGCCAGAAAACGTGAAAATACTTGGGAAAATGGTGGGAGTGATAAGAATCTATGGATAAAAAAGAACTTTACACAGCTACAAATATCAAAGATGTATGGATAATTCGCCCAAATGGCGAATTAGATATGAGTAACTCCGCGGAACTTAAAGAGCAGATAAAACGCGAATTCATTCATCAGGGTAAAGTTGACCTGATAATAGACCTCTCACACGTTGATTACATGGACAGCTCTGCTCTTGGCGTTCTAATCGGATTACAGAAATCATGCAGATTGAATGGTGGAGCACTGATTCTATGCGGTCTTGAAGAAAACCTGAAAAGAATTTTTAAAATGACATCGCTTGATTCTGTCTTTTCTATACGTGCTACTGTTGAAGATGCATTGAAAGTATTTCTTGAGGGTGATCAAAATTGAAGATAGCCATCGGTTGTGACCACGCTGGCTTTAAATTGAAAGAAGCCATAAAAGGTTATTTAGTGAGCAAAGGATTCAACATTCTGGACGAGGGAACTTATTCTGAAGACTCAGTTGATTACCCAGATTTTGCGGCCAAGGTAGCCTTAGATATTAAAAACCAGAGGGCTGATTTCGGAATTCTTATATGCGGTACTGGAATTGGAATGAGTATTGCTGCCAACAGGATAAAAGGTATCAGGGCAGCTCTATGCCTTTTTCCAGAAATGGCAAAACTTGCAAGGTCTCACAATAACGCGAATATACTTGTTTTGCCAGGAAGGTTTATAGCTGTCGAGCTGGCACAATGGATAGTTGATGCCTTCATAGAAGAAAAATTTGAGGGTGGAAGACATGAAAATCGTGTTCAGAAGATTGAGGAGATGGATAAATGAAAATAGTTTATGATCCATCCCATATTTTTCACAAACCAACCAAGGAGATAGACAACGGAAGATTCATAGAAAACCCTGAAAAGCCCGAGAGAATAGACTCGATAAAAGATGCATTGATATTAAGCGGTTTTGACAATCTGACACCTCCAAACAAATTCCCAATGAGTTATATCTACATGGTTCATGATGAATCATATGTTGAATGGCTCAAAAACAAGTCTTCTTCTTTATCTGATCAAGATGAATACCTCATGGAAGTGTTCGGCTTTGACAGGTGTTTTGATACAGGTACTCCTGTTAAAAAAAATACATTTGAGGCATCAAAGAAAGCCGTTGATGTTGTTTTAACAGCAGCGAGTTTTGTTGATTCAAGTACAAATACCGTCTACGCCTTAACGAGACCGCCCGGACACCATGCAACAATGGATTTGTGTGGCGGGTATTGCTATTTCAACAATGCCGCCATAGCTGCATACTATTTTTTGAAACGTGGCGCGGACAGAATAGTCATCCTGGATCTGGATTTTCATCATGGAAATGGTACTCAGCAGATTTTTTATGATGTTGACTGGGTTTATTACATATCTATCCATGGCGATCCACAGGTTTTCTACCCATGGATAAGCGGAAAAGCAAGCGAAATAGGCAATGGGCCCGGAGAAGGGTTTAATCTGAACTTGCCCCTTCAGGCTGGATCAGGCTGGAACGAATACTCTGAGGCACTCACCTATGCTTTAAGAGAAATCAAAGATTATTACCCTGATGTGTTAATCATATCACTTGGTTTTGATACTCATAAAGATGATCCTGTAGGCAGATTTTCCCTCTGTGATGAAGATTACGCCAAAATTGCAAGACAAATCGGTGCATTAAAATTACCCGTGCTGGTAGTCCAGGAAGGTGGATACAACCCACAGGCTAATGCCCTTGCTGCAACCAGGTTTTTCTCGGCCTTAGAGTGATTTTGTCAGTTTTTCAAATATATCTTCGTTACGTCTGTGTATCAATTGGTAAAGTTCGAAAAGTCTGCTATAAACTTCATGCTTATCCATACACGGCAGAAATTTTCTTGAGACTCTGACGATTTTTTTGCTTATCTGCAGAAAGCTCTCCTTACTTAAAGAAGAGATCGCAACTATTGCGCATCCAAGCAACTCAGATTCGTGTACATTTACTACTTCTAATTCTTTTCCGAGAACGTCTGATTTTGTTTGATTCCACAAATCATTTAAAGATTGTCCTCCCGTAGTTCTTATCGTCTTTATATCACATCCGCTTTTTTTCATGAGTTCAACAATCTCTCTGATAGCATATGCAACACCTTCCACAACAGACACCAGCATAGTTTTCCAATCATCATTGAAGGATAGACCAAAAAAAGCACCTCTGAGACTGGGATTCCAGTAAGGGCTCCTTTCCCCATTAAGGTGGGGCAAAAAAATCACACCGGTTGGTCTTTTAATCTGCATCAATCTTGCTAAATTTACCAGACGAGTCCTCGCCACTTGACGAGAAAACCATTCATAAGCCCCGCCTGTTGTTGTCATAACACCACTTATTTTCCAGTAATCATCCAGAAAGAATGGCGTTGTTATTAGACCTGGATGCAAGATCTTTTTGGCACTGCATAAGGTAAGCCCCTGTGAAGTTCCACCTCTGTCACAGAGCATCCCGTCTTCAAGAACCCCAGTCCCAATAAGCGCCATTGCAAAATCCGGGGCACCAGCAATGATCAGCGCTTTGTCATTTACGCCAAGAACCCGGGCAATCGACCTATCTATACTTGAAATCACCTCTCCAGTATTAACCAGCGGCGGTATTGAAAATTTTTTGTCAAGATTAAATTTTTCGAGAGTCTCTTTGTTCCATGGAAGATATCCGCTTTGTGGAAATGACGCATTGACTATCTTTCTGGTTAATTTCATGATTATGAAATCACTTGGCTGTAATAAATAAACTTTTTGAGTTAAGTTTTTCTCAACTTCTATCAAATGAGCAACAACTGTGGCTGTCTGACCATCAATGCCCTTCTCAATAATCTTCTTTAAAGACTCAAATCCTCTTTTATCTATCCAAGTTATAGCTTTCCCGAAAACCTTTTGTCTTTCATCAACCATTATTGTAGTTGGTCCCTGACCGGTGATACATATGGCAACAATATTTTTTCTGTAAGAAGAATCAATACTGTGAAAACCTTGAACTACCGCTTTCCACCACTTCTCCGTGCTTACCTCATGAACACCACTTCTGGAAGATTCAAAACACCTCTGCTGAAACAAGAAGATTTTTTCCCCGGAGAAATTAAAAAGGCCTATTTTAACATTTGTAGTACCTATATCTACTGCGGCAACCAAATCAGAAAACACCCTTGTCTCCCCTTCTTTTCTGCGACAAAATTGTCTCAAAATGTTTGTATTTCTCATACAGTCTATCTTTGTCAATTTCAAACATTTTCAGAATCAAAAGATCCACAATAACAATCTGGAGATATTTCGTCAGAAATCCTCCTTCGGATAATATCTCTGTCCTGGCATAAGCCGGTAAGAGAATATCACAAACTTCAGCTATCTTTGAACTTGGTGAGGCTATTGCTATTACTGAAGCACCAGATTTTTTTGAAAAACTTATTGCGTCAAGTAAATCCGTGGAAGAATGGCTGCTTGAAATAGCTACGGCACACCCGCGATTTCCGAGGTGAGAAGCAGATATGCTTTGAAGAAAAGGATTTGAAAAGAAATTAACCTGAAAACCGAATTCTTTCAGCTTCAGGAATAGATCTTTTCCTGCTATGCTATCAAATCCATAGGCAAAAATCTCCACGACATTACTTTTTAAAATAATATCCGATGCTCTTGTGAGAACCTCATCGCTTATTAATTCAACAGATTGTTTTAATTCTGAAAACACAAAACCAAGAAAATCCCTGCATATACGCCTCAATCGATCAGAATCCGGTTTAAGGGTTTCAAAAAGTGCTATTTCTTGAGCAAGGGCTATCTGAAAAGATTTGTAGCCAGAAAAACCAAGTTTTTTTGAAAATTCCACTACAGTTGAAGGAGAACTCTCACAACTGCGCGCGAGTTCAAGAATATTCATATTTAACACTTTTGATGGATTTTCTATGATGAATTGTGCAATTCGTATCTGCGATCTGCTCATTGAAGGCATCATATCTTTCATCTTTTGAAAAACACTTACATTCATCTTTTGAACCACACCCGCTTTCTTGTAAGAGAATATAACACCATTGCAAGAACTGTTGCAAAGTAAGGCAGGCTCATCAGTAAGTCAGAAGGCAATTTTGTAGAAGTCTGTAAGACATTGGACAGAGATGTGATCAGCCCAAAGAAAAAAGAAACAACCATCACATTCACAGGTTTTTCACCTCCAAGTATAACAGCCACGAGTGCCATCCAGCCACGATTATTGCTCATACCTGCAACAAACGATCCGAGAGGTAGCGAGAGAGCTAAGCCAGATAGACCTGTGAAGATCCCACCTGCTAAATAAGCAATTGTTCTGGTTTTTCTTACGTTTATTCCTATATCTGCTGCCGCTGTCTCATTCTTTCCAATTGCCCTCAATCTATAGCCAAAAGGCGTTTTAAAAAGAACCAGGTGGCTCAGCAATACTAAAAATGGAGTTGAGTATTCAATAATGTTGTACCCACTCAATAATTCTCTAAGAAAGTCAATATTTTTGATCGGTAATTCAATATTTCTCAATAATGGCGCTTTATCAAATATCAATGTTCCTTTTGAACCAAATAAAACAGCCCCGAGAAAAACCGTCAAACCCATTGCAAAAAGATTTGTTGCAAGGCCCACAACAAATATATTGGCCTTCAAAAAAAAGCTCAAGTATGCCATGACGAAAGCAAGGACACATGAAGAAATAATCCCGGCAAGAATACCTACCAAAAGACTTTTTGATGAATATGCACTGTAAACACCAAAAAACGCGGAAGTTAATATCATACCTTCGAGCCCTATATTCAATTTTCCTGAAACATTGCTAAACATGCCTCCAATCGATGCCAGTACCACTGGTACAGTTGACGATATCACAAGATGCAAAAATCCGCCTACCATATTTTCTTAACCTTCCTTTTGGCGATAAAATCGAGTATCGCCTCAGCAGTAACTAAATAAAAAATAGCTCCTTGAATGATTCTTGACATTTCTGGTGTTATATCGGACATAAACGAGGCAACCTGCGAACCTGCCTCTAAGTATGAAAAGAAGATAGCTGCAGGTATTACCAGGATTGGATTATTTCTTGCAATCAGGGCAACAGCTATGCCATTGAATCCATAACCAGCGGAAAAACCTTTCACGACTCTCGAGTGCACACCGAGCACATCCACCATACCACTTAAACCAGCTATACCTCCACTAATCAACATGGTAAGAACCCACACACCTTTGACATCAACACCAATATATTCTGCAAACCTTCGATTTTTCGCAATCCTTGTCTCCAAACCAAACCATGAATAATTCATGAGCATGTACAAAGCAAAACAAAAGAATGCACTTATGAAGATACCTGAATGCAACTGTGAAGGTGGAAGAATTTTTGAAAAACTCAAATCAATGTATTTTGAAGCCGCAAGACCGGCTGAAGGATCTCTCATCGGCCCATTTAGAAAATAATCTATTATGTGCACAGTCGCCTGACTCAAAAGAAAAGAAGAAATAAGTTCATCTATATTAAGTTTTATCTTCAAAAAAACAGAAACGCCCGATAGCATCATACCAGCAAAAAAAGCTGCCAGCAAAACAATCATCTTGGCAAAGAAAGATGGAATATCTGGCAAAAATAAAGCTGTTAATGTCCCAAAAAATGCTCCGAAATATACCTGTCCTTCCAAACCGAGGTTGAACAACCCGGATGAAAAGGAGACAACGGCGGCGATAGCCGTCATAATCAACGGTATAGAGTTGCTCAGCATATTTCCCAGAAAATAAAGGTTGGATACAGGTCCAAAAAAAAACCATTTCACTGACTCAAGAGGGAAATCACTTGTGAGAAAAATTATGGCTATTCCTAAAGCGAAGGCCACGGTGATTGTGAAAAGGAAAAATGTCAACCATCCAGCAGAATATCTCACTTTAAGCCATCACTCCGAAAAGTTTAACTTTCGAAATATTTTCATCGACGACAAACTCATCTTTAAGCGTGCCATCTTTCACAACTATAATTCTGTCACAAATTTTCAAAAGTTCTTCTAAATCACTTGAGTACAGTATTACAGCTACATTATCGTTTCTCAAATTCAACAAAAACTTGTGCACCATAGCAGTTGAATGTACATCAAGACCTGCTGTTGGGTCAGAAGCAATCAAAAGCTTTGGCACAGCACTGAGCTCCCTTGCAATCAAAAGTCTCTGAATATTTCCGCCTGATAAGGTACTTACAGGTTGCCATACTGATTTTGTCTGAATATCGAATTTTTTCAAAAGTTCTCTTGCCCAATTCTCTACTGTTTTGTAGTTTAAGAAATATTTGAATCTGGTAAAATTTTTCTCGTAATATTTGATAGCGAGAAGATTTTCCAGTATTGATAAATCAGCAGAAACCCCAACTTGCGTTCTGTTTTGAGGTATGTAACTTATACCACATTTTCTTCTCTCTTTCACCGATTTGTGTTCTATATTCTCACCAAAGAAGATAATCTCTCCATTAGCAATTTTCCTCAAACCAATCAAAGCCTCAAGAATATCTAAAACGCCACTGTTCGCCAAACCGGCAAACCCAACTATTTCTCCAGCACTGATTTCAAAAGAAATATTTCTCACCATTGTCTCCTCAGGCAGGGACAAATTTCTAACAGATAGCACCACTTTTCCACATTTTTTTTCTTTTTTTGTCAGAAGAATTTTTGTCCTACCAACCATCATTTCCGCTATTTTTTCGTGTGAGACACCTTTATTTGACGAGGAAAATACAGTCCTTCCGTTTCTCAACACAGTAATTTCATCAGATATATCGCAGGCTTCTTTAATATCGTGAGTTATGAGAACAACAGTTTTCCCATTCTGCTTGAGCCATTTTATTAACCTGTAAAAATTTTCTGCCTCATGTTCAGAAAGATAAGTTGTTGGCTCATCAAATATCAAAAGTTGAGCCCCAAGATACAGAGCTCTCAATATTTCAACCTTCTGCCTTTCAGCCATTGTAAGATCTTTGATTTTTGAATTCAGATTGACCTCAAGTTTTGATTCAGAAAATAATCTCTCAACATGCTTCTGAGCCGAATTTTTATCCAGGAAAACAAGGTTTTTTAAAGGAACTTTCTGAAGGATAATGTTCTCAAGAGCTGTAAAGTCATCTATTAATGCAAGATGTTGGTGAACCATTGCTATTTTAAGGTGGAGCGCATCCCCCGGGCTTTTTATTTGAACAGGGTTACCATTGATAAAAATTTCTCCACTATCCATTCTTTCCAGACCGCAGAGGATTTTCATCAAAGTAGTTTTACCAGCTCCGTTTTCTCCAAGCAAAGCGTGTATTTTACCTGCTCTCAATACAAAATTAGCTCCCTTTAAAGCGATCGTATTGCTGGGAAAAAAAGTTTTGAAGATTCCCCTCATTTCAACAAAAACCTTACTTTTCAAGTGGATCAATCTCTCCATTCTTCAGGCTATTGAAAATCTGCCTCATTTTTTCTGCAATGTTTTCCGAAACAAATTGTGTGAAATAATTCTCATCAAGGGTAAAATCTATAACATTTTCCTCAATACCCCATCGTTCGTAGTTTCCAAAAGGAAGTTTTCCTTCATATGCTCTCTTCAATACACTGTAAATAGCATCATCTGCTCTTTTCAAAACACAGGCCAAAATAACACCTGGCGCAATCGAGATGATGTTTGAATCCACACCTATAACATATTTTTTGAGTTCTCTGGCCTTTTGGATTGCTCCAATCCCGGTGCCACCAGCAACGAGAAAAATGATATCAGCACCCTGAGAAAACTGGAGTTGAGCCAATTCAGATCCTTTACCAGGGTCAGACCAGCTACCTGCAACTGAAAAAAGTACTTCGATTGCCTGGTTAACTGATTTAGCACCTTTTTCGTATGCTGGTTTCATGCGATCAATCATGGCAGGATAAATATCTCCTGATATCAGCCCAACTTTTAATTCCCTGTTCGCACCGGGAAGATTACTTGTTGTTATAAGCCCTGCAAAATATCCTGCAAGATAGGCCATTTCCTCATCTTTAAAACCAAGCGAGTAGACATTCTCAGACAAAGGAGCTATACCATCTATAAGTGCGAATTTCTGTTTTGGAAACATCTTAGCTGCCTTTTCAACGCTTTTTGGCATACCCTCTGTGAAGGTTACAATTAAATCATAAGATCCCGTTGAGGCGAGCGCTATTAAAGATGGTTCCCATTTTGCCGGATTATATCCACCTTCCACAACTTTGAGATTAAAACCAAAATCACGAGATGCCCTTTTGGCTCCATCGACCATCATTTCATATATCGGGTTTCCACCAATCTCCCCCGTTATGAGGAGTGCCACATCATAGCTCAAAACCATCAAGGGAAGAATCATCAACATGATTATTAAATTTTTTTTCATACTATGCGCCTCCAGTGTAAAATATCTGTTGTTGAAAAAGTAGATAAATCGAAATTATTTCGATATATGCCGAAATTTATTCTATATATTCTCCGACCATCTGTCAAGTACCTTTGACGGTTTTTCATCTTTTCTTCTTAAAAAATCAAACTTGCTTTCTCATTTTGTGGTATCATGTAAATACAATATTCGTTTTAGAGGAGCTGATATCATGGAAAAAGAGAATTTTGAGGTTTTTGTACTGACAGACGAAAACAATGTGGATCATCATTTCGTCTTGCTTGCTGAGATCGAAAACTCAGGAAAAAAGTACTGGGTCTGTGAAGAAATAATGGTGGATGAAGAGGGACAGATCACAGACTTTGGTGAAATATATCCATTTGAAGTTAAAAAAGATGACACGGGTAATCTTTTCGTTGATTCGATAGAGACCGAAGAGGAATTTGATCGCGTGTCGGAAGCATGGAACAATATGCTTGAAAACGATGAAAAGCTGCGTGGCATGTTCAACTTCGAGGAGCACGGAGAGTCTGAAGAGGAGTAATAGAAATTCGATGGATAGAACCGCCGAAATCGTTTATAAAGATTTAAGAAAAAAGATCGAAAGCGGTTATTATTCACAGGGAACAAAACTCGAAGATGAAAAAGACCTGGCAGAAGCTTATGGAGTGAGAAGACATACAATCAGACTCGCCATAAAGAAACTTGCTGAGGAAGGTGTCGTAAAAAGAATCAAAGGCCGCGGCACCTTCGTAGCTGCAGAGATTCAAAAGAAGTTTCTGGGGCTGATAGAAAATTCCTGGCAATTTAGAGTACTTAAAAGTGCCCTGTCAAATTCTCGCGAGCAATACAGCCTGTTTTCAGAGGGATCTCCTGTTCTCAATTTCGAGATTCTCTGGCTGGAAGACGATAAACCTGTATGCTACGAAAAATGTCTTGTCGATGTTGTAAAAAATCCTCATATTCTTCAATTGATGAATTCTCAGCAAAAAATTCATCCTGTTGAATATCTATCTGAAAAACTTTCTGTGCAGTATATTCAGGAAATCTATGAAATAGGAAAATTAACGAAATCAGTATCAAAGCATCTTCAAACAGATCTTAAAATCACCATATTCAGAACAATAATCTTAAAAAATCAGCTCGATGAAGTGCTGGCACTTTCTATACTAAAATACCATCCAGGTGTTCAGATTAAACAAATCCGGAAAGTATAAAGTGGGGCTAAACCCCCACCTTAACTGCACCTGGACCATCCACAAATTTTACAGCTAACGCATCCTTCCTGCATAATTAGTGAATTTTTCGATAAGCACGATGGACAATAGGTATTTCCATCTATATCTACGTAATATCCCTGTTTCCACTCAAGTCCATTCGCAATTACAAATTTCTCAACTTCTTCGGGAGTTTTGGCTGTTCCATCTATTCTCATAACTTCTGTTTCCACATTGTTTTTCTCTGTCCATAACTCTGCAAAGTCATCTATAGCTTTCTTTATCTCAATTCCAACGTTTCGCACATAATCTCCTTTCACTTTCACCAACTGTTCAATGATTTCATCCACCGATACACCAGCTCTGAGTGCAGTTGAAGAAAGTCTTCCTATGGCCTCAGCGGTTTCAGTGCCGTTGGAGAGGAATATCTCTATTGCTTCTCCTGTATCATCAAAAGAAACAGTTATATACGTTGTCCCTGAAGAGCTCTTATACTTTCTTGTCACGCTTCTCAAAGTTTCTTTTCTCGGTTTGGCTCTCAACCTGTGCTTTTCGTCAAGTACGAAAAATTGAATTTTTGGTGCATCTTTTGTTTTAAGAGATTTCGTCGATGTTAAAACCTGAGTCTGTAAAGAACCATCCCTGTAAATTGTTAATCCACGTATTTTATGTTTCAAAGCTTCAATATAAACTTCCACTACATCGTCAACAGTAGCGCTATTGGGTAAATTTATGGTCTTGGATATGTTGTTGTCCACGTAACATTGAAACGCTTCCTGCATCAATAAATGGTCGATGGGTTTTATATCATGCGATACTACAAATACTCTTTTGATCTCCTCATCGATTTCCAAATGTTTAAGTGTTCCATCTTCCACAAGTTTGTCTTTGATTGAATTGATAAGGTCTTCAGGAAGTTTTTGCTTAAGAACTTCATTGACATAAAACAGTGGCTCCCGCTCATCGCTATTTTGTTTGTTCACATATCTAACGTATGCGAGCAGAAAATTAGGTTCAAGCCCAGAAGAAGTGTCAGCAATATTTGATATTGACCCGGTAGGAGCAATTGCAAGGACGGCTACATTTCTTTTGAATTTTGGAGCAACATTTCTGAAGTGTTCAAAAATCTCTTCATCATAATCACTTTCATCCATCGAAAAGGGAACAAAATCATCTTCCGTATGATACCTGCTCTGTTCAAACAGGGGGAAATTTCCTTTCTCTTCCCCAAGTTTTGATGATTCTTCATGAGAATGTAATGCCATGAATGCCATTATATTTTTCGCAAGTCTTCTGGCTTCTTCAGAATCATAGGGAATATCCATTTTGTAAAGTAAATCGGCAAAGCCCATGATTCCAAGTCCCAATCTTCTGGACTCCTTGACGGCTTTGGAGATTTTATCGATTGGAAAAACATTTACATCTATAACATTGTCAAGGAACCTGACAGCAATCCTTGTAGCTTTTTCTAATGCATCCCAGTCAACACCATTCTGTGTATACAGTTTTGCCAGATCGATTGAACCAAGATTACAGGCCTCATACGCACCAAGCCCTATTTCTCCACATGGATTTGTGGAAATTATCTCTTTATGTGGATATAATGCATAATATCTGTTCATTTCACCAAGAAACACCATTCCTGGGTCGCCAGTTTCCCATGCGCTTTGAGCCATTTTCTGTATTATTTCACGTACTTTTATTTCTTTTTCCCCATGCCATTTTGAATGATTCAATCTGATTGTTCCATCTCTTTCATAAATTCTCAGAAGTTCCTCCCTTCTCATTGGGATTCCAACAGATATGTTGAAGAACCTCAGAACCTTTTCTCCGTCGTTGCCTTTTTTTGCAGATATGAAGTCCATTATATCTGGATGATCGATATTCAAAATACCCATCAACGCCCCTCTTCTTCTGTAACCCTGCTCAACCACAGAGACAGCTGAATTAAAAACATGCATAAAGCTGATGGGACCAGAGGCTTTTCCGTGAGTTCCCGCCACAAAGCTTCCATTTGGCCTTAAGGAGCTGAAATTGCTTCCAATACCTCCTCCGGCTTTTGTTATCAACGCATATTCTTTCACCGCGGTGAAAATTCCATCAATACTATCTTCAACAGGCACAACAAAACATGCGGATAACATATGAAGATGATTTCTCATTTGTATTATTTTTGAATAATCATCGAGCTCCATCTGCTCCAGAGGTTTATACAAAAGCTCATAATCAACTCCCATACCTGAATTAAACAATGTAGGGCTATTTGGAATGAAAATTCGGCTCGCTAAAAGATCGAAAAACTCTTTCTCCAGCAATTTAATGTAGTCAAGCTTTTCACTTTTTGAAAGGTTTTCCAGGGCGGGATTATTAATCAATTCAGCACTTGCCACAACTCTTGCCACACGATGGGCAACATCGTGCCAGCTTTTTTCGATAAATTCACCCGCTGGCGTTTTGATAAAGTACCTTTCTGTCAATATTCTAACTGCATTCTGCGATGGCTGAATCTTTTTATATTTTTCAATCAGGTCTGAGTACATAAAAACTTTACCCCCTTTCGGGGGTAATTATACTACAAGTTGTATATCAATTCAATACAACACTATATATTGTGTGAAAGTGAAATAACAGAATGGACTAATGTCTTGAAGAAAATAGTGATGTCCACATATTCAACCGGTATATCTGTATTCAATGTCACAGGGGCAAAACATATTATACCCTTGATACCGGAATTTTTCAATCTATCTGCTATGAGCTGGGCTGCTTCGGCTGGCGTGGCAATAACGGCAAGCTCTGATCCTGTTTTTTCAATGAAATTTTCCATTTCATCAACGCTCATAACTATCAGGTCGGAATTTATACGCTTGCCTATCTTTTTTCGATCAACATCGAAAATCCCTGTTATCTTAAAATTATGTTTTTCGATTTGTTTAAACCTCGCTATAGCCTTGCCTATGTTGCCGGCACCCACTATTATCACATTCCATCGTTTGTGTATTCCAAGAATTTTCCTGATTTCATCCAAAAGAACCCTTGTTTTGTAGCCAAAACCACGTCGCCCAAAATTACCAAAATATGATAAATCTTTTCTCACCTGTGTATCTTTTATGTGCAGCATCTCTGCCAGCTGTCTGGAGGATATGTTATCTATACCTTTGTCAACAAGCCTTTCAAGACATCTGTAATAAATTGCCAGCCTTTTCACAGTTGGTTTTGGAATCTTCATCCTATACACCCCCTTAGTTCATATTTTCACAAATAAATTGTATCATTAATCCTGAATCTTAAGAATTACCTTCAATGCCCCACTTGCTTTTTCAAAAGCTTTCTGATAATCGTCAAAATCAAATACATCTTCTATCAGATCAACTACCCTTAAGCCATTTTGAAGAGCGAAAATTGCCTTTGGAAAAGGTCCACATCGTGACCCTACTATGGTTACTTCATTAACAGTTGCTGTGCTCATATCTATGCTTATTTTTCCAGCGACCGTTGTTTTCAAAACAATCGTTCCTTCTGGTTTGACTGCATACAGGGCTTGCTGCAATCCACTTTGTTTTCCTGTTGCATCTATTACAACATCAAAGTGGCGGTCATATTTTTCAATATTGTCTGCAAATTCAACATCAGTCCATTTTTTTGCAAGAGATAATTTTTCTTCGTGCTTGCCAAAAAGTACATGCGCTATATTTGAAAAATTCAAAGCCTTCGATATTACTAAACCAAGCTTCCCATCGCCAAAAACGGCAATTTTCTCATGGCCAGTAAAATTGATTTGTTCGGTTATTCTGAACGCAGCAGCCAGAGGTTCAACAAAAACGGCTTCTTCATCCGCTATCTCGTGTGGCAGGACATGAAGGTTTTCTACAGGAATCAGGGCATACTGCGCAAAAACCCCATTATAACCGTTTATACCCAGCACTCTCATATTTCTGCAGTGCCGCCAGAGTCCTTCCAGGCATAAATCACATTTTTTACACGGTATGTTTATTTCACCAACCACACGTTTTCCAATGAGTGCAGATGGACCTTTTTCTACGATACCCACAAACTCATGACCAAGTATACCCGAAAAATTCATATAACCTTTTAATATTTCAAGATCAGTATTGCAAATTCCCGCCATCAAAATTTTGACAAGTGCAAACCCCTTGTGCATTCGTGGCTTGTCAATCTGAATTAATCGAAGATTTCCATCATAAAATAAAGCTTTCACGCTTTTTCACCAAGATTTTTCATCTTGCTGAAAGCCCCTTTTACAGTTCGTGCCATTTTTTCCGCCTCCTTGACAGCGCGATTGAGTGCCACGCTTATTTTTTCATTATTCAACAAATTTGCCATCAGAACCACATCAAAAACATCTCCACAGCCCGTCCTATAAACATAATCCCTGCCATCTCCAGAAATCTTGATAGAGCCAAAAACTGCCCCTTTTGGCCCAAGTTTGACCACATCACAATTAATTCTGCTGCATTCTTTCTCATTACCAATAACCAAAATGTCCCTTGCTGCTTGCTTAAGGTCAAAATCAAAATTGGCAAGCGGGCCAACATCCACAAAAATCTTTTTCTCTCTGCAAAGTTCAATAATCTTTCTCGCACACGATGATGGAATTTCCCCATTCAAAAACACACAGTCGCAATCATTTAATAGCTCCTGGATCACCGGAACATCTAATTCATTGACTCCCCTGTTGACGGCAATAGGGACATCATTATAAGCAATGTGCAATCCCGTCTTTCCGTGAATTTTTCTTATGTTGTTTTTAAACCCAAGCGCCCTGAGTTCTTCGAGAATCAAATCCGCTCTGTAATCAGAGCCAACGTTTGAAAAAAACTCAATGTCAAAGCCTAATCTCCAGAGGCCAAAAGCTATATTCAATCCAGATCCGCCACACATTTCAATTACCTCTGCTTTATGCACCTGCTGGCCGTATATATACACATCCCAAAATGTTCCACCAAAAACTGCTATTTTCATATCATCACCATGAAAAGTATAATAGATAAAGCGGGGTGAAATCATGAAAATACGTTTTGGAAATATGGTGGATAATCTTGTTGGAATAAAAGAAATAGAGGTATGCGGCAGATCACTCGATGAAATCTTCAAAAACCTCTCAAGCTCTCTCAAAAAGAATGTGAATCTTCTCATAGATGAAAAACGAGAGAGTGTCTATCTCGTTGTCGAAAATGACGGAAAATTTCTGAAAAACTGGGTTATTGCACTTCATAATGGGATAAACCTGCTGGACATTGACCGAGATGCATTGCAAGATGGAGAACTCGTTATTTTCGTTCCAGTAAGCGGTGGTTGAGATGTTTCAACGGCACTCTGAATTATTGAAAGACTGCATGCAAAAGCTTTTTAAATCTACTATTTTTGTCGCCGGCGCTGGTGGCCTTGGCTGTACAGTTTTATCTTTAATAGTTAGAATTGGCGTGAAAAATATCTATTTGATAGATCATGGAATAGTGGATGAGCCGGATTTAAATCGGCAGATCCTCTACGATAGAAACGATCTGGGGAAAAGCAAAGTCAAAGTAGCGGGAGAAAAGCTTAAAATGATAAATCCCGAATGTAATCTGATTACAATTGATAAAACTTTGGATGAAAAATTCATATTACCAGCTGTTGATATTGTTATAGATTGCCTCGAAGGATTTAAAAGCAAATTGATCCTGGATGATCTGTGCCAGAGAAAATCTATTCCACTTGTTCATGCTGGTGTTGGCAAATTCTCCGGGCAAGTGATGACATTGATGTATAATGGTGGACCGACGCTGAAAGAACTTTATCGAGGAGCTGTTGAGGAGGATAAGGAAAGACAGATTTTCCCGCCCACCGTAGTTTTAACAGCAGCTCTTCAAGTAAGTGAAATGACAAAGATTATTTGCAATAAAGGAAATATACTAAACGGGAAGATTTTGCAAATTAATCTGTTGCAAAATCACTTTGATTTTCTGAATCTCTTTTAAAAGGTGGGGTAATCTTATGAAAAAACTTCTGGTAACAATCTATTTTCTTATAATGGCTGTTCTGTATGTATTTGTTTATGGCAGCATTGTTTTGTTTGCCGGATTCTTGATAAAAATCTTCGCTGGCGAAAAAGTTTCAAGAAGGTTTGTCAATGGCCAGATAAAATTATTTGGAAAAAATTCCTTCAGATGGATGTTTTCATCTGTTATTGTACATGGTGAAGAAAATATTCAGCCCAATTGCCTTGTTGTTGCAAATCACCAAAGCTTGATGGATATTCCATTGATACTTGGATACGTTGGTCCAATGCCAATGGTTGCAAAAAAAGAACTTGCCAGAGTTCCTGGCGTGAACTGGTTCGTGAAATATATGGGTGGTTATTTTCTGGACAGAAGCAATCCTGCTGAAGGTGCGCATATTCTCAAAGAATTGATCAAAACTCTGTCCTCTGGAAAGTCATTGCTGATCTTTCCTGAAGGAACCCGGTCTGTTGACGGATCTGTTGGAAAGTTTAAAACGGCAATATTTAAAATTGCGAAAAAGGTACATGTGAAGATACTACCGATTTCGATTTGGGGTACAATATTTCTTGTACCCAGGCGTAGCCTCTTCCTGAACCCTGGCAGGGTGGCAATGCTCATTCACCCACCAGTTAATCCTGAGGATTTCCCCAATGAGGAAGAACTCGCCAGAACAATAGAAGAGACTGTGCGTGCTGGGGTAGAGAAATTGAAACAGGAGGTGATATGACATGCGAAGAGCCTGGATTAAAGCTCTCGTGCTTGACAAAGCTCATAATTCACCAGTTGTGATTCTTGGAATTGAAGGAACAAACAAGGTGGTGCCAATCTGGATTGGTGCATGTGAAGCAAACGCCCTGGCAATAAATCTCGAAGGATTAGAATTTCCAAGGCCATTGACGCATGACTTGATAGTAAATATACTGGATGCACTTGATGCCCGGCTTGAAAAAGCGATAATACACTCAGTAAAAGATAATGTTTACCACGCAACACTTGTTATAAGAGATCTCACATTTGTTGAGACTGAAGATGAGGAAGGATCTGACGAGCACGCATTAATTGAGATAGATGCGAGGCCTTCTGATTCAATCGTACTTGCCGTTAAAAAAGGTGTGCCAATATATGTGAGCAACGAAATAGTTGAGGAGCATGCCATAGATTTGCAAATACCCGAAGACAGCTCTGACGAAGAATTCAAGAAATTTGTCGAAAGTCTGGATATAGACAAGTTCAGAGAAATGCTCAAGGATGAGCCAGATGAAGAGGGAGAAGAAGATGAATAATGAAGGTTTTGTGAAAAAATTGAATGAAAAGATGACCCGATTAATAAATAAGTCAACCATGGTTGAACAGGCTATGGCATACAGCTTGCTGTCAGCTGGAAAGCGAATAAGACCTGTTCTGATAAAACTTATCTGTGAAGATATGGGTGTACAAGAAGATCTAATATGGAACCCCGCTATGGCAGTTGAACTGTTTCATACAGCCTCTTTGATTCACGATGATCTCCCCCAGATAGATGATTCACCTCTC
>LDZR01000631.1_pt1 | contig 27124 bp, 24 predicted proteins | sample 615371 | NCBI WGS metagenome assembly LDZR01 (sample SAMN03408294, study PRJNA278302) | terrestrial metagenome | isolation source: oil reservoir sample K2 | place: USA: Alaska, North Slope, Kuparuk formation | collected 2013
TCAAGAAAGACTTTCAAAATCATAAAACAAAATCTTTTCTGGGCATTTTTTTACAACGTTATAGCTATACCGAGTGCTATGGCAGGGCTTTTACACCCGGTAATCGCTGAGATTGCCATGGCCTTGAGTTCCATAACGGTAACCCTGAACTCGTTGAGGATAAATAAGGGGGTAGAAATATGATAGAAAAAATAACTGGACAGATGACTCTGAAACAGATTATTGAGATGCACTCAGATCTTGGGGAAGCTTTGAGCAAGATGGGTTTCGACACATGTTGCAGCAAAATGTCTACTCTCGAAGATGCGTGCAAAGATAAAGGTAAAAATCTTCAATTGGTACTTGAAAAACTCAACCAAATCGTCGATCAACTGAATTTAATCGAAAGTATTGAAGAAAAGTTCAAGGAAAAAATATGAATTTGAAATTCTGTGGGTTACTTCAGGCTGAGCAACCCACAGAATTAAATTTCACGGCATTTTGATTTGCTTGAGATTTTCTTTTATTGTTCGTGGCGTGATCCATCTCAGCAAATTTATCCATGAACCAGCTTTGTCATTTGTTCCTGAAGCTCTTGCACCACCAAAAGGTTGGCGAGACACTATTGCACCTGTGGGCTTATCATTTATGTAGAAATTTCCTGCAGCATATCGCAGTATTTTTTCAGCGAGAGCTATGGCGTATCTATCTTTTGAAAAAATGGCACCAGTTAGGCCAAAAGGTGTACTATTTTCGCATAATTTTAATGTTTCTTCATAATCATCATCGGAATAAACATATACAGTAACTATTGGTGCAAATATTTCTTCAACCATGAGCTTTCCATAAGGATTACTGGTCTTTATAACCGTTGGTTGTATGAACCACCCTTTTGAATCATCAAAGTTTCCTCCATAGATAAATTCGTATTCATCTTGATGTTCTCTGGCATACTCTATGTATGAAACAGCCCTTTTGTAAGCTGATTGATCAATCACAGCTCCCATGAAGTTCTCAAAATCGTCAACAGGACCGTATTTAATCTTGCTGAGCTTTTCTACCAGAAAATTTCGTAAATCCGGCCAGAAACTTTCTGGAACATATACTCTGGAAACAGCTGAACATTTCTGCCCCTGTGATTCGAAAGCGCCTCTTATTATGCTTGTACCAACTTCTTCAATCTCTGCACTTTTGTGGACAAATATGAAATCCTTTCCGCCAGTTTCACCAACAAGTTTTGGAAAATTCTTATAGTTTACAATATTTTCTCCCACGGTTTTCCATATATCGATAAAAGTTTCGTAACTTCCAGTGAAATGAATTCCAGCAAGATTAGAATTTTTCAACAGTATATGTGCATTTTTGCTCCTGAATGGAACAAAATTTATTATTCCCTCAGGCAAACCAGCTTTTTCAAGAACTCTGACTATGTAATAATTGCTGAAAATGGTCGAGGTTGCGGGTTTCCAGATAACTGTATTTCCCATCATTGCGGGAGATGAAGGCAAATTTCCCGCTATAGAGAAAAAGTTGAAGGGCGTTATGGCACACACAAAACCTTCAAGTGGCCTGTAATCTAAACGATTGAGTTCCCCGGTTTCTTGATCAGGTTGTTGTTCGTAAATAAAATTTGCATAATAAGCGTTGAATCTGTAAAAATCGCAGAGTTCTATCAAATCTATCTCCGCTTCAAATGGATTTTTAGAATGGTTCATCATGATTGCCGCTATCGTTTTGAATCTTTCTGGACCGGACAGCAGTTCTGCTGCCTTCATGAATATCGAAACTCTGTGATACCAATCTAACTCAGCCCATTGCTCATGTGAATCGAGAGAAACTTCTATTGCCTTTTTCAATTCTCTTTCGCCTGCCAGATGAGCTCTTGCAAGGACAAGGTTGTGATCATGTGGAGATCTGATTTCTACAACGTCATCTGTGAATATTTCCTCACCACCAATTACAACCGGGATATCAATTGTCTGCGTTTTTATAGCATTGATTTCTCTTACAAGTTGTTCTCTTTCTTTACTGCCCTCAGAGTAAGTAATTATGTTCCTCATTTCACTGACTGGTTTGGAAATAATCCATTTCATTTTGCCACCTCCCACAATTTGAAATCTTTTGCAAAACAAAAAAGCCCTTCAACACAAAAAGAAGGGCTTTTTAAAGCACAGCAGCACAACCATCCCTCCTTTCCAAACACGGGAGGCCAAGAAGTTTCCCTCTTGACCCTATCGGCCTGGATTCATAGGCATGAGCCCTTAGAAAACCAGGCTCGGAGGTTTTCAAATTATATGCTCAATTTTCTTACTATTCTTCCATCCTTCACCACGAACATCGTTTTGTTTTCCATCGGGACATAATCATTGTTCATTGGTTCTGAGCATACTACAAATCCATTCTTATCGTTGTACCAGAGCGTGTAATAATCTGCATTCGTGTTGTAACCACAATAGACAAGCAAATCATTTTTATTCATCATTAGAAAATTCATGCCGGTATGTTTGAAATTTTGGGCCACGTATGCTATTTTTTCTAAAAGCTCTTCGTAGGAATTAAACTGTCTAATTTTAAAAAAATAGGAATATGTATCACTTTCGATGAAATGAAACGGTATGTCGTATATAGTTCCATTATGACAGAAAGCCTTTCCACAATTGTCTATAAAAGGATGAACTTGCAATATACTCACCGGGAGATGCTCAGAAGCCTTTCTTGCATGGATTATACCTGCGTTCAGTTTCAAGGAAGGAAAGGTATCATCGAAGATGGGCCTTTGTGACCTGTGATAGACAACATTTTCACCGTTCAGGGCGTAAATTCCCCATCCATGATCGTGTGGCGCAAATTTTCCATTTTTTGCCATATTTTGAAGGTGCGCAAAAAAATCATCTATAGATCTTTCGCTCTTGAAGGAAAATCCAATCATTCTGCACACATCTATCACCAGTTATTAAGAATACCACCAAAACACGAATGATCTGATTAATTGTTCGTTATAAGGTCTTTTAGTCTATCTGAAGTAAATATCTCAGAAACTCTTTTCCATGTAATTGAGGATCAATTCAAGTTCTTCAAGTTTTTCTTCAATTTTTCCGCTTTCGACGGCTTGTTTAACACAAGTTTCTATGTGATTTTTTAGAACAGATGTGTTGACTTTTTTGAGCAGGGCAATAGTTGCGAGAATTTGTTTGGATATATCTATGCAGTATCTATCTTCCTCAATCATATTTATGACGGCCCTGAGCTGACCTTCAGCGATTTTTAGATCTTTCATAACATTCTGATGTTTGTGCATTTTATCACCTTAATTGATTTTAACACAAAAAAATATGGTCGGGGCGACTGGACTTGAACCAGCGACCTCCTGCTCCCAAGGCAGGCGCGCTAAGCCGTCTGCGCTACGCCCCGACTCACAAGTATATATATTATCACAAACATTTATATAATCAAGAGGCTATTTTTCCGTTTTTTGATTGATCTTAGATTAGATTGCTGAATCATTTTACTATCAAGCTGAGTTGAAAAAGAATGTTCTGAAAGAAAAACACAGTCAAAAGCCAGCTTGCTTCGCTTTGCTTCAAATTGGTGAAATCTGGATTTATTTGGATCATAACATGAAGTACAAGGCAAACAATGCCGTAGTTAAAGGGAGTGATTTGAAAGCAGATCTTTGATTTTCATATTGTTGAAACTGATTTTCTTTCTACAATGTGGGTTGGAAGGACTACCGTACGAAGGATTTTTTTCAGCTGATTACTCAATTTTTCAATCAATATGCGTGCACCAATTCGACCCATTTGCCAGCGTGGCTGAGAAACAGTTGTCAGAGGAGGAACTGTGTAAGAGGCAAAAGGGGCATCGTCAAAGGATATTAAAGAAACATCTTCTGGTATTTTCAACCCTGCCTCGTTCAAAGCTGTTATTACCCCAAGGGCGACATAATCGTTCACAGAAAAAATGGCGGTGAAATTTTTACCGTATTTCTTCAGATTATTTTTCACCCCTGTGTAACCTGTGTCCGGATTGAATCCACGTATGTTGCAACTTGAAAACTCGACATCTCTATATTTGGAGAGAAATTTTTCTATGCCCTTTTCCCGCTCATAGGAAGCGTAAACATTTGAAGGACCAGGCACGTAGAGAATTTTCTTGTGATGATGCTCATATAGATATCTCATAACGTGATATGCCCCACTGAAATTATCTATATTAACTGAATCGGCCCTCAATTCATCTATTCTGGAATCTACTGCTACCACAGGAACACCGCTATTCACGAATTTTTCAAGTAATTTTTCATCACTCCTGAGAGTGCATACGATAACACCATCGACTTTCCTCCTGAAATACTCGTCAAGTATTTCCTTTTCTATGTCTGGCACATTTCTTGTCAATGAAACCATAACGTCAAAATTGTTTTCAAAGGCATATTCTTCGATTCCGCTGAGAATTTCTGAATAGTGATAACCCCCCAAATCCGGAAGAAGTACACCTATGGTTCTGAGAAGTTCGCCATTTAGGCTATAATGCGGTTTTGGCTTGTATCCAAGCTCGCGTATTGCCTTCAGTACTTTTTTCCTAACCTCTTCAGAGACTCTGTTGCTCCCATTTATTACTCTTGAAACGGTTGCTATTGAAACCCCTGCATATTTTGCAACGTCTTTGATTGTTATCATCGATGCTACCCCCATATTTCAAGCAGTTTTTTAAATGTGTGTGCTGTATTTTTCTCAATGATTTTGCTGTACAAAAAATAGCTTGGGCGAGGTGTCAATGAACCATCGGCAAAGTCCACATGAATGAGTCCAAATCGCATGCTGTAACCCAATGCCCATTCAAAATTATCGGTAATTGACCAGTGAAGATATCCTTTTATATCCAGCCCATTTTCAATAAGTTTCTCTATTACACTTAGGTGCGAAACGATATAGTAAGGCCTATAAATATCTTTTATATCAGCAACGCCATTTTCAGTAATATAAATTGGTTTTTTGTATTTTTGCCAGCATGCAATTAGAATCTTTTCAAGCCCCTCAGGATATATTTCCCATCCATTATCCGTTGTTAGATGTCCATCAAATGATCTCGAATTTTGCTTGCAGCTTTGCCCAAATCCCCGAACTGTTTTCCAGGTGATCTTTAATCCGTTCAATTCGCATGGTTTTCTTTTTTTCACAACAGCTCTGGTGTAATAATTTGCCCCTAAGAAATCGGAATATTTCATGGCTTCATCGAGAAAATACCAGTTGGCAAATTTCATAGCTTCCTCAGCTGATTCATCTCCTTCGTACCATATTGTTGCGTATATTATTCCGACAGGTTTTTCAGTGAGTTGCTTCATTTTGTTATATGCTGATTTGTGGGCTTTTATCTGGTTTTCGATAGCCTTTTTGTAAAACTCCACACTCATTATTGATGGCGGAAAGCCAGAGTTTCTTGAAAGATATCCAAGCTGCGCAACTATGTTTGGCTCATTCATTGTACTGTACATATCACACAGATCATCGAAACATTTCACACAGAACTCTGCATACTTAGAAAATTCTTCCACCGATTTATCATTAATCCACCCATTTTTGGAGAAATCACAGTTTCGATTTACGTAAATTGGATCATGCAACCATATGGGAAGAGTAAAATGATTTAAATTTAAAATTACTCTTAGCCCTTTTTTTCTGGCATCTGTCACGATTTCTCTGTAATGCTCAACTGCCTTCATATCAGCGATTGATTGGAGTTGGTCACTTCTTGTGTCAAAGGTTGGCCGGGGAAAAATTCTCGACCATTCTATGCCAATTCGTATTGAATTTAATCCGCATTCTTCACATAATTTGTGAATTTCTTCATATCTTGACCAATAATTGACTCCATTTTCAACACAATCTTCACTTACCACGTAATTTAACTGATTCAATTCATCATGAATCCAGGCAAACCAATCGGTATTTGGATCTATGGATTTTTCATCGCCCATTTCAAATTGAAATCCGGATATAGAAACACCGAAAAGAAAATCTTTACCAAACATTTTTGTCACCTCTCTGTTTTTATTTCAAGGGAAAATATTCTTTTTTCCAGATCCACAAAGAGCTTCACATCACCTGATTTAGTACCACGTGAGATGATTTCATAACCATCTGTAGACATAATGTTTTTCACAAACGCACTCCCGGATATTAATCTCAAAGTTTTGTTGAGGATTTCTTTGCTTTGATCATCAATCAGAGATAAATCATCACTTACTACGATTATGTTGTCAAGTACACCGCACGTGTAGGCATACAGCTCTCTTTCGTTGAGTGTTAAGCTGGTTTGTTCGCTACGGAGCAAAAGACAATCCGGGTCATTCAACCAGAGTTTTCTGTGCATGAAATGCCTTGTTATTGCATTTCTCAAGGACCATTTTGCAGCTGGAGCACCCTCATCTGGTACATTTTCCCCCCAGAAAGGTGTTGTGTCGGGACCTACTCTCATGCCATCCACAAATCCAACAGCCGGTAGAAGTGGTGATCCACAGCCGAGAATGAAAGCATCTTTTACTGCTTTTCTTATAACCTCAAGTCCTTCTCTAAATACTTGTATTGGAGTTGATCCATTATGCCTTTTTCCAGGAATTGCCCCTGAGAAAAGAAAATCTATTTTGAAATAGAGGTACCCCATTTTTCTCAGTGTTGAAAATAATTCGTAAAGCCATTTTTTTACTTCACTTTTAGAAAGATCCAAGGAGAATATTTGATGGTCCCAGTTTCTGAAAGCTACTTTCGGCCGCTCCTCCTCTTTTACAAGCCAGTCTGGATGGTTTTGAGAAATGCTTGAGCTTTCTGAAACGCAAAACGGTGCTATCCAGATGCCCGGTTTCATCCCACTTTTTGCTATAGTTTCTGCCATTTGATAAAGTTGAGGAAAGCCGTCTTTTACTATTAACCAATCTCCTATATCTTTTTCATAACCATCATCTATCTGGAAAACCTCGAAAGGATAATTTGAGGCAAGGTTTATATTTTTCAATATTTCCTGCCATGTCAGATTCAAAAAATACTGATACCAGCTGCACCATCCTATTATGCTTTGTTTTCTAATAGAAACATTGTTTTCTTTTGCAATGAGTTCACCGTATTTCTCCAATAAAAAAGATTCATCAGCACCTTCCAGAATAACGAATGTTTCTAAAGGAACGTATTCATCAAATACTGCATCGAAGTAGTCTATATAGGCTGTCATAGCATTTTTCTGAACTGTGAAAAATGGGTGGGCAATTCTTGAACTGAGAAAGCCGTACAGTTTATTTTCTTCGAGTATGAAATAGTCGCTTTGAATTTGTTTCTCAAAGATATCTGGAAACAGGGAGGTAGTGTATTGCCAGTTATCATCTATCTGTCTTGGCAACTTAAGATGGTCTGTATTGATCACTTTACATGGCCCCCATGATTGCCAGTTGTTTATCAAAATTTTTTTCGAAGAATAGGTTTTGAAGAATTCAATTCTCCCGGGTTTTCCTTTGATGAATCCTGTTATTTTCCATCCATTTTCAATCTGTTTAGTAGTCCATTTTATTGAATAATTCTTCTCATTCAGTACAAAATTACCTTCCCTTATTCTGCTGCTGAACATCTCCATTTTTTACCCCCCTGTCAACCATAAAACTTGAAGCACATAACTTTGTGATTTTCCTCTATTTCAATCAACTCTGGTATTTGTTTTTGACATCTATGTTCTCTTACATTGCATCTGGAGAAATATTTGCATCCTGTTGATTCATCTTCAATAGTTTCTATTTTGATATGTTCTCGAAAGTCCCATTTTCTGTCTATTTCTGGAATTGATTCAAGAAGCATTTTAGTGTATGGATGGCATGGATTGTGAAAAACTTTTTGTGTGTCTCCCATCTCGACAATGTTTCCTCTATACATGATAAAAGATTCGTCACTTATGTAATATCCGAGTGACAGATCATGTGTGATGAAGATTACAGACATACCTGTTTTATCCTTTATTTTCGCCAGTAAATTCAATATATCGATTCTCGTAGAAGCATCAAGCATGCTAATTATTTCATCGGCAATGAGAATATTAAGTTCCAATAATAAAGTTCGTGCGATCAATATTCTTTGAAGCTGCCCTCCGCTCAGTTGATGTGGATATTTTCCGAGAATCTGAGACGGGTTCATGCCCACAGAAGTGAGTACTTTTTCTATTTTTTCTTTTCTCTGTGCGTTTTTCACATGTGGAAAAAATTCGTCAAAGACCACTTCAAAAACCCTATCTATTTTGTAGATTGGATTGAAAGAAGAATATGGATCCTGAAATATGCCCTGAACTTTTTTATAGTATTCTTTGCGATTTTTCGAAAATTTGCCAATGTCCTCTCCGTGGAAAAGAATCTGACCCGATGTTGGTTTAAGAAGTTTTAGAATGAGTTTTCCAACTGTTGTTTTTCCGCTACCACTTTCACCAATAAGAGAAACGATCTTCGATTCGTCTATGTCAAAAGAAATATTGTCTACAGCCCTCAATTTTTCCCTTCCGAAAAAGTCTAATGGGAATTCTTTCACCAGATTTTTCACTGAAAGCAGGGTCAATTTTTATCACCTTCTTCATAGAGCCAGCAGGCAACCTTTCTACTATCAATTTTGAAAACAGGTGGATCTTCTTCACATTTGTTGAAGGCCATAGGACATCTGTCTTTAAATCTGCAACCTGAATCTATATTAAGTAAATTTGGAGGATAACCAACTATACCCTTAAGCTTCCTTTGATAGTATCTAACACCTATTTTTGGCAGTGAACCAAGTAACAGCTTAGCGTATGGGTGAAGTGGTTTTCGAATAACATCTTCTATTGGTGATAACTCTGCTAATTTTCCTGCATACATTATAAGGACGCGATCTGCTATTTGCTTCAAAACAGATAGGTCATGGGTTATGAAAATGAGCGAACCCATGATTTTTTTCTCTCTCATTTCATAGAGCATCTGCAAAACTGCACGCTGTGTACTTACATCCAGAGCAGATGTTATTTCGTCTGCAATAAGTATTTCCGGGTTTAACAATGTGGCGATTACCATTGCAAGTCTTTGTTTCATGCCACCAGATAGTTCTATCGGGTACATCTCTATGACTTTTTCATTCAGGTTTACTATTTTAAGCCTTTCCTGGATTATATCTCTTCTGGATTCAAAGGTAAATCTGTGTTCTTTAAGGATATCCCTTATGATGTGCCTGATTTTCTTTGTTGGGTTCAAAGCATCCATGGCATATTGTGGAATCAGTGAAATTTTTTCGTACCTTATCTTTCTCATCTCTTTTTCAGGCAACCCCATAATATTTTTTCCATCAAGTAACGCTTCTCCAGAAATGTATTTCATGGGGGGTTTCAAAAATATCAACCCGGTGCCAAGTGTGGATTTTCCACAACCAGATTCTCCCGCAACACCGAGAATTTCTCCGCGATTAACCTCAAATGAAACATCATCGACAGCTTTCACATAACCATAGAGAGTGCTGTAATATATTTTAAGGTTTCTCACCTGCAATATTTGCTTTGACACGACTCTCACATCTCCCTCAGTTTGGGATTAAAGATTTCATCAAGTCCCGTATTCATGATATATAGTGTAGCGACTATAAGAGTGATTAGAGCTCCCGGTGTAATTGCCCACCACCACATTCCTAACTGGATTGCATTCCACAATGTAGCTTGCTGCATCATTATTCCAAGAGATATACCTCTTGTTGGCCCCAACCCTATAAAATCCAGCCCTGTGGCTGCAAGAATTGCGCCGCCAAACTGGAGAATAAAGACCATAAAAACATAAGACATCATATTTGGCATTATCTCTTGAAATATAATTTTCACTGACCCTACGCCGGTTATTCTCGCAAGATCGACAAATTCTCTTGTTTTCAAAGATAACGTCTGTGCTCTCACTGCCCTGGCAGTCCATGGCCAGGCTGTCAATCCAATAATCACGCTCTGTATGAAAATGCCCCTGTACGGCAGGTAAGCTGCTATTATTATCAACAATGCGAGGGTTGGTATTACCATAAGAATATTAGTCAGCATCATCAAAAATTCATCAAACCATCCACCTTTATACCCTGCTATGAATCCAATGCAAAGACCTATTACTGTAGCAATACCTCCCCCGAGGAGCCCAACAATCAGCGAATTTCTCAATCCATAAACAATCTGTGCAAACAAATCCTGGCCGAAAGTATTGGTTCCGAGCCAGTGATTTTTATTTGGTGGCTGGTATGGTGCTCCCACAAACTCCAGCGGGTCATATGGGGTTAAATTTGGACCAAAGATTGCCAGTATACTTAAAATACTCAATGTGCATATAGCAAAGATCACTTTTTTATTTCTGAGGAAAAAATATACGAATTCTTTTTTTGTCATCGAATCAAACCTCACCTGTGTAAGATTTTCTGATTCTTGGATCAATTACAACGTAAAAGATATCAACCAGAAAATTGGCAATTAAAACACCAAGTATTATGAACAGAAAGCATCCCTGCACGAGAAAATAATCCTGATTTAATATTCCCTGCATGAGTAGATAACCTATACCCGGATATGAAAAAACGATTTCAGTAGTTAACGTTCCAGCTACTGCTGTCCCTAATTGAGTGGCAAGTCCTGTTATTTGAGGAAGTATCGCATTTTTGTAAGCATACCGTCTAACCAATCTTTGAGAAGCTCCCAAGGTCTCTAAGTATCTCGAATAATTGGCTTCAAGTTCATATATAATCATATTTCGCATACCAATTGCCCATCCACCAAGCATGACCAGTACTAATGAGACAAATGGCAGTACCCAATGGTAAAGAAGGTTTGTAATGAATCTCCAGGAAAAAGATGGTGTGAGAGCAAAGCTGTAAGCTCCTGCAATAGGAAATATCTCCAGTACTACGCCAAATAACCACGCAAGCAATATGCCAAACCAGAAATATGGCGAAGCCGTCAGAGTGTAGAAAATTGGTAAAGCAACATTATCGAGTTTTTTCTTGCGAGCAACAAAAGCACCAAATCTGTTTCCTATGAGAAAACTGACCAGGATGGCTGGCAGAAGCAATCCGATAGAGTAAGGAAGAGCGCGAAGAATGACTTTCAGAACTGGTTGAGGATATAAATATATACTTGTACCAAGATCGCCTTTTAATAATGCTTTCCAGAAATTAATATACTGTTCGAATAAAGGTTTATCGAGCCCAAAAGCTTGTGTAAAATAACTCTGGAGAACCTTTGCAGATTCAGGCAAAGTGGCAAATCTTGATATCAAAAAATGAATGGGATTACCTGGCATAAATCTGGGAATAGCCCAATCTATAGTTACAGCGAAAAAGAATGTCAAGATGTATATGAGGACTTTCTTACACAGGAATTTTCTCAACAGATTCCCTCCTTAAAAACCCTGCCCAGAACTCCGGGCAGGGGAAAAACCTGAAACTATTTTGCTTTTATGTTGAAAAGCACTTTTACACCGCAGAGTTGCCAGTGACCTCCCCAGGAGATAGGCCATGCATAAGGATTGTTCTCATCTGGCCAGTTGGTCCAAACGTTTTCTACGGCCTGGAACCATGCTCCGTTATACCAGAGAGGAATAAACGGCAATTCTCTGAGCAATATTTCTGAGAGCTGTGCAACGGTTTGCCTTATTTTCTCTTCATTTGTGAAGGGTGTTCGGTTGAGTTCATCCAGAAGAACCTCTACATCAGGGTTTTCATATTTTCCAAAGTTACCAGAGTATGAATATTCTGATTCAACAGCATCAGGGTAAAATACGGCATTAAAATATGACCATATGGTGCTTGAAACTCCTGTGACATAATTGTTCAATATGATATCAAATTTTCCACCATACAAATCATCATTATACTTGGAGGCATCAGGATAAGATGGTTCCACATTTATACCCACTTTTCTCAGATCTTCTGCTATGGATTGTATTGAAACCATCCAGTCTGTCCAGCCATACGGGCATTCTATCGTTAGCTTAAACGACTTCCCATTTGGATCTTCCCTGAGTCCGTCTCCGTTCACATCTTTGAAACCAAGTTCATCCAGGATCTCTTTAGCCATCTGTGGATCATATTTGAAACCATATTTTTCTGCTACTTCAGATGGATAATACTTTATCCAGCCGGGAATTGGCATGATGCCAACTGCGTTGGATGGTTCTACCATTTTTTCGAAAGCTCTATCAACAATTTTATTTGGATCAATGGCAAAAGCCATAGCCCTCCTAAATTGAGCGATATTGAGAGGGTATTTTTTGACATTCAGAAATATGCCTGTCGTGTTAGCTGGTAACATGTAAGGTGCTTCCGAGTACCATGTGTGGATTCCATACGATTTTTTCAGTATAGGTATGCCCGGCAAGAAAAAGTTACTCCAGTCAAGCTCACCTTTCATCAACATCCCTACGGCAACATTGTTGCTGAGAATCCTGAGAATTACAACCCTTTCAGGTTTTGGATCGTATCCAACTTTGATGCCCCACCACTGCGGGTTTTTCCTGTACACATTTCTGTCATCAGCCCAGCTCTCAACATAATATGGCCCAGAGCCAACAGGTTTTTCGTTTGCACCCTGTAATATCTGCTCTTCAGTTCTATTTTCCCAGATGTGTTTGGGTACGATTGCTATACTTATGAGTTGTTGTCCCCATTCTTGATATCTTGGATCAGAGAATACGAAATTTAAAGTGAGGTTATCAATTTTCTGGATTTTCTCGAGCCACTCCCAGATAGGACTGTAGTTTATTCCGGTGTACTTTTTGGCAATCTCGAAAGTGAAAATTACATCATCGATCGTGAGTGGTTTTCCATCCTGCCATGAGATACCTTCTCTGAGTTTGATCTGATACGTATTGCTGTTAATCCATCTACCACTCTCCGCAAGCCATGGTTCGAATTCACCTGATAATGGATCATACAGAAACAGTGTTTCATAAACCAATCCGATAGTCCCAGTCACAGCGTTCCATGATGTGAACGGATTCCAGTTTGATGGTGGAGACCACATACCTCCTCCAACATAGACTGTTTTGCTTCTTTCAAATGTTTCGCCGAAGGCTGCAATTGTTATCAGAAGAACCATGGATAGAACCAGAAACTTTTTCATGCAAACACCCCCTTGTGGAAGTTCAGTTTGGATTTTTCCTGATGAAATCTATAATTTCATCTATATATGCAAATGCCAACGCGATGTAACTATCGGCTGCCCCGTAATATATAGCGAGTCTTCCCGTCTCAACATCGCAGATTGCCGTGCATGGGAAAACCACATTTGGGACAAAGCCAGATGTCTCATAATCTTCTTCGGGTGTTAAAAGATAATATTTTCCTCTGTAAAGAACCTTGTCTGGATTATCTATGTCAAGAAGGGCTCCACCGAAGCTGTACACATAGCCGTTGCAAGTGAGTGTAACACCATGATATATAAGAAGCCATCCAGCGTCTGTCTCTATTGGGACAGGACCAGCTCCTATTTTTAAATTTTCCCACCAGTTTTGTTTGTTTGTTCCCATGACATATCTGTGATTTCCCCAATGTATCATGTCAAAGCTTTCGCTGAGAAATATATCACCAAAAGGGGTGTGGCCATTGTCACTTGGTCTGTTTAGCATGATGTATTTTCCGTTTATCTTTCTTGGAAATAAAACACCATTTCTGTTAAAAGGAACATAAGCATTTGGAAGCCTGACGAAAGTTTTAAAATCTTTTGTTGTGCCTATACCGATAGTGGGGCCATGATCGTCTGTACAAAAAGTTATGTAATAGGAATCATCGATTTTTGTCAGTCTGGGATCATAAGCGTAATTTACCGGGAATGGTTTTCCATCAATATCGACCCATTTTATATCTTCTTCTTCAATATGCCATTGAATGCCATCTGTGCTTCTGCCAGAATGCAAAAATGGTACCCCATCTTTATGATCCACTCTAAATATTCCCACAAACTCATTTTTGTAAGGTACTATAGCTGAATTAAAAATTCTCGAACCTTTGAGAATAGGGTTTCTTTTAATTATAGGGTTTTTGCTGTATCGCCATACAACTTCTCTACATCCTTGCGGTTTGTTTTCCCAAGGAAGGTTATGAATTTTCTCGCCAAAAACCTTCAAGCAATATGTCCTCCTTAATGTCCTATTTAGACCTTTCTTGACCAAAAATTAGGCTCTCATGAAAACATTTTCATAGCAACTGTAATTTTCACGTTTTTTCGGAAAAAATATGAAAATGTTCCTGCGAAACTGACCTGATCTTTTTGAATCGCTGTTTTTCTTCTTTTTTTACTTTATATTAAAAATAACTGTTTATTGTACATACATTTGTAACTATACAGGAGATTTTTTTGCTTAGAATTCCAGAAAAAAGATTATGTTGATATATGTAAACATAAGATTACCAAACAAAAACATAGCGAAACATTTGTCTACAAGCGTATTGGAAATCGTTTTCTTTTAAGTGCTTTTTGTTTGCATTGGATGGCTTATATCTTTATAATAAAGACACGTTTAAAGCGGAGCGATGTTGATGGAAATTGTTCATGTCCCAGTCATGGTAAAAGAAGTGCTGAGTTATTTCAGCAATTTAAGAGGAGTGTTTCTGGATTGTACTGTAGGGGCAGGTGGACATAGCGAGGCGATACTCGAAAACATTAAAGGCAGCGTGGTCATAGGAATTGATGTAGATGAAGAAATCTTAAGTGTGGCGAAGCAGCGATTGAAAAAATACGAAAGCGAAGGCAGAGCGAAGTTACTGAAAGCTACGTATGTGGAGGCGCAAAGAGTTTTAAGCCAGCTTGGAGTAAAGGCAGTTAATGGAATAATAATGGATCTCGGCGTATCCACGCTGCAGCTTATGAAAGGCGAGCGTGGTTTTGCGTTTTCTTCAGATGGCCCATTAGATATGAGAATGGATAAGACGCAGCGTCTTACAGCGTATGATATCGTTAATTTCTGGCAGGAAAACCAGCTACGACGAATATTTTTTGAGTATGGGGAAGAGAAACGGTATGCAGGTCGTATAGCGCGTTTTATTGTCAAAAACAGACCTGTAGAAACAACGGCAAAGCTCGTTGAAGTTATAGCAAGAGCTTTACCTGAAAAAGAAAGAAGATTTCGAAGAAGGCATTTTGCAACCAGAGTTTTTCAGGCGATCAGGATAGCTGTAAACAACGAACTTGAGAATCTAAGAAATTTTTTGGTTCAGGTGCCAGATATTTTAAATCAAAATGGGCGAATAATTGTGATCTCTTTTCATTCACTTGAAGACAGAATAGTGAAGGAAGCTTTCAGATCCATTCAAGAATTAGATGTATTAACAAGAAAGCCTGTAAGACCGAGTTTGGAGGAGGTCAGAGAAAATCCGAAAGCTCGGAGCGCAAAGATGCGTATAGCGGAGCGAAAGTGAGAGGAGGAGGGGGTTTGGCCCTCGCGAGAATTCAAGCGAAGCGGAATTCAAAGGCTATTACGCGCACCTTGGTTCGTGACCTACCAAGATTGTTACTTATTCTGTTCTTTGGAACACTCGTAATCATATTTACAATTCCAGCTATCAGACTGACAAAAGTATCTGCTCAGCTCTCTCTACAAAACAAAGCACTCCAGATGAGAATTTTTGAGCTTGAGAAACAAATCGAGCAGCTTGAAAAAGAGCAATCATTAATTCTCGCCAGACAGGAAATAGTTAGACCAGAGGAGTATGAATAATGTATTCAGGTTGCGCGTGAAATTGATATTTTATGTGGCAGCTATATTTTCAGCGGTGATGGTTGTTTCTTTCCTTCTAAAAGGAAACGCTGCGTATTCGCCGAAGCACTGGATGATTACTTTGCCTGCCACAAGAGGTAAGTTGCTTGATGTCAATGATCGACTTTGTGCTGTCGATGAAGCGTTTTATGTTGCTTATCTGGATGTAAATTATCTTAAGCAGAGATATATTGATAGTATTGACGCGCAGCTTTCTCTACTTGTGAAAAATTTTAACCTGCCTTATTCACCAGCCGAATTGCTAAATGGCAAGACACGTTTTATAAGATTGGATGAATCTCGTGACAGGGAGGCTATAGTCAACAAAATCCCAACTTCGTTGCTTCCATTTATATCGATTGAAATTCAAACCAGAAGACGGCAAATCTCTGATTATGCTCTGGATAAAATTGTTGGCAGAGTAATTGATGGACACGGTACTGGAGGCGTGGAAGAAAAACTTGATAAGATTCTCAAAAAGAGAAAAGATGGAAAATTGCTGCTGAAATACCATGGGTTTGTCAGTTTGTCTCCGAATATAGAACAGATCATAGAACCCGAAGATGGCAGCGATGTTAAATTAAGCATAGATATAGACATTCAAAAAATTTGTTATGAGGAAATTCAGAAAGCCGTTTTGGAAAACAACGCAATTGCGGGCGGAGTTGTTGTAATGGAAACAAATACAGGAAAGATACGGGCTATGGTCACAACGAGAGATTGGAACGACGCAGTTTTGGGTTATTTTGAACCTGGTTCAGCAATTAAGCCTGTGATTTATTCGATTGCTATTGAGAATAACATAGTTGGGCCAGATGATGTTTTTGAATGTAATGGCAGTGTGAAACCAGTTGAAGATCTTGACATAGTGGTGAAGGATCTTGAAGCACATGGACAAGTTGATGTTCAGAAGGCACTTGCTGTATCCTGCAATACTGCGACGATCCTGATAGCTAAGAAGATAAAGGAAAAAATGGGAGAATATGGATATTATAGTTGGTTAAGGCGTTTCGGTTTAGGTGAAAAAACAGGTGTGGAAATAGCCGGGGAAATAGATGGTGTACTTAGAAGGCCTGAACAGTGGTCGAAAATAGATTTTGCAATGATCTCAATAGGTCATGGTATAGGTACACCTCCTCTTCAATTTCTTGCGGCATTTAATGTTATTGCAAACAGAGGAGAGTATGTTTATCCCACTTTGCTTGAAGAAAAGATACCTGAAACCAGAAGAATTGTCAGTGAAAAAACATCTTCTCTGGTCTGTCAAATGCTCAGAAAGGTTGTAGAAGAGGGTACAGGAATAAAAGCACAGGTTCCCGGTGTAAATGTAGCTGGCAAAACTGGTACAGCACAAAAAATAGCGGCCGGGGAGGGAAAATATTTTTCGATTTTCGCAGGGTTTTATCCGTACGAAAATCCAAAGTACACAATACTTGTTTACATAGACGAACCCTCGAATGAGAGATATCTTGCAAGTGAAGTGGCGGCTCCTGTCTTCGCCTCGATCGTTAGAAAAATTATAGATCTTTCAAGGGAAAGGTGGATCAGTTTTCCGAAAGGAATAATGCCAAATTTGAAAGGATTGAGCCTAAGAGATGCGCTCATAATTATGAACGAGCTGGGTGTGAAAAACGTGAGATTTAACGGAACAGGTCTGGTTGCTGATCAATATCCAGAAGCTGGTTCCAGTGATTTAAGAGAAGTTGTCTTGATATTAGAAGAGCCTTGACCGTGATCCCCCGTGATGATATAATTTGACTGGCGTTGGGAGGTCGTCTAATGGTAGGACAGCGGACTCTGGATCCGCCGGTGGAGGTTCGAGTCCTCCCCTCCCAGCCAGGGTCGCAGGCGAAAGCCTGCTTTTTTTTTGATCGTGCAAACATGCTATAATTTTTCTGTACAAAAGCTAAGGAGGTCAACGAAATGGAGCGAGTAGTTAAAACAGAGGATAAAAACATGGTTGTATGTGAATACACATTCACAAAAGATGAGATCGAAGAAGCTGAGGAAGTTGCATTAAGACAGGTAGTTAACAGAGTGGAAATACCCGGATTTAGAAAAGGGAGGGCTCCAAAGCAAATTGTAAGATCAAGATACCCGGAAACTGTAAAATCTGAAATGATTGACTTTTTCTGGCAAAAAATTGTAAAACAAATAGATGAACAGGAAAACATGCTTTTACCTCCTATCCTGGTCGATTTCGAGTTATCCAATAACAGAGCAAGAATGACAATAGAGGTTCACAGATTGCCAGATGTTGAGATCAAACCATTCGAGGATTTTGAGTTGAAGAAAGTTGACAAACCTTCTGTCATGAAAGACTATATTGAGAGAAAGTTGAAAGAGCTTCAGCAAACACACGCGATACTTGAACCAAAAGAAGGACCTGCGGAATACGACGATATGGTAAGAGTAAAAATGACTATTACGACAGATGGCAAAGTAATAATGAATCAGAAGGTAAGTGAATACGTCCTTTACAAAGAGGACGACAGACCTGTAGTCAGTGAGATAGTAGGCAAGAAGTCTGGCGATGTGGTTGAATTTGACAGAGATTTCGGAGAGGGAAAGGTATACCATTACAAAATAGAAATAGAGCAGGTAAATAAGAGGCGATTGATTGATATTTCAGACGAACTTGCAAAAACGGTAAGCGCCGAATATGAAACACTTGAGCAGTTGAAAGATGCCATAGAAAGAGAAGGAAACGAACTGTACGAGAAAGAGATGGATGAATTTTTGAAAACACAGGCTCTGGATTCACTGGTTAAAACTTCACAGCTTTTGGTATCTGAAAGGACGCTGTCGCAGTTAGTAGAAACGGTCTTTGATAAGATCAGGCGCGACAGAGAAGAGTATGAGAAATTACTGAAAGATCATGACAATAATCCGGAAAAACTGAGAGAGGCACTTAAGAACTACTATATAACAGATATGAAAGAAACCTATTCTATTCGGAAAGTTGCCCGGGAAAATAACCTGGATGTGTCGGAAGATGAGGTTCAAAATGAAGCAGAAAATCTGGCAATTGCCTGGGGAATATCGGTTGAAAGAGCGAAAAGTATTCTGAAGTCAAGAAACGATATCTTTGAGGATGTTCGCTGGGAATTGTTGAAAAGAAAAGTTGCCGAACTTATTGTTCAGCGCGCAAAGATAGTTGATGTTAAGCCGGAAGAACTTCAGAATGAGGGCAAGGAGGCTCAAAAAAATGAAGATAACTGACCAATTAATACCGACTGTTATTGAATCTACAGGAAGATATGAGCGGGCTTATGATATCTATTCCCGCCTTCTAAAAGATCGTATAGTATTTCTTGGTTACGCTATAGACGATCATGTGGCAAACCTCGTTGTTGCGCAACTTCTGTTCCTTGAGGCTGAGGATCCAGATAAGGATATTCAGCTTTATATAAACAGTCCCGGTGGGTCTGTAACAGCTGGCCTGGCCATATACGATACTATGCAGTACATAAAGAGTGATGTTGTGACTATATGTGTAGGACAGGCTGCTTCGATGGCGGCGGTTCTTCTTGCAAGCGGTACAAAGGGCAAACGATTTGCCCTACCCAACGCCAGGATAATGCTTCATCAACCACTTGGAGGAGCAGAGGGACCTGTGAAAGATGTCGAGATAATCACAAAAGAGCTGCTGAGGATTAAAAATCTCATTAACACAATACTGAGCGAGAAGACGGGACAGCCCCTGGATAGGATAGAAAAAGACACTGATCGAGATTTCTTTATGAGTGCTTATGAAGCTCTCGATTACGGGCTGGTGGATAAAGTAATAGAATCAAAAAGAAGGTGAGATTAATTGAAGCTCACCCCGATGATGCAACAGTACATGGATATAAAATCAAAGTATAAAGATGCTATTCTTCTCTTTCGCCTCGGAGATTTTTACGAGGCTTTTTTTGAAGACGCTGAGATTGTTTCTAAAACTCTGGATCTTGTCCTGACTCACAGGCAGGATGCTCCCATGGCTGGTGTACCTTATCATGCTTTGAACACATATTTGAAAAAACTTGTCCAATTCGGGTACAAAGTAGCAATATGTGATCAGGTGGAAGATCCTTCTACAGCTAAGGGTCTTGTAAAGAGAGAAGTAACCCGCATTGTCACGCCAGGTACAGTTTTAGAGGATGATCTACTTGATCAAAATTCCAATAATTACCTTGTTGCCATATGCAGGAAAAGCGAATACTCGGTCGCAGGTGTAGATATTTCAACAGGTGAGAGTTTTGTGGTGTCTTTCAAAGATTTTCAATCTATGATTGATTTTCTTGGGTCAGTGAAAGTATCTCAGGTACTTTGCGAACCAGATTTAAGGCAAGATCTTGAGAAAAATCTGGCTGATATAATGATAGAATCGCTTGCTGATTGGCATCTGGACGATGCTTTACTCGAAAAAGATATTGCAGAAGTATTCAAGGTTTCTGACATAGACCACCTCGAGCTTGGAAGTAATCTAAAAGTTTTTGGAGCGCTTGTAAGGTATTTAAGATACACATTAATGTCGCCATGCACACTTGTTAAGCCACCGAGGATTATCAGAGATCAGATGTATGTTTTTCTCGATCCTGCAACAATAGAGCATCTTAGCCTGGTTGGCGGAGAAAAAGGAAAAAATTTATTCGATGTTTTGAACCACACTAAAACATCGATGGGGTCCAGGTTGTTAAAAAATTGGATTCTCCAACCACTCAGAGATCTTTATGAGATAAATAAAAGACTTGACAAAGTGCAGGCATTTGTAGAAGATTCGATTCTTCTCAATGAAATTAGAGAGTATTTGCAAGCCGTGAGAGATATTCAGAGAATTGCAAATAGAATCAACTACGGAAAAGCCTCAGTGAAAGACCTCGTTGCTCTCCGATCAACACTTCAGGTATGTCCGTATATAAAAGAAGTTCTTTTAACAAATGAAGCGTTTCCTGAGGCGGCTATGGTTGACTGCTTGCATGATATTTGCGAAATTCTCAATGATGCGATAAAAGAAGAACCATCATCTGTTATAGGTGAAGGAAAAGTTATCAAAGAAGGTTATGATGAACAGCTTGATCAGTTGAGAGAACTTGTCTATCATTCTCAAGAATTCTTGAACAATTTTGAACAACGTGAAAGAGATCGAACTGGTATACCCAATTTGAGAGTTGGGTATAATTCAGTATTCGGCTATTATATTGAAATAACCAAATCACATTTATCAAAAATTCCACCCAATTATGTTAGAAAACAAACACTCGTCAACGCAGAGAGGTTCATAACAGATGAACTGAAAGAATTCGAGCAGAAGATGTTGACTGCTAAAGAAAATCTTGAAAGGCGCGAGAAAGAGATTTATGATGAGATATGCGCATCACTTTCTTCAAAAGTTGGCTTGATTATAGAATTGGCTGAATTTCTTGCACAGATAGATGTTCTCTCCACACTTGCATATGTTGCTATTCGCTATGGCTACACCAAACCGAGTTTCAGTAATGATGGAAAACTCCTGCTGAGAAATTCAAGGCACCCGGTTGTTGAAAGACTTGTGGATACCTTTGTACCAAATGATCTGGAAATGGATCGTACAAAGAATTTTATTATTTTGACTGGCCCAAATATGAGCGGCAAATCAACTTTTATAAGGCAGGTAGCGCTGGTTTCTATTATGGCGCAGATGGGCAGTTTTGTACCGGCAGATGAAGCGATATTACCTGTTTTCGACAGGATTTTTGCAAAAATGGGTATTCGAGACGATATAGCATCTGGTAAGAGTACGTTTTTAATAGAGATGAATGAGGTTGCCAAGATAGTTTATCAAGCAACAGAAAATAGTCTTATTTTGCTTGATGAAGTTGGAAGAGGTACCAGTACTTTCGATGGAATAAGTATAGCCTGGGCTGTATCGGAATATTTACAAAATCAGATAAGCTGTAAATGCATATTTGCGACTCATTTTACTGAACTCACAGAACTTGCAAAAATGTACGACGGCATAGTTAATAAGACTGTTCAGGTAATTGAAGAAAAAAATCAGGTGATTTTTTTGCACAGGGTTGTTGATGGAATAGCTGATAGAAGTTATGGAATTGAAGTAGCCGGCATCGCCGGATTGCCGGGTGAGATCATTCAACGGGCTCGAGAAGTACTTGATGTTATAGCCAATAAGAGCGAACTTGAGGACAAATTAAGAGTTATCAGCAGTGAAAAATTGAAAAAACTCAAAAAAAAGAAGGTGCATCCGAATCAAGCCCAACTGTGGTGATTTTCCAGTATTGCACACAACTCATTTGAATGCCGATGCCGATGGTTTTGCAAGTGTTTACTGGGGATATAGAATCATAGGTGGATATTTGTTTGTTCATCAGCCGGATGTAACGGTTTTGAATCTCATGAGAAAATTGAAAGTAGAAAACAGTATATTTCCAGAAAAAATCCACGCCTTTTATATTTACGACACATCTGAACCAGAAAAAATCCCATTCAGAGTTTACAACTATGCTGTTTTTGACCATCACGCAAATCCTGATTCTCAGTTCCTCAAGAAGGCTTTTATGAAATATGTAAGAATTAGAACAGCTAATGTTATGAACCTCTATGATTTGAGTGATGGAATAGATCTTGAGGAAGACATACTTTTTGCTTTTGCCGTAGCACTTGTTACTGATACTGGATTTCTAAAAGCAGCCAAAGGTGAAGAACTTGAATATCTTGCAAAGTTTCTCTGTGATCGCCCGCTCGATGAAGTTTTCGAAGTGGTTCTTTCTGGAAAAGTGAAAGATTACCAGAAATTTATCAAACATATCTCAAATATAGAAATAGTTAAAGATAAACTCACCTTAGCTATTGCAGAATGTGATGATGACGATGAGTTTCTCTGTGTGGTTGATTTGCTCATGTATCCATTAAATCTTTCAGTAGTAATAGGAAGGCTTCCATGGGGCAGCTGGGTGTACTGCAGAAAACCTCTTGTTCAGAGGGTTTATCAAACATTACTTAGAGAATTTCACAATCGAGATGCTGGAAGACTTTACGGTTTTTACGATGTAGATTTTTTAGTAAAAAAACTGCTGACGGAGTTTTAGAGAAAAAGGACACCATCTCGAGCAATCGAGAGAAAAAAAGCGAAATTGTCGGTTTTCTTCCTTCCATGATTTTTTATTGGGATTAGACGTTAGAAATAACTGAAAATTATTCTTGCATTTTAATGACATAAATGTTATATAATTAATATCATCATACGTATTACGTAATATGTTTTGGGAGGGAATTTAATGGCACATTTTAGAAAATCCCTGTATAGAGAGGTCCTTGATAAACTGAGAGCAGAGATAATCGAGCTTCCTGAGGGCACAAAGCTTCCACCTATAGATGAATTATGTGAAAAACTGCGTGTTAGCAGAACAATTGTGAGGGAAGTACTGGTTGCCCTTGAAAGAGAAGGGTTGATTGTGAGAAAACAGGGTTTAGGAACTTTTGTTATAAAAAATGAAGCCTTTGTTCATACAGGCATTGAATATTTAAGAGGACTTTTCAACATAATTTCTTCTTCAGGAAGAGCTCCTTCTTTCCTTATGAACGAGTGTGAAAAATTATTCGCAAATAGAGAAATTGCTAAACATCTTAATCTTGAACTCAATGCTCAAATTGCTGTAGCAAAACAATTGTATGCGGCTGATGGCATTCCAGTACTTTATGCGGAAACTTTTGTGGCAATTTCAAGGTTACCAGGATATTTCGAAAAATTCGCAGGCATTTTTCACGCAAATTCAGAAAAAATTTTGTTCGATATTCTGGAAAAGGAATATGGGGTGTCAATAAAATACGCAGTTGCTGAGATCAAGACGTTTTTAAGTAATAAAAAACTATCAAAGCTTTTAGAAATACCTGAGGGTACTCCTCTTGTTTTTCTATCTCAAATTCATTTCGACGGTGATGGAATTCCATGGATGTATTCAGAAGATTATGTAAATACCAGTATATTTACCCTGAAACTTGTAAGAAAAAGAATATAGGAGCGAGGGGGAATGATAGTGTTTTCGTATCAGATCGATTTTCGGCTGCCGACGGGTCTTGAAGGTAGGAAACAGTATCATATTCAATGCAGTGCAGGCGATATAGCTCCTGTGGTGCTTGTGCCAGGCGATCAGAATAGGGTTAGCAAGATAATCAAGCATATGGAAAAAGCTCGTAAAGTAGCAGAAAATAGAGGGTTTATCACTTATACAGGAACGTATAAAGGATTCACTTTAAGTGTCACTTCAACCGGTATGGGCGGACCGTCTGCCAGCATAGTTTATGAAGAATTAATAAACGTGGGTGCAAGAATTTTGATAAGGGTAGGGAGCGTTGCAGGACTTCAGAAAGATATTAATGAAGGTGACATAGTTGTTCCGTACGCCTGCGTTAGAGATGATGGTGTTACCAATTACTACATCTCTGAAAATTTTCCTGCCGTTGTTTCGCCCCCAGTTTATTGGGAACTGATGAATGCAGCCGAGCAAATGGGGGTCAAAGTAAAAACAGGTATACACTGGACACATTCATATTTTTACAGTAGATCAGCTGAATATTTTCAACGATGGCATCGAGTGGGAATCATTTCAATGGACATGGAAGCGTCTGCTTTGTTTGTTATTGCACACTTAAGAAATGTAATGGCTGGTTTTGTTGGTGTTTGCTATGCTAACAGATTTCTACAAACAGAAAATGGTGTGGTCGATCTTTCGGTTCCAGATATCAACCGTTCACATATACAGAACTCTGAAGAAAAGGCAATAATTATGACATTGAACGCGGCGATTAATCTTTACAGGCAGCTTGATAAAAGTTAAGAGAGTTGAGAGGAGGGGATTGGTTATGAAAACTTTTAGCTTTGTTTTTGCAGTATTTGTACTCATTGTATCCGGGACTTTGTTATCAGCAGACCTGAGATTAGTAAGCGAGGTTGGTATTCACACAGAAGCATGGAAAGCTTTAATCAAAGATTTTACAGATCAGACAGGTATTAATGTCGAAGTTGAGCAGATTCCATATGCACAATATTTTAACCAATTACTTTTAAGCTACACTTCTGGACGTGGTGATTACGATGTGCCCTATATTTCACTGTTGTGGTACCCAGCTCTCGCAAAAGCTGGTTATATTTCCCCCATATCGGATATACCAGGTTCAAATCAATTAAATTTCGATGACATCCCAGGAATATCAAATGCTGTGATTGACGGTAAAGTATATCTGGTACCGTTTTATCAAGAACTTGGTGGTATAGTTTATCGAACAGATCTTTTCAATAATCCAGAAGAACGGAAGAAGTTCAAAGAACAATTTGGTTATGAACTTCAACCCCCTGAGACTTTGAAGCAATATCTGGACGTTGCAAAGTTTTTTTATAGGCCACCTGATTTATATGGAGTTACCTTGATGGGGCAGAGGAGCATACATCTTGTTACTCACTTCATGCAGAGACTCTGGGCAATGGGAGGACAACTTTTTGATTCAGACATGAAGCCTGTTTTTAATTCAGATGTAGGAATAGCAGCTCTCGAAAATATGAAGGAATTTTTCAAATATGCGAGCCCTTCATCAAAAAATTACGTTTTTCAGGATGCATTGAGTGAATTTGAAAACGGAAAGAGCGCAATGGCGGAAATCTGGACAACAGCTCTTTTCTACGCAAATAATCCTGATATTTCCAAAGTTGCTGGTAAAGTGTCATTTGCGGGTTTTCCGAGAGATGAAAAACTACTTGGCGCGAAATTGCCAATGTTGTATATTACCTGGGGATTTGCTATAAGTTCTTCTGTTAAAGACAAAGAAAAGGCCCTCGAATGGATTAAGTTTGCTACTAAACCAGAAAACGAGATCAAGGTTTCACAAATTGGATGTATACCAGCACGTCTATCTGCATTGGATGATTCGAGGCTGATCGAAAAACTTCCATGGCTATCTATGTTCAAAGAAGCAATAGAAAACTGTATACCAACACCTTTGTATCCATTAATACCCGAGGGGCAGCAAATACTTTCTGACTACTTAGCACCGAATATTAGTGATTATCTATCCGGTGTTAAAACGGCTAAACAAGCACTGGATGACGCTGCAAATGGTGTATACAAGCTTTTAGAAGAACAAGGTTATTACAAAGGCAAGTGAAATGACCCTGGTGGAGAGTATCTTCTCTCTCCACCATATTTATTATTTGAACTTTGCCTGGGGGTGTTTGCTAAGAATGAAGAGGCAGGCAGTGTATTTTTATCTCCTTCCATCATTGTTGTTCGTAATAATAATATTTCTAATTCCCTTGATATATGCTACTTTCACGTCGTTTACCAAATGGTCATTATTAAGGCCTGATTTAGGAATCAGATTTATTGGATTGCGTAACTATGTCAATCTTTTCACCGACTCTTTCACCTGGTATTCTCTGAAGGTGACGCTTCTTTTTGTTGCTGGTGCAGTATCAATAGAAATAGTCCTGGGACTGGCTTTTGCACTGGCATTGAACACAGAATTTTTTGGGTGGAAAATTGTTCAATCACTCTACCTCGTGCCATTCATAATAGCTCCAGTTGTGGTTGGTTTTATATGGAAATTCATATTAGACAACAATTTTGGGTTAGTTCCTTATATTATTAAATTCATGGGGTTAGGAAAAACAGTGGAGCACTTTCCATTGCTGGCCAATCCGAAAACAGCTTTGCTAATGCTTATAATAGCGGATATCTGGGAATTCACGCCTGTCGTCATGCTCATTCTCTTAGCGGGCCTTAAATCTCTGCCGTCAGAACCCTATGAAGCTGCAACCATTGATGGTGCAACACCCTTTAAAAAATTTATTTATATTACAGTACCCCTTTTAAGACCATCTATATTAGTGGCTGCTGTTTTGAGAACCCTTACTTGTCTTCAAGTTTTTGATTTGATCTATATAATGACTGGTGGCGGACCTGGGAGGTTGACTGAAACTTTATCGTTTTTTGCTTACAGTCAAGCTTTTATTTCTTATGACGTGGGGTTATCCTCAGCAGCAAATATGTTCATTCTATTCATCGCGATGATTTTTACGATCATCTATATGCGAGTCATTGGAGTTGAAGTTGAATGAGAAAAATCCCATTAAGATTCAAAATAGCCACTGCTATTGTAGTGTTGATTGGTTTGATATGGACTATGACGCCCATTTTGTGGATCGTTATGACCTCTTTTAAAGAAAGGGCCGAGCAGATGAATATACCGCCAACTTTATTTCCAAAAAGATGGACTGTTCAAAATTATGCAGAATTCTTTAAAAGAGCGGATTTTATTAGATCATTTTCTAACAGTATTCTTGTGACAGTATCATCAACGGCTATCTCATTAATAATGGCTTTACCGGGAGCATACGCTCTTGCAAGATTT
>LDZR01000006.1_pt1 | contig 26927 bp, 44 predicted proteins | sample 615371 | NCBI WGS metagenome assembly LDZR01 (sample SAMN03408294, study PRJNA278302) | terrestrial metagenome | isolation source: oil reservoir sample K2 | place: USA: Alaska, North Slope, Kuparuk formation | collected 2013
TGTACTCCTTAATTGCCCTGAGCAGCTGGGTCTCCTGCTCGTTGTAGTAGACCTTGTTGTCTCTCTTTATGACACGGATGTAGTACAAGTATGGGTAGAACTCGTCCAGGTCGGTTATATCAAGTTTTTTCAATTTCTTTATGACATTTGGTTCAAACGGAAATTTGAGGTTTTGCGGTGCGAAGAGCTGTTCAACAATTTTCTCTCTTACATCTTCAGGAAAGGCAAACAGTGCTTGGATTAACGTGTTTGAAATTCTTGCACCCTTGTTTGAAATATTACCGTCTTTACCTGGAAGTGCAATGTAAACGTGTGCTTTTCCGGTTAGCTTGACTTCCCAATACAGAGAACGGTCATCAAACATCTCAGGGTTTATGACGATGGTAGGTTCTTTGTCGTCCGTGTAGCCCGCTATAGTGTTTTTCAACCCGGTGGCACTTTCAATTTTTGCACCGAGCTCGGCAGGCCTTATGTCTTCGAGTGTAACTTTCCATATAACTCTCTTAGGGTCTTTTGTTCTCGGTGTGAGGTTTTCAACATTAACAACATACCCATCAACAGGAGAGTTTGCGACAAGCATTTCAGAGTCATCGATTCTTGCAAGGCTGAGAGGTTCCTGGAACCCTACATGCGCTCCTTCCTGAATACCTTCCTTCTTGAAGATGAGGAACTTCTTTGCGATTGATGGAGCAGGGTTTCTTACCAGAGCGTATCTGCGGTGCGCATATGTTAGAGCCTCAGCTGCTGACTTTGAAATCAGGACTGAACCATCTATTGTCAGCAACCACTCCCTGTAGTTTTTCGGAAACCTGACCTTGAGCGGTACATAATGATAATCTCTGTATTTTGCAAGCCTGTCAAATTCAGGGTCATCCTGTGGATTCACAAGAAAGACACCACCTTTTGGATAGTGTTCAAGGTCTTCATATTTTCTACCATGTTTTGTGATTCCGTAGACTTCAAGTACCAGTCTCTTCAGTTTTTGTTTTGTGGGAAATGGTATGTTGTAGTATGCTCTTGAAAAGACGTCGTCAGGTTCAGCAAGCATTTGAACAAGACCAAAATTACCTCTTGCCCTGGAAGAGTAGACAGGGTCTGTTATACCGAGGTAGTGCGGGAAAATTCTCCGGTAGTCGAGCATGGAACTTCTTGAGTGACCTGTGAGTTTGGTAACGCCTCCGGTATCGCTGCTGATTGGAAACATTGATACAAGTTTGTCCCTGAAAATTGGGTGGTATTCTTCTTTCATGCTTTCAGGAATTGGATAGACTTTTGGATAGCCAAAATTTTTTTCGAGCCATTCTTCAACCTGTTCCCACCATTCTTCACCATAGATTTTTTTGAGTTCTTTCTTAACTTTCTCAGGGTTCATTTTACCACCGCCACCAGCAGTTCTGCAAGTTCCAGCATTTCTTCACCATTAATGTCAACATATACGTCATTAGGTATTTCTGCCTCAACATCCTGAAGCTTTTCTGCAATCGCAAATCCTTTGGCAAATGCCAGCTCTATCAATGCTGGAAAGTAGTCGGGAAATACTTTAATCTCCACATCTCCAAAAAAGAAATATATCATCACATGTACCCCCTATCATGTTCTTCTTGAGCTTGGGTTTTCCTGGTAACCATCTTTGCTTTAGATTCCATGATGTGTTTTGCATTCCTGTAGTCTATTGAGATTTCTTCAATTGAACTTCTGAAGGCTTCATCTAGTGAGTCAAAAGCATCTTTTGCGAATGTTATTGCAAATTCGTAGGGAAGCCTGAAAGCAAGAGCGTCTTCACCGTCATCGATTACAACAACGAGGGAGGGTAGTGTTACGGTACCCATTGCAACTGTTTCTGGAAAAGTAAATTGTGCGGGTTCTACATACCAGCGGAAGGTAGACCCGTCCGGTGCTACGTATTCCCGTTCACCTTCCCTGCCTATACGGAAGACAAGGGAGTTCAATATCCCGGAGGCCTTCAGGGTGTTTGCGATGAGCTTCACGTACTCGTCTGTCATGCTGATCACCTCCTGATTTTTGTCATGTTGTACGGCGTCAACCTTTATAAACTTTTTGGGCAAAATTTTTTTGCAAAATTTTTGCAAAATTTTTTAAGAAAAAAAGTCAAACTATTCTGATTTTCGTTGGGTCCTCAACTACGAAGACCCTGTGAACTAAGTTGTCCTGTCCGACGAGCATTACGACATTTTGAACTTTCTTCACTTCTTTGTAGAATTTAAGGTAAACTTTATCCTGCAGCTTTCCCTCTGCGTCTCTGAAGACAACATGGTAGCAGTATCCCAAATCTTGGACTATGAGTTCTTTAACCACGTATGCTTTCATGGCCATCACCATATATGCGAAAAAACTTTTTGCAAAATTTTTTAGAGAAAAAAATCTATGATACCAGCTCAACACTGCTGACCTCAATTATATCAGGTCTCTTCTTCTTCTTTGGTATCTGACCCAGATATTTTTTCACTGCTTCCCTAACAGCATCTATCGGGACTTCAGCCTTTACATATTCATACGTCCCATTTATTTCTACTTTCCAAATCCTCATGGCAGCATCACCATATATGCGAAAAAAATATTTTCATTTTCTTCGAACTGTAAAAAAAGAGAAAAAAGTTAATAAGTTACTTTTCTCATACCAATCAGACTCATAAGAAGGTTAGACTCGTCTTCAGAGAGTTCGTACTCTTTTGCCCCTTCTTTGAAAGCTTTTACAAGCCCTCCGAGAGAAGCGTTGTTGAAAAGGTCTTCCCTTGCTTCATCTGCGATGAGAGCATCGTACTGCATCATAATTTCGAGCCACATTTTGAACTTCCAGTCTTCTATCACGAGTTCGTTTCCGTTAGGAAATATCAGCTTCATCATATCACCCTCTAAATGAGTTGTCTCTGTCTGCGCAGGGTTTTAATAAACTTTCTGATTACAGAAAACAGGTAAGCGTCGTCCCTGTAGATGATTGTCTGTCGGATCGACTGACCGGTCTCCCTCGATATGAAGTCGAGGAACCCCACGGACTTGTCCATCATGAAAAGGTAGCACAGAAGCTGTATCTTCGCAGCCTCGAACTTTTTATCAGGGATGTAGAAGCCTGAGACCGTCTTTGCCTCCCAGGGACTTCCCTGGTCGTCGATTTTGTCCGGCTTTCCTCTCAGCTCTACCCAGACACCAGGTTCGACCTGGAATTTTTTCACGAACTTCTGCTCGTTGGTGTACCCATGCTGTTCGTGGAGCTTTTCGCCCTCTTCCATTTCATGGGTTTTAGGGACCTGCTTGCCGTATAGCTTCCTGTAGTATGCCTCGATTCCCCAGTGGGTGTTCCTGACAAACTGTCCAAGCATGGAAGGTGTCAGGATGAAGTATTCGATTTCATCCCCGGCAAAATTTTTTTGGGGAGAAATGGCTACCACTCCCCACCATAAGGCTGACCGTAAAGTTCATCAACCGCCATAAACAAGAACTTCTCCAGTTCTTTTGGAAGCTCTGGCTTATCGATTGGAGAATCTTTGGAGACTAAGAGGAGGTCTTTGTAAAGCTGCAGGTTTTCCTTCATTTTGCGCCATTCGTCTTCAAGCTCCTCTTTCTGGTTCCTTAGAATTGATAGAAGTTTTAGATTGTCATGAGAAAAGGAAATAGAAGCAGAGCCAACTGCCAGTTCTTCGTCAAAATCCTCAATGTCTATAAAAACAATCTCTACCTTATCTGGACTGTTTTTGATGTCCTCAGCAATTTTTCCATTAGGTTCTCCATATCCTCGTTTATTGTAGTACTTATCAATCATTGAATCTATGACCCGGACGAGTGCGTTGACTTGCTGTATTGAGGTCATGAGGATCACTCCTCAAGCTTTTCGATTTCTTCCTGCCTTGGTGCCCTGGATAGGACCTCTATTTCAAAGACCTTTGTCAATGGCGGCGCTTTTGTGTATTTGATAGGTCTACCTTGTCTTTTTAAATATTTCATGTAGTCTTCATATGCCTCTTTAAACAGTCTGGCGTATTCGGGGTCAAGTACTTCGAGCTGTGCGAGGGTTCCCTTATATGTTACCCTCACGTAATCGTCCTTTGTAAGGTTTGCTCTCCTGACTAGCCTTACGAATGTTGACCATGTCCCACTTATACCTAAACGTTCTCCATTTTCTGTTTCAAGTATTATTGTTGCTCTGCGCCTCCTCCTACCTTCTCTGTCTTCGCTCCACTTTATATTTACACTGACTACTCTACCTTCAACAGTTGTGGGTTCGTCAAACCTGACCCACTCTATCTCTGGCAGCGGCTCCCTGTTTTCAACCCTATTCTTCACGAGGTCTACAAGGCTAAACTTTTCAGCCATGTCGACCACCTCCAAACTTTTTTCATATTAACGACTTTAAACTTTATAAAGGTTGTGGTTTTAAAAAAATATTGCAAAAACTATTCGACTTCAATAAAAAGACTAATTGCATTGTCTGGTAGTTCCACGACCTTAATGTTTATTATCTCTCTTGAGTTTTTGAACCATATATCAAGGTCTTTTGTGGAACTCACTTCAATATCCGGAGTTTTGAGGGTCGGAAACACTTTTCCTTTAAGAACAATCCTGTGTTCGTTGAATGTTAGCGTGTCTTCGAAAACTGTTATCCTGGATTCTTCCTTGTCTGGGCTTATAAGAAAATCGATATGTGTAACCTGCATGCCAATAAGATCTTCCAGTTTCTCCGGTTTCATAGTTACACCTCCACAATTTCAAATGCATAAATGTTTATGCGGATGAGTGGGTTTTCCCGTGATGAAAGCACATACTGCTCGTCTTCTTTTTCTACAATAAATCCTTTTCCTTTCATCATTTTAACTGCTTTGTTAATGAAATCCTGTGCTTCTTCGTAAGTATTGAAGCGTCTTTCGACAAAAATGTAACAATCCTCGTCGTCCTGAACCCTGACCACCCAGCTCATTTTGTCACCTCCTCAATTGTTTTTATAGCGTCCTCGCACCAGTTTTTAACCTCCTCCAGGACTTTTTCCATTGTGGCTATTTCGTTTGTTAGTATTTCGTACTTTTCTTTGTGTGATTTTTTGTTCTTGAGTATTTTTGCTTTGGCTTTCATTGTTACATAATCGTCTATGAAGTACTTGAAAATCTCCTTCGTGGTCCTGAAAGCTGTTACAAAGCTTCCTTTCTTTATAGAGTCAATCAGGCCCATTTCACACCACCTCCTCTACAAGTTTTTCCATATAGGCGAAAACATTTAATACATACTTTCATCTCCATTCACCTCCATCAAAAGACACTGTAACCGTCCCCAACAAGAATTCTTGCCCACTCCTCCCTAGTCCGCTCCACAAGCTCCTTAAGGTCTTTCCTTGCCTTCTTGAGGTCTCTCTCGGTCACTTTATAATCCCCTTCATCGTTGTCAAACCCGGCGAACCATATCCAGCCGTCGTCTTCACCAAAGGCAAAGCTCCCGATGTCTATTTCCAGCGCTTCTTCCCCTTGGTACACTTTGTCACAGGAGTATGCATCGACAAAGTCAAACTCGAAGTCCTCAAGCCATTCCGTGATCACTTCCCTAACCTTCATTTTTTCCACCATCACTCACCACCCCTTCTATCCTCTATTCTTATCTTTGGTATCAATGTATGGTTCGTAGTATCCATATAACTAACGACCTCATACATATTCATTGCATGGGGCACTACCTCCACTTCCTTTCCATCCTCAAGCCTGACCCTTACCTTACACATAACAAACATTGCCATCACCTCCTACGTCTATACCATATAAGTGAGAAATATTTGAAAAACAACCTCGAATTTTTCACAGGTTGTTATACAATGGATTTATAAGTAGTAAGGCTCTACCCAGCCGTTCGCATTGGCAGCCTTGTCGTAAACTCTCTTCAGTTCTTTCTCCTGTTCAATCCAGTATAGACCGAACTCGTTGTACTTCAGGAACTCCCTGATACCTACCAACCTCTCCACCTTAAACACACGATCGTCATCTGTTGTTAGAGCCTGCGCCTTCTTCAAAGGTACACCTTTTAACTTATACCTGACCCGGAATGTTATGCCGTCATCATCGTAGAGATAGTAGTTCTTTTCTTTTGAGCCTTCTCTTATGGTAACGAGTTTCAGGTAGCCGATTGGTTTTTCTGTCACTATTTCACCCGTTATTTCTACAGGTATAAACACCTTATAGTCCTTCAACGTGTTTATCTCGATGAACGCTATGTTTTCAAGTTCTTCGTCCAGGTATCCCAGGCGGTATTTGTCTATGTATAGTTGCAGTGCCTCGTAACCATAGGTGTCTACAATGAGCGAGTCAGTATCTACATAGAAAACCATGCCACCGTTCTGTTTTACAACGTACATGTAGGCACGCAACACGGAACGTGCAACACTGGTTACGAACGTTGCAATAGAAACGCTGTATGGTTCAATGTAGTCATCGAGTTTTAGCTCGTAGTAACCACCGATACAATTTATAGTTTTGTTGTCGATACGTAGCGTGCCGTAATCGGTATCATAGGCAATTTCTATAGCAGTGTTTACAGGTTTATTTTTGAGTTGTTCCATTATATAGTTAGCCATCCCTTCTCTGCTCATGACCACTGAGACCCTTTTCTTCTCAGCCCACTTACCGTAAAGTGAATTCATGAAAAGTTTTGCTACCTGGTATGATATGGTGTCACCCGTTTTCTTTGCCTCACTCTTGAGGTTGTAGAACGTGTCTATGTATTCAATGAAAATCCAGTCCCCTTCGAATAGGAGTATCCTGTGGATTTGTAAGATGTCTGTGTGTTGTGGCGGGTTGATAATTGAGAGTTCGAACTGTGTCCAAACGCCGCTAAATGTTCCCTGTGGAAACACCAGTTTACCGTCTTTTTTGAGGGGTAAAGGTGTTACAGTGTCAAGGATGTGTTTCTTTTTTACATGTACCGTAGCTTCTACAATATATAGCACGGGTTTTGCGAAGAAGTCTTTGAGTTCTAAAAGTGAGTCGTCATCTCGTCTTTTTTCCAGTTGTTTTTCAACCCGGTCCCAGTCAACATCAGGCTTCTCGTTTTTCAGCCACCTCAACTGTCTTTTCCATGCTTGATATATTGATTCAAGAGGATCTAGGGGGTCAAATTCAATCAGTATGCCGAGCTTGTAAAGCGTGCGTAGTATCTTGACACCTTCCGGGCCGTACTGACCGATGTCCCTCAGCGGGCTCGGAAAGTACTTCATGGAGAACGGGTAGAGGCTGTTGTGTGTTAGTATTCCGTTGGCGAAGAAGTAGGGCTTCCCTTCCAGGGTAAGGTCGTAGACCTTTCCTTTGAACCACTCTCTGGATACCTGGACCTTCTCCCTCTTCATTATATGACCGTGCGGTTTGAAGTTTTTCCCTTCTATTATCCACTTTAGCTTTGAGTACTTGTTTTGCGAAATGAAGCCGACCAGGGCATCGTAGAGCACCAGGGAGTCGTACTCGAATATTTCAAACAGGTGTCTGGTTACCACATGGTCCTTACCCCGGGGAAGCCGGACCTTCATAGACCTCTCGTCTTCGTGGTACTTTATACCCAAAGTATCGAGTATGTACCTAACCTTTTCAATTAGTTCTGGATTGCTGTCGGCTGATAAGGATAGGTTAAGGGATTTTCTTTTTGTATTGACCGTTCCGTCTCCTTCCATGAGGCCTCTGAGGAGAGAGGGAAGGTGTAAGTCTTTCCAGTTTTCCATATGGTGTATTATGTCTTCAAATATTTCCCTTCTGGCTATCACCACCGTAACTGCGTTCTCACCATTTTTATGTTTTATGTAAGGCCTGTAACTGTAGAGCTTTTCAAGGATGTATTTAATCCTTTCGAGGAAGTCGCTCTCCTCCGAACTGATTGTAATGTCGATGCGGTACTGGTGGGATATCCTGTACTTACCACGTGACTTATCGAAGTATCTCTGGTCCCTCCGCACAACGTTTCCCTCAGCCCATATAATCCCAACGAGCTCGCTTATCAGGACCTGCTCCTCACTGATGGGTTTAAACACCCTGTCGAAAAACCAGTTAAGACGGGTCACGTACACTTCCTGACTGGTCTTTGAAATCTTCTCAGCCTCCATATCCATATTGTGCCACTGCCTTTTACCCTTAACGGAAACGTAGAACTTGTGCCAGGGTGTAGTCTTCAGTCCGTTTATATTGTAGAGCAACCCCTCGTAGTCATACTCCCATTTCTTTTTAACACGGTGCCAGCCGTTGATACCCAGGACGTAGTCTCCTTCCCTGACCTCGGAAATCGGGACCTGACCCTTCCCCTTCACTATTACAGGGGTGTCACCAGGCATGCAGTTGACGTCAAGGTAGTGTATTGATGGTACTTCAAGGAAACCGTACTCGCCATACTTCTCTTTTTTCATGTTAAATAGTTTTTGAGCCTGTTTGACAAAATGAGGTGTGGTGACAACACCCCTAAAGAAAACCTCAGTTCTTCCTCCAAAGTAAGACCGACGTATGAAGTCCCTTATCCGTTTACCCGGTTTCTTTATTTTTGTTTTTAGGAACCTTCTCCTGAAAAGGTCGAGCGCTGTTGATGGGTTTGTAAGTCTTAACTGACCACCAAGTTCGTTGACAACTTTTTCTCTGATAATGACTGCCATGGCTGTAATCTGTGTGTCCCTGACATTATACTTTAATACAAGGTGCCACTTACCTTCTTTAATTGCGTCTTCCAGGTTTGCCCTGTCGAGCCCTAATTCTTTTTCAAGTTTTTCAACACCAAGCAGCTTTCCGATTTCTTCTAACGATGAAGGGTAGAGGTTCAAAGTATCTGTGAATATTATTCTCCACTTTCTTTTGCCCTTCTCCTGTTTCCTTTCAAAGCTGACTATGAATTGCTTTGGCTGTGGGTTGAAAACACTGATTTCAAATCCTGCCTTCCTCAGAAGGGGAAAGCTGACGCTCTCTCTGATGTCGAATGATGTATTGTGTGCGTAGACGTAGACCCTTTTATAGTATTTTGAGAATTTCAACACCCACCGTGTGAACCGCTCCCTGTCTTCAAAGTAAAGCTCGTCAACAAGAAAGTAGTCCTCAATCTGCTCCTGAAAACCCAATTTTGACTTTATGGGCTCGACCTGACCTGGTTTTAGAAGTGAAGCGTGTACATAAACACAGGCAGTTCCGAACATAAGTTCACTCTTTTGTTTAACTGTATATGTTGAAATCTTCTTGTTTACATCGAGCTGTCTGGTCTCAATATCGAAAGCTATGATTACCCCAAGCTTCCTTGGAGGTTCCTTGATTGGTTCGATGAACTGCCAGCTTCCCCCTTTTTTCAAAATTACACCTCCGGTAGTGCTTCAATTTCAGCCCTGACGGTATCCATATCAATCTTTCCATCCTTGTAAGCTTTCCAAAGATGGAATGGAATGTTTGGTAGTACTTCTATGACCTGAACATCTTCAGGGTTTAGTGGTTCTCCTGAATCGCTTTGCATAAAGTGTAGTAAGTATTCAATCATTTTTTCAGGGTCGTGTATCCTCCTGAAATATGTTGACCAAACACGTTCTTCTCTGATAACTCCGTCATATACCAGGGTCTCGGGGCCTAAGTATTCTACTTTGACAAGATATGCAAATATTAGGTTTTCGACAGGTTCCGGGACTTCCTCATATCTCTTTGCTAAGAAGTCATATTGGACAGACCGGTACAGTTTTGGGTTGAGGTCTTCTGTGACCTTGCGCTGGATAGCTTTTCTGACCTCCAGAGGAGCATCAAAAATTGGAAGAGGTGCTTCGGAGGGTTCCTCAAGTCCCAGAAGCCTTTCAATCATTCTAAGGATTTCTTCACTGCCCGGAATTCTGAACGGCTGCATCACTCACCCTCCTCTTTTTTCTCTTCGGCCTCTTCAATGGTCCCGGTAACTACCATGAATATGTAGAGCTTCCCGTTGCCCATCTGAAACATCAGGTCGTCCCTGCTGGCTCCCTTTATTGGCAGAGGGTTTTCCATGATGTCGTAGGGATCCACAGACCCTACAAATTTCACAAGGGTAACTTTTGACTTCGCCATATACATCACCTCCGGAAAATTTTTTTCAAAAGGTAAATAGGGAAGAGAGTATATAAAGTTTGTGTAAAATTATTGCAAAGCCTCATAGTTCAGTCCATATGTCGTTGACCTTCCATATTTCATCATCCTCATCGTCTTCATCGTCTTTATTAAGCTTTATTTCAAGACCCAATTCTTCTGCAATTTCAATGAGGTCGTCTTTATGTCTATCCCAGTAGTCTCCCCAGTCTTCTATTCTGTTGTTGCGTATTAGCACTCTGAAGTCACTGATGTCATATTCATCGGTCCAGAACCCGCAATTGTGTCCGATTTCAACGAGTTCATCTATGTAAGATTCCTCTTCTTCACCCCATAAGCTCCCGTCCGGGTCTATTTGATAGTATTTGTAGATTGTGGCATCGTATTGCTCAAACCATCCAGCATCTGATAGCTTTCTACAATCTGGACAGAGCAAATACCATCCATTTTCGACCATATCCATCCCTCCCGAAAATTTTTTTGAAAAAAATAAAAAATTACCTGATAAGTTGTTCTTCGAGTTCCACATACTTCAGCTCCTCATCAAGCCAGTCTAACCTTGGCTGTGTCTTCATTGAATTTCTAACCTTTCTATCAATCTTCTGTTGGAAAACACCGTTCTTAATTCTTATATATCTCTCAAACACATGTTTTGGAACTTTTTTCTTAAACCGCTTCACCATTCATCGAACCTCCTCCGCAAAAGAAAAGAGGAATTCAGAAGCCTGCGGTGAACCTTGGGACGATTATGACATTTCCTTCATATGGAAAATCGCTTGGAAAGAGCTCAGTGCCATTTTCATCATAAACGTCGAATTTTCCACTAATTCCTGCTATTTTGGCAGCATTGTATATATCGCTTGTTGTTAGTGGTCCGTGTTCATTGGATTTTTCTAAAATGACTTCCCCCTTATAGAAAACCTTGCAGGTTTTAATTTCCCAGGCCATGGCTTTCCACCCCCCTTTTTTATTTTTCATGGCTCCGGAGCCATCGGCTCCATATATGCGAAAAAAGAAAATTTCACAGGTCGAAATAATAGTAGCCGTATTCCCTGAGGATTTCTTCTATTCTCTCATCCGTGGTCTCGATGTGATACACCTCTTTGATGTAGTTTTTCAGGTCGTCGAAGTCGATGAACCCGTGCATCTTAAAATATTCGTAGACAGCCTTGAGTATTTCAATGTCTTCATCGTGTATTACCTCCTTGTTTATCTCCTCGCTGACCTCCTTCACGTCGTCTGCTTCCCTGTAGTCGTGGTAACCATAACTGTAGCCATACCCTGAATAACTAATGGTCTTATACTCCTTTTTCCTGATCTTGGAAATGAACCCGCTCACGTCCGGCAGCTCCTCATCCACAACAATCTTAACATACCTCCCGTCGACCATTATCGGCGTGTTGCCTAGATATAACTTAATTGTTGCGTCCTTGAACTGCTGGTTCTCCCAGAGTATTGATATGAAGCTGTTAGCATTTATGTTCTTCTCGTCCGTCGATGAGAAACTGGTGATGCCTCTTGGATGCTTGTGAACTGCAACATCGAATCCTTTCGGTATGTCCTCTACAGGCTCCACTGTAGAATAGGTTGCTTCCTGCTCCGGGATGAAGTATTCACTCTCGTCTATGAACACTTTGTTGTCTACAATTTCCTTCACCTTCAGGAACACTACCCATTCTGTTTCTGTCACATTGTCCAGAGCCTTCAGGAGTTTCACTATTCTTTCAGGAACGTGGATTTCAACCTCCTTGTACAGCTCCCCCTCCCATTCACCTTTCATTTTAGCACCACCTCCTTTACACCGTCTTCGAACGTGACAACTTTTTCCTCATCAGGTACCCATTGTCTTGTAATAGCATCCACTATCACAGCAGCCAGGAATACCGGAGGAACGAGGTAGCTTGGTGTGATGGTATACCGGTGCGGGTCTTCACCCCAGCTCGGTCTTTGTGGTCTGAATATTATAGTCATTCCAATCCCATCATAGCCGAGCTTCGCCACCACTTTTTTCTGAAGTTCTTCGTCATCGAAGAACTCTTCGTGGTCCCTACAGTCCACGATTATATCCACGTCCCTTAGGAGCTCCTTTACATGTGGCATGACTTCTGTTCCTATTACTGGAACCACTTCTACGTTTGGTCTCCTCTCATATATTAGTTGTGCAATTGCAATTGCCTTTGCCTCACCGATCTGACCGCAGGTGTAAGGCGTTCTGTTCAGGTTATGCTCTTCAATTCTGTCGGGGTCTATTACTATGATTTTCTTTACACCAGCAAGAGAAAGGAAAAGTGCAACCCAGGAGCCGATACCACCAGCTCCCAGGACTGCTGCGCTTTCCGGCACTTTTAGGTTTAGACTCTTCTGTCTTGCGTACAGCTCCATCCATCACACCTCCCAATCAGTTTTCGCAGCCTGTTCTTTAGTAATCTTATCAACAAATTCTTCCAGTTTGGAATCTATACGGTTAGGATAGGCGCTGTCGTAATTCATCACTTTCAATGTGGGTACTATAGACTGGGCAACTGTAAGGAAGTCCTGTCCTTCTAAACCCTTACCCAAACACACTTTGTATACTGTTTTACCTCCCAAGCTGCTCGATTCAGGACTGACATTGATGTGTTTTGCATTAGTTGTGTAGACATCGTATACGTGATCGTCTACAGGTACAAGGAGATTTTTGATATAATATCTGTGGCCTTCGTAGAGCTCGTAGGTTTCCCCATTAATGTTAATACGGTCTGGTATTATTTCTGGATATACCAGCCAGAGCTTGTCATTTATTTTCGTTAGTTTCCACCCCTTGCCCAGCAATGTGAGAATGTTGACCACTCTGTCACCCACAATCCTATCAATGTCTTTCTCAAGACGCCGAAGTCTCTCGAGCTGTCTTTCAAGCTCTGCAACCTTTGCCCTTAGTTCTGCTGTCTGTTTTGCTGACTCAATGAGAATTTTTGTTTCAATTTCCTTCCTGTAGTAGCTGTTGAATAAATATCTAATTCGGTTAATGAGTTCCTCCTCGCCAGGAATTTCTACGTGTATCTTATAATCCAGGAGCTTCCTTACAAAGTTTGTTGTTATAAAGCGCTCTGGTTCCCCCAGATACCTTTCTAACATTTCCAGGTCTTTCTTGACTCTCTGCAGGGTTTGTGTTCTTAAGACGATTAAGATAGACCCTGTTTTAATGTCAATCCAGCACTCATACTCATTCTGTGATTTCACCAGCAGACCGGGTCTGTCTGGATAAGAGCTATAGACGTTTCCTATTGCATTGAAATATTCTGGTATCTCTACTATATCAGGTTTGTGCTCCCTGTATCCCTCGAATATTGTGTTAACGAATAGTGTCTTCTTCTCTATTTCAATATTAGCCGGAAAGGTCTCTGAATAAATAACTTCTTCAAATCCCAGCTTCTCCGCAAATTCATTTATCAGGTCAACAACGTCAACGTTCATTCCGCCTCACCTCCATTGTTTTTTCATATTATCAAACCTGAGCCTGAACCACACAAAAATAAAAAATAACAAACCCGAAAACAGGAGGAGGACTGCTGCTTCAATCATTTACATCACCCCTAAAAGATTTTAAACCCGGTCCGGCAGCCCTTTCAGGCAGCAGCCCTACTCGAGCTTACCGGACTTGCGGGCTTCTTCAAGAAGGGCATTTTCAAGCGTGCCAAATGCAAACAACAAAAGCAGGTTTGCAATAACTAAAAAAATAATAACGTCAAACATGGCGTATCACCTCCCTGTCCATATCTGCGAAACTTTATAAGTCTTTTTCGTCGCTGTAAACAAGGCGCCACCGTACGAAAAACAGGTACAGCAGCGCCATGTATGTCCCAAATATATACCCGGCAACAAAACTAAGCCAGTCCACCTCCATCACCTCCAGTGTTTTTTAACCATATATGCGAAATTTCTTAAAAACGTTGTGTGAACGTTTATGGACATAACCGAAAACTTTATAAACCCTTCATGCACATATTATGTGAGGGGTCGATTTTTCTGATGAGACCCCTAAGAATGTACGGAGGGACGTTCTGTGGAAAGTACTGAGGACGTTATTAAACACGTTGAGGAATACCTGAAAACCGTAGAACAACCAAAAGTGAAGGAGGAAAAAAAGGATGAGAAAAAAGATGAAAGCTCTTCTGAAAAGGTTGAGAAACAACAAAATAAGGAGGAGGTTAAGGTGGTCGAGAAGGTAGTTGAGAAACAACCTCAGGTTGTGGTCATTACCGAACCTCCAAAAGCAAAGAAAGAAAGGAAGAAAAAAACTCCGAAGACCAGGAAAAAGAAAAAACAGGAAGTTGTTGAGAAAGTAGAACAGGTTGTAGAAGAACCAAAGAAAGAAGAAAAGAAGGAAGATAAGAAAGATAACCTGTGGAAAATTGCAATCGCACTTGTAGTCGGGATTATTGTTTTCATAGTAGTTAAGTTCTTACTTGGACGGAAAAAACCACCCACCCAGCCTGCCCCGCAGCAACAGCAACCACAACCAGAGCCAGAACAGGAGCCAGAACCTCAGGTAATAGAAGCTGACTATTCATGGGCAGAGCTTCCTTGAGGTGGTTGAATGACCAAGTTTCCTGAGTATCCCAAAGAGGTCAGGGAGAGGGCAATTGAACTATATGAAAGCAATGAAGAACTCAGCTATTCACAGATAGCCGAAAAGCTCAAAGAAGAGTTTAAAGATGTCCAGGGTATTGAGAGCATTTCCAAATCTACAGTATACAGGTGGATTAAACAATATAAGAAAAAGAAAGCTAAAGAGGAGGCTAAGCAAAAACCTCCTGAAGAACCCTCCGTGGAACCTGAACCAGAACAACCAAAACCGCCAGATGATTCCTTAGAAGAAATTGCGAACGAAGTCAAGGAATTACCAAAAATTACCCCTCAGCAGATAGTGGAAGAGCTCAACGAAAGCATAACACCTGTGGAAGATGGACCACTCATGAAAAAGGCAGAACAGGTTGAAGTCGAAGGCGAAGAACAGCCCGGGGAGAAACCAAAGAAGCTTGCAGACAAACTACTGGAAAACAGGAACAAAGTCTTATGGAGTCTTACCCTCACCATCGTCGCAGGGGTTATAATATACATCATATACAGGTGGTGGACAAAGAAACACAGGATAGAGCAGTACTACCCACAACAAATGTTACAGCAGGCAGTCCAACAGGCGCCGCAAAAACCGGTGCCTCAGGAAAATCCAAACAGTTACAAACAGGTAGTGTCACCCAACCAGTTTGAAGAGCCTGACGACGGGTTTGCAGGAGCGGAGGTGTTACCTTGAGTGAACTGAAAATGCCAATGCCTAAACTACCCGACATCCGTATGGACACGGAGGCGTATGAAGAGGGTGTGTATGAAGAGGAGATAGAAGAGTTTGAAGAGGAAGGCGGGTTTACTGAAGAGGCTATAGCATCGATTATTGGTTTTGTTTCAGCCTTTGGTCTCCCGCAACCGTGGCTTAGCAGAAAAGCCCTTGAATATAAGCAGGCTGCAATAGATGTGGGTCTTGCCCACAACTTATCAGTGCTCCTTGAAAAGTACTTCCCGGCAATGGAGGATAAACCGGAATATGCTGTGTTGCTGTCATTACTTGCATTCGCTGCACTTGTCATATCAGATAGAATGGACTTGCAAAGAAAATTGAAAGGATATAAGGTTCCTAAAGGTGCCCAACCTGACGTAAGGATGAGGGGTGAAAAACCTGTTATTGAGAAGGTGAATGAAAATGTTCAGCCCGGAAATTTTGAAAATACTCAAGAGTAAAGACCTTCAAAAGGCTGTAAAGGAATATGAGAAACTTGCGAAGGAAATGCAGGTTGTCCTCAAGATTCTTGAGGAGAACGCCCAGCTCTACTCGGGAATACATATTGAAAACGGTGAGGTCAAGGTATGTGAGGTAAACGACCGTACGAACTACTATAATTTCATGGCTGAAGTCCTCGACAGTCTCGAAAGGATTGAAAAGAGGCTGGAAGCACTGGAGAAGAAGGAAGAGTGATTTTTCCTTTTCTATTTTCTTGAGGTGTCTGAAGTGGGAAAAAATCATGCAGCTACGCTCATTGTTGGCACATCAGGTTCTGGGAAGACTTATCTTGCAATTTACATTCTCATGAATCTCAAGACCAAATATAAGATTATTATAGACCCCTCTTCTGAATACGAGATTCCTGGATTTGCAATTGTGGAAATCAACCCATACAACTACAAGGAGATGCTCAAGAACTTTCACCTTATCCTGAAGCAGTACCCAAACATCATCGTGCAGTTCGACTTCCTCACGATAGAACAGCAGAAGGAAATCGTAAACTACATTGCAGGTCTCCTGTTCCATATCAGAAACGTTGCCCTTCTCATAGACGAGGCACACCTCTACGCAGACCGCCACAGACCGGCTCCAAACCTTGTACTGATAGCCACAGCCGGAAGAAAATATGGTATACATCCAATTTTCATCACGCAGAGACCGCAGCTCCTCAATTCGACAATCAGGTCTCAGACCTGGTTTAAAATAGTTATGCACATGGACGACCCGAGAGATGTTGATGCTATACGTGGTTACGTTTACAAGGCAGAAATTGCAACGCGCCTACCAGAACGGTGGTTCCTTTATAAGAACAGACGTGGAAAAGTGTTCATAGGAACGACCGAAGGGTTGCAACTACCTCATAACGGTTAATAGCAACGTTGTTGTAACGTTAAATATTTATACCACAATGAACACACGTATACTGATGGGTGCTGAGCTCTTTATAAGAGCTGTGAGGCACCCGTTAAATCAACTTTAAAAATAACCAAAAAGGAGGGAACTGGTTTGGCTGATATAATTAAACTGCTCATAAGCGGACTTGTATTAGGTCTCGTTGTGTTTATTGCGAGAAAGGGAGTAACTTACTTTGAAGGAATGGTCGGCGGAGTGATTCCAGAGGAGCTACAGAGCTACAGAATACCAATGTTGGTTTTTGCGTTGATACTGATAATGTTCGGACGCAAGATACACAGACTTGTCCCAGAAGCCGGAATGGTCTTGCTTGCCGTGTACTTCGCAGACCTATTAGAAGGATTTAAGACAGGCCTATCAGAAAGATCTAAAGGAGGTTGATAGCGATGGGATTCTCAAGTAAACTAAATGGTGCTTCCCTTATACCCAACGTACCTGATGTAGCCACTCCAATTTTAGAATATATAGTTCCAGCTGGTGTAGAAGTTCTCTTCCCTAAGGGACAGAGAATGATTGCCAAGCTTTACAAAGATGCTGCCGGCACCCAGGAAATAGATGAGGACAGCAAACTATACTGGGCTTACAAGAAGAGCGCTGCTATCCCATACTGGAAGCCACTCACAGTACCAATATTTTATATTGAATTTAAGAACCTCCCGCTTAACGAGCAAGCTGACCTCCAGAAGCCAATCTTGATTGAGGTTGATGAAGCTGTTGCTGCTGCAATAGCCGGAAGACCCGGTATTAAGTTCTCTCAGGACGCTGTTATTGCATTGCTTCTTGAGAGTCCTGACCAGGTTGACTGGACAAGAAGTTACGTATCACTTCCAGAAACCAAAGTGAGGATGTGATGATTTTTTCTTTCTTTTATTTTATTGACCAACGGAAAGGTTGAAGAAACGGAGGTGTGATGAATGGGAAAGATACCAATTAACCACAAATTGTTTAAATGGCAGACACCCACCCAGGGCGTTTTGTATACGGTAGGTTACCTTACCGTTCCTGCTAATGCTATATGGATGTTCCACGAGGGAATGCCGTTTATTATACTCCTCCCCGTTTACGAGGAGACAACTGCTGACGATGCTGGTGCCTTCTCACTCCAGCCAGGACAGCTTGACGGCAACCTTGTAAAAGCCGGATACTGGACTGCTGACCAGCTTATATATGTTTACGACGTGACAAACTCACGGCCTGTTAACTTTACATATGACCCTGACACAAACACAGTCGCCGGTACTGCCGGTGCAGGTGCAACTGTTAGAGTTTACTACATCCCAATGTTTGTTGAAATGAGACTTGAAGCTAAGTTCCAAACACCTGAAGGAAGAAAAGAGAAAACACTTTGGACTGGCGATACTGGCACCTTCCTTTACAGAGACCTTGCCAAAGACAAGGTTAGGCTGGAAGCAGGTGTTGGTCTTATAAGGTCTGACCAGCTGATTATAAAAGCAAGGTCTGACGACAGCAACATTATCGTCGACCCGTTCCTGCCAGATAGACAGACACTCGTACCAATCCTCAGGGTCACACTCTACGCCGAACAGATAAGCAGGTCTGTCAGCTGAGGCTTTTTCCTCTTTTTACATTATTTACGGAGGTGAAAAATTTGGGTTTACCTGTTGTTGGAGTTCTGAAACTGGCACTTCTTCTCGGTGGCGGTCTTATTGTCATGGAATATCTCAAAAATGAAGAAGAAAAAGCAACAGGCTACATCGCAGCAATTGCAGCTATGCTTGCAGGTCTTATAGCTTTGCAGATAGTTATAAAAATCCCACTCACTTTAAATACAACGGGGATAATGCTCGCAGCAGTCATACTATTTGGTACAATATTTGGAACATATCTCATTGTCAGGAACATGCTTGCTCCAAAAGAAAAGAAGGTTAACCTTTTCGACCTCACGTCAACCGAAGAAGCCCTTGAAACAAGAGAAAAAGTAAAGAGGATTGCGTTGCTTATGTTACTGCTAACTTTGTTAATATTAATGGTTGTCTGGAGGAGTAAAAGATGAATTTGCAAATAGACTCAAGCATTCTGTCTGTAGTCCTTGTGGTTGGTGTTCTTGGGGCGGGTCTATTATCTGAAAACATAAAAGTGGCTGCCATAGGTGCACTGGCTCTCCTTGTACTAATGGTTGCTACTAAGGTTGTGTACGTTGAGCCGCCTGTTTTTCTTGCAATGTTTGCACTTGCACTAATAGCATTGTTCAGCGATGACCTGATGGGACTTACTAACACCTTTAGTAAGTTCTCCGGTGACGTTACAAAAAATAAGGAAAATCCAATTTTCAAAGCGGCTGTCGAGGCATATGCCCAGCAAGTAGCCAGTGCAGGTCACGTATTTACAGTTAATTCTGACTATTCTACAAAGCTAATCGAGTCGCAGGGACTTCAATTGAGGAAAAAGAGATGGTTCATTTTACCAGATGAAAGAAACGTTATAATTCTCGGAGGTGCTGACACAATTGACCAGGTTATAATAAACCAGCATGACCCGCTCCCGGCTGAATGGCAGGTAGGCAGCCTTGTTGAAAAAAGGCGCATGCATGTTAGGGTAAGGATTAAAGACCCGGAAACCGGTGATGAAAGAGACGATATATGGGTTAGGGTAAAAGCATATGTTGCAACAATTGAACTAAAAGATTTCCCAAGTGCAGTTAGTAATGTTATGTGGGAAGGCGATATTAGTAAACTGGACATGGTCGACCTTGGGGAAGACATCGAGTTCGTAATGAACAATAAAGATGTTGTAATACAGGTGGGTTCAGTACAACTTGGAAAGAAGATTGGTACAAGGTCATTCATGCCTGCGTGGAGAATTACCCCGGTTCCTGGAGGTGAGTGAATTTGAAATCTGCCGAAATTATTTTTTATATTTTAGCATTTGCAATACTCGGCTACCTGGTTTACACTTACTTCATTAAAGAGGAGGAAACACAGTCTAAGACTGAAAAGACAACCGAAGAACAGCCAGAAGAGGAGACATGCAACTGTAAACTGGAAGTTGTAGCACCAAAATACTTTGTTACCAACACAAAAACTAAAATCCTTGTAAAAGCTGAAAACCTCGTAGGAGCTACTCTGGTTGTCCCCGCACCCGGTGGAGTTGGGTATACCTTTAACAGAAAACATGTTACCATTAACTCAAACAGCTTTGAAGAGTATATCGAGGTAGAACCTATCAAACTGGAATATGGAACATACCCCGCAAGGGGCGATTTTATTGTAGAAGCTATCAAAGATGGAAAAATTCTTGCAAAGTGGAGTATGCCCGTCATAGTAGCAGAGTCCGAAGAACAGGCATCCAGCGAAATATGGCATAATTATATGAAAACTTACTATGATGTTAAACTTGACGAAAATGGTCTGCATGTAAAAGTCGGTGTCCATTTCTTCCCAGGCTATCCAGCAAACCTTACCAGAGTTAAACTTATCAGGGACAGACTAATTGATGAAGTAATTGAAAAGAAACTTCCATCCCCCAGACCGTACTCCTGGACTGCGGAACATACGTTCGAATGCGGAAAACCAAGATTTCCAACCGTGTGTTCAAATATACTTGCCAAGTGTAATACATATCCTGCGGTATATAAATTCAGGATCGAAATATACGGGTACGACGAGAACTTCAAGGAGAGACGGTTACTTACAAAAGAGATAAAAGTTATAATCCATCCAGACAATGGTCGTATCGAAATAAGGGGTGATTGACATGGGCTCATTTTATTTTATTGGAGTTCCCAGGTATATGAAACCTGGTGAGACTGTTAGGATTGGCTTCAGAGTCTACAACGACTACCGTAACGACGCAACCGTCAAGGTCACCGTATACCAAAAGGAACCTTCTCTTAAACAAATTGGACAGACCAGCTTCACAGCACGTGCTAAATCAGTTGTCCACTTCACATCCCCACTTGAATTTACAATGCCCAATACCGATAAAGCTGTCCTTTACGCAGATGCTGTTTTCATGTATCCGGATGGAAACAAAATGATAACTTTTGCGCGGACGACTGTGTATAGAAAAGAGGAACCACCTGCAGAACCTCCAAAAGACCCTCAACCGCCTGCCACTGACCTGAAACAACTTGCTATTGAAGCTGTTAAACAAAAATATGATTCAGACACCAGCGTTAAGCAAGCAAGCAAATATACTAACTACTACATTATGGATGTTACCAAATACATAAAGCCAACCACCGGGTATACAGACATCACAGCAGCATGGCTGCTCATAAAACTCGCCCCTATCTCTATAAACGCTATATCGTCTCCATATGGGATACCAACTTATAACCCAAATACCTGGGTTGAAGGGAAAAAATACGAAGTTGTGAACATTAACGGTGAGTGGTACGTAGTAACCCTCCCGGCCAACCTCCTCATCTACTGGAACACCAGCAAATACAAGTATTACAAAGTCACTACAGACATATGTAGCGCTGTTCTGTACCTCAAACTTGCCGGATACAGCGTTACAATATCTGAGTGTAGTGGAAGCACCGGTAGCAGTGGAAGCACCGGTAGCAGTGGAAGCACCGGTAGCAGTGGAAGCACTGGTGATACTTCTACCGCACCATCTGAACCAAAAGATGACAAAAAGCCCTATTTATTGCTGGCAGCCGGTGGTGCAGCTATTCTTCTCCTGGTATTACTGCTCAGGAGGAGATAACCGTGGCACAAAAAAAGAAGGAGATGTGGACTCAAGAACTAAAGAAAAATGCATATCGGAACCAGCTCAAACGTCTCGGTGTGATTAAAGGTGATGAAAAAATCCCCATAACCCTTTCCAGAAAAATATGTGAAGCAGAGGAAGGAAAAACTATTAAGTGGAAAGGAAAACGTATTAAGGTCACCGAGCTCCTCAAGAAAAGGGCCTGCACTCACCTGACACTGGTCAAGCTTTCAAAGAAGAGAAAAAAGAAAAAGAAGAACTCCAAACGGAAAAATTGAGGTGGTTTAGAATGGTTGTTTTTTACGTTGGAGGCTCGCCATCCGTAAATACCCAAATGAAAGTTAAGATAGGCGTGCCGGTCTTATGTTATTGCGGAGGTGTGATGTATGAGGAATGAAGATATTTTTGGAGTCCTGTTAGGAGCTGCCATGCTTGCGGCGGCCCTATACATGTATTTCAAGGATCAGAGAAAAGCAGGACAAGAACAAAAAGAGCAAAAACAAGAAGAGCAAAAACAAGAAGAACAAACCGGAAGCGTTGGTACCTCCCCTGAGTCAATACTGGTGCCTTATGACAGGGACATACTACCGGAACCGCCAAAAACAACGCCATACTATCCACCATCTGAACCAGAACCGCCAAAAACAACGCCATACCATCCACCATCTGAACCAAAAATAACCAGCGTATATGCTCCTCCTTCTGCAGAGGTGGGTAAAGACTTTACTATAACGGTGACAGGTACCAATTTGAAAGGGAAAAACCTAACAATTGTAACCTCAGCTTCAGAAATTTACGGCATACAAATCTCAAAAAGTATGAATGCAGATAGTGAAAGAATAACAATTCCACTTTCAAAGATACGCCCTGAACTTTATCCTATGATAAGAAGAAGCTCGTACCTTAAGTGGAATGCAGGTTTTGTTATCAGAAGTGGTACCAAAGAACTCTACAGGTTTTCAGTACCCGTTCAGCCAACCAAAATGATGACCTATGCCAATTCTATGTGCAGGATTGAAGATGTGCGGGTTTACGGTGAATATGATAAATACCACAATAGCGTAACCATAAATAAAATAGACCTGATATTTTCATACGTCAAATATCCATTCCAACTCCTGCTCCCATCCCAACGTCAAGAAAGAACTATTGGGGGCTGGGTAGGCCTTGATTTGGGCTCTATGTCCCGGACTGGTGAACAGTACTATGATGGACACGGTATATACGTTGAGGTTCTCACGAAAAGACCGGATGCTCTTGTGAAATCCGAGGTTGCAAGCGGTGGTAAAACTTTAAAAGACCTCGAAAGTTCAAAGAAAATATCAATACCTGTTAATAGAAAGTTTTACATAAGACAACAACCTGTAATATGGCTAAACATACACTACCGCTATCTCGATGCAAACGGAAATGCTAAAGATTTCCATAACTACTGGATGAAGATTGATTTAACAAACATTGCAAAAAGTGGAAAGGTCATCATTAGCGAAATTTACTTATCACCTCTCATAAGCGGTTATGTACCTTTATCAGTTTATGACAAGGACATACTACCAGAACCGCCAAAAACAACGCCATACTATCCACCATATGAACCGCCAAAAAGCGCGCAAAAAATTATGAACAGCATAAGAAATGTTTATATAAATGTTTTAGGTTCATACACCAGATTCACATCAGCTGAATTGATTGTGGAGTACAACCCCAGTATAGATGCTCCAAGTTCTTTCATAGCTACAATTAAAGCTACCGCTGAAGTTTTCAAATCGGGTAATGTCATGGATTACAGTGTTAAACTAAATACAAAAACGTTCACTGCTAAAATTGTCAGAGGTATAAACAGAATACCTATATATTTAAAATATTCAGATTCCAATGTTGTAAATGGCGACCCCGGAGCCATCAGTGTTACCATCTACTATAATGATGAAAAAGTTGGCTACGCAACAAAATATGTTAAATATATAACAAAAGCCGGTGGACCTCTACCTCCATCAGAATTACCGCAACCAGTTTGAGGTGATTTAAATGGTGGCGACCGGTAAAAAAGAGCTTGTTGGTCTGGTGTTAATGGGTTTCGGTAACATAGCTGCAATCTACTCAGCCACCTGTTCCTCATACTTCTCAACCTACAAGTTTTCAAGAAAGGACGGCGACCCTGAAGATACCAAAATAGCAATAATTGCCGGTATTTACGGTTTCACACTGACCGCCGCAATGATTGCCGGTGTGTATATGGTCTACGAAACACCAATGGTGTTCATACTGCTCATGGCCATCAACCTGCTGCTCTTTGGACTGTACTATGATGTGATTACAGCAAAAATCGGTCTGTGGGACTGGATGCTTGAGCAGTTCGGGATAGGACAGGAAGTTAATACCAACACACCGTCAGGTGGTGGTGGTAGAACTACTGCGGATCACATAAAAACATACTAAGGTGAGGCTCATGAATGGTGAAATCAGGCGGAGCGATGAAATCTCACACAATGAGCTCACGAAAATGTTCAGGGACAGCATGGAGATGACAAGAAACAGGTTATCCTCAGACCTGGACTTTCAGAAGGAAATACTCCAGAGGATAACCCGCGTAGAGACATCATTAGAGCACCTCACAAACACAATCGAAAAGTTTATAAAGTCCAATGAAGATAGAATAAAAGAGTTTGACCACAGGCTCACATCTATGGAAACCAACCTCGACAGGCGCATATCCCGCCTTGAAAAAGGTTTCAGTGAGGCAGAAGGTGCAATAAAGACAATAAAGTGGGTTGCAGGTGCTCTCACCACAATAGTTATGAGTCTTATTGGTATAATACTAAAGCATGTGAGGTGATTTTGATGAAAAATGTTGTGTTAAACCTTTCAGTGGATGAAAACACCGCTGCTCCCTCGGTAATAAAATCATTCAGAATAACTCATGACCTTGTACTCAGTGAAGTCGAAATGATTTCCATCGACGACTCCTTCGGTTACGGTGGTATCAAGCTCATGATTGGAGAAGACCGTGGGGCTGTCCCTGACCCGCAGTATGGTGACCAATACTTTACAGGAATTTCAGGAACGAGCCTTAAGTTCAGGGAAGACCTGTTTATTATGAAGGGAACGTGGATAAGGGTAATTGGTCTAAACACCGACACTTCACCCAAGAGGTTCATCTTAAAACTCGAATTCAAACCATATGTTCCTCCTGAGGAAACTTCTTAATTTTTAGGAGGGCCTCCTCTTGACCGAACCATTATACGAGAAAATTGTCATCAATTCAAGGAATGGAAGGATTGAGTTAGACAGGACTTTCAAGAACCTCTACCTTCACAACCCAGGCAGGGTCGCCGGTCAAATTGTTATAAACGACGATAGGTATATCGACCCCTCAGAGGTCGACATCATTGAAAATGTTCCAGGCGGAATAACTGTAATCAGCTGGAGCATACCCAACCCAGGCTCTCCTATTACCGTCTTCCTGTCAAACGCTTTCATGAAACCGCACGAACTCGTATTCAAGGTTGAGGAAGCCATACCAGTCGATGTAACAACCCCCGAAATAAACGTTTACCTCACTAACGGTTTAATTACTATTATCCCTGAAGCATCATCCATTTTTACAATTCAACCCAGGGCGGGTTCCATATTCTCGGTAGACATTACAAACTCCCTTCTCGATGTAAATATCACAAACAGTCTTATATATGTCGACCAGGCAGAAAACTCTGTTTGGGACATAAATGTAACAAACTCTGTCCTGGCTGTTAACATACAGAACACTTCCCTTAACGTTAACATAACCAATTCCGTGCTTGATGTAAGTATATCTGGCATAACAAGTGTCAGTATTGACAACGCAAGCATATCGATTCAGACCGTCACCGAAGAATACAGTCTCACGGGACGTGTAAAACCCTATTCTGCTTCTGGTAAGACATCAGAGGATGGTCAAGGTGTGGTAGTAATCCTCTTCACTAACAATACAAGCAACAATGTCTATCTCACTTACATAAACGGTGCTGTCAATCCAGCTTACTTCAGCGGGACTTATTATCCATCTGATAAGTACATATGTAGATTTTACATAGAATATGATGATGGTACGACCGCTACCATTCATACGTTCACTTTTAACGGTTCCAATCTATCATGCTCACAGGAGTTCAATAACTATATTCAGATTCCTCCAGGAGCCTCTATAAAAGTGTACTTTTATATGGATAATAAAGGTAGATATTATGCGTCTGCACATATAATTGAATGAGGTGATAAGTGTTGCCCAGACGATTAACAATAAATTCAGTTGATGTTGAAGACGACAGAATCATAATAGAGGTGTCCGTCGAACATAACCTGCTACCAGAACCGGTCAACCTTCAAATCAACCTGCCGTACGACCCAGCCTTCGAAAACAACATAAACCTCTTAAAACAAACTATAATCAAAGAAGTTCGCTCGTATATAAAAGAATTGATAAAAAACAGGAAAAAACTCTCACAGAATAAAGGTGTTCAAATTGAATATTAGAGGGGCCAATATGAAGAACAGGGACTTCGTGCTCATCGTAGTCCTGCTTGTCGTCCTCCTCATTGTTAGCAGACGGGTCCCCATTGTTAGCAGACGGGAAGTCGTGAAGGATAGAGTTGAGGAGGTTTACGAACAGGTTAAAAGTCAACGGATGAACTGGATAGGGATGTAAAGAGGTGGTGTGATTGAAGAAAATTAGAATGAGAATATCAAAAAAGTGGTTATATCTCGCAGCTGGTATATTCATAGCATGGGTAATACTCCGCAAGAAAACTTCAACAACTCCTGTCACACCTAATTCAGACCTTGATACTCAGTGGAAAGAATTCGGAAAAGACGTTGAAGAAATTGTACAGAGGGGAATGAAACTTGGAGAACTGACAAAACGGCAAGTACGTGATAACCTCAAAAAAGACCCCGACCTTTATAAGTACGCCAGGTCTAAGGGGTTATGTACATGAGGTGGTTGAACTGAATAGAGATGTAAGGGGGTGGTGTGGATGAAGAAAATTAAAATGATAGGCCATATCATGGTACTGAACTATTTAACGTTTAAAAAACGTTTAGAATACACTATCGGAGAACCCAAGTCAATGGCCAGGTACTTGGTTATTTTTGATCCGGAAGTGCCAAAATACTACCTCATTGATGGAATATCTGGAGAAGTGCTCGGAACAACTTCCTCACTTAACGAACTAATAGATTTCATGCACTCTCAATCGCCGGGACTGGTCGCCCTGTATAATATCAAATCAAATGAAGTATCAGACTACAATCCTGATTTCGTCTACTTTTTTGTTGATGAAGGTAAGTTCGTTAACCCTGACCTTAGTAGTTTGAACATTGAGGGAACAACAGTTATCGACAGTTCAAGAGTTTTACAGAACATAGCTTCTATAGGGCAAACATTAACCCCAAGTACAGACAGCACTTACGACTTGGGTTCATCCATAAAGTGGTGG
>LDZR01000632.1_pt1 | contig 26513 bp, 25 predicted proteins | sample 615371 | NCBI WGS metagenome assembly LDZR01 (sample SAMN03408294, study PRJNA278302) | terrestrial metagenome | isolation source: oil reservoir sample K2 | place: USA: Alaska, North Slope, Kuparuk formation | collected 2013
TTGGGCCATATCAACTACAACTGCGGTGGAACCACTCTGAGAAAAAGCTACCACGCAATCTTTTTCATTGCACCCAGATAAACTCATAGCCTGAAAATGTGGATCCAGCATATATTTCACGTCTACCCCGATTCGCATAAATTTGTAATATGCATCAAGGGCTGTTACACCTGAAGCACCAACTCCAAGTAGATAAAGTCTTCTACAATTTGATATCTTTTCAGCACATTGATATACGACCTTTTCGTTTAATTTCAACAACTTTGAGGTTTCCTCTATCGCTTTGATGTGATCTTCTTTTACCATAGCCAGCATATCTTTTGAACCCTCAGAAGCCTCTTCCTGACGGCCTAAACTTTTTGCAAGCGCTATTTTAAAAGGATGAAAACCGGAAAAACCCAGTTTCTGGCAAAAACGCACCACCGTTCCCTGGCCTATTCTAAGTTCATCAACAATTTCTGTTATGCTCATGTGGATTACTTCATCAGGATGATCAATAACAAACTGCGCAAGTTCATTCTCTTTTTTCGTAAACTGTTTTTGATTGGCTTTGATGATTGTCTGAACATCACCCGTCACTGTTATCAGCTCCTCGAAATCCTGTCTTTAGCATAGATAACTGCGCCAATTATACCCGCGTCATTTCCAAGAATCGATAAATCTACCTGTGAGGTATTATACAAGGATTTAGAAGAATATGGCTCCACACATTTTCTGAGTATCTCAAGTGCGTCTGATCCTAATTCGCAAAAGCCACCGCCAATTGCAACAACTTGCGGATCGATTGTGAGAAAAATTCTATCAATCAATACAGCTATATCCCTACACATCTTTTCCACAGCCATAACTGTATTTTGATCTTTTTGTTTGAATTTCTCTATTAGTCTTTCCCTATCTTTCTCTTTTGCATACCTGTGCAAAACTTTCATTGATATATACATTTCGGCACAACCTTTTTTCCCGCAGTTGCAGCGCCTGCCATTTGGATAAAGTATCGTATGTCCTATTTCTCCAGCTTGCCAGTGCGCTCCTTCAATCAATTTTCCATCAACCACTATTCCTCCACCCAATCCTGTGCCAATTGTCAACAAAACCATATTAGACACATTTCTACTCCCTGCTTCAGCCAAAGCCGCCGCACGAGCATCGTTGATGATGAAAGTTGGAATATGAAATCTGCTATTTATTTTCTGAGCCAAATCCAGACCAGACCAGTTTTTCAAATTTGAAGTAGCATAGACAACTATTCCTTTTTCTGAATCTATCCTGCCAGCGCTTGCAATCCCGATTGCTTCTGGTCTGGTATCCGCATGTTCTACCAGTTTTCCAATTACATAGACAAGTGTTTCAAAGGGATTTTTCATTTCAATTAATTCGACTGTTTTCCAAACAATAGTACTTTTTTCAACTATGCCACCTTTTATCGCTGTTCCTCCAATATCTATACCAAGTAACAATGGACTCATGGCAATCACCTGGTTTCATTTAAAACAATGCCTATCTCAAATGTTCTATGCCACGGAAAATATACAGATGCTTTCCATGAGCGCTTAAAAACTTTATTCAATTTTTCAACATATTCCTGAATTTCTCGTTCGACAAAATTAACGGCCCAGTTTTCATCGGGAAGAAAATAGGAGCAACTATTTTTCTGGCGAACAAATTCAACCAAGCGTTGCCTAATATCTGACTGATATCCATAGTGTTCCAAAATCAATATAGCTTGATATCTCTTGATCTCATCTTCATTTATATTGATTAATTTCTTATGCGAAAGATACAAAAAAATAGTATGCGCACATGTAGATCCTATTGTATTTCCCGCCGTGTTCCACCCATAATAACATGCTCTGGTCCAGTCAATTTTCATATCTAAGAGATTTTCGACAAAAGCTCTGTCAGAACCATTTGCAAATCTAACATCTGCCAGTCCTAAAACCTTTTGCATATCAAAGGTTTGGTTACTAATCGTCGATCTCGTTTTTTCCTGAAAAGGAGCCTCTCTGATTTTTTCATACTCATTAAAATTATTCACATACAGTAATATATCAGCCTCTGAATCGCTCAAAACCCCTCCCGAACCACTTATATGACTTTGAACAGACGCCTCTAAGGGTGAACTTTCATAAGGAGGAATGAGATTTTTACAATCTGGGAATGTGTATTTGACAGTAAAACGAGGTCTAATATCAAAGTGATCACACAGAGCTCTTGAGAGAAGAACAAGGGAAATTTCATCAGTTCCATTTCTAATTGAGACCTTTTTTGATAAACCGGATCTTTCAACAAAATCATTCAATTCCTTTGCCTCTTTAGCAACCAAACTACCTTCTGAATTATCATCCATCATGAGGCTTAAATAATCTATAACCCCATTCTTGACAAGATTTATAATCTCTTTACTTACCGATAAATTTCTCTTTCTTCTCCACAGAAAATCCTCAATTACCCACCCTGGTATATCTGAAAAATTTCTTTTATCTCCATTGGAGAGAGAAAGTGAATATCTGTACAATTTTTCGCCATAATACATCCAGTAATCAGGTTCTTCCTCATCAGAATTGTATGTTGGTATGCGTGTAATAGATCTGGAGGCATATATTTTCGTTCCTATTTTCTTGAGCTTTTCAAGAATCTCAAGTTTTCCAAGCAAAGTTTCTATCTGCAACCTATCTATTCTTGAAGGAACAAGCCCACCGTGTAGCAACATATCCAGTGACAATATTAATAGATCGCCTTCTCTGGCATTCGCCAAAAGCCAATGAGATATATATTCCGTATCTGCCGGTATTTTTTTACACCCTAAATCCTCTGGACAAAGAACGTCAAAATTGAAAGCCTTAGAAAGCAGCATAAAGTAATCCTTGGTGCAAAACCTGTTATCAACAGGAAGAAAAATTATGCGCATATTTTTCACTCCCCAAATATCAGCGTTCCAAATCTTTCAATTGTATGATAAGAACCATACGTTACACTCCAGCAACTGTACTGCGGTTTCCCCGCTCTCCATCTGTTTCTGGTAAAATTAGCTTTCAAAATCCCACCTTTAACCGGTTCCAATCCAATCGTTCGCAAATTTATTCTTATTTCTGCACACCATAAATTGTCACTCAACGTCGTTATCGCTTCTATATCCCCGTTCCATTTGCTGTCAAGCCCTTTTTCGTCATAGATAGTTCCGTCTATGCCAATGACAAAATGATAATATTCTCTGTCTCTCTCGTTTTTCAGAATAAAAACCTCAACAGAATCACCTAAGTATGTTCTCGTATCTCGAGGGCCTGAAACTTTCTTCACATCATTCATATACGGTTCTTCACATAGAAACTGAACATATAGATTTGCATCATCATACATGACTTTGACAGACGTATATGGCTGGAAAATCTCGCCAGTATCGTAAACAAAAAATCGAGAAAGTTCATCTATATCTTTCCACTCATCGAAAATTCCATCCACCTTTGCATGCCCAAAAGGTACAATAACTTTCGGCAGTGGTTTAATATTGTCGACAACTATCATATCTACAGGTTTCTCAGGAACAAATTTTTCTACCGGCATAGCTTTATAAACTTTTGGACGAAGAATGTCCATCATCCATGAAATTTCATCTGAGAGTATCAAAGCCGCCTTCGGATTTTTAATATTGTCGGAAATATAGTAAAAAAATTCGGAAAGCTGAGAGAAAATATTTCCAACATCGTTACCAAATTCTATTTTCTCCCACTTTTCAAGAACAATGTTTACCTCTGATTCCGAGAGACCCAGATCCTGGCATAAAGCTAAATCTTCATGCAATTTTCTTTCAAAGGCTTTAACAAGACTATTGATTTCTGAATGTGCACATATTGCTTCAACACCGAAAATATTTCTTATGTAATCTTCATCGTACCTGTCCAGGTATGATAATGAAAATAACACAATGCCCGAACTCAAATAATTGATAGAGGTCTTTATTTGTTCAATGAGATCCTCTGTGCTTTTCAAATTGATCATTTGAAGACCCGAGTAAAGATAAACCATATTTTTGAACTTCGTTTGCATCTCGAGAACTATCTTTAAATCTTCTATACTACCTTTGTAATTCATGGGAATAAGAGCATCAATGTATTTATTCCTAACCCAGGCTTCCCAATTTTGCTTTTTCTCGTTCCTTGCCCCACTTAAACTTGGGTAAACATCTGCACTTATTAAAAGACGATCATCCAAAGCCTTGGCCCTCTTGTATAACTCCTCTACAAAAGAATTTATTTTTTCTTCTCTCCACATATGCCAAATTACCTGATCTTTGCTGTATTTTTCAATCTTATAGGGATCAATGCCTGTTTCTTCCATGAAGCCCTTAACAGCGTGCTCATCATATCCCATTTCATCTCCATCATAGCGTATATAATCTAAATTAATCCCATCTATCTCATATTTTTTCGCAATTTCCAAAATGCCATCAATTAAATATTCCCTTGTTTGGGGATTAGAGTGAGAAAACCAGGCAGTACCATTCTTGGTGAATATATTCCCATACTTATCCTTCTCAATCCAATCCGGAAAATTCTTTATGAAATAATTTTCTTCTCCTCCCGAGCTTGCAGCGAAAACCCAGCACCATGCATGAACTTCCATATTGAGTTTTTTTGCTTCATCAACTATCACTTGCAACGGATCTTCTGACCACCTCTGAAAATCATCATCTTGAGGAAAATAAGAGAGCTTCGAAGCCATAGTTTTACCTTTATAAATTACCTCAGGTATAATCATATTGAATCCAATACTGTGTAGTTTACGAATTGTTTCCCTTAATCTTTCAGGAGAACCTGTTTTCTTTATCGATTGATTGTCGAGCCAGATACCTCTTGTTTGAATGCTGTATTTTTTCAACAAACCTATTTGGAGAAGATCCAGCTCTTTTTTCAATTCTTTAATAGAATTAATGTCTGAATCCGCATAAAGCTTCGCTTTAAAATTTTTTACTTTTTCTTCCAATTCCCTTGCACGTTCAGGAAATGCCTTGTATTGTTCGCTTATTGCTTGTTCAAAATCAAATATCTTTGTAGACAGTTTTTTTCGTTCATATTCCATAAAATCAACTTCAGCAGGCGGCATTTGTGCAAGAAACTTTACGGCATTAACCAGAATAATTTTTATTTCATCACTTACAGAAGTATGAAGATATATATTCTCACCAAAAAAGATCCCAAATTGCGTTAAAACAGCCGCCGACGGAAATTTTTCGTCCACAATGGTCTTATCTTCTTTCACCCATAAAGCAAGAGGCGTCGAGTTTTCGGTAGTTTCTACCAAGAATGCGAATCCCCTGGGTAAATTAATGATATTTGATACGTTGAAAACCTTTTCACCGTCGTCAGTTGGCTGTAGAAAATAATATTTTCCACTGCCCCATGATTTGAATTTTATGCTCAGGAAATCTCCATACGCATAATTCATCCTCAATTTTCCGTCTGGAAATCTGAGGCTACTCTCATAAGCAGCAAGCAACTTCCCACCATTCAGAATAAAATTCTCTACAACCGACACCTCTGAATCTGTTAGTGCAGCATTCGAAGGATCTATAAGAACCTTTATGTTTTCCGGTATGTATCCATCTAAACTGTTGATAATATCATAGTTTATTTTTCCAAACTCTAATGCTTCTATCAGCCCATCAATTATAGTTTTGTAGGTGGAAGAACCATAATATTTTTCTGAGGTTGGAGAATAAAAGATTCCCACATTTGTTGCTAAAACTACCTGTTCCGTTACTAATAAAACAAGTAAAAACACTAAAATTCTTTTCACGGTCATTCCTCCTATTGAATAACTGCTCCTTTATAACCCTCGATAAAAAATCGCTGAGTGAAATAGAAGAAAATCAGTATGGGAACCATTGCCAGAACCATTGCCGCTGATGCAGTTCTAAAGTTAGGTTCAAAAGTGCTGCTCAGTTGAGCAAGCCCAACTTGAATGGGATATTTATCAGGAGATCTCAATACGACGAGTGGCCATAGTAAAGAATTCCAATATGATGTGAAAGCAAATATAGCAAGTGCTGATGCACCTGGTCTGACAAGCGGAAATGTTATTTTCCAGAAAACTTGAAATTCGTTGCAACCGTCTATCCTTGCAGCATCTTCTATTTCTTTTGGTACAGAAAAATATTGTTGTCTCATTAGAAATATACCAAATATAGAAACGGCACCCGGTAATACTACTCCAAAATATGAATCGTATAACCCCATTTTTATAATCGTTATAAAGTTGACAATTAAGGCGCCCTGCATTGGTATCAACATGGGTAAAAGTATCAATTTAAAAATCAGATCTTTTCCTTTCCATTCCAGCCTTGCAAGTGGATATGCCGCCAATGATGCCAGTACAACTTGAAAAACAACACCTATAGCTGTTATTATTAGAGTATTTAAAAAATATCTGATCATGGGTATTCTCTCAAATACAGCTTTATAATTTTCAAAAGTTGGTTTCTTCGGAATCCACTCAGGGGGCCATGTAAATATATTTTCAGCACCCTTAAATGACGTGGATAGAACCCATAAAAATGGAAAAGTAAAAAATAACGCAACTACTATTAAAATAAGGTATGTAAAAATACATCTCAATATTTTTCTTCCCCTCATCCTTTCTCACCTCCGATGCCGAAAAACTTGAAATTGATTACTGTAAAAACAAGCAAAATCAAGGAAAAGACAACAGAAGCAGCAGCAGATATACCAAATCTATATCTATTAAAGGCATAATCATATATCAAATACATCATAGTTGTCGTTTCCGAACCACCCTGAGTTAACAAGTAAATTTCTTCAAAAACTTTTAAAGCTGCTAAGCTTGATATAATGAAGCAAAAAAGCATTGTTGGTCTTAAAAGAGGAATCGTTATTCTGAAAAATGTTTGTCTCCGGTTTGCCCCATCAATTCTTGCAGCTTCATATATTTCAGAAGGAATATTCTGAAGTCCAGCAAGGTAAATCACCATATAATATCCAAGTCCCCTCCAGAAAGTAACAAACATGGCACTGTAAATCGCAAATCTTGCATCAGTGAGCCAGAGAATGGGTTCTTTTATTAAACCTGCATTCATCAAGAAATTGTTCAGTATACCGTCAACATTGAAAATCCATTTCCATGCCATGCTGACAATTACAGCACCAGTTATCACAGGAACATAGAACAACGTTCTAAAGATCTTTATTCCTGGTATCCTTTGGTTGACGGCAACAGCCAGAAGAATTGAAAAAAACTGTATAAAAGGTACAACCAACAAATATTTGAAGATATTCCCAAGCGCCATGTAAAAATACCTGTCCTGAAAAAGTGAAATGTAATTTTTTAAACCAACCCACTTGCCGGTCTGTAAGAGCATGTTGTATTCGGTGAAAGAAAGAAATACCCCTCTAAAAATAGGATAATAAGTAAAGATCGCAAGTAAAGTTAGTGGAGCAATTAGAAAAGCAAACACTATTAAATAAACCTGCTTCTTGCGGCTCAAAGCCACCGACTATCACCCTCTCGAAAATAAAAATGTGGGAAGGATAATCCTTCCCACGCAAAACTACTTAGATAATATTTTGTTAACCTCTTGTTCTGCCAAATCCAAAGCCTCCTGGGCGGACAGCTCTCCTTTGATTGCTTTCATCCAGTAATCCTGTATCACTTTTCTCACATCTGCATATTTTTCGCTCGGTATTCCATGAACAGCCACTGAATTTAGATCAACTGCATTTTGCATGGATTTGCTTGCCATCAACATTGCCTTAGCACTTAAATCTCCAGACTTTGCTCGATTAAGAAACTCTTCGCTCGTCTCAAGCCCCTGCTTAGTAGATGGAATCACTGTTGCATATTTACTGAACTCGATTTGCCATCTTGCAGAAGTCACAAACAAGGCAAATTTTGCAGCCTCTTTTGGACACTTCGAGGTAATAGGAATTGCTAAATTCATCAGCGATACTTTTATCATACCTCCTTTTCCCAATGGGTGGCTTGATACATCAGTAACTTTGTATATATCAGGGCTATTCACCTCTATATGTTTAAGCATGGTCAATCCTGCTGGATACATAGCCAGCCTTCCAGATTGATAAAATTCTCGAGCTTCTCCGTAACCACCAAGGGTTCTTGGCATTAAATTCTCGCGATAAGCCTTCTGAAACCACTCGAGCTTTTTGACGGCTCCTTGTGTATTGAAAGCAGCCTTTTTTCCATCATCAGTTACTATTGGAATTCCTTCAAGCAGGAGCTCATCAAGCGCTATTATGTTTGGTTCGAAACCATAGGCATCGAGTTTTGCTCTAATTATCCTTGAATACTCAAAAACTTCATCCCAGGTTTTCGGAGGGTTATCTGGATCAAGACCGGCTCTTTCAAACATATCTCTGTTGTACATCAATATTGGAATAGAAGCATACCATGGAAAGGCATAAGAATTTCCATTCAAAACAGTTGCTTTCCAGAGCTTTTCCCAATAAAGTTCTTTGTCTTCGTGATTAATAAGATCATCAAGAGGTCTCAGTGCTCCCTGAGCTGCAAAGTCAATAGCCCAGGTTGTGTTCAAATTAACCACGTCAGGGGCCTGACGTGCTGCTATGGCGGCTGTAAGTTTTTGAACGGCTGAACCATAGGGAACATCAAGCCATTTGATTTTTATTTCCGGATTTTGTGATTCAAATTCTTCTATAATTGCTTTGATGTAATCGTCAAAAGTGGGACTCAAGGAAAGCGTCCAAAATTCTACAGTCACCGTCTTAGCCAAGAGAACCGCTACCAGTAAGACCATCAAAAATACCAGAAACCTTTTCATAAAAACACCTCCCCAAATTTTTAACTCCCCCGAACTTTTGCTGGTTCGTAAAAACTTTTGCTGACTCTCCCTGCAAATTTGCCGATCGCTTCTCCCATATCAATGCACGATGGCATAATCCTTGCGGCAGATTGTCCGGGAAAGTCTGATGAAAAATTTCTTCCAATTACTGCGAGATTCTCAAAATCCTTGGAAATAAGTGACCTGATTGGAATTTCATAATAATCCTCATATTTTGGAATAGCTGTTCTTTCTTCTTCGGTCACAGTATAATTTTTTCTGTGAATATCAATTCCATAACATGCCTTGACGGCTGCATCTTTAAACTTCATTTTGAGTTGTACATCTTTGCCGGAAAAAATGTACAAACCAACTACTCTCCTGCTCTCTCTGACTCCAGGAATAGTCGCGATTTTTTCAATGTAAGAATTCTCGAATCCAGGCACGAATTTTTTTGCGAAGCGATAAACATCGTTAACTTGTTTATGAAGGTTTTTAATAGCCGAAGATAATTGAAAATCGTCTGTTGTTTTAATTGAGATATGAGTTGTATTTACAGAAACTCTTCCCGTGCCTGGAAGCTGTGTGAAGAAAAAGAAATCATTTGGGAGATCCATACCTTCTTTTCTTGCATGTTTAATTTCTTTAAAATACCCAGCAACGGAGAGAACCTTTGAATCTGCTGAAACCCATTTATAAAAGTTCTCAGGGTCTTTCCTTATATTGTTTCTAATCTTTTCAAAATCGACATTTCCTAAAACAAACATCAAAGTTACCGCTTGATTTTCGCCAAATTCATCACCGGATTGGAATTCACAACCGGCTAAATAAGATAAAGTACCATCGCCTGTAGCATCGACAAAGAGATTTGCCTCTATGGTATAACAATTTCCAAGACTTGTTTTAACAACAACCTTTTTGATAAATTTGCCTTCCTTTAAAACATCAATGGGAATTGCTCTGAAAAGGAGAGTTACACCTTCAAGTTTTTCTAACAGGACTATTTTCAGCGTCTCTGAATCAAAGCAGTTTTCAAACAAAGCTCCTTTACTTTCCAGATCTGCCATAATTTCCTGGAAAAAATCCCCGACAAGTACTTTTCCATCGATCCAGAATCTCATAAATGGATTTACCAAACCTAAAGTTGCATTTCCACCAATGATGGAATTTTGCTCTATTAAGATAACTTTTTTCCCAGCTCTTTTAGCATTAACTGCAGCGCTTACACCTGCTAAACCCCCACCAAAAACAGCAACATCCCAATTCATATTTTCTCCCCCTTAATTAAATTTCTTATAGAAAAGATCGACGAATTTTTTTATAGTTATCCAGGGTCTCGTTATTGCGGTACCTATAACAACTGCATAAGCTCCATTTTGAAAGGCATTCTGAACTTCTTCCAAAGTTGTATAGCCGCCCTCTGCAATAATGGGAATACTCATTTTCCGTGAAAGCCCTCTTACAAGTTCAATGTTTGGCAGACTACATCCGAGAGTATATGGTGTGTAACCGCACAGAGTCGTGGCAATGAAATCTGGTCTCAGGGCAGAAACCAACTCAGCATCAGCTTCATCAGCAATATCAGCTATAATACCAACATCGGGAAAACTGGAACGTATCTCTTCAAATAATGTTTTTAATTGCACAGGTCTTTCACTTCTTGTGCAATCGATAGCCACAAAATCAGCCCCAGCTTTTATTACATCTCTTGCGTGTTCAAATGTCGGTGTTATAAAAGCCTGGTAATTTCTGTCTTTTACAAGTCCTATGACAGGAATATTTACAGAATTTTTGACAGCTCTTACATGATCTGCGTTATTAGTTCTGACTGCCACTGCACCTGCATAATCAGCAGATTTGGCCATGTTTACAATAAATGAAACGTCCTGCACAGGGTCCCCGGGTTCTAACTGGCAGCTTATTATTATGCCTCGTGGTAGTTTCCTCATAATTTTCCCCCATTATTGGAAATATTTTCCATTTTTAATTATATAATTGGAGATTATCTCTGTCAATAGTCTAAGTGTGGTTTTAAAAGCCAAAATTTGGAATATTTACATGATTTGATCACAAGCATATTTAAACTACTTTCTTACAATAGTGAAAAATATCACGAAATGTTTTAGCATAGAATATAACTGACAATTTATTTTGAAAGGGGCGAAAGAAGTGAATTTTTCAGAAATTGCTGTTAAACTTGAGCAAATTTTGCGGCTCGACACCTTTCCGGTGGCAATTAAAATGTACAAAAATGCTGAAGAATTACCGAGAAAACCTTTGAATTTTAAACTCAACATCTGTCAGCTTGTTTCAATGGCAAGATATGCCAAAAAGAGCAACTCTGGTATCCCCGAGAAAATGGTCTGTTCCATGGGTGCTGCCTGCGTTGGTTTGATAAAAACTCCCGAACCAATTAGAACAGGTAGAGCAGCCGTCGGACCTTATACTCGAGATGAAAAAGCAGGTAAAAGATTTATGGAGAATACCTTCAAAATAGGAGATAGTGGAAAAAAATATGATGCAATAATGGTTGCTCCCTTAGAAAGCGCTGATTTCGAACCAGATGCTGTTGTTCTCTATGCGACCCCAGCTCAAATAATGAGACTTATTCATGCAAATACATACGATACAGGAGAAAAAACCACAGCTGATACAGTTGCCGAAGCAGCTCTATGCTCATCGATAGGTTTTGCCATCTCAAAACAAAAACCAGTAATCGGTTTTCCCTGTGCTGGAGATAGAATCTTCGGCGGCACTCAAAATCACGAATTGTTAATGGCAATACCATTTTCTGAAATGAATCGAATACTGAAAAACCTTCAAGAAACTGCAAAAGGTGGTTTTTCAGTTTACCCGGTTCCGCCAAATATGATGTGGACACCCACCATGCCATCCACATATACGATCCAAGAGGCAGATCTACAGGATCAATAGAATTAACAGCTAAATAAAAATAAATCACAGATCCTCTATAAATAAAGAGGATCTGTGTTATTATTAATGTCAGTAGATTAACTGCCAGAAAATCCTTAGAGAATCTGGAATATTAAGATATAGTCACAAGAATACAGGGCTTATGAACTTTCGTAGTCTTTATGCAGCAACCGTTGTTCCAATTTACGCATTCGCCGTAGTTGCTTTGAATTTTTTCAACCCATATCTGGGGCTTGTAAATGGATTTCTTGCAAAATTTGGTATCCCGGGTCCTCTATGGACTGCAGATGATAAACTTGTCAAACTTACAATAATTCTCATCGCACAATGGGGAGCAGGTCAACAGGCGATGATACTTATGGCAGCGATGAAAGATATTCCAAAAGAATTCTATGAAAGTGCACTGATAGATGGAGCGAACAAGTGGCAAACTTTCAGAAAGATAACTCTACCATTGATAACTCCTGCCATTCTCTATTATTTTATAACCTCGTCCATATTAGCCCTTCAGTTTTTTGAATTACCCCAAATTATGTTTGACGGAGGACCGAACAACGCCACTCTGTCGATTGCGATCTATCTGTACAGACACGCGTTCAGATATGGGAACATGGGATATGCCTCTGCAATGGCATGGTTCATATTTTTGATCTCCTTAGGGATATGCATTCTTTACTTTAAAACGTCAAGAAAATGGGTTTTTTACAGTTGAGGAGGAGACCCTGATGAGCAGAAAATTCAGCATACAGGCACTCTTTCGTGTGATATTTTTAATTTTAATTACCTTGATCTATATGGCACCTTTTTTCTGGATGATCTCTACCTCTCTAAAGCCAAATTACGAGCTCTACGAATTTCCTCCTAAACTGATCCCATCAATTGCAGAATTTAACAACTATTCGAAAGCTTTGCAGAGATTTCCCTTCTTCACGTATTTCAGGAATAGTTTAATAATAGCAGGTGGTGCTGTTTTAGGGGTTCTGATTTCCTGCCCGCTTATTGCGTACGGGTTGTCTGTTCTCAAATGGAAGGGTAGAGAAATAGTCTTCTACGCTATTTTAGCAACTATTATGTTGCCAAATGCAGTTACATTGATACCAACTTTCTTGATCTTCAGCAAACTTAATATGGTTAACACTTTCTGGCCTTTGATTTTACCGTCTTTTTTTGGACATCCATTTTATATCTTTCTCATTCGTCAATTTTTTCTCACACTTCCACGCGATCTATTCGAAGCTGCCAAAATAGACGGTGCTTCAGAATTTCAAACATATTTCAAGATAGCTCTTCCATTGATCAAACCTACTCTTGTAATAGTAGGGCTTTTCCAGTTCATAGCTTCCTGAAATGATTATCTTGGGCCTCTTATATACCTAACAGATGAGAAAAAATATCCCTTGGCTCTTGGGCTGCCACAGTTTCTGGATAGATATGGCACACTCTGGAATCAAATGATGGCTGCTGCAACCATTGCTGTTGTTCCCACTTTGATTTTCTTTATTTTTGCACAAAGGCATTTACTGGAAAGTATAAAATTTACAGGGCTGAAAGGATAACTCAAAGGGAGGAATCAATTGTGGACAAAAAATTCTTCTACAGACTTCTTAAGAGCATCTCTGAAATTCTTCCTTACACAATTTCAGAACAGAGGCCTCTTAAAGCCTGGTATTTCACCAATGGTCCAATCGAAGAAAAACCTCTTGATTACGAAAAGACCATCACTTTTCCGTTCAAATGGGACTTTGAAAAATCACCAGTCTGGTTCATGAAAGATTTAGAAGCTGTTTTACTTCAAGAAAACCAGAGAGCTTACCTCAAACTCTGGTTTGGTGGAGAAAGCCTTATATTAGTAGATGGAAAACCCTACGGTGAGATAAATGAATATCACAAACTGCTTAATATCACACCGCTCTGTGACGGGAAAACACATCGTGTACAAGCGCAGGTAATGCCGCGCGGATTGTTTGGTAAACCACAAGAGCCAATTTTTTCAGAAGCTTTTTTAATTGTTACAGATGAGGAGATCTCAGAAATACTGAAAACAGTAGAAATTACCATAAGAGCAGCAAATATTCTGGAAGAACCTGTCTCAAAAAAACTTTTCGATATCTGTGATGAATTTCTCTCAAATGTGTGGGTACCGAGAGATACAAAAACATATCTCAAAACTGCTCAACAAGATATAGGAATCAAAAGCGATATCGAAAATATCTGGAATGCACCAAAATTCGACGAATTCACAGGAACAAAATTGCAGAAAGAATTCAAAGAACAACTAATTGATAGATACAAAATTTTCAAAAATAAACTTGAAAAACTCAAAAGAGAGCACCCCCCTGTCGGAACAGTTCATCTTGTTGGTCATTCGCATATAGATTATGCGTGGCTTTGGCCAGTGGAAGAGACAAAGCGAAAGATTGCAAGAACATTCGCAAATGCAGTTACACTATCGAAAATGTTCCCAGAATTTGTCTTTTCTCAATCTTCTGCTCAGATCTATCAGGACTTGAAAGAAAAATACCCTGAACTGTACGAAACTGTGAAACAGCTCGTAGAACAGAATAAATGGGAACCAGTTGGCGGTATGTGGGTGGAATCAGACTGTAATGTCCCAACCATTGAATCCTTGATAAGACAGTTCTATTACGGACAGAAATTTTTTGAAAGAGAATTTGGGAAGAAAAGCAGGGTTTGCTGGTTGCCCGATGTATTTGGCTTTTCATGGGTATTACCACAGATTCTCAAACAGGCTGATATTGAGTACTTTGTCACAACTAAACTGAACTGGAATGACACTACGGAGTTTCCTTATGATCTTTGCATCTGGCGGGGAATAGATGGCTCTGAAGTTCTGTATTGCAGCTTTAATAATCCCAATGAAGGTTACAATGGCAGGATAGACCCGGATACGGTTTACAAAACCTGGAAAAACTTCAGGCAAAAAGAACTAACAGATAAAGTGCTTCTCTCGTTCGGTTATGGTGATGGCGGCGGTGGTCCAACAGAAGAGATGTTACAGAATTATCGTATTTTAAAAGAATTTCCAGACCTTCCAAAACTTGAAATTCAGAGCGTTGAAAAATATTTCGAATCATTAGAACTTCAGAAAAACCTTCCAATATGGGATGATGAACTCTATCTTGAATGCCACAGAGGAACTTACACCTCTCAGTCAAATATAAAAAAACTTCACAAAGATGCAGAAGATGCTCTTTATTTTTCAGAGGTGGTTTCTGTTTTTTGTAAACACAATTATTCCGACGAGTTAGATGAACTGTGGAAAATTGTTCTGAGAAATGAGTTTCATGACATTCTGCCGGGATCGTCTATCAAAGAAGTATATCAAGATGCAGAAAGAGAACTTTTATACGTAAAAGAAAAAGCCACAGAAATTTTTGAAAAAGCCATTAACTCGATCACAAAGAAAAACAAAAGCATAATTTCTATACTTAATCTTTCCTCATTTCCAAAAAGATGTGTCTTTTCTCTGAACGAAAATCTCAAACTTTCCCTTGACGGAGAAGTTGTTTTCAATCAGAAAACCTTCGACGGCAGATACATTTATTTTGTTGACAGGAAAATAGAACCATTCTCTAAAATAGAGCTAAAAATTTCTGGAGCAGATGATGAACAACCTGAACAATCTTTAACGAAAGACAACCTTTCGATGGAAAACGAATATCTGAAAATTTCCGTGAAAGAAGATGGCTCTGTTCAAGTATACGACAAAGAGTTGGGGAAATTCGCATTCGATGAATGTGGAAATATTTTAAAAATGCATAAGAATATTCCTTATTACTGGGATAACTGGGATATAGCAGACGGCGTCGAAAAAACAGGTTTTACACTAAAAGCATCGAAGATAATGAAAGTTGAATCAGGACCTATCAGAGAGATCATAAGAGTAGAGTATGAAGCTGAAGGCAGTAAGATCATACAGGATTATATACTTGCGAAAAAATCGAAAAGACTGGACATCAAAACAAAGATCGACTGGCACACAAGACGGGCACTGCTCAGGGCGTATTTCCCTGTAAATGTCTTAACAAGAAAGGCTATATTCGATATCTCAGGCGGGTTTATAGAAAGATCTTCTCACAAAAACACAAAATATGAACAGGCGCGTTTTGAAGTACCGGCACACAGATGGGCTGATTTATCTCAAACTGACTTCGGAGTGGCTGTCTTGAACGATGGAAAATATGGTTACAGCGTTCATCAAAATACCATCGCGCTATCTCTCATAAAAGCAGGCATATTTCCAGACTTTTTCGCAGATGAGGGCCTTCATGAATTTACATATTCTGTGTACACTCACCACAGTGAAATCAAAGCAATTGTGGAAGAATCTGAAGATTTGAATAAACCACTTACTGTAATAAAAGGAGAACTGGAAATACCTCATACGATTTTGAAGATAACGCCGAATAATTTCAAAGTCACCTGTTTTAGAAAAAACACACAGGGAAATATAGTTCTGAGGTTAGTCGAAATATTCGGTACATCCGGTAAACTCTCGCTCGAGGTGCCATGGCATAAAGAAAATATCTCTCTGAGCAATATTCTGGAAGAAAAAAGTCAGCAGATTTCATTTCCAATAAGTTATCATCCTTTTAAAATCTATACTCTAATCCTGTAATAGATCCCTTTAGAAAAAGCCCCGTTTCACGGGGCTTTTTATCCAAAACTACGATTTTTCTATGATTCTGTGGAATTTTTCAAAATGCTCATTTTTTCCTATGACCATCAGTCGGTCGCCCGGAAGGATCTGAGTAGTACCCGTGGGGTTAAAGATCGTTTCGTCTTTTCTCTTGATGGCAACAACAATTGTGCCAGTAATCCTGGATAAATTTATCTCTCCAAGTGTTTTATAACTCACAGGGCTGTCCTGAAAAATCACTATCTCTTCAATTCGGAAAGCTTCCTCGCCAAGGGAGAGTATATCCAGAAAACGCACTTGCTGAGGATTTATAGCCAATTGAGCCAATCTTACACCGGCAAGTTCTGTGGTCGTGATTACCTTGTGGGCACCTGCATATATCAATTTTGTCATCGTCTTTGCATCAGATGCCTGTGAAACAATTTCAAGATCTGGGTTTAAAGATTTCGCCGTGAGAACAACAAGTATATTCTTAGCATCATTCGTCAATGTTATTATTAAAGAACGTGCTCTTTTGATTCCTGCCTTTATTAATACTTCTTCTTCTGCAGCATCTCCCAGAACAAACGGAAATTCCATGTTCAAAAATTCCCTCAGTCTGTGAATAGATTCCTCTGAATCTTCCACAACAACAAATATCTTTTTAGCTTTTTTCAATTCTGCGGCAGTATGCCGACCTGTTTTATCTGCACCGATTATAATAAAATGATCTCTTAGAGAATCAAGCATTTTTCTCATCCTCCTGATCTTGAAATACTCCTTCATGTGACCCTCTACTATCAAAGAAGTGATACTTGTGAAACCATACAGTACAACTGTTATCCCGGCACCTATCAAAATTGCAGAAACTACCTTACCGGCTTCAGTTATATTTTCTGGCATGGAATAACCAACAGTGGAAACCGTCACCAGTGTGAAAAACAATGAATCAAACAGCGACCAGTTTTCAGTGAAGTGATAACCATATGTGCCAAAAAGAAAAACCATGACCAGCATTAGTATTAGAATATACAATCTATTTTTCAACATCCCACCTGCCTGCAACAGGAAAAATCTTGAAATCGAGATGTGAACTACTCTCACTTATAGAAGTGAGAGCTTCCTGCTTCACAGAGACTGTTAGTCTCTCCACAGGCTTGAGTTCGGATAGTTCCTACCCTACCACTCATCAGGTGAATGACACCTATCTTATATAGATTTTTACTCGCATTTTCGTCTCTGTCATGCAAAGTGCCACATTCAGGACATTCCCATTCCCTAATTGACAAATCCATCTCTTTGTAATAGTATCCACAAACACTGCAAGTTTTAGAAGAAGGATACCATCTGTCTGCAAATATCAAAGTTCTGCCATAATGCTCTGCTTTGTATTCGAGAAACCGTAGAAATGTGCCGAACGCACTGTCCTGAATGCGTTTAGACAGATTACTAAACTGGTACATGTTTTTTATCGTTAAATCCTCGACCACTATGACTTGGTTATCGTCAATAATGATCTTGGATAGTTTATGCAGAAAATCAAGCCTGCTATTTTTCACATATTCATGTTGTTTGGCTAATAATAACCTTGCTTTTTCTCTATTTTTCGAGCCTTTCTCTTTCCTTGATAACCGCCTTTGTAGTCTTTTTAATCTTTTTTCTGCTTTTATGTAATACTTTGAATAGTCTATTTTATGTATTCCGTTATCAGTATACATCACTAAAAACGTTTTTACTCCCATATCTATTCCACAAACTTTACTCGTGGGTTCTTTTACTTTATTTTGCACATTATCGGTTTCTACTAAAACACTTGCATAATAATTGCCAGTTGTTGTTTTAGATATTGTTACTGATTTTATAGTTCCTACAAATTTTCTGTGTAGCTTTATTTTTATCCCGCTTTTTAGTTTGGGGACAAATAATAACTGCTTGTCACAATCTATTCTTACAGTACCGTTTTGATTATTTGTAGTGTAAGATTGTTTGTCCTTCTTTTTCTTAAACTTTGGTACTCCAAAATGCTTTGGCTTTTTAAAGTGATTCCTAAATGCTTTTTCTAATTGTAGTTGAACGTTTGCAAGAGCAAGACTATCTACTTCCTTTAAGAAAGTAAATTCTTCTTTGTATTTTGCTGGAGTTATTCTTGGAATTTTTTTGCCTTGCTTCAATACCTCCAATTTTTCTTCTAACATTTTATTCCAAACAAATCTCGTACAACCGAATGTTTTTGCTAAGAATTCCTTTTGTTCATTGTTTGGATAGATACGATATTTATATGCCTTTAGCATTTCTTTTTTCCCCTTGGCTTTCAATATATTCTTCATTTCAGTTATATCAAATCAGCATGTTAATAACAAATAGCTTCTTGCTCAAGTTATGATTCCACTCAACAAACTCAACGAGTGTTATATTGTAATCATGCTGAATTTGTTCAAAAACTACTTTCAACCTTCTTGAAGTTCTAATTTCTATTGTCTATAACATCCCTTCTATGTGCAATTCATCTCCACCTTCTACAAGGTGGAGACTTCTTGCTGAAAGGACGTTAAAAAAATTATAATACATAGCGACTTACCTTTGGCCGATAGAAACGCTGAAAGAGAGGTGCTTGGAATGTCGAAAGATTTACTCAAATCTCAGTGGGGCAAGGTAAATGATCTCTTAACTGATCAAAAACTCGGAAAGCCACAACCTTTATTTGAAGAACCATTTGATAATAACATGGTTATACTCGAATTAGAAAAACCTGAAAACTTAAAGTTTGGAAACATCTCGTTTAGGGAAGTTGTTGAAAAAAGAAGCAGCAAAAGAAAATATTCTAAAGATCCTTTGAGCATAGACGAACTTTCCTACTTGCTCTGGTTAACCCAGGGTATTCGAAAAATAACAAATGGGATCACATTTCGCACAGTACCGTCCGCAGGGGCAAGACATCCATTTGAAACCTATATTTTTATCTTCAACGTTTTGAACCTGAATGCAGGTTTATACAGGTATATTGCTTCTCAGCATAAGCTTCTGCTTATCGATGAGGGAGATTTCAGAGAACTTTTGAACGACGCCTGTCTTGGACAGAATTTCGTTGCTCAGAGTGCTGCTGTTTTCGTCTGGAGCTGTGTGCCGTATAGAACCGTTTGGAGATATGCCGATTTATCATATAAAGCCATACTGCTCGATGCAGGACATCTATGTCAGAATCTGTACTTAGCCTGTGAATCAATAAACTGTGGTTGCTGTGCTATAGCTGCATACAATCAAGAAAAACTCGATAAACTTTTGCATGTTGATGGTGAAAAACAATTCTCAGTCTATCTTGCAACTGTTGGAAAAATACCTTGAACCAGACAAATTTTTACCCTGTCTATTCCAGAGATCGATAGCTCAAAGGAGGAAAGATTATGCAAACCTGGATGGAAAAATATGTGGTGAATGAAGAAGAAAGAAATCAGCTTAAACATCTTCTAAAGAATGGTCATTTGAGTGAACTCGAGAAGACTTTCGGCGATGATTTTGTTCAAGAGTTAATTGACAACAGTGAATATGTTGAGCCATATGGAGATTACGAAATCTTCAAATTCACAGATGAAGGAGTAGTAAGACTGGTAGCCATCAGCTATGACAAAAAACACGGTACTCCTTATGTAATAGAAGAATCTCTAATAGCAGAAGATGAATTTGGTGAAGAAAGTGTTGAAGAGTTTAAAGAGATGATTGATAGTCAGTATCTGGATTTTGAGGAAGACCTTGAGCACGACGAAGATATCGAAGAGCTCGTTGATTTAGATGACTTCGAAGAAGACGATGATGAAGATTATGAATGGTGATCAGAGCGGCCTTAGCCGCTCATTTAGTTCTGTACAATCTATCGCCCGCATCACCAAGGCCAGGCAAAATGTAGCCATGTTCATTCAACTGTCTATCTAAGCACGCAGTATAGATTGGCACATCTGGGCAGTGGATATTGAATTGTTGAACACCTTCAGGTGCAGCAATAAGCGAGACAAAAACTATGTTTTTCGCTCCTCTGTCTTTTAATATTTTCACCGCATGTACTCCTGAGAAACCTGTTGCAAGCATCGGATCAAGAACAAAAACAGTACTTGAATTATCTATTGGCGGAAGTTTGCAGTAATACTGAACCGGTTTTAAAGTTTCAGGGTCTCTGTAAACACCCACATGCCCTACTGAAGCATTTGGGAGCAATTCGAGTATACTGTCAACCATACCAAGCCCCGCACGCAATATAGGAACAACAACAACTTTCTTATCTTCTATTGCAAAGCCAATAATCTTTTCCAAAGGTGTTTCAATTTCTATCTCAACAGTTTCGATATTTCTTGTTGCTTCATAAGCAAGCAAAAATGTTATCTCTCTTAAGAGCTCACGAAATTCCTTGGGGCCCGTGTTTTTGTTTCTCATTATGGTTAATTTGTGTTTAATCAAAGGATGATCAACAACATGAAGATTTTTCATACTCATACCTCCTAAAAATTAAAATAAAAGGGGAGCTGAGTCATCTCCCCTGTACTGGTCCAAATTCTTTCAGTGGCCATATGCGCAATATGGGTCTTCCTATTACATGGTCTTTTGGAACAAACCCAAAATATCTGCTGTCAAAACTGTCCTTTGTGTTATCACCCATGAAAAAGTAAAATCCTTGTGGTATCTCAACTTCTACTCCATCAGTAGTTTTACGAATGTATTTTGAAAGGTCTATGTTTTCGTACAATTTGTCATATGTTTCTGCAAAAGGTATACCAAGAGGGACTGGATACATTCCACCCACTACTGAAAAAACGAGGTTTGCCGTATACGCATCCTGACGAGCTACATTCTGTAAAAACACCTTGTACTCGTTCGAGTTATCTCTTAAACGGCTTGCTTTTATGAACAGATTCAGAAGTTCTGGATTCGAGAAAATACCCTCGGGAGAATATACCACATCTTTCAAAACATCGGGAATCTCACCATTGATGAACAGATGATAGTTCCCATCTTCCGAAAGCTTTATCTGCAAAACATCTCCGGGTTTTCCAACAAGCCGCTTTACATATTTTACATGTCCTTTAAATCGTGCAGGAGCGAACAAGTCCATAAATTTATCAAACCAACGAAGCATGGTTTGTGCTCGCTCATCAATAAAAGGCGACCAGAACACAACTATATCACCAATTTCAGGTTCTCTTGCCGTGTAAGTGACCTTTTCTATGAACAATCTATCTCCTACATTTATAGTTGGAATCATTGAGCCAGTTGGAACAAGCATCGTCTCAAAAACAAACAGTCTTATTATTGTGGCTGCAACAATGGCATAGAGCAGGGCTTTTCCCCACTCTATTGCCTCTTTTTTTATACTTCGTTTTGACATTTTTATTCTTTTCGCTCCTTGAGCCTTATCTTTCCTCTAATATCTCTTATATAATAAAGCTTTGCGCGCCTGGTAACTGCTTTTTTCACAATTTCGATTTTCTGAACTACTGGCGAGTGATATGGAAAGGTCCTCTCTACACCAATACCACCACTTGCTATTTTCCTGACTGTAAAAGTTTTTCCCAGACCAGAACCTCTTATCTTTATAACTATCCCTTCAAAAATCTGGATCCTTTCTTTTCCACCTTCGACGATCTTCACGTGGACCTTAACTGTATCGCCGGGTCTGAAATCCGGCAATTGTTTGTACTGATCTTTCTCTACCAGCCTCACAAGGTTGTCCATGCTCATTATTATCCCTCCTTTTCTCCTATAAGTCTGTCGATAATTATAGCCGCTGCAGCTCTCACTGACAGATGATTATAGTCAGAATCTGCTCTTATTGGCTCCAGTGCATAATCGCAAATTTGCAACACTTCATTTGGTAAACCCCAGCTCGTACCAAAAAGAATTAAAACCGGGCGATCAGTTTTTTTAATAAATTCTCGAGCTTGAGCGTACGTTAAGGTGTTTGGCCGCTTTTTTGCCGAGGTAAAAAACATCACAGGCTTTTTATTCGTTTCGTTTTCAATTTCTTCGATCACTTCCTCAAGGTAAGATTTGATATCAACAAGCTCCAGCGCCTGCGTTCTGCTGAAATTTCTTTCACGCCCGTAACTGTCAATCCAGTATTCAAGAACAGTCTTCACAACTTCCTGCTGAGCTCTTAAATTTGTTACTATATAATATTTTCTCAAATTATAAGTTCTCGCTGTTCTTGCTATATCATGAACATCGAGATTTGTCACAGCACTTGAAATAATTTTACCATCTTTGCCAAGAACAGGATAATGTATCAAAGCAATTCGAACATCATTCAGCATCCTTAGCCAGCTCCTTTATGAGCCAGATCAAAGCTTTTTTTTCATCTTCAGAGAAATCTCTTTTCACGAAGAGATCTGGCCGACGGAATGCGGTTCTCTTAAGACTTTCTGCTATTCTGAAAAGTTCAACTTTTTCATGATTACCACTTAACAACACATCAGGAACTTTCATTCCATCAAACTCGGCAGGACGTGTATAATGTGGATAATCCAGCAGTTCATTGTAAAATGAATCTCTTTTTGCCGACTCTTCATCTATCACTCCTGGAACAAATCTGCTTACAGCATCGCAGATGACCATTGCTGCAAGTTCTCCTCCACTCAAAACGTAATCTCCTATAGAGATTTCCATATCAACTATTTTCATGACACGTTCGTCGACACCTTCATATCTCCCACAGAAAATCAAAAGATTTTCTTTTTCAGAAAGATGCCTTGCGATTCTGTTGTTAAATTGGACCCCTTGTGGCGATGTCATTATTGTGTACAGATTGCTATATTTATCCAGGCAATGTCGATAAACCTCGAAGAAAGGTTCTGGTTTCATAACCATACCAGGGCCGCCACCATAAGGATAATCGTCCACCGTTCTATGCTTATCATGAGTAAAATCCCTTAGATTCAAAACTTCGATTTGCAACATCTGTTGCCTCAAAGCCTGCGCTATCACTCCGTATTCTTTGATAACTCTGACAAATTCTGGAAATATACTCGATATAATTATTCTCATTAAATCCACTCCGGTACTTTCACAACCAGTCTTTTCCTTTTTTCAAACTTGATTATGTAGTCATGTATTACTGGAATCAGCATTTCAAAAGAGCCATTTTTCACGACAGCTACTTCATTAGATCCGGTTTGAATAATATCTTCCACTCTGCCAATGAAATTGCCACTCTGGTCCAGAACCTCAACATTCAAAAGTTCATAGTAATAATATTCATTGGGTGATTTTGGCTTTGGCAAATCAGTAACCCTTACCGCCAGGCTCAAGCCAACTATTTTTCTCGCTCGTTCTTCATCATCTATACCCGAAAACTTTATCAAAAATCCTTTCCCAGCCTTCCTGATTTCTTCAATCTGAAGCCTGTGGGTATTGCTTTGAGCGTCATTCTTTATGAAAACATTTTCAAGCTTTTGAAAAACTTCAAGAGCATTCGTCAAGGGTAAAACTTTTACACTTCCAAATAAACCATGCGTTTTCGTAATTTTACCAATGACTACATAATCGCTCACCTGATCACCCTCAGGGTAAAGTTCTCATCTTCTAAAAGAGCCGCGAGTAGAACTTTCAAAGATTTGATCGTCCTTCCATCTTTTCCTATCACCTGGCCAACATCTTCCTCATTCACTACTATTTCCAAAACCCTGTTTCCATCATCATTGAATTCCACAACAACAACATCCTGAGGATGTTTAACTATCCCCTTCAGTATGTACTCAACTAACTCCTTCATCACTCTTCTCCCTTTTACCATATTTCATCTCATGAACTTTTGCAAGAACTCCCGCTTTGCTTAAAATATTTGCCGCTGTTTCACTTGGTTGGGCTCCTTTCAAAATCCATTCAACAGCTCTTTCTACATTTACTTTGATTTCAGCCGGTTTTCGAAGTGGGTTGTAATATCCAAGTGATTCGATGTATGCTCCATCTCGTCTTTTTCTTGAATCAACTACAACAATCCTGTAAAACGGCATGTGCCTTTTTCCCATTCTTGTAAGTCTTATTCTTACCACCTTGACACCTCCTGTCATATTTTGAACGGAAGCTTTAGCTTCCCATGTTTTAGTCTTTTCATAAGTTCTTTCATTTCCTCATAAGATTTGAGTAATTTGTTTACATCTTGAACTGATGTTCCACTACCTTTTGCAATTCTTTGCCTTCTGCTCGCATTGAGTACCCTTGGATTTCTCCTCTCTTCAATTGTCATAGAATTTATGATCGCTTCGACTTTTTTCAACTGCTGCTCACTTGTTTCTACATCTATTTTTGGTGCACCTGGAAGCATTTCGATTAATGAAGACAAAGGGCCAAGTTTTTTCATTTCCTTCAACTGTTCCTGAAAATCTTCCAGTGTGAACTCTGCTTGCAATATTTTTTTGCCAACTTTCTCCATTTTCTCTTTGTCAAGCTCTTTCTCTGCTTTCTCTATAAGCGACAGAACATCCCCCATTCCAAGTATCCTTGCGGCAACCCGATCAGGATGAAATTGCTCGAAAGCGTCGATTTTTTCGCCAACCCCTATGAATTTAACAGGCTTTCCCGTGATGTGCGTGATAGACAGTATTACACCACCACGGGCATCGCCATCCATCTTTGTAACTATAAAACCTGTCACATTGAGTCTTTTATCAAACTCAAGAGCAGAATTAACAGCATCTTGGCCAATCATTGCGTCAACAACCATTAATATCTCATCCGGATTGCTTAATTGCTTTATTTGTTGCAATTCCTCCATCATCTCTTCGTCAATATGAAGCCTACCAGCTGTATCAAAAATAAGGGTGTTGTACTGGGAGTTTTTGCTGTATTCAAGCGCTTGTTGAACTATTATCAATGGATTTTTTCTGTCGCCAGTTAGCACAGGAATTTGAATTGATTTTCCAAGCTTTTCAAGCTGATCTATTGCAGCTGGCCTGTAAGTATCAGCCGCAACTAACAAAACTGTTCTGCCTGATTTTCTGAGATAGTTCGCAAGCTTCGCTGCTGTAGTTGTTTTACCACTACCTTGTAACCCAACAAGCATTATTACAGAAGGATGGTGCCTCAAATTCAATGTAGCCGCGGATTTTCCCATTATATTAATCAGTTCATCTCGAACTATCTTCACAAATTGCTGGTCAGGCGTAAAACTTTTCAGCACCTCTTCGCCAAGTGCTTTTGCTTTAACTGAATCTATGAACTCTTTCACCACTTTGAAATTCACGTCAGCTTCGAGTAAAGACAATTTGACCTGTCTCACAGCTTCATTTATATTTTTCTCAGTTAGCCTTCCCTGACCAGTGAGGGACCTGAATATCTTGGATAGTCTTTCTTGAAGATTCTCAAACACGCCAAACACCCCTTTGAATGGTAAATCAGAACAGAAGAAAAATCAATATCGAGTCAGCAACAACTTGTCCACTTTTATATTACAATTAAATTTCAATAAATAGATGCGTTATCTAAAACTACATGTATATGTAATTAAATATTATATAGCTCTGATTGAGTCAAAGTTTGACGTTTTTTGATATCTATTTTTTTATTCTTAATAAAGTGTATAATATAGTTTATTGGGGGGATGGGAATGAGTAGGAAAATTTTGGTCCTTTTTATGTTGCTGTTGTCATCTCTTCTAATCTTTGCCACTCAGTTTTCAAGAAACATAGAGGAAAAAATAACCATCCTTAGAGATGGAACAGCAGAAGTAGTGAGAACTGAATACATACCTTCTTCGGATCTGGCCAAGATATTCATAGAATATTTTGAAAACATGAAAAAATCAAGGGAGATATTTGCCAATTACCTGTATGAGGTATCCAAGGAATATTACTTTATTTATGGAACAACTCCGAAATTTAGTTCAAGCGATGTCAAATTTGAAGAAAATTCAAAAGGCTTTACCTTAACCGTCAAAATGAAAATCCCAGGTATCGTGAGAAAAGATGGAAATGTACTAATTCTTTCTCGCAAGAATTTTTCTGACGAAAAGTTGTTACCAAAGTACTTTGAAGAACAGATTGATGGAAAAATTTTCGAATCGGCATTTCTTCAATCTGAGAAAAATTACCTCGTTACAAAAAGACTAACCACAATAATACTACCTGAAAATTCAAAAATCGAAGATTTAAA
>LDZR01001723.1_pt1 | contig 25854 bp, 26 predicted proteins | sample 615371 | NCBI WGS metagenome assembly LDZR01 (sample SAMN03408294, study PRJNA278302) | terrestrial metagenome | isolation source: oil reservoir sample K2 | place: USA: Alaska, North Slope, Kuparuk formation | collected 2013
AGCTTAAAGCCTGGGCTAGCCGCGAAAGCTTGTTCGCTCGCTTCCAAGCCCAAGCAGGCCTGCCCTGCAAAAAGTGGGGATAACTCAGGATATTCAGCCGGGTTTAGCTTTAAGCTCGGGAGAGGGTGGCTTTGGCCCTTTCCCCAAACACAGCGGCTCACAACAACCCTCCGTCTCCGAGCTTACGGCGGACTTCCCGGCCAATTCACCCTACGGCTCAGTTGCCGGCCGTAAGGCTCCCGGGGCCTCGGAACGGCTTCGGCCCCCGACCCGGAAGGTTTGGCAGCCGAACCCCCCGACCGGCGGAGACACCGCGGCGGCATAGACTAGATACCCTGCTCGCCGAAAGCCTGCTCCCCGCCCGCAGGCCCGCCGCCCTCCGAGGACCCCTCCCCTGCTTCGTCCAGCCCTTCCCCGGCAGGTGCGGCCTGTTCCTCCCCTTCCAGAAGCTCCAGTTGGGCCAGGAGGAAAGACCGCCAGCGGGCCTTAAAGCTGCGCACCCGGGCTTCCAAGGAAGCCTGATACCGCTCTATTTCCGCCGCTTTGTTCCGGGCCTGAGCTATCATACTCTGGGCCCGGGCCTCGGCCTGCTTAAGCAAGGCTTCGGCCTCCTGCCTGGCATTCTCCCTGGCTTCTTCCGCCGCCTTCTGGGCCATCACCAGGGTTTCCTTGAGGGTATTCTCCAGCCGGTTAAACCGCTCCAATTCTGCTTCCAGATATAATATCCTTTCCCGCAGTTCTTGATTTTCGCGGAAAACCTGGGTATAGTCCTTGAGAAGCTGGGCCAAAAACTCGTCTACTTCTTCACAGGAGTACCCCCGCAGGCTTCGCCGGAACTCCTTTTTGTTAATATCCAGCGGCGTCAGCACCACAACCCTCACTCCCCCAAAGATATCGCGCCCGGAAACCCCCCGGCCCCAACCGGCGCAGAAATGTAATGTGCCCGGCAAAATCACCGGGCCCTTGCAGCTACGCCCTCCCGAAAACTCAACCGAGCCGGAGCAAAAAGCCCACTACCAGGCGTTTTATTACTTCCAAGGCGATAATGGCCACCAAGGGCGAAAAATCCAAGGGCAAAGAAGTGCGCGGTAAAAGGCGCCGGAAAAAACCCAAAACGGGTTCCGTGCTTTCGTAAATAAAACGGCATACGGGATGATAGGCATTATGAGGAAGGAAGGACAGAATAACCCGCGCTATTATAAGCCATTCGAAAACCCTAAAGGCCACTTCTATCAAATTGATCACCAGTATCATTTTCCTTGCCCCTCACTTAGGGCCCGGGCCCTACGGGCCGCCGCCCTGACGGCCTCCATTAAAGCGCCCCTCAAAGCCCTATTTTCCAGGACCTCCAGGCCCGCTATGGTGGTTCCCCCCGGCGAAGTAACCTGCGACTTCAGTACCGCCGGGTGCTCTCCGGTATTCAACACCATCCGCGCCGCTCCCAGTACCGTCTGGGCGGCAAGCTTGAGGGCCGTATCCCTCCCCAGGCCGCACAGCACCCCTCCGTCGGCCAGGGCTTCTATGAAAAGATAAACGTAGGCCGGCCCGCTTCCGCTTAAACCGGTAACCGCATCCAACTGATCCTCCGGCAGGAGCAGCGCCTGACCCACAGAAGCAAAAATCTCCAGGGCCGCCTTTCCCTGCTCCGGCGTCACCAGCCCGTTGCCCGCCAGGACCGTGATCCCTTCGCGGACAAGGGCGGGAGTGTTGGGCATCGCCCGCATAATCGGTACGCCCGGCCCGATCCACCCTTCCAGTTGCTTGAGGGTGATCCCGGCAGCCACGGAGATGACCAGGTGGGAGGGCTTAAAGGATAAGGTTCTTAAAACACCGGCCACGGTTTCGGGTTTTACGGCCACCACTACTATATCCGCTTGTTCCACCACCTGCGGCCCGCCGGCAGCCGGCCTTATGCCGTGTTTCCGGGCAAGCTCTTCTAAACGCTCCCGGGATATATCGAAAACCACGATCCTTTCGGCAGGTACCACCCGCGAGGCCAGCAATCCCTCGATCAGGGCACCTCCCATGGCCCCGGCGCCGATGAATCCTATGGTCTTATCCATGGGTTACCTTCTTCCCGATTGAGAATAGACATCCGGCCAGGAAGGCCCACCGCCCGCGGCCCTGGACTCCAAGTCGCCGCTGAGGTCCACATTGCTGGGCGCAAAAACGAAGATGGCATGCCCCACCCTGCTAACCCGGCCGCCCAGGGCGAAAACGGCACCGCTCAGAAAATCCAAAAGCCTCCTGGCCTCTTCCGGCGGCATTTTCTCCAGGTTGACGATCACCGGCCGATAATTCTTAAGGTTCTCGGCCAGCAGGGCTCCTTGTTCGTAGGATTGGGGATGGACCACCATAAGGCGCATGACGCCCCGGGCCGTAGGCAAGGTCACCAGCTTGCCCTGCGGTCTGGAGCCCTGGGATGCAACAGTCTCCGCGGTACGGCGCTCTTCCCCTTCTTCCGGACCGTAGCCCAACCAGTTGAGGAAAGCCTCCCAAATTCGACCCATCAGCATGCCTCCCTGCTTAGCGGCGGGGACCAAAAATGGCCGTTCCAATACGAACCATGTTGGACCCTTCCTCAACGGCTACTTCAAAATCGTTGGTCATACCCATGGACAGGTACCGCATTTCTACTCCCGGTAACGCCAGGGCTTCTATTTCCCCGGCCAGCTCCCGCAGCCGCCGAAACACCGGGCGTAGTTCTTCGGGGTCGTCGACCAAGGGAGCTACCGTCATCAAGCCGAGGACTTCGAGGCTGCTGAAGCCCGTCAATTCCCTGACGAAGCCGGGCACAGCCTCCACAGGCAGGCCGAATTTGCTGTTTTCCCCGGCCACATTCACTTCTACCAAAACCTTGATTTTCTCTCCCGCCGGGGCCGCCCTTTTTTCCAACTCCCGGGCCAGCGGCAGGCTGTCCAGGGAATGAATAAGGCCGACCCGGTTCCAAACGTATTTGACCTTATTGCGCTGGAGGTGGCCGATCAAATGCCACGTTACGTCCTCTCCTGCCAGGCCCTCCTGCTTCTGCAGGAGTTCCTGGACGCGGTTTTCTCCCAGGTCCCTAATCCCGGCGTCCACGGCTTCCTTTATTTTTTCCACCGGCACGTTCTTGGTAACCGCTATCAAGGTAATTTCTTCCGAACGCCGGCCGGCTTTCCGCGCCGCCCGGGCTATACGTTCCTGCACTACAGTTATGTTGTCCCGGATACCGCCCACCGGCTCCCTCCCTCCTAAATTCCTTCTACAAATCCGGCGCAAATCCTGCCGGTTCCCGTCGACTTTTCCTTGTAAGGAAGCGCACCCAGTAAGGATTAGCCACCACTTCAGCCCCCTCCTGTATTCCACGGACAGCGGCCCTTTCCCCCACGGCGCCGACTATTTCTACTTGCCGCCACTTAACGTCCCGTCCCACCACGCAGTAAACCCCCGCCGAGCCGTCCTCCAGGAGTACCAGGGCCGTCCGAGGAACGACCATGCCGGCGTAACTTTCGGCCACCGCCTCCACGGTCACCACCCGCGGGTGCAGCCACCGGCTTCCCCACTTATCTATTCTCAACACCAGTACGTAACCGTCCCCCCAGGAATAAAGGCGATCCACCCTGGCCCACAGCAATTCTTCCTCCCCCGGGGCGCGCAGGCCGACCCTCTTCTTCTCCTCCCAGGCTGGGGGGACGTCGGGTAACACGGCATACAAAAACAAAGGCTGCAGATTGTTTACCAGGCGAACCACCGGTACCCCGGCCCGGACCTCCCTTTCCTCCCCTCTGGGACGGGCCCGGCGGGCCAGGGAAATTACCTCCAGGGGATCGAGGTTGTCCAGCCCGGGGGGCTGCAAAACCTTTTCCAGACCATCGGGATGGTAACATACCTGACCGGCAAAGGGGGCCTTAAGTTCCCTCACCCCCACCTCACCCGCGGCCACTCCCGCTAATTCCACCCGGGCGACGGTGGCCTCCGCTGCCACCCGTTCCCCCTCGGGGATAATTCTTGTCAAGGTGCCGTCGGCGGGAGCTGCCAAGAAGGTTTCCTCCCGGACCACCACCGCCTCCAAGGAAACGGTTTTTTCAATCCTCCCGGCCGTCGCCTGTTGGATCTCCAAGGCCTGCCACGCTATAAAGAACAACAGCCGGCCTATTCCCTGGTACAGGAGAAAAAGCAGAAGGCTTCCCCACAGCAGGCCCCTGAACAGTTTCTTTAGGCGGGACCCGCGCCTCTTTTGGGGGAGGCCGGAGGAGGGAAAGGCGGCCACCTAGCCTTCCCTCCTGCTAAAGACGGCGGCCATTCGCCCCGTCCGGCCCCCGTCCCGACGGTGCGAGAAAAAGAACTCCGGATGGCAGGAAGTACAAAACCCGGCCACGGCTACTCGCTCGGGTAACAGACCTGCGTCCAACAGGGCAAGACGGTTGGCCTCCCACAGATCTAGGTACCAAGCCCCCTCGCCGCAACGCCTCAGCACCGCCTCTCCCCAGGGCACCTCCCCTTTAAAGGCCTCTGCTACCTCCTCACCCACGCGATAGCAGCAGGGGCCGATGGCCGGACCTATGACGGCCCAACACCCGGCGGTCCGAACATTAAAGGTTTCTGCCAGACAATCTACTGCTGCAGCGGCCACCCGATTCAACGTCCCTTTCCATCCCGCGTGGATCAGCGCCACAGCCCCTCCGTCGCCGCTCACCACGTAGACCGGTACACAGTCGGCAAATAGAGCTACCAGGGTGAGGCCCGCCTCGCCGGTAACCAGGGCATCTACGCCCGGCACACAGGTCTCCAGAGTCTCCGCACCCCTGCCCCTATCCTTCTTTCCGACCACGGCCACCCGGGATCCGTGGACCTGCTCTCCCACAACCCAGGCTCCTAACGGCAGCCCCGTAGCTTCGGCTAAGAGGTGCCGGTTGGTCAACACGCGGTCGGGATTATCGCCGACATGGAAGCCCAGATTAAGACTGTGGAAATACCCCCGGCTTACTCCTCCCTGCCGGGTACTGAAGGCAGCCGTCACGGGGGCTATGTTTTCCAAAACGGAAAGGCGAAGATACGGAACGGGTCCCGAAACCAACTCCAACACCGCTGGGAAGCTCCCCCTTTGGTCGCCGTGGCTGGCGTCCCCCGCGGGAATTGCTTCTGGGTGTTATTATATAACATCCCGGCCCCTTTAGTAAGGGAAGAGGCCGTTGTGTCCTACGGGAACTTGGTGGCGATGGAAGCCTCGCAAGTAGTCATGCCAACATTATAACACAGCCGGGAGGAGTTTTTCCTGCAGGGCCTTTGTTGCTCCCTGCTTTTTTTGCTTTGACTTCCGTCCCGTCCGGACCCTCCTTCCGGATTATGTGTTAAAATTAATAATAATCCCCCGCATCAGGGGGATTCCATTAAAATGGGAGAGGTACCAGGTGAAATTAAAAACCAAAAGAATTTTATGGGCGCTGGCTCTTTTCCTCTTGGCCGGTCTCCTCTGTCGACCGCCGGCAGCACACCGGGAAGCACCGGCCCCGCCGGGTGAACCTCCATCCTTTACACCGCCGCCTCCGCCTGCCGAACCTTTAACCCTGGCGGCCGTAGGGGACGTCATGTTGGCCCGCAAAGTGGACCGCCTCATGCAATCCCAGGGACTGGATTACCCCTTGGCCGAGCTGGGGCCCCTGCTGCGGTCGGCCGACCTCACTTTCGGGAATCTGGAGTCGCCCCTCTCCGATACTGGCAAGCCCATCCCGGGTAAAGGCATATGGTTCCGCGCGCGGCCGGAGGCCCTTCAAGTCTTGCAACAGGGGGGTTTTGACGTCCTTAACATCGCCAACAACCACATCCTGGACTATGACACACCGGCCTTTCGCCAAACCATGGCACTGCTGGAGGGAGCAGGTATACATTACTGCGGCGGGGGAGAAAACATCCAGGAGGCCCGCCGGCCGGTCATCCTGGAAGAGAAGGGCCTCCGTCTTGGCTTCCTCGGCTACAGCGACATGGCCGATATTTTCTGGAGCTACGATTATCCCCGGTCTTTTAAAGCCACCACCGAACGTCCCGGCACCGCCCCCCTGGAGATAGAAACCATGTGCCAGGACGTCGAGCTCCTCAAGGCCCGGACCGATACCACCGTAGTTTCCCTCCATTGGGGCACCGAATATCAGCGCCGCCCGTCGTCCGAGCAACGCCAAATAGCCCACCGCCTGGTGGAGGCCGGGGCAGATATAATCCTAGGCCATCATCCCCACGTTTTCCAGGGAATTGAGGTCTATAAGGGAAGTATCATTCTCTACAGCCTGGGCAATTTCATCATGGACCAGAACTGGTCCCGGGAAACCTGTGAGGGGTTGTTGGCGATGTTTACCATCACCCAGGCCGGTTGGCAGCAGGCGGAAATCCTTCCCGTCCAAATCGTGGAGGAACAACCCCGGCAAGGGACAGGACCGCGCGCCGCGAAAATCCTGGCGGAACTCAGGGATTTAAGCCGGGGCTTAGACACCGAAGTAGAAATCAACGGGGACCGAGCTGTAGTCCGCCGAAAGCTCTAAAGCTATTTCCTGTGTTGCGGCGCCACGAAATTAGGATTCTCTACCAGGATAACGTCTACCCCTACTTTAACTACCTTTTCCCAGGGTATGACCATATCCTCGTTGTGTCCAAAAAAAAACAAAAATTTTCCCGTCTGACCGGGTAAGATCAAGGCTTTGATCCGGCCTTCCTCAACATCTATTTCCACGTCTTTGATGAGGCCGAGCCGGCGTCCGTCTACCACGTTAATAACGTCCCGCAGGCGGAGCTCCGAAACCTTTACCACCCCCGCCACCCCCAGGTCTTTATATCCTCCGGCTTAACATCATTATATGCGGCGGAATGGGTGGAGTTTATCCCTCAGAACGGGCCGGCGGACAAGAGGGAAGCCAGGCGTTCTTTAGACGCCTGGAGTACCTCTATGATCTTAAACCGCAGCTCTACCCGGTGCTCTTGGGGATAGGATAGGCCGTCAAGGGGTGCTGTTGCCGTCCAGGTTTCTCCGCCGTCCGCCACGTCCACCAGGCACAAGGGAGGGAACAAGACACACCACCAATTTTCCCCCTGTCCTTCGCCGATGATTAAGCGGACGGCCTCATAGCGGCCTTGGGGAAGGACGAGGGAGCCGTAGGTTCGGTCAGGAAAATCGAAGTCGCCCCATTGAGCTTTAACGGGATAAGGGCTTCCTTCGGCCGAAAGCCTTTCTTCGGCCGCCCGTGTCAAGGAGGACAGGTTTTGGGCCAGCCAGTGCCGAGCTTCTTCTACATCCCTTGCCCCCTTTAACTGTCTTGTGGCCTCCGCCAGGATGACATTCCGGACTTCCATCTTCAACTGCTGGTCACGGTCGGTATTACTGGAGGCGACTACGTGGAGCCGGATGAGATTGTGAGGGTTATAGGCAGGTACCGCCGGTGAAACCGGAAGACTTGCCCGGACGGTAGCCAGGCCGGTGATAACCATGAATAATGCAGCAATTCCGACGACAATGGTGTAACGCCGATTTGAGAACATCTTGCCTCCTCCTACATGTACTTTCGCATGTGATTCAAAGCGGCTTTTTCCAGGCGGGAAACCTGGGCCTGGGAAATACCTATCTCCTCGGCCACCTCCATCTGGGTCTTGCCTTCAAAGAAGCGGAGGGACAGAATGAGCCTCTCCCTTTCATTAAGCTTAGCAAGGGCTTCCCGGACGGCGATACTCTCCAACCAGGCACCGTCATGGTTCTTTTCGTCCCCGATCTGGTCCATGACATAGATGGGGTCGCCGCCATCGTTGTAAATGGGTTCAAAGAGGGACACCGGATCCTGGATGGCATCCAAGGCAAAGATTACCTCTTCCTGGGGCATATCAAGCTCCCGGGCTATCTCCGCCACCGAGGGCTCCCGGCCGTATCGGCTCACCAGTGCATCCCTCACCTGCAGGGCCCGGTAAGCCACATCCCGCAAGGATCGGCTAACCCTTATGGCGTTGTTATCCCGCAGGTAGCGGCGGATTTCTCCGATGATCATGGGCACGGCGTAGGTGGAAAATTTAACATTTTGGGCCAGATCGAAATTGTCTATGGCCTTCATAAGGCCAATACATCCCACTTGAAAGAGGTCGTCCACGAACTCTCCCCGGTTGGTAAAACGCTGGATAACGCTCAAAACCAGCCTTAAGTTTCCGCGGATGAGCTTCTCTCGGGCGCTCTGGTCGCCGGCCTGCATGGCCCGAAACAACTCGCGCATCTCTTCGTTGCTCAGCAGGGGGAGCTTGGAGGTATTTACTCCGCAAATCTCCACTTTGTTGAGGGTCACCGGCGCAAAACCTCCCATCCCCACTATTTGCCCGGCAATTTAATTATTGCCACCCCGCCCTTCTTTTATACGAAAATAAAAAGGCCCGCATTATTCCATGCGGGCGATTTCCTTGCGCAGCCTTTTTATAATCCTTTTCTCCAGCCGCGAAATATAGGATTGGGAGATGCCCAGAAGGTCCGCCACTTCCTTTTGGGTTTTTTCCACCCCGTCGATAAGGCCAAAACGAAACTCCATTATTTTCCTTTCTCGCGGCGTAAGTTTCCGCATGGCGGCGTGTAACAGTTTGCGATCTATTTCCTCCTCGATGGACTTGTATATGATATCGGTATCCGTACCGAGAACGTCGGACAAGAGCAGTTCGTTGCCGTCCCAATCGATGTTCAGGGGCTCGTCAAAAGATACTTCCACCCTCGTCTTGTTGTTGCGGCGCAGGTGCATCAAAATTTCGTTTTCAATACACCTCGAAGCATAGGTCGCCAGTTTTATGCGTTTCTTGGGATCGAAGGTGTTCACGGCCTTGATAAGGCCGATGGTCCCGATGGAAACCAAGTCTTCAATACCTATCCCGGTGTTTTCGAACTTGCGGGCGATGTACACCACCAGCCGCAGATTGCGCTCAATGAGGGTGGTTTTTACTCCTGCATCGCCGTCCTCCAGGCGGTTCAGTAAACGGCTTTCCTCATCGCTGGTAAGGGGCGGGGGCAAGGCCTCGCTGCTGCTTACGTAAAAAAGCTCTCCCAGCCGGTGGACGGCTGCCAGCAGCCGCCCGGCGGCCAGTTTTAGCTTCAGTTTCCATAGCGTCCAACTTCCGACCACATGTCCCATCCCCCTTCATCCCTGAATTCACACCTGCAAAAGTTCCGGGTGCAGGAGGGCCTGGTAACCGCCTTCGGGGTTGAGGCGCTGCCAGCACAAGCCTATTACCACGTCTTTCACCCTGACCAAGCGGTCTTCCCAAAGAACAATCACCTCATCGGGCTTAAAGCCCAGCAGCAAACCGTGCTCTCGGCCCAGGGAATGGAAGGGAATGATACGAAGGCGCGCCGCCCAGGTCGTGCCGTGGAGGGAGGACACCAGCTTTTCCAGTTCCGGTTCCCCGGCTGCGGGCGATTCTATCTGCAGTTCGGGAGGCAACAGGGGCCGCAAGGCGCCGTACTCTACCACGATGACCGGACGCCCGGTAAAGGGATCCCGCAAGTTGTTGCCGGTATCCACCAGGGCCTTAAGGGCCAGCCTCTTTCCGTTAAGGCCCACCACTATAGGCAGGCGCAACACGCTCTGCCAAGAATTTCGCTTAATAAAGAGGCTCCCCCAGTACACCAGGAACAGGGTAGCCCCCACGGCCATGGCCAGCCACCCAAAGGGTAAAGGGCCCACCACCGCTCCGCCGGCGGTAAAGGCCTGGGAGGTCAGGCTATCGGTTAAATAGAGGGCGCCCAGCACCGCCCCGCCCATGGCGAAGGAAACCAGGTAAAAGTACCCCACCCCTTGCAGAAACTTTCGCCAGCTAACAGGGAAAAAGGCCAGGAACAGCATGAAGAGGGACACCAGGACCTTAACGGCCGACCACATCCACGGCCCGCCGGCCGGGTAAAAAATAGTAAGGGAATAAAGGGAACCGACGGCTGCGGCGCCCAACAACCGCCAGGGGCTGGTAGGAGCCTGGGACAGCCTGGCCGTAGCCCAGAGGATAATATAATCCATGAGTAAGTTAACGGCCAAAACTACGTCCAGATAGATAATATGAGTGCCCGCCACCCGCCCGTCCCTCCGGTACCCGCCCTAATTATTACCATGATATGAGCTTACTGGTATTTTAAGACCTCCTTGCCATTAAACATTATATAAAACGGGCTCCAAAAAATATGTCAGGCGGTGGCGACAAAAATAAAAGGCTGCTTTGATAAACAGCCTTTGCTCTTTACCTCCGGCGCAGAAAGGCCGGTATGTCCAGATCGTCGAGGTCGAAGTTCTTGATGTCCATCTCCCGGGCGGCCGCTGCCTGTTTGGCCGCGCTCTCTCTCCGCTGGCCTTCGAAACCGGTGGCGATTACCGTAACCCTGATCTCGTCCTTCAAGTTCTCATCGATAACGGCGCCAAAAATAATGTTGGCGTCCGGATCGGCCGAGGCCGCGATAATTTCTGCCGCCTCGTTGACTTCGAATAGGCCCAGATTAGGTCCGCCGGTGATGTTCAACAGTATACCCCGGGCCCCTTCGATAGAGGTTTCCAGTAAGGGGCTGGAAACGGCCATCTTGGCCGCCTCCACCGCTCGCTTTTCCCCGGTGGCACGGCCTATCCCCATCAAGGCCGATCCGGCGTCGGTCATAATGGTCTTGACGTCGGCAAAGTCCAGGTTGATCAGGCCGGGAACGGTGATCAGGTCGGAAATACCCTGGACTCCCTGGCGGAGTACGTCGTCGGCTATGCGAAAGGCCTCGGTAATGGTGGTCTGCTTATCGGCCACCTGCAGCAGCCGGTCATTCGGGATCACGATCAGAGTGTCCACCTTGGTGCGCAGCTCGGCAATACCGTTTTCGGCCTGGAGGGCCCGTTTGCGCCCTTCGAAGGTAAAGGGACGGGTAACCACCGCTACCGTAAGGGCGCCTACCTCTTTGGCTATCTGGGCGACCACCGGTGCAGCACCGGTGCCGGTTCCGCCCCCCATGCCCGCCGTAATAAATACCATATCTGCCCCTTGCAGGCGTTGGGCCAGCTCTTCCCGGCTTTCCTCGGCGGCCTTCTTCCCGATTTCGGGATTGGCCCCTGCTCCCAGCCCTTTGGTCAGCTTGGCGCCTATCTGTATTTTCTGCTCCGCCTGGCACAGGCGCAGGGCCTGGGCATCGGTATTCACACTGATAAATTCGACGCCCTTCAGGCTGGCGGCTATCATGCGGTTAACGGCGTTATTGCCCCCGCCGCCTACGCCCACCACTTTAATAACCGCAAATTGGTGGTTGAGGTCCCCATCATCAAATTCCAGCACCCGTTATTCCTCCCTTTGCTGACTTACTGAAATAGTTCACGCAGCCACCCTTTAAGATAATGCCACAGGTTCCCCCACAGGGGTCCGCGGCCGGCACCCGCCTGGGCCCGTCCCAGGTTGCGGGCGCCGTAGATCAACAGGCCCACACTGGTGGCGTAAGCCGGCGTGGAAACCATGTCGGCCAGTCCCCCCAACCGGCACGGCGCCCCTACCCTCACCGGCAGTTCGAGTATATCCCCCGCCAGCTCGGCCATCCCCGGCAGGAGGGAACCCCCACCGGTCAATACCGCTCCCCCGGGAAGGAGGCCCTTAAAGTCGGCCCGCTCCATTTCTCGCCGCACAAGGGTTAAAATCTCCTCCACCCGGGGCTGGATGATGGAAGCCAGCATCCTCCTGGACACCGTATGCTCCCCGTGGCCTCCCACGTTAGGTACGGGCAAAAGCTCGTTGTCCGGTACCGCTCCCACCGGAATAGCCGCCCATTCCTTCTTGATTTTTTCCGCCTGGTTAAGGGGGGTTCGCAGTCCCACGGCTATATCGCTGGTAATATGATCTCCGCCGACGGGGAGCACGGAGGCGAACCATAACCCCCCCTGGGCCACCACCGCTATCTCGGTCGTCCCTCCACCCACGTCCACCACTACGGCACCCAGTTCCTTTTCCGCCGGCTGGAGGACGGCCTCCGCCGAAGCCAGGGGGTTCAGAACCAGCTCTTCGACTTCCAGACCGGCCCGTTGTACACTTTTGAGTAAATTCTGCACTGCCGCACCGGCCGCGGTGACAATATGGGTTTCCACCTCCAAACGCGAGCCGGTCATACCTACGGGATCGATTATCCCGTCGTAGCCGTCCACTATGTACTGGCGGGGCAACACATGGATAATCTGGCGTTCCGCCGGCAAGGGTATCACCCTCGCCGCCTGGAGGACGCGCTTGACGTCCTCGGGTTCGATCTCCCTGTGCTCCCCTGCTACGGCCACTACACCCCGATTGTTGAGGGACTGAACGTGAGAACCCGTAAGGCCCACATAAACCGAACGTATCCGGTATCCGCTCATCCTTTCCGCTATGGCCGCCGCCCGGGCCACGGCCTGGGCCGTATGCTCCAGGTCCACAATGATACCCTTCCGGAGGCCGGCCGAAGGAACCTCGCCCAGGCCGATAATGTTAAGGCGACCCTCCTCTTCCACCTCGGCTACGGCCATGACAACTTTGGTCGTCCCTATGTCCAATCCGGCTACCATTTCATCCTTCGGCAAACCCGGCACCCCCGGCAACCACGGCCTTGTTAGGGCTTCATACCTATCAAGAGAAATTCAACACAACTGCAGCCTTTCCTTTTTTTCTCCCCGAGAAATTGGGTTCCCCTACCCCGAAAATAGCTTCTATCCGGGTCGGCATTGTTTTTGTTTGCATGCCGGCCTGTTGTTTTCTTCCTTCTGCTGGTGCCGTACCAGCGGCATGGGTGTCTTAGGTTTTCTTGCGCTTTAGAAGATGGCGACGGATAATACCTAAATTCTGGAATATCCGAGCCCCGAAGACTACCACGGCGGCCAAATACAACTCCACCCCCAGCTGGTCCCCTATATAAGCCAGAAACCCGGCCAGCAAGGTGTTGGCAAAAAATCCGGTAAGGAAGATAACGTGGTCGAAGTTGTCCTCCAGAGTGGCCCGCAAGCCTCCGAAAACCGAATCCAGGGCGGCGAGTACCGCCACCGACATATACTTGGCATAGGCTACCGGGATTTTCACCGGCAGAAGCAATCCCAAGACTATACCGAAGAGCAAACCCAAAAGGGGAAGCCACATGAGGCCATCACCTTTCCTGCCGCCTGACGTATCCCCAGTCTTGATTCCGGCCTGCTTGGCTTTCGCTCGCAAAGGCCTCCCTCGCGGGCAGGACTTTTGCTTGGCTCAAGGCTCCGGCGGGCTTCCCGGCAGGATTTAAGCTTCCTGCCTCAGTTGCCGGCCTCTGGCCTCTCAAAAGCCTCGGGCCTTTCTGAAGCCCTTCGCCAAGCTTAAAGCCTGGGCTGGCCGCGAAGGCTTGCTCGCTCTATCTCAAGCCCAAGCAGGCCTGCCCTACAAAAACTGGGGATAACTCAGTCCTGCCGCGCCTTGATCACCGGAGGCCCTGAAAAACTCACATCGATATATTCCAAGGACTCTACAGGGCCTACGCCTTGAAGGGCCTCCTTCAGCCGCTGCCACTTTTCACCCACGCTGCTGCTATCGCCAAACTTAACTTTAACCTGTCCTTGCAGATAAAGCACCAAATTCTCGGCCTCCCCTGCATCTATCTCCATGACCTGCCGGCGCTCCTGGGGAGGTAACCCCTGCAATACCGCCAGAGCAGCCCTGAGGCCTTCCTCTTGCAAGCAAAGGCCAGGCCCCGGGTCTTCCTTTAAATCCACGCCTGAAACTACGGGGAGCTGCCGTTGGCGCAGGCTGGAAATCCTCTCCATAACGTATCCCTGCCCGTCCACCACCCAAAACGCTCCCCCGGCCGGAAGAAGGGCCAGGGCTTCCCGCTCCCGAAGGGTTATCATCAGCGTATGGGGCCAGCGGCGCTCCACCCGCACCTCTTTGATTAGGGGGTGGGCCTTTACCCGTTCGGCCACGGCTCCGACATCCATCTGCCAGAGGTTCAGGCCCGGTTCCACCGCGGCCAAGCGAAGAACCTCCTCTTCCGGCACCCGGAGATTGCCCTGAACTTCTACCGCCTGCAGGCTAAAGATACCGGAATGAAGGAAAAAAAATACGGACGTGATGCTCAACATGCAAAAAATAAGGGTCTTCAGGCGCCTTCTCCTCCTGCGAAGGGAGCGCCTCCTAATGTTCACCGCCATTATATCAGAATCCCCGGACTTGTCCAAGATGCTTCCAAAAAATGGGGGGCTAATCCGCCCGCTCCCTGGTGAGTCGGGCCCCCAGTCCCTGGAACTTGCTTTCCATTCTCTCGTAGCCACGGTCCAGGTGGTGCACCCCTTCCACGTAGGTTACTCCCTCGGCCATCAACCCCGCGATTACCAGGGCCGCTCCCGCCCGGAGATCGGTAGCCTCTACTACCGCCCCGCTCAACTTAGAAACACCGTTAATAACTGCGATCTTCCCCTCTATCTTTATATCGGCACCCATGCGCTTAAGTTCTGCTGCATGGCGAAGGCGGTTATCGAAAATACTCTCACACATGATACTCGTACCTTCCGCCGTAGTCATCAGCGCCATCATCTGGGGCTGCATGTCGGTGGGGAAGCCGGGATACGGCAGGGTTCGGCAATCCACCGCTCTAAGCCGTCCTTCCACCTCCAGCCGGAGCCCCGCCGGATCTTCCTCCACCCGGGCACCCATCTCGCGCAATTTGGCGATGACCGCCGCCATATGGTCGTGCCGGGCCCCGCGAACGAATACTTTTCCCCCGGTACCGGCCACCGCCGCCAGGTAAGTTCCCGCCTCAATACGGTCGGGAATGATCCTGTGGGTGGCCCCTGTTAGTTCCTTAACCCCCTCTATGCGGATTACATCCTGGCCGGCACCCTGGATGCGGGCACCCATTTTATTAAGAAAATTTTGTAAGTCTACGATTTCGGGCTCACGGGCCGCGTTCCGTATCACCGTCACCCCTTCGGCCAGCACCGCGGCCATCATGATATTCTCCGTAGCTCCCACACTGGGAAAATCAAGGAGGATGTCCGCCCCCTGCAGCTTGGAGGCTTTAGCTTCAATAAAACCCTGCCTTTCCAATACGGAGGCCCCCATGGCCATAAAGCCCTTCAAGTGGAGGTCCATGGGGCGCGAGCCGATGGCACAACCGCCGGGATAGGCGACTTTAAAATAATGCCACCGCCCCAAAAGGGGCCCCATGACCAAATTAGAAGCCCGGAGGCGCCGCATCAAGGGGGGTGAAATCTCGCGAGGTGTTACACCGGCCGGGTGAACATACAGGCTTTCCCCCTCCTTCTTGACCTCGGCCCCCAGTGAACCGACCACCTCCATCATGACGGCAACATCCCGCAGGTCGGATACCCCTTCCAGAACACACGGTTCCCGCGTCAGTAGCGTGGCCGCCAAGAGGGGAAGCACCGCGTTTTTAGCCCCGCTAATCCGCACCTCCCCTTGCAGGCGGTTGCCGCCCACAATAACCAGGCGTTCCATCCCTTACCCTCCCCTGTTCAGGGGCCCTCTCCCCATATCTCTATCTCCGTTTCCAGAAAAATACCAAATCTGTCTAACACGGCCTGGCGGATCCTGGCCATAAGCTGTAGGACGTCCGAGGCCGTGGCCCTGCCCCGGTTAATTATGAAATTGGCATGGAGGGTGGATACTTCTGCATCTCCCTGGCGCCATCCCTTGGCTCCCACCTGTTCTATAAGCCACCCGGCATAATGGCCCGGCGGGTTCTTAAAAATGCTTCCGGCATTGGGCCAATTCAAGGGTTGCTTCCTGCGCCTCAAGGCCACATTGCGGGCTATGGCCTCTGCAATTTGTTTTCCGTCCCCAATCTTTAGGGCAAGGGCGGCCGCTACAACTACCAAACCCGCCCCTTTTAATTTGCTCTTCCGGTAATCGAATTCCAGTTCTTCGCCCCTTAAGGCATAGGTCCTTCCTTGCCGGTCCAGTACTTCAACTTTCTGTACCAGACTTCCTATCGAGCCCTCCGGAGTACCGGCATTCATGACCACGGCACCCCCTAAAGACGCCGGGATGCCGGCGGCAAATTCCAGACCGGCGAGACCGCGCCGCCGGGCTTCGGCCAGCAGCCGGGGCAGGGGAACCCCCCCCTCGGCCCATACGGTATTGCCCCCCACTTCCAGCCGGTTGAGGCCCGCCGTTTTAATCACCAGGCCCCGCACGCCTTCGTCCCGTACGAGAAGGTTAGACCCCTTCCCCAGTACGAAAAGTGGTAGACCCTTCTGCCGGGCGAAATCCAGGCAAATCTCCAGATCGGTACGGTCCCCAGGCAGCGCCAGAAGTTCCGCCGGCCCGCCTATGCGAATAGTAGTATGCCCGGCCAGGGGCTCCTCGGCGAGTACCCGGCCCTTGATGCGGCCTTGAAGCTCGGCTGCCAAGCCCTGCTCCTTCACCCCCTGCCGTCCACCCCGCTTCCACCCCGGTTACACCCGTTAAGATAGCAGACCAGCTCTTCTCCTACGCGGTTTACATCACCGGCTCCCAAGGTCAATACCAGATCACCGGGTCGGCAATTCTTCTGCAAAAATTCCAGGGTTTCGCCCGCCGTGGGCAGGTAATACACGGCGGAATGGCCCGCCTCCCGGAGGGACTCTACTATTAGCTCCGCCGTAACCCCCGGTATGGGTTGCTCTCCGGCGGAATAGATTTCATTAATGATTACCAGGTCCGCCTGGCGCAGGGACTGGCCCAGCTGCCGGTGCAGGTGAAGGGTACGGGTATAGCGGTGGGGCTGGAAGACCGCCACCAGCCGGCGGGCTCCGACCTGCCTGGCTGCCGCCAGGGTAGCCCTAACTTCGGTGGGATGATGGGCATAATCATCCACCACCCAAATACTACCCTCGCCTTCTAGAATCTGAAACCGGCGCTCTACACCCCGAAAGCCGGCCAGGCCGGCCTGTATGGTGGAGAAGGGCACCCCCAGACTACAACCGACGGCTACGGCCGCCAGGGCATTAACTACGTTATGCCTGCCGGGAACCTTAAGCTCCAGGCTCCCCAGAAACCGCGAACCACAATATACTTTAGCCGTGCTCCCCAATCCCTTTAAGTTAATTTCCCGGGCTTGAAAGAGGGCTCCGCCTCCCAAGCCGTAGGTAATGCCGGACTTAGGGAGTTCGGCGGCAATGGCTGTTAAGGAAGGATCGTCGGCGCAGATAACCGCCTCCCCCCCCGGCTTTACGTTGCCCAAAAAAGTACCAAAGGCCTTTATAATAGCTTCCAGGCTACCGTAATAATCGAGGTGATCGTCTTCTACATTGGTGGCCACCGCTATCTCCGGCCTTAACCACAGAAAGGAACCGTCGCTTTCATCGGCCTCGGCCACGAAAAAGGCGCCGTCTCCGTACCTGGCGTTACTGCCCAGTTCCGGGACATACCCCCCCACCACTGCTGTGGGGTCCAACTTACCCTCTAAAAGGGCCAGGGTGATCATGGCCGTGGTCGTCGTCTTGCCGTGGGCCCCCGCTACCGCAATACCCCTTTGCCGCTCCATGAGTTCGGCCAGGAGCTGTCCCCTTTTGATTATCGGGAGTCCCCTTCCCTGGGCCTCCCGGACTTCGGGATTCTCCGGGGATACGGCAGAAGATATAACGACCCGGTCCACGCCTCCCGCCAGGTGGTCGGCACGGTGGCCGCGGTAAATGAGGGCTCCGCTCTGGGCCAGTAAGCGTGTAAACCTGTTCTCCTTCAGATCGGATCCGGAAACCCTTTGGCCCTCGGCCAACAGGATCTGGGCTAGCCCGCTCATACCTACCCCGCCGATGCCGATAAAATGAGTCCAACCTTTATCCGACAATCTTTCATCCCCTTTCCGCGAAATACAGCCCTCCGGCATCAGCAGCGTCCCTGGTACATTTGCATCATATGCAGAACAGACTCCGCCGGTGACATTAAGGCCCATGGGCTCTGGCGCATCCCCGGTCTTGATCCCGGCCTGCTCTGCAAGAAGTGGGGATAACTCAGCTGTGGGCTACGGCCAGGATACGTTCCACAATCCGCTCCAGGGCATCGGGCCGTCCCAAGCGCAGGCTGGCCTCCGCCATAGCCTTGAGCCTCGAAGGCTCGGCCAGGAGGGACTGAAGGGTACGGAGGAGTTTTCCGCCTCTAAGCTCGTGATCCCGGATCACCACTGCCGCCCCCTGGGAGGCCACCGCACGGGCGTTATACTCCTGGTGATTGGCGGCCGCAAAAGGATAAGGTATCAGAACCGCCGGAAGTCCTCGGGCCAGCACTTCGGCCAAAAAGGAGGCACCGGCCCGCCCTACGACTAAATCCGCTGCTGCCAGGGCTACATCCATTTCATATAAATAGGGCTCGATGGTAATGTTTCCATTTTTGCCTACTTCTATGCCGAACCTGCGTGCGTCCTCCTTCAGGGCTTCGTATCCCTGGCGTCCCGTCACATGGAGGATCCGGACGGAAGGTTGTCCACTATAAAACTGTAATACGGGTAGTATGGCCCTGTTCAGGCTTCTTGCGCCCTGGCTCCCCCCTACGCTCAGGATGAAGATATCGTCCGGCCCTATACCCAGCCTCTTCCGGGCCTCCGCCCGGTCGGCCCGCAGTATCTCCGGCCGTACCGGCAACCCGGTAGTCACCAATTCGGCGCCGCGAGGAAAGAATTTCGCCGCTTCCGGAAAGGTAAGGCATACGGTACGGGCTATTCGGGCCAGCCACCGGTTGGTCATGCCCGGGAAGGCGTTTTGCTCGTGCAGGACCACCGGAATACCCAGGGCCGCGGCCACCAGGCAGACGGGACCGCAAACGTAACCCCCCGTGCCCACCACCACATGGGGCCGGAAGCGCCGGATCAAAAGGTAGGCTTCCACCGTTCCCCGGCCCAAAAGGGCCAAAGCCAAGAAATTCTTCCATATCCTGCGCCGCTCCAGACCCCGCACGGTAATCGTTTCCAGGGGAAAGCCGGCCCGGGGAATCACATCCGCTTCCAAACCCCGACGGGTACCGATATATAAAATCTCGGCCTCCGGTTCGGCCCGCTTCAGTCCCTGGGCTATGGCCAGGGCCGGGTATACATGGCCTCCGGTGCCTCCACCCGTAACAACCACCCGCAAAGAAACAGCACCCCGTTTCTTGTGGTTTTCCTCCTCCCGCCCGAGGGCAAAAGACTGTCTTGATGGGCCTCGGCCCGGGCGCGCCCCCGAACCTCCCGTCCCCGGGCTCCGGCCCTCCCGGCCGGCTTCCTCCTCTATCCGCGGGCATAGCGGGAGACGTTCAGGAGAATGCCTATCCCGGCCAGAGTAAAAATCATGGAGGAACCGCCGTAGCTCACCAAGGGCAGGGTTATCCCCGTTACCGGGAGCAACCCCGTGACCACCCCCATATTGATCAGGGCCTGCAAGACGATCATGGTGGTTATGCCGGCCGCCAGCAAAGTGCCGAAGGCGTCGGGCGCATTAAAGGCCGTGCAAAAGCCCCGCCACAAGAAGATGAAAAAGGCCGTAACAACCAGGGCCGCGCCCACAAAGCCCAACTCTTCACCCAGGATGGCCATGATAAAGTCGGTATGCTTCTCCGGAACGTAATAGAGCTTTTGCCGCCCGTCCCCCAGACCGGTGCCGAAGGCGCCCCCTGAGCCCAGGGCCAGCAAGGATTGGATGGTCTGGTAGCCGTATCCCTGGGGATCGGCCCACGGGTCTAAAAAAGCAGTAAATCGCGCCATGCGGTAGGGTGCCAAAGCAATGGCGGCCACCACTAAGGCCACCCCTCCCAGGAAAAGAACCGTTAAGTGATTACGGTTGGCTCCTCCAGCCGCCAGCATGAGGTAGGTAGTGCCGGCCAGCGCCACCGCCGTTCCCAGGTCCGGCTGGGCCAGGATCAGGCCGCACACACCTCCCAGTAGGAGGAGATAGGGCCCCAGCCCCCTGACGAAGGAACTCCCTACCCTTTGCCTGTTGTCGGCCAGGCTGGCGGCAAAGAAAATTACCATGGTCAGCTTTATCAGCTCCGAGGGCTGGAAGGACAGGGAACCTACCCCCAGCCACCGGCTGGCTCCCTTGGCCGTCGTCCCTATCAATAGAACCAGGATGAGCAGGAACACCGATATCCCCAACAGGGGAGCTCCCAGCCGCCGCCAGTAGGGGTAAGGAAAGCCCATCAAAAACACCATGCCCACCAGGCCCAAGCCTGCCCACAACAGCTGGCGTTTAAGGTAGTAAAGGGCGTCCCCCATACTGTAAGCGGAAGTCACGGCACTGGAGCTGAACACCATGACGATCCCCATAGCAAGCAATACCAGGGTGGATAGAAAGATGCCGAAGTCAATAGGCCCGGCCCGCCTAGGCATGGCTCTCTCCGCCCTCCCCCAGGGAACGGACGAGGCGCTTAAACAGCTCCCCTCGCTCCTCGTAATTCTTAAACATGTCCCAACTGGCACAAGCAGGTGACAAAAGCACTACGTCACCGGGTTCCGCCAGGCTATGGGCCCGTCTCACGGCTTCCTCCAGATCTTTTACCACCTCTACGGAAGCTACTCCTTCCCTTTGAGCTGCCTCCCAGAGAACCGGCGCCGCTTCCCCCAAAAGTATCAGGTGTTTTACCCTTTCCCGGATTTTCCGGGCCAGGAGCGTAAAATCGCTGCCCTTGTTCTTGCCCCCAGCTATCAGGATCAGGGGCTGCCGGTAGGCATCCAGGGCCTTAAGGGTGGCTTCGGGGTTAGTCCCCTTGGAGTCGTTTATGTACTGGACGCCCTTAATCTCGCCCACAAATTCCAGGCGGTGGGGGACTCCCTTAAAGGTTTTTAAGGTGTGGGCTATGGCGCGGGCAGACACCCCCACAAGGCCCGCCGCCGCGGCGGCGGCCAGGGCGTTCTCTAAATTATGGCCTCCCTTCAGAGCCAGTTCCTCCGCGCCGCACAAGTACCGGACACCGTCTCCCAAATCCAGGTAGAGCCGTTCCCCCTGCACGAAGGCTCCCCTTTCCACCCTTTGACTGCGGCTGAAGAAGAACACCCGTCCCCTGGTCTGCTTCCGGAGTTCCCGCACCACAGGGTCATCGTAATTGAGAACCGCAAAATCGTCCTCCTCCTGGGCCGCGAAAATCCGGGCCTTGCAGCGCACATACTCTTCCCACGTAATATGGCGGTCCAGGTGATCGGGCGTGAGGTTCAAGAGGACCGCCACCCGGGGGCGAAAGAGCTCGACGGTTTCCAATTGAAAGCTGCTCACTTCGCACACAAAGTACCACCCGGGTGAAGCCTTAACCGCTTCTGCTACCAGGGGAGTACCTATGTTGCCCACTACCTTCACCGCGTAACCGGCGTCCTTGAGGATCTGACCGGTGAGGGCCGTGGTGGTGGTTTTCCCATTGGTGCCGGTTATACCTATCACCGTACTCCGGGGTGGCAAGAGGCGGTAGGCCAGCTCCAATTCACCCCACACGGGGATGCCCAGTAGCCGGGCCGTCCTCAGAGGAGGTTCCCATAGGGGTACTCCGGGGCTGGTCACCACAAGATGGGGTTTCAAGGCCTCGAGCTCCGGGTAAGACCCCAGTACCAGCCGCACCCCTTTATCCCCGAGCCACCTCACCTCCCTTTCCTCTTTTGCCTCTTTATCGCAGGCCACCACTTCGGCCCCCAGACCCGCCAATATCCCGGCCGCCGCCATCCCGCTTTTACCCAGTCCTACTACCAGGACTCTATGTTCCTTCCATTCCATCTCCCACGCCTCTTTTCCGGTACATAAGACTTCACCCAACGACCCTAAGAAAAGCCGGAATTCCGGCCTCTTGTTTTCATCCTTGTGGCGGTGCCAGTCGGCGGCTGGGTGTCTACAATGTTAAACTGATAAGACCCACGCCGGCCAGAACGACCGCCGCGGCCCAAAAAAACAAGACCACCCTTGTTTCCGGCCAGCCCAAAAGCTCGAAGTGATGGTGGAGAGGGCTCATGCGAAAGAGCCGGCGGCCGGTGAGGCGGAAGAAAAACACCTGGAGAATGACGGAGAGGGCTTCTAAAACATAAACCCCTCCTATAATGGGAAGCACCAGTTCCGTTCGCGTCATAATACTAAGCAGGCCTACGGCCGCCCCCAGGGCCAGGGAGCCCGTATCCCCCATAAAAACCCGGGCCGGATAAAAATTATACACCAAAAACCCCAGACATCCTCCCGCCAGGGCCCCGGCAAAAATTGCCAGACCCGTCTGACCGGCCGCCAGGGCCAGGAGCAAATAAGCCAGGGCCACCCAGAAGGTGACCCCCGCGGCCAGCCCGTCCAGCCCGTCCGTCAGGTTTACTGCATTGGTGGCCGACACCAGCAGGAGGGCGGCCAGCAAGGGGTAGTACCATCCCAAATCCCACCTCCAGGACGTAAACGGGACGGCCACTTCGGTGCCCCTGCCGAGGAACCCCATGGCCACCAGCCCCGCGGCCAGGCCCAGTAGCACCTGTCCTCCGAGCTTCTGCCTGGCGAGCAATCCCAGGGGGCGCCGCCATACGACCTTGAGGGCATCGTCGGCCAGCCCCAAAAGAGCAAAACCCCAGGTGAAGCCCAAAAGAGTAAGGGCCATCCTGTCGGCCGGCGCAAGTAACACGACGGACACCGTCATGGCCGCCAGGAAGATGATCCCTCCCATGGTAGGAGTGCCCGACTTACCCAGGTGGGTCCGGGGCCCGTCGTCCCGAACAACCTGGCCGGCCCGCAGGCTTTGCAATAGCTTTATAACGGGCGGTCCTAAAAGGACGCTGATGATGAAGGTCAGAAGGCCCGCCCACACACCTTGTTCCATCATTCCACCTCTTCCAGGACCTCTAGAACCTGTTCCATACCCACGGCCCTCGAGCCCTTCAGAAGAACGACATCCCCGGCCGCCAGGCGGCACGCCAGGAAGGACCCGGCTTCCCGGGGATCTTTAAAAGAAAAGACCCTATCGGGAGCCATACCGGCCTCTTTTGCGCCCCGGGCAATCTCCCTCGCCAGTTCTCCCACCGTCAGCAGAAGGCTTACCCCGGCTTCCACGGCGGCCCTACCTATCCCCCGGTGGAATTCGGGGGCCCGGTCCCCCAATTCCAGCATGTCGCCCAGCACGGCCACCTTGCGTCCCGGTAGTTGGGCTATAACCCGGAGGGCCGCCGCCATGGACTCGGGATTGGCGTTATAAGCATCGTTATAGATATACGAACCCCGGGGACCGGACAAAAATTCCTGCCGCATACTTTCCCGGGGCCAGGAGGCCAGACGCCCGGCCATGGCCTCCGGCTCTACCCCCAGGCAATAGCCGGTGGCCATGGCGGCCAGGCTGTTCAACACATTGTGCAGGCCCGGTACCGGAAGGCGTACCCTTACTTCTCCCCGGGGAAAGACGGCCCGAAATTCCGTCCCTTCCCTGCCCAGGGCCCTGACCTCCCTGGCCCGCACTTCGGCCTCCTCCCCCGTTCCGTAGAGGATCACCCTGGCCCGGGTATTCCGGGCCAGCCGCAGGCACCACGGGTCGTCGCCGTTTAAAACGGCCAGCCCCTCCGCCGGCAGGGCTTCCAGAAGCTCCCCTTTGGCCCGGGCAATATTGTCGACGGAGCCCAGTCTACCGAGGTGGGCGGTCCCGATATTGGTGATTATACCCACCGTGGGCCGGGCCAGCCGACACAAGGCTGCAATCTCCCCCAATCCCCGCATGGCCATTTCTAGTACCGCCACCTCGTGCTCGGAAGTCAACTGGAGTAGAGTCAGGGGAAGGCCGATCTCGTTGTTCAGGTTGCCCGGCGTCTTGCAGACTTTGAATTTGGCTTCCAATACCTGGGCCACCAGGTTCTTGGTGGTGGTTTTCCCGCTGGAACCGGTCACCCCTATGAGCTCTCCCCGGAAAGCGCTAGCCCGATGGTGGGCGGCCAGGGCCTGAAGGGCCTCCAGGGTGTCGGAAACCTTGAGGAGGGGCCCCGTCACCCCCGAAGGCAGCCGGGACACCACGGCGGCCGCGGCCCCCCGGGCCAGGGCTTCTTCCACATAGTCGTGGCCGTCGAAACGCTCCCCTTTGAGGGCAAAGAATAGTTCTCCCCTGCCGACCCGGCGGCTGTCGGTGCTGACACCTTTAATCTTCCGGCCGGGATCTCCCTGGATCAACTCGGCCCCCAAAATCCGGCACAGTTCTGCCAGGGTTAAGGCGATCACCTGTTTTCCTCCACCGTTTCCCTATATCCCAGGCGTTCCAATTCTTCGGCGGCTACTACCCGGTCGTCGAAGGGCAGCACCTGTCCCTTGACCAATTGGTAGTTTTCGTGCCCCTTGCCGGCGATGACCACCGTATCCCCCGGCCTGGCCATTTCTAATGCCCGGGCGATGGCCCGCCGGCGGTCTACCTCTATTTCATAGCCTAGGGCCCTCACCTTGCGAACCCCGGGCTCTATCTCGGCGATAATATCCTCCGGTTCCTCGCTGCGGGGATTATCTGAGGTTATTATACAATAATCGCTCCACCGGGCCGCCGCCTCCCCCATGAGGGGACGCTTCTTGCGATCCCGGTCCCCGCCGCACCCGAACACCACGATAAGCCGTCTCTCTGTAAGCTGCCGTGCGGCCCGAAGGGCATTTTCCAGGCCGTCCGGCGTGTGGGCATAGTCCACAATAACGGCAAACTCCTGCCCCCTCTCCACCCTTTCGAACCGTCCGGGCGCCCCCGTTAACCAGCCCAAAATCTCGGCCACCTGCTGGAGATCCAGGCCCTCCTGCCAGGCTACGGCCCAGGCGGCCAGGGCGTTGTACACATTGAACTGGCCAAGGAGTCGCAGCCTTACGGGAAGGCGGAAACCCGGTCCTACGACTACCACCTTGGAACCGCTCCTGTCCATCTGCAGGCCCTCCCCCCGGACTACGGCCCGCGGGCCGAAACCGTAGCCGACCACCGGAACCCCTGTAACGCATAGCAGTCTTTCCGCCCACGGATCGTCGGCATTTATCACGGCGTATTTAGGCCCGCCCTTGCAGCCCGGCCCCAACTCCCTAAATAACTTGGCCTTGCTCGCAAAATAACTCTCCATGTCGGGGTGAAAATCCAGGTGGTCTTGGGTCAAGTTGGTGAAAACGGCCACGTCGAACTCCGTCCCCCGCACCCTTTCCAGGGCCAGGGCGTGGGAAGAAACCTCCATAGCCACCGCCCGGGCCCCGGCCGCCAACATCTCCGCCAGCAGGGCCTGCAGGTCGAGGGATTCCGGGGTCGTGTGCTCGGCGGGCCAAACCCTATCGCCCAGCCGGTTGGACACCGTCCCCACCAGCCCGGTAGGACAGCCGGTTTGACGGAGGATCTCATGGATAAGGTAGGCGGTAGTCGTTTTCCCGTTGGTGCCCGTTACGCCGAACATGCGCAGCCGGCGGGAAGGATAACCGTAGTAGCAGGCCGCCAGGTCGGCCAGGGCCCGGCGGCTGTCCTGAACCTTTAACCAGGCCACTTCCGGCGGCAGGGGAAGGTCCTTCTGAACCACCACGGCCACGGCCCCGCGCCGGACTGCTTCTTGGACATAAAGATGGCCGTCGGTCCGCAAGCCCGGCACGGCCACAAAAAGAAAGCCCGGTTCAATCCGGCGGGAATCGTAATGTATTCCCCGGATCTCGATGTCCCGGGGACCGCCCCGGTCCAGGACCCCGGCGACAGCACCCACCAGCTGGTTAAGAGTAAGCATGCCTCCGCTGCCCCCTTCCGGCTTGCCCTTCTATAAGACTCTCTACATTTTCTATTTTTAACCGCCATATCCTGTTCTAACCCTAAAATAACTTTTCTCCAGGCCGGCATTGTTTTCGCTCGCTAAGTGGTCCTCGCGGACCAGCCTACGGCTTAAGCCTCGGGCTCGGGCGGAGTTCCCGGCCTATTCAGCATCCTTGCTTCAGAGGCCGGCCTCGGACTTCCTGTCCTCGGCCCCGCCCTCCCTCCTCGGCTTCGCCAAGG
>LDZR01000633.1_pt1 | contig 25687 bp, 26 predicted proteins | sample 615371 | NCBI WGS metagenome assembly LDZR01 (sample SAMN03408294, study PRJNA278302) | terrestrial metagenome | isolation source: oil reservoir sample K2 | place: USA: Alaska, North Slope, Kuparuk formation | collected 2013
TAGACACCGAGAACAATTTGATAACAATAACTGCACCGGAACAAATAATAGCGAAGTTTGAAGAGGATTTAAAAAATATCGACATACCACCAAGGCAGGTAAAGATAAGTGTAGTTGTCTCAGAGGTCTCTAAGGATAATTTGGGAGAAATAGGTCTGGATCAGATCGGTTACACGTTTGGAGCCAATCAACAGTATAACGAAGACTGGACAGCTGTTCTTGGGCTAATTTCAGGTGTATTGTCTGTTCAGACAGACGTTTTTGGTACCATTGTTGCAAGACTCAGAGCTTTGGAACAGGATCAGAAAGCGAAGATAAAAGCTGATCCCTGGATTATAGTTCAGGAAAACAAGCCGGCAAGGCTTTTTGTGGGCCAGAGAGAGATCATTATTCTGCAACCCGAGGAAGGGACTACAACAACCGAAACAGTTGATGTTGGTGTAGGAATTGATATCACAGCACGGGTTGTTGGTAAAAATGAGCTTGAGATAAATGTTGCACCAAACATAAGTCATTTTACAACTGCTCAAACAACGAGCTCGTTATCAACTAAGAGAAGCGAGCTATCTACTACTCTACGTATACAGAGCGGCCAGACAGTTGTCATAAGTGGCTTGACTGTTGAAAACTCTTCTGACGGTTACACTGGCATCCCATTACTTGGGAATATACCCTTACTGAGGTATTTATTTGGAGTTAAATCGGATTCTCAAAGTCAAAGAGAAGTGATTATTTTTCTGAGTGCGGAGATTCTTTGAGGATGTGTTTGTCATGAGAATGTTGATTCTGTCTTTTCTTATTTTCTGTTTTGCTGTATTTGCAAATGAAACAGTAGTTATTTATCAACTGGAAGTAATTCGTTTGAATGAAGAGATAGCCACAAAAATAAACTTAAAAGATATTCAGGTTGAAAAACTGGATTCCAACAATCTTGGTTTTCAAGTGATCTATGACGCCAAAACTATGGAAATTTTGATGAAAGCACCGTTTATTACTGCAAATCTTGAGCTTGGGACAAAGAATGAAAAAACATCGATTTCTACAAGGCCATGGGTGTCAACTATTGTTGGAAAACCGGCTGTTTTATTTGCAGCGACGGAGGAACTCTCTTTTACAACAGGGTTAAGAACAGGCGTTGGTATGAGAATTCAACTCACTCCTGTGAATGTCCACGAAAATAAGATTCTGACGAAAATAGCTTTTTCTGACCCATATGGTCCCACTGTGTTTGACAACGAAATGTGGCTCAGTAATGAATGTTTTTCTCCTATATGCATAACGACCATGAAAACAGAAAAAGAGACTATGTATTTTGCAATATATGCAAAAGCATCACTTGTATCAAAACTCCCCGAAAACAATATTTACATGGTTGGGAGTGTTGATGAACTTGCAGATATGTTTGTGACATCTTCAGCAGATAGGATAAGTGAGGTGAATGGATATGTTTATACTGACTTTTCCCAGATAAGTGGAGCTGTTGAGGCATCAATCTGGGCGAACGATTCACTGGTAGTACAATCTGGACTTGTGATAATTCCACTCAGTTTTGTTTTCGGAGTAGAACATCTTGTAAGTGAAGATGGATTAAGAGCGGGTGCAAAATTTCTCTATGATTCTGATTATTATCTGCTGCTTGGAGTTTCAGACTATTCTAAAATTTCAGAGAACTTTACACTTTTTGCGGAATTTTATCCTTTCAAGATCTCACTTTCTCAGTGGAAATTTGAATCGATTTCATGGAAAGTAGGAGCTCGAATAGATTTTGAAGATTACTGTATAGTTCTTGGTGCTTACAAAAGTGGGCAAATCAATCTATGGCTTGAAGGAAGGGTAAGGGTTTATCGGGCGTTATTCTTATTAGTGGGCATACAATATTCTCTGGATAACAGGATATATTTAAGAGCGGGAATTTCTGTAAAGTTTTAATCTTGATATCCTAATTTTTTTGATATCTCCCTCGTACAGTTAACGACGTGAATTGCGTATTTTCTTATCCATGTACTTGTCATTTTATTTTTGGAACCAGCTATGCTTACGGCTCCTATCGGCTTTCCTTCATAATTCAACACGGCACTCCCAACGCATCTCACGCCGTACTCATTTTCTTCATCGTCTATCGCATAACCTCTTGCCTTTACAAGTTTTAGATGCGAAATCAACTTTTGAGGATCTGTTATGGTTTTACTGGTTTTTTTTACAAGGGTCACGCGGGACAGGTACTGGTTGAGTTCCTTTTCTGATAGATGCGAAAGTATAGCTTTGCCAAAACTTGTGCAATAAAGTGGTACTGACATACCAACGCGCGACATCAGAGGCATGCTTTCAGCACTTTCAATTTTTTCTACATAAACGGCTTGATCGTGGTCTTTTATGACTAAATTCACTGTTTGCTTAGTTATCGAAGCAAGCTCAAAAAGATGCGGCCTTGCCACGTCCCTCAAATTTATTCTTCTCAATATGACACTTCCATAATCAACAAGTTTGAAACCCGGCAAGTATTTTTTGTTTTCATCTTTGATTACAAAACCCAGCTCTTCGAGTAGTTTCAAGTATTTAAAGGCATTTGAAATGCTCATATGAAATTTTTCCGCTACTTCACTGACACTCACACCTTCTGAGCTTTTAACAATACAATCAATTATGCAAAGAACCTTTCTCGGGCTTTCAAGAAATGTTTTATCGTTTTTTTCTTCAGAACGTGATCGCAACTTTCAGTGCCGTCCTTTCTTCTATCAATTTCAGAGCTTCATTTGCCTGAGACAGCGGCAATCTGTGTGTTACAATTCTTTCAAATATTTCTGGATGTTTTGCAATAAGGTCGACTGCCTGTACCAAATGTTTAGCATCACTCACCCAGACTCCCTGAATGTGTATGTTTTTGAAAACAAGGTCATGATACACATCTAATGGTATTGATTCTTGTGGTACAGCAACACCTGTTATCATATACATTCCACCACGTCTCACCAGCCTGAAACCTTCCAGCAGAGCTTTGCTATTGCCGCTTGCTTCAATTACGATATCTGCACCCCGGTTACCTGTGATGCTCAAAATTTTTTTGGTTCTTTCTTCTTCATTTATATCATGCCGATTGAGCACAATATCTGCTCCAGCTTTTTTTGCGAGTTCCAGTCTCTGTTGAGATCCACTTATCATTATAACCTGAGATGCGCCCAATGTTCTTGCGGCAACCACACAGAAGACGCCAAGTGGTCCTGCTCCCTGAATGACAACGGTTTTTGAGAGTAAAGGTTCTGATATCAGATCAAACGCATGCATTGCAGTCGCGCCAGAGCATGCCGCTGTAACGAGGCATACCGGGTCGATTTGCGGTATTTTTAATATCTCAGTTTCTCTGAAAAGAACCATGTATTCGCTGTATGCACCAAGCAGATATGGATAATCTTTGCATGAGAGGTTTATTCCATAAACTTTTCTGTTTGGGCACAAATAGGGTTGTCTGGAAACTTTGCACCAGAAGCAATTATTGCAGACTATGCCTCTGTTCCATATTATCCAGTCGCCGGTTTTTATTTTTTTTCCATTCAGATCACATTTTTCTCCGTTTATCTGTACGACTTGCCCAACTCCCTCGTGACCAAGTATTATTGGCAGTGGTGTTCTTGGATCTTCACCCTTTGCCATGTGAAGATCACTGCCACAAACACCACTTGCGAGCAATTTTACGAGGATTGCTCCTTCGGGTAAATTGGGAATATCAAAATTTCTGAGAACAAGAGGATGATTGAATTTTTCGAGAACCATCGCTCTACTCTTCATTTTGAATCCTCCTCGGGCCTTATAGGTTCTTTTATCTCATAATGTAATCTTCTTTTTTCATCGAGCCAGAATATTATATATTTCTTCCATTCGTCTTTTCTCGGCAGGAAATTCATCACTGGTGGGTCGAAATGAGAAAATCTAAGATGTGGTCCGCGACTTTCATCTCTGAGAAGAATAGCAGTTAGAATGACTCTCGAGAGCAGCAGCATATTTTCTGTTTCAATCATATAAGCTACTCCATTTTCATCCAGACAAATACCTTTTTCTTCTATCGATTGAATTTCGTTGATAGCCTTTACAATTTCACTGTGCTGCCTGACAAGAAAAGCTGAATTTGAAAGTATTTCCTTTATCTGATTTCTCGCTTGATATGATGGTATGGAACCTTTTACTTTATTATTGGTAATTTTAATCTTCTCGAAGTTTATTTTCCTTGCCTCAAGTGCTGCATTCTGGCCTGCAATTTTGCCAAAGACCTGTGTATCAAGAAGTGAATTTCCCCCTGGTCTGTTTGCCCCGTGCTGCCCCCCTGCACATTCACCAGCTGCAAAAAGACCGTTGACATTTGTTTTTGCATTTCTGTCTATTTTCACACCACCTTGAAAATGCTGCAATGCATTCTGAACTTCGAACCGTTCTTTCGAAAGATCAATATGTCTTTGTTGAAGCCATTCCACCACTTTTGGGTTGATTTTCATTAATCTTTCATATGGTGTGGTTTTATAAAATAATTTTCTATCGGCTTTTTCACTCCAAGAAAGTATCTCTTCGGGAATGTTTTTTATTGATAAATAACCTGGATTTTCTGTGAAATCCAGATACACTTTGTGACCACATAAACTATGAACGTAAACAGCAAGATCTATAACCTTCGTTGGTGATTCATAGGAAATGGGCCAGTGAGCCCCTTTTTTAAATTGAAGAACAGATAGTTGATTTTTATCTTTTTCTGAAAGATAGTCATTAAGAAACTCTCTTCCAGTTTCATCTACAATTTTTGGCAAGCTTCTAAACATGCTGCCAGAACTTGCAAAGAGCATATGAGGGTGGCATATGCCGATTTGCATAAATTCCATATTTACGAGTTTTGCACCTGCTCGCAGAGCAGCAGCATATCCATCCCCTGTCATCTCGCTGGGAAAAACATTTTTCGAATAAAGAGCACCCGCCCCACCTGTAGCGAGTACGAAAGTTTTGGCCTGGATGAGATATATTTCATCTGAGATAATATCAATTGCTTTTGCAGCAATTACTCTGTTGTTTTTCACTATGAAATCGTAAACCATAACGTTTTCAACGATTTGAACTGATGATTCCTCCAGTTTTCTTTGAAGTGCTTTTGCAATTTCCACAGCCGTTTCAGGACCAACGTAGCACGCTCTTGGATAAATTGATCCATCAGTCAAGAATTGATCTACTCTGCCATCAGCTGTTTTTACAAATGGAACACCTATATTTATAAGATATTCCAATGCTCCGGCGCTTTCTTTTGATAAAACTTCAGCGAGATCGTAATCAGAAACTTCCCCGCCTATCCTATAAATATCCATCGCATGTTCTTTCCAATTATTTTGAACTGGTGCTGTATAGGGAAGTGTGGCATGAAATGCCATTCTATCCGAGCAGGCAAGGGCTGTCGTTCCGCCTTTTCCCAGAGGTTTTTTGCTCAGTAAAATTACAGCGAGCTCAGGTGCTGTTTCTTTTGCTGCTAAAGCAGCCCTCATACCAGCACCGCCAGCTCCGATTACAACGACGTCTGCAAAAAAGTTCTTCATGCTTTTTCACTCCATTTCACCATTTCTATTGCTTTTACTGGACAGAGTTTTACACAGAGGCCACATCCATCGCACAGTTCGCTTATAACATAAGATTTTTCGGATTGATACGGCGCATCATATATGCATACTTTTTGGCAGGTTCCACAGGATGTGCACAATGCTTGATTTATTTGTGCTTTAAAAAGGTGTCTGCGATCTATTTGCTCATTGCTGAGAATTGCTTTTCCACTTAATTTTCCTTTAATCTGAGAAAAATCCGGGTAAGACTTTCTTTCCATAAATGCTTTGATCTGTTCGAGCAGCATATCTATTGCTTCGTAACCTGAAAGATATATCAAGCTGCATACTTCCACTGCATTCGCACCGGCGTAGATGTATTTGATAATATCTTCCCCACTTCCTACGCCGCCCGAAGCAGCTACTGAGATATTCAGATGAGGACTGCTTGCTGCGATCCATCTTAGAACATAATTGAAAGCCCAGGGACCTCCATGACCAGCATAACCTTCATGAAGGACAGGTCTTTCTTTTTCAAGATTTATATCAAGTCCCGTAAGCCTGTTGAACATAACCACACCGTCTATACCGGATCTTTCAAGCATTTTTGCCATAGAAAGCGGTGAAGAAAGTTGCATTGGCAGTTTTACAATCAGGGGAATCTTTACTGAATCTCGCACGATTTTCGCAACTGAGAGAATTTTTTCTTCTACATCTCCCCCCCTAAAAGATATCGATCCGTGAGGACATGAAACATTTAATTCTAAGGCTGGTGCTCCTGCACCTTCTGCCATTCTCGCATATTGACTCCATCCTTCGTCTGTGACACAGTTTATACTTGGGATAACAGGTATTGAGAGAGTGTTGACAGCTTTTCGAATTTCCTCAAAGTATTCGTGAGCATCGAACGGGCTTGCTTGCTCGAAAGAATAGAAGGTTTGCGATCTTAATTTTCCCATTTTTCTTTCGATAATTTCAAATCTTGGAGTGGGAGAAATCCTGCAAATTTTTTCCTCGAACAAGGATTTTGCAACTACACAGGCTGCTCCATGTTCCTCGGCTTTTTTCATGTTTTTTAAGTTTTCCGCAAGACCTGATGAAGCAACTATGATTGGATTTTTTAACTTGATTCCCACATATTCACACGAAAGATCCATTTTAAAACCCCCATCTCAAAGCTCTATTCTTTTACCTTTCTCAGCCGATAAATAAGCTGCATAAATGACTTTGACTGTCTCTTTTGCGAGCTCAAAATCCGACTCAGGTTCTTTTTCTCCAAGGATTGCCAGTGCAAAATCTCTCATCTCTTGAGGATAGCCTCTTACCCAATCCTCATCCGGTGACGGAAAGGTCCAACCAGACTTTGTTTCTATTTTTTCTGCTATGTATTCGTTTTTCCAGGCATCTTCTGAAGGTGTGTAGGCAATCATCATGTTGTTGGGAGTTATATTGCAGTAAATCATTCCGTTTGCTGTGTTTATCTGTACAAAGTTTTTTACACCACCAAGGCTTATGTCGTTCGATATTACAATAGCTTTCGAGCCATCTTCAAAATCAACAATACTGCATGACCAATCTTCCACATCATACCAATCTGTAACCATGAAGGGTTTGTCGAAATTTTTGACACTCTCTATTTTTGTCAAATTTCCGGTTTCTGCGAAAACTGTTTTCGCTTTTACAGGTTTTCCATATCTTAACTTACCCTCGAAATGTTTCAGGTGCAGGATGGCCCCAATTGGATGAGATCCCATTCTTAAAAGACTTCCACCGCCTGCTGTTTTCCATCTCCGCGAATATGATGCGTGTGATCCCGAATGACTTTCCTCCGCTCTGAGTTCTAAAACAGGAGCCTTTGAAGCTGATAGCAATTTTTTTGCTTTGGTTATAGCAGGCGCATATACGAAATTTTCAGCATACATAAATTTTATATTAGATGATTTTAAAGCGTTTTCTATGCCGGCTATTTTTTTGATTACCTGCCTGTACATGTGTTCCTTATCTATTTCACCGACTTTTTCAACATCAGGCATGTCTTCGCCAAAATAACCTGTGAGTGGCTTTTCGCATATGATGTGTTTTCCCTGCTCGGCGCATGCCGATATAATTTGTTCATGTACGTTTGTTGGTACGCAGATATCTATTACATCCACCTCGTTATCTTTACAGAGCTCGTAGTAATCTTTATATATTTTTTTCAAACCATATCGTTTCACAAATTTTTCTGCATTTTCAGGATGCAAAGCACAGACTCCGACTACTTCAAATAGATTTTTGTTCTCCTCATAGGCAGCCATATGAATATGGGAGACAAATCCTGCTCCGGCTATGCCTACCCTGATTTTACTCATTTTTTGCCCCCCTTTTTCTTGAGAAATATTTGGAAAACATTACCAAAAACATTGCTATTAGGAGAATCAATGATATGGGTCGTGTGAAAAATGGCAATAGACTGCCTTTGGATAGCATTAAAGCACGCCTGAGGTTTGTGTCAGCCATTGGCCCAAGGATAAAACCCAGTACGAAAGGTGCTGCGGGGAAATCGTTCAGTCTCATGAAGTAACCAAGCAGACCGAAAAGAAGCATGATCCATACATCAAACATACGACCGTTGAGTACATATGTCCCAACCACACAGAGCACAAATATTATGGGCATAAGTATTTCCGTGGGAACAAGTAATATTTTCAGGAACAGTCTTGTTACCAGAAGGCCAAAGATAACCATCAATATTGTCGCTATAGTGAACATTGCTGCCACATTTCCTATCATCTCAGGATGTTCTATTGGTAATAGTGGGCCAGCTCTGACACCGTGGATCCATAAAGCAGCCAGGAGGACTGCTGCTGGAGCGCTTCCGGGTACTGCGAGCGTTAAAACAGGGATTATCGCACCTGCAACACAGGCATTATTTGCTGTTTCTGCTGCTGTTAGTCCTTCAAGGGAACCCTGACCAAATTTCTCAGGTTCTTTGCTAGACCTTTTTGCCAGGTCGTATGAAACCCACGAAGAAACATCCTCACCAACTCCGGGAATGACTCCTATGAAAACTCCTACTATTCCTGATCTGATTATGTTTATCCAATTTTTCAAAATTGTTTTCCCGTAAGATACCGAAGATTTATTTTTTGAGAAATTCAGCGCTACTTCCATTTTTGTTGTTCTTTTCAAATTCATCAATATTTCTGGTATTCCGTATACACCAACCAGAACAGGTAACAGGGCTATGCCACCATAAAGTTGAATGTTTCCAAAAGTGTATCTTGGAAAAGATGTGATTTCGTCCAGACCTATCTGCGAAATCATCAATCCCAGGAATCCTGCAATCCACCCTTTTAGTGGATCTTTTGGTGCCGTCAAACTTCCGGCTATAACTGTTCCAAAAACTGCAAGAACAGCAAATTCCCAGGAACCAAACTCGAGTGCAAGTTTTCCCAAAAGGGGTGCAAGCGTAACTATAAAAATTGCCCCGATAACAGAACCAATGCCAGACATAATTGTGGCCACATTCAATGCAAAACCTGCTTGCCCAGATCGGGCGAGTGGAAATCCATCGACTGTGGTTGCTGCATTGGCAGGGGTTCCAGGTATATTCAACACGATCGCAGTTCTGCTTCCTCCATATATTGCTCCTATATAAACACCTACAAGCATTCCTATGGCTGTTTTCGTGGGAAAACCAAAAGTGAGGGTTGTGAGAATTGCTACACCAAGTGTAGCTGTCAGTCCCGGTAATGTACCAACAAGCATTCCAAGCAATGTTGCCCATGCCATATTGAAAAGGATAATCGGATCAGTTATGATTTCAACAAGGTATTTGAAATAATCAATAAGGACATGCATTAACATACTCCCCTTTACGGTAGCGGTAAGAGAAATAGTTTTTCAAACAGATAATAAATTCCAATGGTTACAAGAACTGATGCACCTATGACCAAGGCGGGTTTCTTTCTAAAGAACATAAGCGATAAAGCAGAAGTAAAGATGCTTGTGAGCACGATAAAATTAATGTGACCAAGTAGTAAGACATAGACTAAACAAGTTGCAACGGAAACCAAAAGTCTTTTCATTTCTTTTTTATTACGTTCTTTTTCCTCTGGATCATTTGATATAGTCTCTGTTGTTTTTTGCTTTCTCAAAAGCATGATCAGATTAAGGATAATCACTAATACTGAGAAAACCACTGGAACAATCCCTGGCGAACCGTATTTTCCATATTCCGTAGTTGTGGGCATTCTCAATGCACCGATGAGAAAAAATAAAGCCAGTGTTATAAAGACAAGAGCTGTGATTTTATCTTTCATTTATGAAACCTCCTGAAAAGCGCCCCGAAGGGCGCTGTTAATAATCAACTATTTCCCAATTCTGGGTATGTTGTATTTTTCCGGGGATATTTTCAAAACTCCTCTGTCGTAAAGCAACCAGGTTACACGCCTTGCAGTTTCTTCAACTATTTGATCTGCTTTTTCTCCATACACGCATACAGAAACAAGCCCCTGCTTATCTGCCCAATCTTTCATTGCCTTTGAATTTGCTGCTTTCTCAAATATTTGCCCAACTGTTTCTAAAATCTCCATGGGGACATCTTTGGGAATTATCAAACCAAAGTAAGCACCGACGTCAGGAAAATCTGGATACCATTCTCGAATAGACGGGATGGTACCGTATCCGGAAATTGTTAGAGGCTCGGCACTTAATGTACAAAGTGCCCTCAATCTTTTTGCCCTTAGCATATCGGCGACTTCCATAGAAAATTGCATGTTCCCAACAACCTCTCCTGAGACTACAGCAACTGTTGCGGGATTACCGCCCGCGTATGGAACGTGCCTATATTTAACGTTGAAATATTCGGCGAATATTTCAGCAGCAACATGACCGCCACTTCCAGTACCAGCCGAGGCTATTGGTATTTCCGGGTTATTTTTCATAGCCTCAATAAGATCGTTTATTGTTTGATATGGAGAGCTGGGATTGACAACAACAACATTTGGTGCGTAAATCGGCAGAAAATATTTCCAATCTCTGTGTGTGAAAGTGATGCTTTCTTCCAGCAAAGCGTATTTCGTCAGGTCAAGCACAGCATTTGCTGTCCATGTATAGCCATCGTGTGACGCATTCCAGGTATTGACTGTACCGATTGAACCTGCCCCACCCGGGGTGTTAACGATGATGAATTTTCTTCCCAGATAAGGCTCCATCTGGCTTGTTATCATTCTTGTTACCTGATCTGTTGAGCCGCCAGCTGACCAGGGAACAATTACCGTAATTGATTTGGCTGGTTTCCATTCAGCAAAGATCACTGTTAAAAGAATCACGCTGAGAAACACCATTGCGATTTTTCGCATCATGATCCCTCCTTTTTGGTTTTGATGCTAATGTGTTTTTTCATAAAATGAAAATGACTTTCATATTGTAATTTACCACCATGTAAAGTGCAAATCAAAATCTTTTATTTCCCATAAATATGGTATTATCAATGAAAAAGGGCAGATAAACAGTCGTTTCAGGGATTTTCTAAGAAAATCGGCTTATTGTATTTTATTAAACCAGAAAATCATCAAGGAGGAAGAGTAAATGGTGGGTGTTGTTGGGGTTGGCAACATAGGTTCGATCATAGTTAATAGGTTGGTTGAATCTGGGATTTTTTGTCCGGGTGAAATTATTTTGAGTAATAGATCGTCAGAAAAACTGAAACCTTTTTTATCGATGGGTTGTTTGGTTGGAACCAATGAGAAAATCTCAAAGTTGTGTGATTTAATATTTCTTTGTGTCAAACCGCAAGATAGCCAGAAAGTGTTTTCTGAGCTTAGAGAATTTAATGGGAGATTAATTATCAGTACTATGACAGCCATATCGATAGATAAGATCTTCAAAGAGACTCGTTGCAACAATGTGGTAAGGATTATGCCAAATATACCCGCAAAAATTGGGAAAGGAGTTGTAGCAGCATCTAAATCTCAAGCAATTGATGATCAAATGTGGAATGAATGCCAGCTCATTCTTTCCTGCCTTGGCAAGGTAGTAGAGGTTGAAGAATATCAGCTTGCAGCCGTTACTGCTCTGAGTGGAAGTGCTCCTGCGTTCATTTTTGTTATTATAGAAGCGCTGATTGATGCGGGTATCAGAATGGGGCTTTCTTATGAGATCTCAAGATCTATGATTCTGGAAACCATGATAGGTTCAGCGGAACTTCTTTCAAATCTTGGAAATCATCCAGGAGAGTTCAGGCATGTAGTAACATCTCCGTCAGGTACAACAATTGAGGGTATCTACAGAATGGAAAGAGAAGGCGTGAGAGGTGCTCTTATGAAGACTATTCAGGAGACCTACTTGAGAGCGCTTCAAATCGAAAAAGATTTTGGCAATTGAGGAGGGAAGAGGATGAGTAAAGTAACTCTGAGTGCAGCACTTGCTGGTATCTTTTTCATAATTCTTGGAATAGTTTTGATATTCGATCTTAACGCAAATCTCGTGTGGTCAGTTATTTTGCTTGCGCTTGGTCTCGGCTTTGAATTTGGGGTTTTTGGAAAATCTTACGGTAGATTCGTTCCCGGAGGTATTTTAACAACCATTGGCGTTCTTTTTCTTTTTTGTTCAGTTATTGGTTTTTCTTATCTGAAATTTCTCTGGCCTGTTTTTGTTATGGCACCAGCTACTGGTTTGATTCAGGCTTATTTTGCCAGCAGAAAAAAAGGATTGCTCGTTTCGGCAATGGTTCTTTTCGCGATGACTGCGTTTTTTTTCGGCGTGAGTTTTTATCAGACAGTTTTCTTGAGGATCGTCTTTGGTGTTTTAATTATAGTTTCAGGTATAGCGTTGCTCATTCCTAAAAAGAGATAAAATCAGTTGCCTGTCCATAATTTTTCTTCAAAAACGTCATAGCTTCTTCTGCATATTTTTCGTCGATGACGTAAATCGGCATGTTTGTTGACATGGCAGATACGTATACCTGGGCACTTCTTTCAACAGCTTCGCACATATTGAAAGCTTCGTCTAATGATTTTGCGGCACACACAAGGCCATGATTTGCTATTAACACCGCCCTGCTGTCTTTCATGCAACGAACTACATTTCTGGCAAGCTCATTTGTTCCAGCATTTGCATATTCACTCACGGGAATCTGCTTTGAAAACATCAAAACAGTTTCTGTTATTGCTGGTAATGGAATTCGAAGCACAGAAAGTACTGTTGCGTAAATTGAATGTGTATGAATAACAGCGTTCACATCAGAAAAATTTCTGTATATCTGTGTGTGAAGCTGATACTCAATAGATGGTTTGAGATTCCCTTCAATTATTTTTCCATTCATATCTATAACAGGCACCTGATCAAAATTGAGTTTATCGTAGGCGATGCCACTCGGAGTAATTGCTATGAGATTTTCATCTATTTTCACGCTTATGTTTCCCGAACTTCCACTCACATGGTTTGATCTAAGCATTTTTAATCCAAATTCAACTATTAATCTTTTTTGCTGCTCGTACATGTTTTCACCTCGTCTTCTTCAGGGTTAATCTGCGAACAGAACATATATCCAATCGATCGATTTTTAGCTTCATACATGGCTTTATCGGCATTTCTGGTCAGTTCTTCTATTGTTTTACCATCTTCTGGAAAAACGGCAATGCCTGCACTTACACCAACGCAAAACGGATTACCATTAACAGTGACAGGACATGAAATGGTCTTTACAAGCCTCTGAATTATTTCTTCAATATTTCTTTCATCTATGTCTGTCAGCAAGATAACAAATTCATCTCCTCCTATTCGCCCAACTATATCGTTCTTTCTTACGACTGATTTGAGTCTTTTGCCAACAGCTTCAAGTATCTGATCGCCCATATGATGGCCATGTTTGTCGTTGACTGACTTGAATCTGTCTAAGTCCAGATAAACAACAGCTGCTGATTTACCTTTTTGCGAGTAAAGTTTTAAAATTTTGCGTGCCTCGCTTAAGAAAGCCCCTCTGTTCATCAAACCCGTCAAGGAATCTGAAAAAGCCAGTTTCCAAAGTTGATCGCCGAGTGTTTCCCGAAAAAACCAGAACAAATCGATAGCAACTGCGGTAACACCTACTGCTTCGAGTAGATTTTGTATTTGAGAAACCTGAGGGATTATGAAAAACACGCCGAGCACAGAAATGTATTTTGCATACATAAATAAAAAAATACCTATTTTCAAGATTACATAAGAGTATCCAAAGACAAGGCACATTATCATAAAACGTGCTGCGAGATCTACGATGGCTGGTAAAAGAAAAGAAATGTTAACTTCTTCAACCTTAAGGCAGGTAAGATCTAAGATCGCAACAGTTGAAAATAAAATAAGTAAAACACGTATTATCCCACGGCGTTGATATTGATTTTTCAATGACATCACCTCATGATTGTTCTCTACCAAACTGATTTTAGCATTTTTTATTAAATTGGCATTGACTATGATTTCGTTATTATTGCCTGAAAATAAAAATATTTGCGATAAAATATTCTGAGAGGTGATTTCTTGTTTTTTCTGGAAGAAAGAAGAAGACATCCTTGCAGGATAAATCATGTAGCTTTGCTGGTAATTGATGTACAGAGATATTTCTGTGATTTGCACGGAGGAGCTTATCTGCCGGGTGTAGAGAACGCTTTGAAAAAAATCAACGATCTAATAAAAGCCTTTGAAGATAAGGCTTTACCTGTTTTTTGTACTGTCCACAGAGGAAACAATAAAATGATGAAGCAATGGTGGGGAAACTCCGTTGAAGGACAACAAACTGAATTGTCGGTGATTCAGAAAAAGGCACAAATTATATACAAAGATTCATATGATGCATTTCATAAAACGAAACTTGAAAACTGTCTTCGAAAAGAACAGGTGAAACAGCTGGTTGTTTGCGGTGTCATGACACATTTATGCGTTGAGACAACTGTGCGAAGTGCATTTGTAAGAGGATACGAGGTCGTAGTTGCCCAGGATGCGTGCTGGGATAAAAATGACTGGTATCATTTTTCATCTTTAAAAAGCTTGGCTCATGGTTTTGCAGTTGTGAGTTTAGCAGATGAGATAATATGCATGTTGGGATCGTAGGCGCTGGTCCGGCAGGTGTTTCCGCCGCAGTTTTTCTCAAACGCTGCGGCATAGAGATATCTGTTTTTGAAAAAGAATCTGTGGGTGGTCTCATCGCCAATGCATGGCGTGTTGAGAACGTACCAATAATTTCTCCGTGTAGTGGTGAAGAGATTGCAAGATCTCTGAAAGTGAGTTTAAATGAATTTTCTATAAATGTTCTTTATGAAGAAGTTGTGGAAATTTTCAATCGTAGAGTTTTAACCAGATCCAAAGAATATCTCTTCGACAAAATTATTGTGGCAAGTGGTACATTGCCAAGAAGGATTTTAAAATTTGAAGTGAGCAGTAATGTTGTTTACGAATACAGACATTTACCAGCAGATATAGAATCACTTGCTGTTTTTGGTGCAGGAGATGCTGCTCTCGACGGGGCGCTAAAAGCTTTTGAAAATGGAGTCCGGTCAGTTCATATATTCAGCAGGAGTGGGAGAATAAAAGCCATAAAAAGACTTAGGGATCTGGCTATGAATTCTCCGATTGTTTTTCATTTTTCAGAACCAATTTTGGATGTAATCCAGGGTGAAAAGCTTATTTTAACCACGCATAAGGCAGTATATGAATTTGATGCCCTGTTGATTTGTATTGGAAGGGTTCCAAATGTGTTGTTTGTCAAAGAGCGCACCAGTGATATATATATCGTTGGCGATGCGCATGGCAGTCATAGGCAGATGAGTATCGCCATTGGTCAGGCGATAGAAACAGCTATGAATATACTGGGAGGTTGAAAAATGAAAATTATTGCAAAGTATGGTAAAGAAAATATAGCCACCGTTTATATTGGCATAACTTCGAGAGGAAGCATGGTTGAATTTGTTCAATCGGTTCAACCACCTTTTTCAAGGAATGAAAAATGGGTTTTGATAATTTCAACATTGAAAGGTTGCCCTGTGGGGTGTCTGATGTGCGATGCTGGTGGTTATTACGAAGGAAAATTGACAGCCGAAGAGATGCTTGAACAGATTGATTTTTTAATAAAAGAGTATTTTCCAGATGGTCTTGTCAAAGTGAAAAAATTTAAAATTCAATTTGCGAGAATGGGAGAACCGGCACTCAACAAAAATGTTCTGACTGTGCTCGAAAAGGTTTCAGATCACGAGAATTTGATCCCATCTATATCTACGGTAGCCCCGTATGGGTGTGAGGAATTTTTCGATCGGCTGCTGAGTATAAAACAAAGACATTACCAAGGAAGATTCCAGCTTCAATTTTCGATTCATTCTACAGATGAGAATCAACGCGATGAAATCATACCTGTGCGAAAATGGTCGTTTAAAGATATAGCTCTTTATGGAGAAAAATTTGTAAAAAACAATGATAGAAAGATAGCATTAAATTTCGCACTTTCAAATAAAGTAACGGTGAGCGCAGAGAAGATAGCAAACACATTTTCGCCTGATAAATTCCTGATAAAGATAACTCCCGTGAATCCGACGTATAACGCGGTGAATAATCAAATCGAATCTGATATAGACCTGTCCACAGGTTTTCCAGTTAGACACAGGGTTTTCATGGAAGAGTTGAAAAAATCCGGTTTTGAAATCATCTTAAGCATCGGAGAACCTGAGGAAAATAAAATAGGTAGTAATTGCGGTCAATATATAAGGAAACATATTTTTAACACTCAGAAGCTGTCTCAGGCTTATACATATGTTCAGAAGAGTGAAAATGTGTTATTCTACAATCATTTTGATCAATCTTAATTTTATATTCCATTCGAGTGAAGTGATTTTTTAAGGAGGGATAAAATGAAAACTTTCAGAAAAGAGTTGTGGTTTCATACAAAGAGGCGAAGAGAATTTGTGAACATTACTCATCTTCTGGAAAAATGCGTTGAAGAAAGTGGAATCAAAGATGGATTGCTTTTATGTAATGCGATGCATATAACCGCAAGTGTTTTTATAAACGACGATGAACGTGGACTTCATCAGGATTTCGAGAATTGGCTTGAAAAACTTGCTCCAGAAAAACCTTATTCACAGTATAAACATAATGATAGTTTTGAGAATAACGCAGATGCCCATTTGAAAAGAACAATTATGGGAAGAGAGGTTGTTGTGGCAATCACAAATGGAAAGCTTGATCTTGGCCCGTGGGAGCAGGTGTTTTATGGGGAATTTGATGGTATGAGGGACAAACGCGTTTTGGTCAAAATTATAGGCGAGTGAAAGCTGTAGTATAACCTACGATTAATCATAAAAAGGGGGTTAAAGGGTTCAACGGAGTCACGTCTATGAAACATGATCTTTTTAGTGATATCAATTCTGCTTCTGATGCAGAATTTGACGTAATTGAAATTTGGAAAGAAAAGCTTTTTAAAGCCATTGCTGAAAAATCTTTGCATGATATAAGTGTCGAACTGATTAAAAATGCTCTGGATCCGTACTCGATAAACTCGCTCAAGCAGGCTACTTTCAGTGATAATTTTGCAGATAAGTTTGAGAAATTTGAAATGCTCTGTGTTATTGCTGAACAATTGCGCGTTAAAGTAATTGTTGTCATACCAGGCTTTGTGAAAGAGGAGTTTTCAGAAAAAGAGATTAAAAAAGAAACATTGCGCGCCCTAAGAGAGTTTTCAAAGTTAGCAAAACAGTATTATGTGAAAATTGGTTTTGAATTTCTCGGAGAAAAAGATTGCTCGATCAGCAGGTTTAGTCTTGCGCGTGATATTATTCAGGAATTGAACGAGAGCAACGTTGGACTTGTGATAGACACATACCATTTTTTCAAGGGTGGTTCAAAGTTGCGTGAACTTGAAGACATGAAACCGGAAAACATATTTCTGGTACATGTGAGTAATCTGGATGAAGTAGAAGTTGCGGCTGACCATGACAGATTGATGCCCGGCGATGGAAAGTTACCAATTAAAGAATTTTTTGCTGTATTGCGAAAGATAGGTTATGATGGGGTTGTTTCGGTGGAATTATTTAATGGGAAGTACTGGGAGATGGACCCAAAGAGAATCGCTCGAGAATCGTATGAAAAACTCAGTGACGTTTTGAATATTTGATTCAAGATGCGCCGAGTTTCTTAGAGATTTCATGGGCTGTCCTCATAACCTCCATGGCGACAACAACAATCGTTTGTTCACTGAAAGAAGTTGCAGCTGCTGTAACACTTATACCTCCTATTACGTTCCCTGTATAATCAAACACCGGTGCGCCCAAGCATTTAACACCATGCTCGTTTTCTTCATTGTCTATAGCGTAGCCTTTTTGCCTTATGAGTGAAAGCTCATGGATTAATCTGTCTGGATCAGTTATTGTGTTATGTGTGTGCTTTACCAGTTTCACCCTTGAAAGATAGCTGTTGAGCTCTTCCGATGGCATAAAAGCCAGAATAGCTTTGCCAAAGCCGGTAGAATAAAGTCTCATTCGCATACCTATGCGTGAAATGGTTGGTATGGTCCTTGCGCTTTCTATTTTGTCCACGTATACACCTTCGTCACCGTCTTTTATTGCAAAATGGACGGTCATTCCTGTCTTTTCCATCAGGTCTACAAGAAATGGGTGAGCGATTTCTCTGACCTGGACGTTTCGCAAAACTATGCTGCTCAGTTCAACTATTTTGTACGATGCGATATATTTGTGAGTCTGCGGTTCTTTGTAGACATAACCACAATTAACGAGCGTCTCAAGGTGTTTGTAAACAGCTGGAGGAGACAAATTCATATGTTGTGCTATATCCTGTATTCTTGCTCCATTTTTTCTCGAAATCACGTATTCAAAAATTTTCAGTGCCTTTTCAACTGATCCAATTGCCATATACATTATCTCCTTAGCGGACGACTCTCCCAGAGCCTTCGCCTTTTGCAAGTTTTTTGACCTCATCGATGCTGACCTGGTTGAAATCTCCAGCGATGGTGTGTTTCAAGCATGAAGCGGCAACGGCAAACTCGAGAGATTCCTGAGGCTTCATATTGTTTAGAAAGCCAAATATTAGGCCTGCAGCAAATGAATCACCGGCACCAACTCTGTCAACAATGTGAACTGTATACTGTTTGCTTGAATAAAAATCTTTTCCATCCATCAAAACTCCAGACCATCTGTTAACATTAGCTACGATACTTTCACGAAGACTTATTGCAACTTTCTTGAACCCAAATTTTTCCTGTAATCTTGTACATACCTGTTCATAACCTTTCAAGCTTAGTTTTCCTTCGATTATATTTGAATCATCTGCTTTAATGCCGAAAACTTTTTCTGCATCTTCCTCGTTAGCAAAAAGCACATCAACATATTCAACCAGCTCACTCATTACTTGCCTTGCTTTTTCCTCGCTCCATAATTTTGCGCGGTAATTCAGATCACAGGATGTCATAATTCCTTTTTCTTTCGATTTTTTCAAAGCATTTCTGCATGATTCAACAAGATTGTCTGAAAGAGCTGGTGTAATGCCTGTAAAGTGGAACCATTTCGCATTTTCCAGAATTTTATCCCAGTCAAAATCATCGGGATTTGAGAGTGCAAAAACAGAGTTGGCTCTGTCATATATAACCTTCGAAGGTCTCTGGGAAAAACCTGTTTCGAGGAAATAAAGTCCGAGCCTACCTTCACCAAAACATATGTATGATGTGTCAACACCATATTGCCTGAGAATGCGTAAAACTGCCAGGCCCAGATCATTTTTTGGCAATTTTGTTACAAAAGCGACGTCTATACCAAAATTAGCAAGCGAAACAGCGACATTTGCTTCGGCGCCCGCATATGTAACATCAAACTGTGACGCCTGAATCAATCTCAAGTGACTTTGAGCAGAAAGCCTCATCATGATTTCTCCGAAGGTAACGACTTGCGACATATTATCACCTCTATTTCTTTATAGTTAATCAATAATACTATTAATAAATCAACATTCATTCTATCATATCTTTTTGCAGCATGTCAATGTTGCTCAAAATTTATTGACCACATGGTCAATAAAGTGATAAAATACTATATGTCAGCCAGTTAGAGGAGGAGATAGTGTGAACGCGCTGGAGGTAAAAGACCTTACCAAGTATTATGGAAAAAGCAGGGGAATAGAAAAAGTAAACCTCAGAGTTCAGGAGGGTGAAATCTTTGGGTTTATTGGTCCAAATGGTGCTGGTAAAACAACTACAATCAGATTAATCCTCAGGTTGATCTTTCCGAATCATGGAACCATTAAAATATTTGAGAAAGACTTACGCGAATATGGAGAGGAGCTTCGCAATGAAATAGGTTATATACCAGGCGAAGTGAATTTCTATCCTGAGGTAACAGTTAAAGATTTTCTGGAGTACACCGCCAGGTTTTATAAGACTGCCGAAAAAAGTTATGTAGAAAAGCTGTGCAGAAATTTTTCGATTGACGTAAAGAAAAGATTTAGAGAGCTTTCTATGGGAAATAAGAAAAAAGTTGCCATAGTTCAAGCATTGATGCATAAGCCAAAATTGCTAATTCTTGATGAACCAACGAATGGTTTGGATCCGCTCATACAGAATTTATTGTTTGAAATTCTTAAGGAGGAAAGAAAAAAAGGTGTGACTGTTTTCTTTTCATCGCACATTCTGAGTGAAGTTGAGAAGCTTTGCGACAGAGTCGCTTTGATAAAGGATGGCAAAATTCTGAGGACAGAAAAAATAGATGATCTGATGAAGCAGAAATATAAAATTGTGAAATTGAAGACTGATGAAAATCCCGGTACTTTGAAAAGTGTACTGCAAATAAAAGATTTTAAGAGTGAAAATGGTACTACGAGTTTTATTTATTATGGTTTAATCGGTGATCTGATCAAAAAACTCTCCGGGTTGAAAGTAAATGATTTATGGATAGAGGATCCTTCCTTAGAAGAGATTTTTATATCTTACTACAAGGAGGAGTCAAAATGAATATTTATCGCTGGGATTTAAAAAGAAATATGAAAAGTGTGTTGATCTGGACGATTGTGCTTGTTGCAATTCAATTTATGTATGTTTCTATATATCCATCGTTTGCCTCTGAAACAGAACTCCTTACCAGATGGATGAAAATCATGCCAAAAGCGTTCGTGAAGCTTTTCAATCTTGAAGATATTGATTTTTCAAATATATTGAATTATCTTGCCATGGTATCGAGTATATATATTACTCTGGTTGGAAGTGTTTTTGCCGTGATTGTTGGAGCAAGAAGTGTTTCTCGAGAAGAAATTGAAAAAACTGTAGAGTTTCTGCTTACAAGGCCAGTCAATCGTATCAGTGTTGTTCTGAGCAAATTCAGTGAATCAATCTCAGAATTGATTATTTTTGATGTAGTCGTTTCTCTGTCTTCATTAATGGTTCTGAACATTTTCAAACAGAGTGATTTTGATACCGGCAAATTCTGGATCTTCTGGTTATCTCAGATAATACTTCACATAGCCATTATGAGTATTAGTTTTCTTGTTGGATCAACTTTGAAAAGGCCTGAAAACGCGTTTTCACTTTCTCTCGGAATTATGTTTGTTCTGTATATTTTAAATGTGATTTCAAAATTGACAGAGAAAGCGGAATTTTTGAAGTATTTTACGCCCTTTTCTTATTCAGATGCTTCTGCTGTTATTAAATCTGGCTTAGAGCAATCGTTTTTATATTTTTATGCACTGCTTATTCCTGCATCACTGTTGCTATCTTTGATCGTTTACTCCAAAAAAGATATCCTGGTGTGATAGATATATGTCTTGCAAGAAAAAAGACAAGATACTCATGCTTGCGATGGAAGAATTTGGGAAAAAGGGATATGAAGCAGCTTCTACCAATCAAATAGCGAAAAATGCCCAGGTTGCCAAGGGATTGATATTTCATTATTTCAAAGATAAGGAAAATTTATATTACGAGACTTACAAGATGGTCTTGGGTCAAACTCTGGAGGAATTTAATAAATTTGTCGAAAGCCATAAAAATGACGATCCTTTCGATATGATGAAAGCCTGGGCCATCAGGAAAGTACAGTTGTCTTACGAAAAGCCTGAAATGGTTGATTTTCTGGCAACTCTCATGAGTGCACCTGACCATGTTAAAACGAAAATTGTCAGTGATCTCAGGGAACTTCAAACGAGTTTTTTTAATATTTTGTTTGAGAAAATACAAAAATTGAACTTGAGAGATGGCATAACAGCAGAAATTGCTATTAAATTTATCGTGTGCCTCTTTAGGGGACTTACGGAGGTATATTTTGAAGTCTACAGGTCCAGGCCGGAGAATATAAAGCAAGATGTTAAAAAATTGCTTGATGAAAGCAATGCGATGATAGACATAATAAAACACGGCATTGTGGAAAAATAAATGGAGCAGGCGGTGGGACTCGAACCCACACCCTCCGCCTTACCAAGGCGGCGCTCCACCGCTTGAAGCTACGCCTGCTTACGTTGTCAGTATACCAGAAAAAAATACTGTTTTCAAGTAGCTGAGATCACGGAAGTTTGGGTATAATCATGATCAGGATGAAATTCGCTGGAGGGGATAAGATGAGCCTTAGTTTTGTTGACAGATCTGGATGGAACAGCATTAAATATGATTCAATATACCGTAAATATGGTAAAGATGTGATACCCGCCTGGATAGCAGACATGGATGTTGCAACAGCCCCGGAAATAATAGAAGAATTTTACAAAAGAGTTTCTCATGGTGCTTTTGGTTACACATTCCGTTCTGAAGAATATTACAGTTCAATTGTGAATTGGTACAGAAGCAGATATAATTTTGAACTTCAAGCGGATTGGATAGTCGATGGCATAGGGGTTATACCGATGATATCAATTTTGGTAAATGCTTTGACAGATCCGGGTGATAAAATTATAATTCAGCCACCTGTTTATCCACCGTTTTTTTCAATTATCAGAAAAAATAACAGAACACTTGTTGAAAACAGGCTCGTTAAAACTGATAGTGGTTATGTTATGGATATTGAGCATTTGAAAAGAGTTGTTGATTCTCGCACGAAAGCAATAATACTATGTAACCCTCATAATCCTGTTGGAAGAGCTTGGACTTTGAATGAATTATCTGAATTATATAAAATAGCTATAGATCGCAATTTAATAATAATCAGTGATGAGATACATGGCGATATTATTTATAGTCCTGATAGATTCACTACGATCTTGAAAGCAGGTTTGCCAAATGTTATTGTTCTTAACTCTCCTGGTAAAACTTTTAACATGCCTGGCTTGAACAATTCCTATGGAATAATACCTGATGAAAATCTCAGAAAGAGATACCTTGAGTTTGTTTCAAGGTATGAAATAGGTTCGTCAAACATATTTGGTATTACAGGTCTTCAGATAGCTTATTCAAAAGGAAGTGCCTGGGTCGACAAGCTTTTGGAACATCTTTTGAAAAATAGAAATGTAGCTTATGAGTTTTTGAGGGGAAATTGTCCACTAATAGATGTGAATCTACCCCAGGCTACGTTTTTAATGTGGTTGGATTGTCATAAGCTAAATTTGCAGGACCCACAAAGGTTTTTTCTCGAGAAAGCAAGAGTTTATATGAACAATGGAAAAGATTTTGGTGACCCGCACTCGATCAGATTAAATTTTGCGTGCAGCACGGAAACGCTAATTGAAATCTTATCAAGAATAAAAAAAGCCTACGACAGTGCTTTATAAAAACTCCACATCTCTACATTGCTTAAAGAGGAAGTTTATCTCCTTTATGGGCGGAAGGAAGTCACAAATTTATTATTTTTATGGGACATCATTTAATAGTGATAGATTTTGACTGAAAATATTGCTTCATAAAAAATGAAGGATATGGTGACTTAAATAAAAAAATAAGTGGTTGAAAGACAGATCGTATAAAATAATGTTTTTTAGTACTTGGCAGAAAGGATTGTGAGTTATGAAAATTGCAGTTCTTTTAGGAGGGATTTCGAGGGAGCGTCCAATATCTCTCAAAAGTGGGGAAAATGTTTTGAAAGCTCTGAAAAAGCTTGGTCACGATGTTGTCCCGATAGACGTAGATGAGAATTTTTTAGAAATAGCCCCTAAGCTCAAAGAGTTTGAAGTTGTATTTAACGCACTGCATGGACATTTTGGTGAAGACGGGACTGTTCAGGCAATCTTGGACTGGGTTGGGGTTAGCTATACCGGCTCGAAAGTTTTGGCAAGCGCCATATGTTTTGATAAAGTCATGACTTACCGTGTTTTAGATGGTTATGTGAATTTTCCCGAGTATACGATTGTAAAAAAGCCTGTTAAAGAATCGCCATATGGTTTTCCCTGCGTTATAAAGCCAAGAAAAGAGGGGTCAAGTATTGGTGTTCACATATGTGATAATTCGAATCAATTGTATAATGATTTATCTGAAGAATTGAAAAAATATAACGAGATGATGATTCAGAGATATATAGAAGGCAGAGAATTGACTGTTTCAATTCTTGAGATTGGTAAACCACAAATATTACCGGTACTTGAGTTGAAACCAAAACGACGCTTTTATGACTATACTGCCAAGTATGTTTCTGGTATGACCGAATTTATCTTGCCTGCGCCGCTAAGTGTGGAGGAATACCAAAAAGTTGCAAATTCGTCTCTCAGAGCCTTTGAGTTATGTGGGTGTGAGGGCTTTGCCAGAGTGGATGGTATTCTAAAAGATAACGTTTTCTATGTTCTTGAGTTGAACACTATACCGGGCCTAACTGACTTGAGTGATATGCCTGCTTCTGCTAAGGCCGCTGGCATGAGTTTTGAGGAGTTAGTAGATGCTATAATTCAAACGGCGGTGAGATGATTGAAGGCTTTGATCAGGTCAGTTGTTTTTAATCGATGGCTGAGATTTTGCGATAAAATAATGGGTTCTTCTGAGTATAGCTTTGGAAATATATTTTTATCTTACAAGGACGGCCTGGTAATTCGTGCTACTGATGGTTGTTTGACTGCCTGGATGAAGATTGCTGAATGTGAGCCATTTTACGGAGAAGTTCAGATCCCGTTGAGATTGCTAAAAGGTTTTTTGATTGGTGAAAAAACTGAGGAAGTAGAATTAACATTTATAGGTGATCAGGTGTTACTGCATGCCAACCAAGAAACTTTGAGAATTAAAACTTCCCAACCAAAAGATAGAGAACGCATGGAACATTTTAAAGAAGTTGGCCGTACGCATCTTAAAAAGTTTGTAACTTATCTGGATTTTGCAACAGCTGCACTTGAAGAGGGAGATATGACGTACATAGGTTCATTTGATAACCATCTTGTCATGGTTGCGTCTTCGCGTACAATTTTAAGCATTTGCGAATTTGATGATAGTTCTTTTGAAGAGTTTCATTTCTCAGTGCCATATATGAGCAGCAGACACATTGTTAAAGCCATGAAAGTTTATCAGAAAGATTGTCTTTTAACTCTGGCTATTGGTGATGAAAAACTAACTTTGCTCACGGATGATTTTGGAATGCAGATTTGTGGAGAAAAAAGTTCTTTTGATTCCAAGATAGATCAGGTATTTTTTGAAAATGGAAATCCAGAGATGCTTTATTCAGCTTTTGCAAAATATATTTCGAAAGCTGCCTGGCTTCTGCCAAAAGATACCATTTTGAAAATCAGCGGGACAGATAAAGAAATCAAATTTTTTGGGACATACGGTTCTGTTCAATACAAAGCGGAACTTCCTATGGGCGTTTCGAAGCCTTTTGAAGTAGAAGTTTCGCCCCACAGACTCAGATCAGCGCTTGCACGCATGAGTTCAAGATTATTTTTAATTGTTTCTGATCGGTTTATAAGGATAGGAGATCAGAAAGGTAGATATGTGGTGATACCTTTTGCTCATATCCGATAGTTTAGTAATCTGTCCAGCTTGCTGAATAATTTGCTGAATGCTTTGTACCTGTGGCTCAATTTGTGCTTTTCTTCTCCCATTTCTCCAAAAGTTGTACTGTATCCATTTGGTATGAAGATTGGGTCGTAACCAAATCCTGATGTGCCTCTTATTTCTCTGCTTATGGTTCCTTCTACTGACTCCTCACAGCAAACGATTGTTTTTTCGACAGGATCGTAATAGGCAGCAGCACAGACAAATCTTGCTACTCTTTCTTGTTTTGTTT
>LDZR01002248.1_pt1 | contig 25655 bp, 21 predicted proteins | sample 615371 | NCBI WGS metagenome assembly LDZR01 (sample SAMN03408294, study PRJNA278302) | terrestrial metagenome | isolation source: oil reservoir sample K2 | place: USA: Alaska, North Slope, Kuparuk formation | collected 2013
CCGGGTAGGTTTGATAGAGAGCTAGAAATAGGTGTGCCTGATAAACAAGGAAGAAAAGAGATCCTTCAAATCCACACAAGAGGAATGCCTATTGAGCCGGATTTCAGAAAAGGGGAAGTTAAAAAAGTCCTTGAGGAGCTTAAACAAGACGATAGGTTTAGAGATGCTGCTGAAAGAGCTCTTTATAAGATAGAATATCTTGTTGACAAGGAAGAAATTATCAGAGGAGCCCTAAGAGAGGTTGATGATAAACTTTACGAAGAAGTGATGCACAGGTTGATTGATCTGCTCCTTGAAGAACTTGCAGAGAAGACTCATGGGTTTGTTGGAGCTGATTTGGCAGCATTGGCGAGAGAGGCAGCAATGGCTGCTTTAAGGAGATTGATTGAAGAAGGTAAGATAGACTTCGAAGCAGAAAGCATTCCAAAAGAAGTGCTTGAAGAGCTCAAAGTAACTAGAAGGGACTTTTACGAGGCATTGAAGATGGTTGAGCCATCCGCCCTTAGGGAAGTCCTTCTTGAGATTCCCAATGTTAAATGGAATGACATTGGAGGCCTTGAAGAGATCAAACAGCAATTAAAAGAGGCTGTGGAGTGGCCGCTTAAATATCCAGAGGCATTTATGGCTATGGGGATCAATCCACCTAAAGGAATACTCCTATATGGTCCACCCGGTACTGGAAAGACTTTACTAGCAAAGGCTGTTGCTACTGAAAGTGAGGCTAACTTCATTGGTATTAGGGGTCCAGAAGTACTTAGCAAGTGGGTTGGAGAGAGCGAGAAAAACATAAGAGAGATATTCAGGAAAGCAAGGCAAGCAGCTCCTACAGTAATCTTTATTGATGAGATTGACGCTATAGCCCCAAGAAGAGGCAGTGATGTCAACCGAGTTACAGACAGACTTATCAACCAACTCCTCACCGAGATGGATGGTATCGAGGAGAACAGTGGTGTGGTGGTTATTGCTGCCACAAACAGACCCGACATTCTAGATTCAGCATTACTCAGGCCTGGAAGGTTTGATAGGTTAATCTTAGTCCCAGCACCGGATGAGAAGGCAAGATTGGAAATATTCAAAGTACATACGAGAAACGTTCCACTAGCTAAAGATGTTAACTTAGAAGAGCTTGCAAAGAGGACTAAAGGATATACTGGAGCAGACATTGAAGCAGTGGTCAGAGAGGCCGCATTTAATGCCATGAGAAGAGCTATAAGTGAAGGAATAATAAAACCGGGTACCAGAGCAAGTGACATCAGGGAAAGAGTTAAGGTTACAATGAGGGACTTTGAGGAAGCTATGAAGAAGGTAGGCCCAAGTGTAAGCGAGGAAACTATAGAATATTACAAGAAAATTGAGGAGATATTCACTAAAAAGAAAGCTGAAGTGAAACAAACAGAGGGAAAGGATAGAACCATCTTGTGACCCTCTTTTAGTTTTATTTTTAGGCCTTGAGTCCATTAAATAATTTTGAAATTCTTGAGCATTAATTTTGATTTCTTTTCCATACTTGCTGAGGTTTATGGATTTCTCAATCCTAAGAGTTAGTGTGTTTTCTTCTAATCCTGCGCTTAGAATTCTTGTGAAGATCTCCTCACTTTTAGGATAGTTATAGATATCGAGAACAAATATCAAAGTAATAAAAAAGAAACTCACTTCAAAAGTTTTACGAACTCTCTCATCCAAGCGGAGATATCTCCAGGATGTCTGGAGCTTACCCAATTTCCATCGACAACAACTTCACTGTCGATGTATTCAGCTCCAGCGTTTATGAGATCATCTTTTATTGTGACGACACACGTCCCTTTTCTTCCTTTAAGAACACCTGCAGATATCAAAACCTGGGGGCCGTGACATATACTTGCCACAGGTTTTCCAGCTTCAAACATCTTTTTAGCTATCTCCACGGCTTTGGGGTATATTCTTACAATTTCAGGTGCCCTCCCTCCAGGTAAAACTAGAGCATCAAATTCGTCTGGATTCACTTCATCAAAGACTAAATCAACATTTACGGAATAATTGTGTTTTCCTACTATTGTGCCCTTTTTATTGCTTGCAATATAAACCTCATGCCCCTCTTCCTTCATCCTGTAGAGGGGGTAAAGAAGTTCCAAATCTTCAAACGTATCCGCTGTTAAAAACAGTACTTTCATTGCAATCACCACTACACCAATAAAGACTAAAACTTAAAAGGATTTTTGCTCAAAATTGGGTAGTGAATTAGGGAAAATTTAAAAAGCCCTTCTCCTAAAAACCTTCACGTCCGAAGTGGGGCGAGACTTTGGAAAGAGGTGAGAGAGATGGAGAAACGCTTACCCGGAAAGGTGAGAAGAGCCATACGGGCCAAATATTATGAAATTGAACCTAAAGCATGGGTTGGGAAAAAGGGGTTGGAAGAAAGCGTGATCAGTGAAATTGATACCCAACTAAAAAAAGATGGTATACTAAAGGTGGAAATAAGAAAAGGAGCATTCATCTCCACAGATATGGATAGAGAATCCATAGCAGAAAAAGTTGCAGAACTTACTGATAGTGAGCTCATTGATGTAAGGGGCAAAAGGTTTATATTGTTCCGTCCCAGAGAGGGATGGGAAAAGTATTTAAAGAAGCTTAAGCTTAAGGAAGTCTCGAAAGAGAGGCGGGAAGAAAAACCCGTTAAAAAGGTCAAGCTTGATATTGCTCAATTTAGAAAGAAGTTCAAGAAAGGGAGGGAGTGAAAAAATGGCAACAGTTTATGATGTTCCTGGTGATTTACTCGTTGAGAGGGTAGCTCAAAAGTTAAAGGAAATTCCTGAAATAAAACCACCTGAGTGGGCACCATTCGTTAAAACTGGTAGCCACAAAGAAAGAATACCGGACCAAGATGATTGGTGGTATTATAGAGTTGCTTCAGTTTTCAGGAAGGTCTATGTTGATGGCCCAGTTGGTATTGAAAGGTTAAGGACATGGTACGGTGGAAGGAAAAACAGGGGTCATGCACCTGAGCACTTTTACAAAGGGAGTGGGAGTATTATCAGGAAAGCACTTCAACAACTTGAAATTGCTGGATTTATCACAAAGATCCCTGGAGAGGGTAGGGTAGTCACGCCAAAGGGAAGAAGCTTTCTTGACAAAGCTGCCACAGATCTCAAGAAAGAGCTTGAAGAGGCAATCCCAGAACTTAAGAAGTATTGATGTTCTCTCATCTTTTGCCTTTAATCAGCATTTTTCAATAACATTTTAAAATAACTTTTGTTGAGGGTGATAGGATGGCTGAGGATATAGAGGAAATTAGGAGGAAAAAACTTTTAGAGCTTCAAAAGAAACTTGCTGAGCAAAAGAAAGCGGAAGAGGAACAAATAAGACAGGAGATGGAATTGGAGGCCCAATTGCAGGCTATAATGAAGCAAATTCTTACTTCAGAGGCAAGGGGGAGATTGGCAAGAGTTAAGCTGGTTAGGCCAGAACTTGCAAGACAGGTGGAGTTAATACTTGTTCAACTTTACCAAGCTGGACAGATAACTGAAAGAATTACAGATGAAAAACTTAAAAAGATTCTAGCTCAAGTTGATGCCAGAACAAGGAAAGAGTTTAGAATTAAGTGGTGAAACAAAAGTGAAAATTAGAGAGATAATCGAGAGACTCAATGATAAGGGAGAAGTTAGTTTGGATATTTGGAAACCGCTATCAGCTAGGAAAAGTAGTGATGGAACTCTTGACCTTCTTTACCGGAATCGTGTTGTTGGGAGTGAGAAAGATCCAGTCTTCCTTTGGATTTATGTGAATATTGTTAATGAAGATGTCAGAGTCCTTGAGAAGATTACCTTTAAAAAAGAGCATGTAAAATGGATAACAAATTCAATTATCACGCTTGAAAAAACTTAAGGTTTATATATATGAATTGACAAGGCTACTGACCGTGGGGGTGTAATTGTGACTAAGCATAGGGTTTGCCCAGTTTGCGGCTCCGATAAGTTTGTTTACGACCCGGAAAGGGGTGAAGTAATCTGTGCAAACTGTGGATTTGTAATTCAAGAGAACATGATTGATATGGGCCCTGAATGGAGAGCTTTTGATGCTTCTCAAAGAGAAAAACGCTCCAGAACTGGTGCACCAGAAAGCATTTTGCTTCATGATAAGGGTCTCTCAACAGATATAGGCTATGACAGGAATGTTAAAGGATTAATGAGAGAAAAAATATATCGTCTTAGGAAATGGCAGAGCAGGCTTAGGGTTAGTGACGCTGCAGAGAGAAATCTTGCATTTGCCTTAAGCGAGCTTGATAGACTTGGTGCGAGATTAAATCTTCCAAAACATGTTGAAGAAGAATCAGCCCGTTTATATAGGGATGCTGTTAGAAAAGGCCTTATAAGAGGAAGGTCAATTGAGAGTGTTATCGCAGCTTGTGTTTATGCTGCGTGCAGGTTGCTGAAAATCCCCAGAACTCTAGATGAAATTGCTGACATGGCTAAAGTCGATAAAAAAGAGATTGGGAGGAGCTTTAGATTCATCGCGAGAAATCTCAACCTTACTCCAAAGAAACTTTTTGTTAAACCGACAGATTATGTAAACAAGTTTGCTGATGAGCTTGGTCTTAGTGAAAGAACTAGAAGAAAGGCAGTTGAGCTTTTGGACCAGGCTTATAACATGGGCCTTACCAGTGGAAAGAGTCCTGCAGGCTTGGTTGCGGCTGCATTATATATTGCAGGGCTTTTAGAGGGAGAAAAAAGGACTCAAAGAGAAGTTGCAGAGGCAGCAAGGGTAACTGAGGTAACAGTGAGAAATAGGTATAAGGAAATGGTTGAAAAGCTTGGATTGAAGCTTCCTATTTAGTCTTTTCATTTAAATTTTTAAAGAGAAAAGATCATTTTTTGAACCATGTATCTAACGTGAATTGCTTTCCAGCTCTTGTTGCCTTTTTGAGCCTTTCTAGGCCATTCTTTACTCTTTCCTCACTAAAGTCATGTTCATCACAAAGGAATTTTATGATGTCCTCTTCATTGGGTAACTTCCATTCCAATTTGTAGTCATTTGTTGTAGGTGGATTCAGAAAGAATTCTTTTATTGCATAAAGGTCAATCTCGCTAGTTTTTTGGTATTTCAATAGGGGATCTTTGGAGTTTTTCACTATTTCAAGGGCCTTTTTTGGTCCCAGTCCTTTTATCCCTCCCGGGTTGTAGTCAGTACCAACAAGTATTGCCAATTCAATGAGTTTTTCTCTTGTTAGTTTCAGCTCTTTCAAAACATCTTCAAGGAGTATTAACTCAGGTCTGACCTCAATGTAGATATCTTTTCCAGGCAGTTTTCTCTTTCCTGTGATGGTAAGGTTTCTCACAAGTTTTGGTGTTCCAAAGAGCAAAGAGTCGTAATCCTGGCTTGCTGAGGCCCAAACATCTCCTTTTGAGGCCATATAGGCGGCTTGAGCCTCACCTTCACTTGGGGCCTGTACCCAAGGAATTCCCATAAGTTCTAGAAGTTTTTTGGCGTCTTCAATTAGAATTTCGTTTACCTTTGAAGCTCGTTGGGCGTATTTTTTGGCTTCTTCTAATTCTCCCCTAGCAAGAGCTATTTCCCATTTTTCTAGTGCTTCTTCTCTGGTCTCAGCCCTTTTTTCAAGTTCTTTTTTCTTAAAATCTGGAGGTTTTCCATCAAACACATACGAGGGCTTTATCCCGGCTTCCATTAGGTTTATGGTTCTATAAAACAGTCCCGAAAGATGTGATGTTATCCTGCCTTTGGAGTCCATTAGAGGAGTACCATCTCTCTGTCTTATTGTTGAAAGGAACTGGTAAATAGCGTTAAAAGCATCTATTGCAACCTTTCTTCCATTCAGGTTTTCCAGCTCAAGCTCTTTTTTTGGTAAGAGCTCACCAATAGGAACTCCCATCACTCACCACCTATCATACTATATAGATGAGTCAATATAAAAAGCCTTTAGTAATCTTAAAGAGATTTGAGACATCATCTGTTCACTATATTGATGAGATATGATTTAAGCTTTTAGTTTAGTTGTATAATGTGAAGAGTTCCGAATTTATAGTTCAAAACCATTGGTTCCTTTAACAAATGCCGATATCTACGTCGTCAAATAGATAAGGGAAAAGTTATAACTTCTTTCTCGCATTAACCTTTGTAAAGTTCATGAGGTGAAGGAAATGAGCATAGAGGCACTTTTCAAACCTAGGAGTGTGGCTGTTGTAGGTGCTTCCGGGAAACCTGGAAAGATAGGATATGCAATTATGAAGAATCTCATTGAGTATGGCTATGAGGGCAAAATATACGCTGTTAACGTCAGAGGTGGGGAAATAGAGGTCAGCGGAAGGAAATTTGAGGTTTACAAGACTATTCTTGATGTCCCCGATGAAGTGGACATGGCTGTTATAGTTGTTCCTGCTAAGTTTGTGCCACAAGTTGTGGAAGAGTGTGGAAAGAAGGGAGTCAAAGTTCTTCCAATTATCAGTTCAGGGTTTGGAGAGCTTGGAGAAGAGGGCAAGAAAGTTGAAGAGCAGTTAGTTGAGACAGCTCACAAGTACGGAATGAGGATTCTTGGGCCCAATATCTTTGGTGTTGTTTATACTCCAGCAAAGCTCAACGCCACATTTGGTCCAACCGACGTTCTGCCAGGGAAGCTCGCTTTAGTATCCCAGAGTGGTGCTCTTGGAATAGCTCTCATGGGATGGACAATTCTCGAAAAAGTTGGTCTCTCAGCTCTAGTTAGCATTGGAAACAAGAGCGATTTAGACGATGCTGACATGCTTGACTACTTCGAGAACGATGAGAACACTGGTGCTATCCTAATTTACATGGAAGGTGTTAAAGGCGGAAGAAAGTTCATGGAGACAGCAAAAAGGGTTTCGATGAAGAAGCCTATCATCATTATAAAGGCGGGCAGGAGTGAGAGAGGTGCAAAGGCAGCTGCATCTCACACTGGTTCACTTGCTGGCGCTGACAGCATTTACACAGCTGCATTCAAACAAAGTGGTGTTCTAAGAGCCTTAACCATTGGTGAAGCTTTCGATTGGGCGAGAACTCTGAGCAATCTTCCAGAACCAGAGGGAGAGAACGTTGTCATACTCACAAATGGTGGTGGAATAGGTGTCATGGCCACAGATGCTGCAGAGGAAGAGGGTCTAAAACTCTATGACAACTTGGAAGACCTTAAGGTCTTTGCAAACCACATGCCGCCTTTCGGTTCATATAAGAATCCGGTTGATTTGACAGGTATGGCAGATGCTAAAGCCTATGAAGGGGCAGTTAGGGATGCACTTGCAAATCCAAACATGCATGCAATAGCAGTTCTTTACTGTCAAACAGCTGTTCTTGACCCAAGAGATCTTGCAAAAATAGTTATCGAAGAATATGAAGCAAGTGGAAAGAAGAAACCACTCGTGGTTGCCATAGTTGGTGGAATTGAGGCTAAAGAAGCTATCGATATGCTTAATGAAAAGGGCATTCCAGCATATCCAGAACCAGAAAGAGCAATTAAATCTCTATCAGCTCTCTACAAATGGCATAACTGGAAAATGAAACATAAGAAAGAGTGATTCTTTTTTTTCTTTTAATAATTTAAAAAGAGTTCAAGCTGTATATTTTTTAATTTCCTTGTATAACTCACTAAGAACCTCTTGATAGTCTATCTTGTCTTCTTCTATGAGATCCATAAGCTCTTCGAGCTGTCTTGTTCTTTCTTCACTTACAAGGTCTTTGTACCTGGTTATGAGATAGTGGTAGACCTTAGTACCGAGTTCGGTAGGCACGAGTTTTTTCCTCCCCTTGGTTTCTATGACATAGTGTCTCTCGAGGAGAGTTTTAACTATCTTTGCATACGTTGAGGGTCTTCCAATCTTGCGCTCTTTCATCAGTGCTATGATATCTCCTTGGTTGAAGAGTGGTACTTTTGGAGCCTTCCATTTTTTAGTTTCTTTGACTTTGATTTTTTGTCCCTTTTCGAGTTTTGGAAGTTTTCTCAAGGGCGGATTTCGGAGTTTTGTCCATCCATCATAGAGAATCTCCACATAGCCCTCTATTTCTGCTTTCGCGATTCTTGCATCAATCGTTGCTTTTTCATAAAGCACTTTTGTGGCTTTCATTTGAGATGTCATAAACCGTTTGAACACCATATCATAAAGTCTAAAGTGGTCCCTTGTTAGACCTCTTGCAAGGGTGATGACACCATCTCTTAGGAGTTGCATTAGTCTTCCTGTATCTATGGGCCTTGTGGGTCTTATACACTCGTGGGCCCCCTCTTCGCCCCATTTCCGTGGGGCAAAGTATTCTTCACCTATTTCATCGGTTATGTATTCTTTAGCCACCTCTATACCAACGTTGCTTACATGGGTTGAATCTGTTCTTATGTAGGTGAACAAACCGACTTCGAAAAGATCTTGGGCAAGTCTCATTGTGTAGTCGGTTGAGAACTTTAAGAATCTCGAGGCATCCTGGAGCATTGTGTCTGTGGTGTATGGGGGCAGGGGATTGATTTCTTTTTCTTCGAGGTGTACATCTTCTACAACAACCTCTTCAACCCCGTCTTTTACCCCTTCCAATTTCACAGTCAGATCATTCTCAAGGGTTAATTGGACAAAATTGGTTTCACTTTCAACGAATTCTTTGTACCTTTGGATGATCCAGCTGAGTACGGGCGTCTGAACTCTTCCTGCTGAAAGATAAGTGCTCTCAAAAACTTCCCAAAGCTTTTGGCTGAGCTCAAAACCTATCCATCTGTCTTCAATTCTTCTCACAATTTGAGCGTTTACTCTTCCTTCATTTACATCTCTCGCTTCTTTTAGGGCCTTTAGAATAGCAGGTCTTGTAACTTCATGGAATTCAATTCTCTTTATTGTAGGGGTATATGGAGACAGAACGTTCCTTATATCCCACGCTATTTTTTCTCCCTCTGTATCAGGGTCGGTTCCAATTAGTATCTCATCAACTTCCTGGGCAATTTCTCTCATGGCTTTCACGTTTTCAAGGGCGTCTCTGACATCATTGGAACCACATCTTGGACATACTCCTTTACTCTCCCAATCCACAAACTGGTGTCCACATTCTCTACAGCGCTTTAAAGTGTCATATATTGGAATAAAATATAGTTTTCCCTCTTTTTCCTTTATTAAAACGCCGTGATAATTATCGTTAGTTATGAGATCAAACATATGGCCTCCACTTGCGAGGATAGTTAACATCAGCTCACCAATACTCACTTCATAAGCAACCAAGTCTCCAATGCGTCTCTTACTTGGGTGTCCAAAGAAGTTTGCAATTGTCCTTGCTTTGTTCGGTGATTCAACTATCATAAGGGCAGATTTGACCAGATCTTTCGTATTTTCTGCTATTTTTCCTTCCATGAGGAGTTTAACCTTTTCTCTATCTGCATCAATTTCTTGGAGTACCTTTTCCAATTCCAGTTCATGGAAAGGTATTATTTCAAATTCAGCAAACCGCCACCGCATTTGTCTCTTCAGGCCATTGAAAACCTTTTCATTGTCCACAATTATTACGCTCAGTCCTTTGGTTATACCACCAGCAAATAATCTTGAGGTCCTTCCGGTTGCTTGTATGTATGTTCTAACATCTGGGATTTCTATGTACCATTTGTTTTCTTCTTTTTTCAGGCTTACAAAGGGATCTTCTTCAATTTTCCTGAGAACGTCTTCTTTCTTGAGCACAGTTCTTAAAAATTCAACAGCTTCTTTAAACACTTCAAGCACGTGGTTTGAGAAGCCATCCAGTGGTAATCCCTCTGCAAGTGCTTCCTCTATTTTCAAAATCTCAAACTGTGGAATGTTACGTATTAGTCTCCTTATCCGGGCATAGAGCTTTTCTGCATTTTTTCTATCTTCATTTTCTAAAAAGTCCATAACTTCACTCATAAGGCCCAAAACTCTGTAAATTGTTGGTTGTTCTAGGTCTATGCTAAAACGGAATTTAGGAATTCCTGTGAAAATAGCATATCTTATCAAATGTGGAATGTCTAGGCCTCTAACAATAGATCCATAGTATGTGGCAACACCTATCAGATAATCCACTTCTCCATTTTCAAACCTCTGAAGGCCTTTTTTGTTCCTTGCCGAGATCAATTCTACCTTGAATCCCAGATCTTGGAGGTAGTTTGTCAATCTTTCTGCATATGTTATCCCCTGATCAATTGGAACGAAAATAAGGCCTCCCGGTCCTAAAACTTTTAAAAGTTCTTTAATATGCTCTTCAACTGAATTTTCAGGAAATAAATAACTATCTACGACATTTCTCAATGCGGATCTTCCACTTCCAACCTCAAAGTCAAGAAGTTCACGGTAAAGCTTTATCCTATCTCCTCTAGCACTTCCCGTTGCAGAGGCAATGATTAAAACACCAATTTTGTTTTTGTCTTTGAATTCTCTAATTTCATTCTCAATTATACTTATTTGTTTGTTCAGCTCTTTTAATTGCTCGTTCTTGTCTTTTCTATTCCCATTCAGGTACTTTGCCATCTGTTTTTTGAGTTTAATGATGTCCCATGCTTTTTGAATCATTTCTTCAGTAAAGCCCAGTAAAATAAGGGAGCGGTCTATGTTTTTTGAGGCTTTTAAGAAAGCATCAACATCGTCCACAAATATAAAATCGAATTTTTTATCCTTTATGAGGTCAAAATTTCTAGCCAAATACTGGCCAGATGTTATGAGAATGTCAAAATTTCCTGTTTGAATCTTTTGTATCATTTCTTCCTTTTCTTTTTTCTTCATGTTGCCATGATAGTATGCAAGATTTACATCTATCCCAGTGTTTTCAGCAAAAGTTTTAACTCTTTTTATTGTTTGGATGACCAGAGGGGTTGTTGGTAGAATTATATACGATTTTTTACCCTGTTTGGCATAATAAATTGACATAAAAGCTCCAAAAACGCTCTTACCCATACCAGTCGGAGCTATGATCGAAAAACTCTTCCCCTTCACAAGCCGTTTTACCCATGTCTTCTGGGCACTCCAAAATGTGAACCCGGCAGCATTTTTGAAAAGCTCCTCAGCTTCAATAAGCTTCTTTTCAAGAGAATACAATTCTTCCCAGTGTTTTATTCTGTTTTTAACCCTTAAGCCCTCACGTATCCCAGTAATGAGATCAAAATAGATATCGGAGTGGATTTCATCCTCCAGACATATCTCACATGGATGTTTTTTGTATAATCGTTCATCGCTTATTTTATCCTCACAATTTGGGCACATACCCTTATATATTGCCTTCATTTTATTCACCCTCTAGTGTTTTTCTAGGGTATACAAACTTTATAAGGCTTTTTTTGAAATGGGATTTGATGGAGCATAATAACAGAGAAGCTTAAATTGAGTGCGAATTCCTCCTTTTCGGGCCTTGTTCTTTGAGTGGGGAGCATAATGCCTTGAGAGAAAACTCAAAGAGAGCAATCTTTTATAGCCTCTTCAATCTCTTTTTCAAGGTCTCCTGTTAGATTGTAGTCTGAAAATAGTCTTTGAAATTCTTCAAAAATATCTCTGAGTTGGAAGCCAATTTCTTTTGAGGGCGAAAGTGGGAAAAGTTTTAGGACTTTCCTGAGGAGTTTTGCAACTTCACTTCCACTTTCATCGTTGTTCATCTGATAATGAAGCTCTTTTAGCAGTGTTTCCAAACCGAGTTCGGGATTTTCTTCGAAAAAATATTTGTCGATAAAAGATTCAGGTGAAAATTCGGAAAGAGGATCTGTACTTTCTACGTAGAATCCCTCTTCAAACGCACTCAAAGTGGCAGCGACATGTTTACAGTCTTTTCCTTGAGGACATGTGCATTTATTAGAATTTTTGGCCAAATCTACCTCTACGTAGTAGGGATAAGTCCCCAAAACTTTGGAAAAGAGCTTTTCTTTATGTTTTAGAACCCATAAGACTTTACCTTTCTTGTAGTAGCTCCTTCCTTTCTGTAGGATTTTCTTCTCCATAATAACCACTAAATGTGGTAAGTGTGGAGATTTTTAAGGTTAACTCCCTAAACCTTTAAAAAGCGGATGTTTTAGTTAATCCCGTAACGATCATCAAAAGTTTTGGGGAGAGTGAGAGCATGAAAAAGATTAGGCAGCCGATTATAGCTGTTTTAGGCCACGTTGATCACGGCAAAACGAGTTTACTTGACCGTATACGTAATACTCACGTAGCGGAGAAAGAAGCGGGTGGAATTACCCAGCACATCGGGGCTACTGAAGTTCCTATCGATGTTGTTAAACAGCTTGCTGGTCCTCTTTTAAGCCTTTGGAAAGGCGAAATCAAGCTCCCAGGTCTGCTTTTTATTGACACTCCTGGTCATGAGGCCTTCACAAGTTTAAGAGCAAGAGGAGGAAGCTTGGCAGATTTAGCAATTCTTATTATAGATGTGAATGAGGGGTTCCAACCACAAACTTTGGAAAGCATAGAGATCTTGAGGAAGTACAAAACTCCCTTTATTGTAGCTGCAAATAAGATTGATCGTATAAAAGGATGGAAAGTAGTAGAGAATGAACCTTTTTTAGTCAATATCAAAAAACAAGATCAAAGGGCCCAACAGGAGCTTGAGACAAAACTTTGGGAGTTAATAGGTAAGTTATATGAACTTGGTTTCCAGGCCAATAGGTTCGATCGTGTTAAGGATTTCAGGAGAGAACTCGCGATAATACCAATTTCAGCAAAGTATGGCATTGGGGTTCCGGAATTATTAGTCCTCATTTCGGGGTTGGCTCAAAAATATCTGGAGGAGAAGCTCAAGATAGAGGTGGAAGGTCCTGCAAGAGGTACCATACTTGAAGTTAGAGAGGAAATAGGCTTTGGAACAACAATAGATGTTATAATCTACGATGGGACTTTAAGGAAAGATGACACTATAGTAGTTGGTGGAAAAGATAGGGCCATAGTTACGAAGATAAGGGCCCTTCTTAAGCCTAAACCTTTAGATGAGATAAGAGATCCAAGATACAGGTTTGACCATGTGGATGAAGTTTCAGCATCAGCAGGTATTAAAATAGCAGCCCCCGATCTGGAAGAGGCTCTTGCAGGCTCTCCTGTGATTGCAGTGAGAGATGAGGAAGAGTTGGAAAGGGCCAGAAGAGAGATTCTTGAACAGATAAAGAGTGTTATCATGAGCACAGATAAAGTGGGAGTTATAGTAAAGGCGGATACAATTGGGAGCCTAGAGGCCCTAAGCAAGGAGCTTCATGAAAAGAATATTCCCATTAGAAAAGCGGATGTGGGGAATATCAGTAAAACCGATGTTATGGAGGCTCTTAGTGTAAAAGAAGAGGAACCATTCTATGGCGTAGTTATTGGATTCAATGTGAAGGTTAATGAAGATGCGGAAGAAGTTGCAAAAGCGAAAAAGATTCCGATTTTTGTGGACAACATTATTTACAAACTAATTGAGGATTACGAGGCATGGGTAAAGGCAGAGGAAGAGAAGAAAAAGAAGGAGTTGCTGGCTCAAACTAAGTTCCCTGGTGTGATTAAACTCTTCCCCGATGAACGGTATGTTTTTAGAAGGAGCCATCCAGCTATAGTGGGAATAGAGGTGCTTGAAGGAAGGATAAAACCCGGATATCCCCTAATAAAGCAGAATGGAGATAGAGTAGGAGTAATAAAATCAATTAAATCCAAAGAAGATTTCCTCCAAGAGGCTAAGAAAGGAGAGCAAGTGGCTGTAGCAATAGAGGGAGCTATGGTGGGAAGACACATACATCCAGGGGAAATCCTTTATGTGGATATAAGTAAAGATGATGCAATAAGGTTAGTGAAAGAACTTAGAGATGTGCTTGATGACACCGATATAACAGCTTTGAAAAAGACGGCAAAAGTAAAGGCCCAAAAAGATCCATTCTGGAGTGCCCTTTAATTTTTCTTTTGGTGGTACTTATGGAGGTTTACCATCTTTACAGTGGGGGGAAAGACTCTTCACTGGCGGCATATATTTTGAAAAGATTGGGTTATGAAGTTAAGCTAGTCACTGTTAATTTTGGATTCCTTGACAGCTGGAAATATGCTAGAGAAACTGCACAAAGCCTTGGGTTTGAACATGAGGTGTTTTTCTTAGACAGAAAAATCCTTGAAAAAGCTACTGAAATGTGTATCAATGATAAACATCCAAACAATGCTATCCAATTTATTCATGAAATGGCATTGGAGGAGATTGCCAGACGTGAGGATGTAAAAAGAATAAGTGATGGGACTAGAAGAGATGATAGAGTCCCATTACTGGATCAAAGGAAAACAAGAAGCCTTGAGGATAGATTTAACGTTCAGTACATACGGCCACTTTTAGGCCTTGGATATAAGACAATAAGAGAACTTACAGATAGACTTTTCATAATTGAACTCAAAGAGAGTGAAAAGCTTGAAAAATCTGATTATGAAACGGAGATCAGATATTTCTTAAGGGAGAAAGGTATAGATCCACTTACAATTTTCCCAGAGAGACATTTGCAGTCAAGAGTACTGGGATGGAAAAGAGAAAGGGCTCACTTGTGAGCAAAGATTGCTGTTACTTTTTCTCCTTCTATATTATCTATTCTCACAAAGCCAAAGCGCTCGAACTGGGCTATGTCATCGACTTTTAGGTTTGCATCCATTTCAAGAAGCCCTTTTCTCACAATAAGCTCGTCTCCTTCTGGCACTAAAACCTCACATGGTTTTCCTTCCGGAACCCAGTGTATCATTCTCCACCTGTTTTCTCTGGCCTTTTCATATTCAATGCTATCGAATTCTGCCACAATTCTCTCCTCACTAACTTCTAGGATTTTTACATTGAAGAGGTCCTTAAGTCTAACATATTCATTGCTCTTGAGGAGTTCGAGATCGTCTTTTGATACATACACTGGCTTTCCAGGGGTGAATTTGAGCTTTCTAACCCCTCTATCTGGATAATCTGGATGAAGAGGTACCTCTGCTGTGAACTTTTCATTGTAACCCTCAATTTCCATTGGTATTGGATCGGCAACAAAGAAGTATCTGTTTGCAATAGGTTCGATTAGTCTTCTATTTATCGCTGCTAAGTTATCCCAGCTTATGGTTGTGTCGCTCTTCTTAAGACCAACTTCAATTATGAGCTCTTTTATAGCCTCTGGTTGAATTCCTCTTCTTCTCAGTGCTCTAATTGTTCCAAGTCTTGGATCATCCCAGCCGAGGTATTTGCCTTCTTCAACACCTTTTCTTGTCTTGGATTTACTTAGTATAACTCCTTCAATGCTCAACCTTCCGTGATGCACTGTTTCGGGGTATTCCCATCCAAGGTAGTCGTACATGTAGCGTTGTCTTGTTTCATTCTCTGCATGCTCTTGGCCTCGGAATATATGAGTCACTCCAAGTTCATGATCATCTACAGCTGAGGCGAAGTTATATAAGGGCCATACACGGTATTTGTTGCCGGTTCTTGGATGGTTTGGGTCATCTATTATTCTAAGAGCGGGCCAGTCTCTTACCGCTGGATTTGGATGCCTTAAATCAGTTTTAATCCTAACAACTGCTTCCCCCTCTTTGTATTCGCCGCTAAGCATTTTCTTCCATTCTTTGAGCTGAACTTCTGGTGGAAGCTCTCTGTGGGGGCAGGGTTTTCCTTCATCTCTGAGTTTTTTGTACTCTGCAGGATTACAAGTGCACACGTAGGCCTTTCCCATCTCGAGCAGTTTTTCTGCATAGGAATAATAAATCTCCAACCTGTCGCTTGCGTGGTGGATCTCGTCTATTTGAAAGCCAAGCCATTTTAAGTCCTCAATAATCCAGTCGTAGAATATCGGTTCAGGTCTTTTGACCTTTGGATCTGTGTCATCGAATCTCAAAATGAATTTCCCATCGTATATCCTCGCATACTCATGGCTTAAAATAGCAGCCCTAGCATTCCCAAGGTGGAAGGCCCCATCAGGGTTTGGAGCAAACCTTGTAACGACTTTTCCTTTCTCAGCTTTGGGTAGTGGTGGGAGGCCCTTCTTTTCTTCTTTTTTCCCTTTTTGCTCTTCAAAAAACTTGGGATATATCTCTCTAAGCTTTGCTTCCTGTTCATCCATACTCATAGAATTAACCTCTTTGACAATTTCATTAACGGCGGGTATAACTTCCTTAGCCTTTGGTCTAAGCTCTGGATTCTCACCAAGGATTTTCCCTATCACGGCCTTGGGACTCGCTTTTCCATCGTGCTGGATAGCATTGATGAGCGCATATTTGAGTATAGTCTCCCTTATCTCCATTTTCTTCACCAGAGTGAGAACGATAGGATGAGTTATAAATCTTGTGCGAGATTGAAAAGAATTTTAAATCTCTAATGTTATTCTTCTCGGTGTTGCCAATGAACAAGGTGGAGAGAACGCTGGTAATCATAAAGCCTGATGCTGTTGTTAGAGGTCTTATAGGCGAAATTATAAGCAGATTCGAGAAGAAGGGCCTTAAAATCATCGGAATGAAGATGATCCACATTGATAGAGAATTAGCTGAGAAGCACTATGAGGAACACAAGGGAAAGCCCTTCTTTGAGCCTTTGATAGATTACATAACAAAAGCTCCAAGTGTGGTAATGGTTCTTGAGGGGAGGTGTGCTATAGGCGTCGTTAGGAAGATGTGCGGTGCAACCGATCCAAAAGATGCAGAACCGGGGACTATAAGAGGTGACTACGGTCTTGATGTGGGAGATGCAATATATAACGTTATCCATGCCTCCGATAGTGAAGAAACCGCAAAGAGGGAAATAGCACTCTATTTCAAGGACGAAGAGCTCTTAGAATACTTTAAGGCAGCTGAATGGTTCTATCACTCTCATTGAAATAAGGAGATGTATACTTGAACTCTACAAACTGCCTGAATCTTTGATTCTTTTTTTCTAAATTGTTAAAAACTTAAACTCTCAATCTGTTTTAGGTGTTTAACATGTGTGATATTCTTGTTGCGACCCCCAAAGTGACTAGAGATAATACAATGCTGTTTGCTAAGAACAGTGACAGAGATCCAAATGAGGCTCAGATTATTGAGGTTATTCCAAGACAAAAACACGAAGAGGAGAGTGTTAAATTAACGTATGTTGAGTTTCCTCAAGTTAAGGAAACCTATGCGGTAATTCTCTCGCGTCCTTGGTGGATCTGGGGAGCTGAAATGGGCGTTAACGAATTTAATCTTGCCATTGGGAACACAGCGGTTTTCACTAAAGAAAAAATCCCGGAGAGAGGTATATTGGGGATGGACATGATAAGACTTGCCTTGGAAAGAACAAAGACTGCAAAGGAAGCTATGGAATTCATAATTAATATAATCGAAAGTTATGGCCAAGGAGGAAATGGGAGTTATGAGCACAAAATGCTTTACAGCAACTAATTTATAGTTGCAGATCCAAAAGAGGCTTGGGTTTTAGAAACAGCAGGTAAAAACTGGGTTGCAAAGAAAGTTGAGAGCGTATACTCTATTTCAAATGCTCTAACTATTGAAGACGATTGGGATTTAGTCTCGGAGAGTGTTGAGAGGTTAGCTAAAAAATCAGATTTTAGCTTTGCAAGGCATTTTTCTGATTGGTTCTACACCCATTTTGCTCACGGAAGAGACAGGAGAACTTTTACCTACCGGAAGCTTGAGGAGAATGAGGGAGAGATAACACTTGAATACATGATGGAAATCTTAAGATCTCATAGTTCTGAGCCTTATTCCCCAGAAAAAGGCTCCATGAAAGATATATGCATGCACTACGGTGGATTAACAAGACCCTCACAAACAGCATCTTCTCAAATATCGGAGCTTGGAAAAGGCATGCATTGGTTTACCGGAACTTCACTTCCATGTTTGAGCATCTTTAAGCCGATATTTTTTGAGACACCTCTCGAGTTAGGAGAAAGACCCACAAACAAATACAACCCAAAAAGTTACGTTTTCTTTTTGAATGCCTCTCCCTTTAGGGCGGGGGTGCAGTACTCCCAAACCCCATCATTAGGAAAGCGAAAATTATTTAAACTTCTAGAAGTTATATAAAAACGTAGGGGGATAGTAAACATGAAGAGGACAGTAACAGTAAAACTCCAGCCCTCAAAAGAAGCCGAGAGAATACTCCTCGAGTCAGCCGATACTGGAGCAAAAGTCTGGAACGAGGTGAACTACCTTCGTAGACAACAGTTCTTCAACCATGAAAAAGTTGACTTCAACAAAACCGAAAAGATCATCTATGAAAAGTATAAGCGGGAAATCGGTTCTGCCACAGTCCAGCAAATAGCGAGGAAGAATACCGAAGCTTGGAAAAGCTTCCTTTCCCTCATTAAAAAGAAAAGGAAAGGAGGACTTCCCAGGTGGTTGAAGCCAGGACCGCCAAACTATCAAAAGCAAGATAACAGGAGGAAGCCTTTGATTGTCTTGAGGAATGACCAGTACAAGATTGAGGGGAACAGGTTAATCCTCAGGGGGCTCGGGAAGTTCAAGAAGTTAGAAGTCCAGTTCAAGGGGAGAATACACTTGAAGGGCAAGCAGGGGCGTTTGGAGATTGTTTACAATAATGTTAAGAGGAAGTGGTACGCTCACATCAGCTACACTATCGAAGAGAAGTTGGAAGGCAATTCTTGGGTCAGGCTTCCGAGAGAACCTAAAGGCAACCTCACGGCTGGGATTGACTTGGGTGTGAACAATTTGATGGCCGTTTACGTTGAAAACGGTGAGAGCTTCCTTGTAAATGGAAGACCATTAAAGTCAATAGCCTTCTACTGGCAGAAGAGGATCGCCAATTATCAATCAAAACTCAACAAGAGTGGAGCTAAAACGAGCAGAAAGCTCAAGAGAATGTATGAGAGAACTAAACTTCAGGCAAGGCATTATATCAACACAGCAGTTAGACAAACCGTTAGAATACTCTACGAGCTTGGCGTGAGTAAAATAGTCGTCGGCTACCCAAAGGAAATTGCAAGAGAGTCTAACAAGGGGAGAAAGCAGAACTTCCTCCTCTCTCATGTTTGGCGGTTTAATTACGTAATAAAACGACTCAAGGAAGTCTCGGAAGAGTACGGTATTGAAGTTAAATTTGTGAATGAGGCTTTCACTTCTCAAACGTGCCCTCTCTGCGGGAAGCCCCATGAAGGGGCCAGGTTTGTCAGGGGATTATTTAAGTGTCCCGCAGAGGGGCTTGTCTTCAATGCTGATTTGGTTGGTGCTTTCAACATCTTGAAAAAGGTTGTTAGAACGATAACCCCGAGCCTGCCGGGTTTAACGGTGGGTAGGGGTAATGGGGGGAAGACCCTCCCCGAGGGGCTGAAAGCCCGCTTTGAAGTGGGTTTTAATGGGGCCCCTCGAACCTCTTCGTCCGTGGCGAGGGGTTAACTCGTTGGAACCCTCGCCGTTCACGGCGGGGAGGAGGTCAGTGGTGGCGCATGGAGAGGTTTCACAGGGTTTTCCAGACAAACTACAGGGAATACATAAGAGAGTTCTCAAAACAAAGAGATGATCTCCAGAGGGAGATAATAGAGAGAGCTAGAGGACTGCAAGAGAAGAAAGAGTTAGCAAAATGGGCCTTTGAAGTGGAAAAAGAGTTCGTGGAGAAATGGGAGAATTTAATTGTTCCTGGCAGGTTACCTTTCTTGTACGGTATGAAATGGAAAAAAGTTAATGAGAGTGCACGATTGGGATAAGTTTTTAACCTCTCTTCATTTTCTCTCTTCTGGTGCTTGGAATGGATGGAATGCTCGAAGTATTTTTGCTCTCACTCCTCCCAACCTTTGAGGGGAGGTATGCTATAGTCTATGGTATCGGCAGGGGGTATCCTATCTCCAGCACTTTGATTATGGCATCGATTGGAGTGGTCCTCCTTTCCCTGACTTTACCTCTTCTCTTACCTCTGATAGACTGGGTAATGCTCAAGCTTGAAAACACTTTTCTGGGGGATGTCGCCCGTCTCTATTTGAAATATGTTGAAAGGGTGAGAAAGAAAGCGCATCCGTATGTGGAGAAGTGGGGGTTTTTGGGCCTTGTAGTGTTTGTTGCAATTCCTCTTCCGGGAACGGGGGTATGGACCGGAAGCTTAGCCGCATATATCTTTGGGATAAAAAAAAGAAAGACAATTCTCGCTTTGATTATTGGGGGGCTCTTGAGTATTATGATAACTCTACTTCCAAGTTTAGGCTTGGTAAAAATAATTTAAAAAGAAGAGACTTTACTTTGTGGCTTTTGTTATTCCCACGTCTTTCACAAGCACGTAAGGAGTAAACACGGGTGTGTTAACCTCCCACCAGTGGATGTGGTAGAGATCTTTCCCTAATGCTTTAATGCTCTCCAAAATGTGCTGGAAGTTGTCACTTACCCTTATGTTTCTTATGGGCTTAACAATTTCACCGTTTTCAATTAGGAATGCTCCATCCCTTGGTATTGTTGAGAAATCTCCGGTAACGTAGTTCTGGAACCTTGTGTACCATACGTTGGTAATGTAGATACCGTGCTTAACTTCGCCAAATATTTCATCTTTTGAGTAATCACCGGGTTCGAGATAAATATTCCACGCTTCGGGCATTAGTAAACCAGCATTTGCTGTAGTCTCAGTCTTGTACTTTCTTGCAAAGCTCGTGTTGAGGAGGTAAGTTTTGAGTTCTCCATTTTCAATTATAGTGGTTTCTCTTGTCGGAACGCCCTCATCGTCAAATTTTCTCGTGCCATAGGCATTCGGCATGTTTCCAATGTCCTTAATTGTCACGTTCTCATTTGCAACTTTCTGCCCCAGCTTGCCCACTAAGAAGCTAAACCCTGCCTCAACTGCAAAGGCGGAGGTCATAAAGCTCATGTAACTGAGAAGGTTTGCAAATGCCAGCGGATCGAAGACAACCTCAAAAGTTCCTGCTTCTCCTTGTATTGGATTGGTAGCGAGTTTGGCTATTTCTCCCGCTTTTCTTCCAGCACTTTCGGGGTCAAACTCCTTGAGAATTCTTACGGAGTTTGTACCATGTCCACTTTCTTCGTCGCCTATGAATGCCCTAACACTTATCTCTATCCCAGTTCCTTCGTCAAAAGCTTCAACACCGTTGTTTGTGGTAAGGTAGAGCTTGTTATGCTCTGTGTAAAGAACTCCTGCAACCCTTTTAGCACCCTCCTCAAGCGCAGCGTTTATTGCAACCTCTACGTAGTCATTTGGCTTGTCTAATTTTACTATCGCTTCATCAAATGTCTCTGGAATATCTTTATACTTAAATGGGCCTTCTGCTATACCATAATAATCTTCTTTAGCCGCGAGGTTTTTAACACTCTTCATCAGCATCTGTAGAGTCTTTTCTATTGTGTTCTCATCTAGGGCAGTTAGTGTTGTGGATGCCAATCTTTTTTGATACTCGACGAAGAGCTCGACCTTTTGTGTGTGCCAGTTCTTTGCAACTGTTATCTCATTGTTGGCAAATCTCACCTGTCTTCTGTTTTGTTCATGGGCCAATACGACGACATCGCCAAAACCAAGTTCTTTTGCTTTTTTCAAGATTAATTCGTTAACTTCGAACATCATTTTCACCTCCTCAAAACGACCTCCCTAAGTCTCGCAGGTGCTCCACCCATCCATACTGGAACTCCCTGTCCAGGTTCTCCTTTTCCGCATGTACCGGGGTAGAATTCGATTTCTTTTCCAACAGCATCGACGCTGCTCCAGAGGCCTTTGGTGGTTATTTCAAGAATCGGTTTTCTTACGGGATGCTTTATTTCGCCGTTTTCAATGAGGTATGCCTCTCTCCCAATGTATCTCTGCTGGAATCTTCTGTCATCAATGTTCCATTCATTAAAGCTTACCATGTAAACACCCAACTTCACGTCTTCGATGAGTTCTTCGAAAGAATGATCTCCGGGAGCGAGGTATGTATTTGCCATTCTCACTATGGGCTCGCGGTTGTAATTTATTGCTCTAGCTGATGCGTTTGACTTCATTCCAAGGTATGCAGCATACTCTCTGTTCATTAAGAACTCATTTATTATCCCATTTTTAATGAGATATCTAGGCCTTGCCTTGACACCTTCATCGTCGTAGAGATAGAATCCCCAGCTGTTTGGAACAGTGGGATCTTCAATAACTGTCACTAATTCACTTCCAATCCTTTCTCCAAGCATTTCTGGTTTAACAAAGCTCTCTCCAGCTTGAGCAGCTTCTCTTCCCATTATTCTGTCTAGTTCGTATGGGTGTCCAACGCTCTCATGAACAGCTATTCCAGCTACTTCGGGACTTATTACGACATCAACCTTTCCTTCTGGTGGTTTTTGTCCCTCTTTTATTAGTTTTTGGAGAGCTTTAGCATCTTTGGCGGCCCATTCCCATGGTTGATCTTTCTCAATAAGTTCAAGACCTCCAGAAAAGGCCCTTTGAACGAAAGGAGCCTGTTCCATCTGTCCTTCTTCAAAGACAACGAGGTTATATGTTACGGAAACTCTTGGGATAAAACTCGCAACAAATGCACCTTCATTGTTCATGAAGATCTTGTGCCACATGAAATCTCCATACCTTAAAAAGCGCATTGGTGTGGTCACACCAGTTTCTTTTACTTTTTCTTCAATAAGTTTCAAATAATTCATCTTTTCCTCAGCACTGATGTCTCTAAAGTCTTTTTTCATTTTCACTTCATAGGAGACTTGGTGAAAGGTCTCCTCACTAAACTGAATTGGCTTGTTTCTTATTTTTGCGGCAGCTTTTGCAAGCTTCACAGCTTTTTTCACGGCTTCGCTCACGCTTTCTTTCGTTAACACGTTTGTGGAGGCAAAACCCATTCCCCCCTCTACAAGAACTCTGATCCCAATTCCCCTGTCGGCCAAAATTCCAAGCCCTTCAGGATTGCCATTTTTCATAACGATTTCAGTCCCATTTTTCTCCTCAAACCTTGCCTCGGCATAGCTGGCCCCCATTTCCTGGGCCTTCTCAATGGCAAACTCAACAAGCTCATGCATGTACATCACCTCGAATTAATGCATATTAAAGTCCTTCTTTGAAGTATAAAATCGTTTCGTTTCGATGGATGTTGAAGCGAAAATAATTGTCTTTTTATTTGAAATCTTATCCTTTAGATAAGGGATAGTGTCTGTTTTAAAAGAAGAGAAAGAGAAAAAAACTCAAATTTCCCCTGCCAACCATAGTAATACTCCTTTCAGGAATGGCCAGTTGCTATCTATGTATCTTCCATAGTAATCATCACTGATTGCTTTGCTTGATCCATAAGCCACAATTTTTCCGTTTTCAACTTCAACAGCAGCTGCTACGATTGGTTTTGAGCCTTTTTCTTTTGAAATCTCATTATTTTCACCCTCGGCATAGGAAGTTTCATATCCTCTAATGAGCCATATCGCGTTTCCGCTCACATCTAAGGTGTCGCCATTATAGTAGAGTTGAGAGCTCTCGTTGAGGAATTTCATTGCTGGATGGTTAAGATTGAATTCACCTACTAGTGGAAAGTAGGGTCTACCCGTATTTCTTTCATCGTCCATAAGTTCATCATCGTTGAATCTGATACCAAACTCCTCAGTAACCTTGTTGAGGCTTCTGTAATAAACGAAGGCGTACCAATCGCCGGTAATAAGTAACCCTCCTCCATTTTCAACCCATTCTTTGATTGCTTGGGCTTCTTCGTCCGTAATGTCGGATCTTGGATTTGTAATGATCAGCACATTATAGTAGGAGAGAGTTTCAGGTGTTAACTTCTCATTGTTCACATCCACCATCCATCCTAGCTCATCTTCCATTTTAGTTATTAGTTTTTGAAGTCTTTGGTCATTATAGTGCTGTCCGTGGCTCGAGTCAACAAGGACTCTCACTAAGGAGATTTGAGTCTGGTTTCCAGGTGATTCTTTAGCTCTAATAAGAGTCTCATTGAGAATAGGCATTATTTCATTTATTCTGTTAATGGTTTCTCTTGTCAATAAGAATGCATTTCGTATATATGACATCAGGGGGTAAGGATACAAGGGTCTTATGTACCTGCCTTTGATTTCTAGGTATTCTGAGTAATATTCTTCTATAAGCAGCATGCTGGCGTCTATAGCTCCTATCTTGTCTTTGAGCGGCCCAAGGTCAACCCCATATTCTTCTAACTCTGAAATGATATCTAAATATGAGGAATATTTCTCATCTAATAGAGGTTTGAGATAGGTGACGTATCTAATATCATAGAATGTTGTGAGTCTGCTCATTATATCCATTGGGTGTTCAACCACTTTTATAGTTGAGTACTTAGTGTCATAATCTCCTAGTTCGGCTTTTATCTGGTGTGTGCCAAGGGTTTGGAGTGTGTATTCATAAGAAAGTTCTTTTGATGAATTAGCCTTCATTAAGATGGTTTCATTCTTGAAAAGTTGGCCATCCACATAAATTAGAAAAGTGACATTTTCATCAAGGATTTTGTTATTTTGGAGTATTACCTTTATTTTGAATGGCTGGTTTCTAAAGGCAGACTTCGGGACATTAAGGCTGGATATACTGATAGGAGACCGGTAGACAATTTCAAGGTATGGTTTTTCATCTGTATATGATGTCTCCTTTGAGGCAAAATAGATGTAGTCTTTAATAGGTTCATGACTTAAGTTGGAATGAAGCATGAAACTAACTACTTTATCTCCCTCCATCTCACTCTTGACGAAATCTGTTACATTCCATGAATACCACTTGTATACACTCTTTCCTAACTGCCAATCCAGAGCATTAGTAAGGTTTTGAGGCTTATTGGTCCAATTTATGGTATACTCATTCCAGTTATCAGCGACCCCATAGACCGTTATATTGTGGGTTTTACTTCCCTTGTGATAATAGGCATACAAGTTAAGAGTTACACTTATAATAAATTCTGGTGGAATCCCGAGTTCACTTAAGTTGAACTTTAGATATGCTCTCTCCTCGCTTCCATAATATGTGCCCACTCTAAGCCTGTATGCCTTATTATCCACGTATCCCCCCTCATCAATCCATCTATCGTCGGTGGGGGTTATGCTTACTGTATGTTGGAGCGAATTATCGCCTTTAACAAAGCCCATTGAAGTTCCTGGCACTAGACTTAGTAATAAAACTAGGATTAAAAAGAAGCTCCACTTCTTCATGATATCACCGAAATATGTAATGTACATCCATGTTATTAAATTTTCTCTATTAAACATGAGTGAACATGTATCATCCACGAGAACAAATTTAATTAGGTAAAATACCAAAGATAAAATTGGTGATTGCATGAGCATAACAACCAAAACCGGAGATAAAGGAACCACGGGAATATTCACTGGAGAGCGAATAGTCAAATTTTCCCCAATAATCGAGGCTAACGGCACTATAGATGAGTTGAGCTCATTCTTGGGAGAAGCGAAGCATTATGTTGATGATGAACTTAAGGAGATTCTGGAAAAAATCCAGGTTGAGCTTTATTCCCTCATGGCCGAAATTGCGAGTAAAGGGGAATACAAAAAGGTTGGAGAAAAGGAGATATCCCACTTGGAGGAGCTCATCAGAAAGTTTGAAGAGGACGTTAAGCTTGAAGGCTTTGTTATCCCGGGCTCGACACTGGCGAGCGCAAAACTTGACGTATGCCGGGCAGTGGCCAGAAGGGCAGAAAGGAAGGTTTCTAAGGTGGTTCTGGAATACGGAATTGCCGAGGATGCTCTAAAATATCTCAACCGTCTGAGCGACTTGCTTTTTGTAATGGCCCGTTATATTGAGCTCAAAGAGGGAAAAATCAAATATGCGAAGTGAGGGATATGGAAAAGATTATTGGCATACTAGGTGGAATGGGCCCGCTTGCA
>LDZR01001724.1_pt1 | contig 25550 bp, 23 predicted proteins | sample 615371 | NCBI WGS metagenome assembly LDZR01 (sample SAMN03408294, study PRJNA278302) | terrestrial metagenome | isolation source: oil reservoir sample K2 | place: USA: Alaska, North Slope, Kuparuk formation | collected 2013
CCTCGGGCCTGCCTTCGCCTTTCGCCAAGCTTAAAGCCTGGGCTAGCCGCGAAAGCTTGTTCGCTCGCTTCCAAGCCCAAGCAGGCCTGCCCTGCAACAAGTGGGGATAACTCGGCGCCAAGGTTTATTGCCGCCCCTTTTCTTCTCTGCTATAATGTTCCCAAGGTGCGCCGGGCCTCCTGCTCATGAGTGCGGAGGCAGGGCGCGTGCCCTTCACTTTTTGGCCTTAAGGCGGGAGGTTTTCAACCTATGACCACCTATTGGAACAGCGCAGGGAAAGTCCATACGGCGGCTACTGTTAAGCTGGCCGTGGAGAGGGCGCGGGAGCTGGGGATCAAACATATAGTCGTAGCCTCGGTTACGGGCTACGCGGCGGAGATGCTTCTGGCATATCCCGACCTGGAGCGGGTATGCGTTACCCACCAGGCGGGCTTCAGCCGGCCCGGAGAGATGGAAATGCCCGGGGAGGTGCGGCGACGGCTGGAGGAGGGCGGCATGAAGGTCCTCACCACCACCCACCTCATGGCCGGCCTGGACCGGGCCCTGCGGCTGAAATTCCAGGGATTGTACCCCTCTGAAATCGTGGCCAACACCCTGCGCCTTTTCGGCCAGGGAACCAAGGTGGCGGTGGAGGTGGCCGGTATGGCTCTGGATGCCGGCCTTATACCCTACGGCGTGGACGTGGTGGCCCTGGGCGGCAGCAGCGAGGGCCTGGACACGGCCCTGGTGGTACGGCCGGCCCATTCCCAGTATTTCTGGGAAACTAAAGTAAAGGAGATCATCTGCAAGCCGCGGGAGTTCTAGGGTGCCATGCAGTTAGAGGAGAAGCTGGCCCGTCTTCCTGACCACCCGGGCGTCTACCTCATGCGGGATGCCGGCGGCCAAATCATATATGTGGGCAAAGCGGCTTCCCTCAAAAACCGGGTCCGTTCTTATTTCCACGGCCAGCGGCCGCCGCGGGTGGAGGCCCTGGTGCGCCAGGTTGCGGACTTGGAATATATCCTTACGGACAACGAAGTAGAGGCTCTTATACTGGAATGCAACTTAATTAAAGAGCACCGGCCGCGCTACAACGTTAACCTCAAGGACGATAAGACCTATCCCTATCTAAAAATTACCGTACAGGAAGAGTTCCCCCGCCTCCAGGTAACCCGGCGGGTGGTACGGGACGGCTCCCGCTACTTCGGCCCTTATACCAGGGTAGGGTCCTTAAAAGAAACTTTGAAGCTCCTGGGACATCTCTTTCCCGTCCGTACCTGCCGCGACACTCCCTTAAAGGCCAAGGGCCGGCCGTGCTTGAACGCCCATATCGGCAGGTGCCTAGCTCCGTGTACCGGCCGGGTTAGTCCGGAAGAGTACCGTAAGGCCGTGGTGAATATGATCCTTTTCCTGGAAGGAAAACAGGAAGACGTGGTGCGGGCCCTGCGGTCGGAAATGGAAGAGGCCGCCGCCAGGTTGGAGTTCGAAAGGGCGGCCCGGCTGCGGGACCGCCTCCGGGCGGTGCAAGAGGTCCTTGAGCAGCAAAGGGTAGTAAGCCACGATTTCGACGACCGGGACGCCATTGCCCTGGCCCGGGAACAGGGAGAAGCCGTGGGAATGCTTTTCTTCATCCGGCAGGGGAAGGTCATCGGCCGGGAGCACTTTTTCCTCGAGGGCCAGGACGGGTTGAAGACGGAAGAAGTTATGGCCGCCCTGGTAAAACAATACTACAGCCGGGGGGGAGAAATCCCCCCGGAGATTCTCCTGCACGATCCCATAGAGGACCGGGAAACCATCGAAGCTTGGCTTACCCACCGGCGCGGCCGCAAGGTGAGGATTAAGGTGCCCCGCCGCGGCGAGAAGGCTAAACTCCTGGCCATGGTCTACGAGAATGCCCGCACCGTCCTGCAGGAGCACCTTTTGGCCCGGGAGAGGCGGGAAGCCGGGGCCGCCGCGGCCCTGGAGGAGTTAAAAGAATTCCTGGCCCTGCCCGCCCCGCCCCACCGGATGGAGGCCTATGATATTTCTAACCTCCAAGGCAGCGAAGTGGTGGGGTCTATGGTGGTCTTTGAAAAGGGACGGCCGCAGCCCGCTGCCTACCGGCGGTTCCGCATCAAGAACGTCAAGGGACCCAACGATTTTGCCTCCCTGCAGGAGGTGCTGGAACGCAGGTTCCGGCGCCTGAAGGAAGGAGACCCCAAGTTTTCCGCGCAGCCGGATCTCGTCCTGATCGACGGCGGCCGGGGACAGCTCACCGCGGCCAGGGAGGTGATGCAGCGCCTGGGGGTAGGGGATATTCCCACCTTCAGCCTGGCCAAGGGTGAGGAACTCCTCTACCGGGCGGAGGAGGCCGCCCCCCTGCAGCTCCCACGGGACGGCGCAGCCCTGCGCCTCTTGCAGAACCTAAGGGATGAAGCCCACCGTTTTGCCATTACCTTCCACCGCCAGCGGCGCCTGAAGGCGTCTACGGCCTCGGCCCTGGACGATATTCCCGGGGTGGGGCCCAAACGCAAACGGAATCTCCTGCGCCATTTCGGCTCCCTGGACAACATCCGGCGGGCGAGTGTGGAGGAACTGGCAAGGGTAGAAGGAATGAACCGGGCGGTAGCCCTGAAAATCAAAGAAGTCCTGGATTGATCCGTTCCCCCGGCCATCCCTGCGGGGGCCGGGGCCTCCGGACGGCCGGGGGCGGCACCCGAAGCGGGGCCGCCGTTGCTTTTTTGCTCGAAGGGAAGGATGAAGAAGCATTGCATAATATTCGCCTGGTGGCCTTAGATCTGGACGGCACCCTGCTGGACAGTAGTTCTGTCCTGGTACCCGGGGCGAAGGAAGCTGTTCGCCGAGTGCTGGAAAAGGGAGTGGGCGTTACCCTCGCTACCGGCCGCATGTTCCGCTCCGCCCTGCCCTTTGCCCGGGAGTTGGGCATCGACCTGCCCCTGATCGTGTATAACGGAGCCCTCATAAAGGATCCCGAGTCGGGGGAAATACTGTGGCAGAAGCTATTGCCCCTCGAGGTAGCCACCAGCCTGGTCCTCAAGGCCCGGGCTTATAACCTGGCCTTTAACGTTTATATAAACGACGAGCTCCTGGTGGAGGACGTGCGGTCGGAAAATATTACGTATTCCCAGCAGGCCCGGGTACCCCTCAACAGGGTGGACGACATGTTGAGGGTCCTTAACACGGAGCCCCTTAAATTCGTCGCCGTGCACCAGGGGCCCGAACTGGACCTGCTGGAGGAGGAGGTGAGGCGGGACCTGGGAGATAGGGTATATATAACGCGTTCTTTTCCCCATTACCTGGAAATAATTAATCCCGAAGCCAGCAAGGCCAAGGGGCTGGCCCTTCTGGCCGCCAGCCGGGGGATATCTCCGGCCGAGGTCATGGTCATCGGCGATAGCTTCAACGATGTGGATATGTTTCGCTATGCCGGCCTGGCGGTGGCCATGGGCAACGCCCCGCCTGACGTCCGGGCGCATGCCGACTACGTTACAGGTACCAACGACGAAGGCGGCGTGGCCGAAGCCCTTACTCGGTTCATACTGGAGAGATAATCATGCAAGGGGAAAGAAATTGGCGCCTGGTCATCGTTACCGGCCTTTCGGGGGCGGGCAAGACGCAGGCCATACGATTCCTGGAGGATTTAGGGTTCTTCTGCATTGATAATCTTCCTCCTTCCCTGATACCGGGCCTGGTGGATCTGCTTAACAAGGAGGACCCGCCTTCGGGGGAGGACAAGAAGGTAGCCCTGGTCATGGACATCCGGGGCGGCGCCTTTTTCGAGGGACTGGAGGAGGCCTTGGGCTACCTGGACGGCCGAGGATTCTCCTACGAGATATTATTTTTAGAAGCTTCGGATGAAGTCCTGGTGCGGCGTTACAAGGAAACCCGGCGCCGCCATCCCCTGGCGGGAGAAAGCATACTGGAGGGGATCCTGGAAGAGCGGCGGCGGCTGCAGGAGATCAAGGGCCGGGCCAGCAAAATTATCGATACCTCCGAGCTCACTCCCCGCCAGTTAAGGGAACAGATCATGGAACTCTTCGGCGGGGCACGGGAACAGCTCACCATAACCGTGGTATCCTTCGGGTACAAATACGGCATACCCCTGGATGCCGACCTGGTGATGGACGTGCGGTTCCTGCCCAATCCCTATTATGTTCCGGAGCTGCGGCCCTTCACCGGCCACGATCGCTGCGTGGCGGATTTCGTTCTGGATTCCCCTATTACTTCGGAGTTCATAGCCAGGTTCATGGACTTAATGCATTTCCTCATTCCCCATTACGTTAAGGAAGGTAAATCCCACGTGGTCATCGCCATCGGTTGTACCGGCGGGCAGCACCGCTCCGTAACCCTGGCCAACCGGATCGGGGAATTGATTAAAGGGCCCGGCCGGAAGGTCATTGTCAAGCACCGGGACGTCATGCACCCCTCGGCCGCCCACCGCAGGAGGTGAGGCCCTTGGAGAGCCTTAAATGGCTGTACCCGGGTCTAAAGGTCAAACGCTGGCTGTTACTGGCGGTCCTGGGCTTTTTTTTACTGGTTTCGGGGCTGACGGTGGCCCTGGGGGTGGCCCTCTTGGAGTCGGCCGAGCGTAGCGTCCGCTGGCTGATCGACCATACCCTGGGGTTTTGGGGCCCGCCCGTCTTAAGCGGTATGCTGGTGGCCGCGGCAGGGCTGGTCATCATGCTGGTCGGCCTGGAGCAGCTCACCCGCTCCGTCCTCCACGTCCTCTGGCACCGGGATAAGAGCCCGTGGGAAGTTTTCTACCGCCGTCGCCTATTGGAGGGAGGCCCCCGGATTGTGGCCATCGGCGGGGGCACGGGTCTGGGAGTGTTGCTGCGGGGGCTAAAAAACTATACCCGCAACTTGACGGCGGTGGTCACCGTGGCCGACGACGGGGGCAGTTCGGGGCGCCTCCGGGCGGAACTGGACATCCCGCCTCCCGGGGATGTGCGCAACTGCCTGGTGGCCCTGGCCGATACGGAAGTTCTGATGGAAGAGCTCTTTAATTACCGGTTCCGCAAGGGTGAAGGGCTGGCGGGTCACAGTTTGGGCAACCTCCTCCTGGCCGCCATGACAGATATGGCGGGAGACTTCGTCAAGGCGGTGGGTGAGCTGGGCAGGGTTCTGGCGGTGGGGGGGAGGGTGTTCCCCTCCACCCTGAGCCGGGTCACCCTGGGGGCCGAGCGCGAGGACGGCACTTTAGTATGGGGAGAAAGCAGTATCCCCATCCCCGGCCAGCGCATAAAAAGGGTGTTTTTGCAGCCGGCGGACTGCCGACCGCCCAGGGAGGCCGTAGAAGCCATTGAACAGGCCGATGCCGTGGTTATCGGTCCCGGCAGCCTGTATACCAGTGTCCTTCCCAACCTCCTGGTGCGAGGCCTGGCGGAAGCCCTCCGCCGGACCAAGGCGCCCGTATTCTATATAAGCAACGTCATGACCCAACCGGGGGAGACGGAGGGGTATACGGTGGCCGATCATCTCCGGGCCATCCAGGCCCACTGCGGTCCCGGGCTCATCGACTGCGTCATCGCCCACAGCGGCCCTGTTTCCTGGGCCGCCAGGCGACGCTACCGGCAAAAGGGCGCCCATCCGGTGGACGTGGATGCCACCGCCTTGGCCAGGTTGGGGGTGGAACTGCGCAAGGCATGGCTCATCGACGAGACCCATGTGGTACGCCACCATCCGGACCGCCTGGCCCGGGTGATCATGGAGGAGATCTACAGGCGGCGGGCCTGGAAGTCGCCGGGGCGGTTTTTCTTCATGCTGCGGAGGAGGCTGGACGGGCCTAACGTCCATGCCCGGGGATAAAGGCAAAGGTGGAAGGAACCATTGCGGGAAAACCAACTTTCGTTTTCGGCCCGGGTTAAAGAAGAGCTGGTCCGGGTCCTGCCCAGGCAAAGTTGCTGTCGGACGGCGGAATTGGCCGCCCTCTGTCGCTTTTCACGCGGTATCCGGGAGAACGCCCTTGAAGGGCAGCAGGTCCTCTTTACTACGGAGAGCGCTGCCCTCATGCGGAAGGTCTACTCCCTGGCCAAAGAGGGGGGGCTTAAGGTGTGCGTAGCAAGGAATAAACAGAAAAACCCGCGCCGGCCCCACATCTATTATCTCGTAAACTTAGTACCGGAAGGCAAAAAAGTGCTGGAGGAGAGGGAGCGGTCCCTGCACTCCTGCTGCCGGTCGGCCTATTTGCGGGGCGTCTTCCTGGCCGCCGGTTCGGTGGCCAACCCGGAGTTGGCCCACCACCTGGAACTGGTGGTAGACCCCCGCGACCTCCGCTTCCTCCGGGGACTCCTGCGGGCCATGGGCCTACAGCCGGGGGTGAACCGGCGGAGCCGGGGGTTGGCCCTGTACTTCAAGGACAGCCGGGAGATCGTAAAGGCCTTAAGCCTCATGGGCGCCCATGGAGCCGTCCTGACCTACGAGAACGTGCTGGTGTATAAGAACATGCGCAACCACGTCAACCGTCTGGTGAACTGCGAAACGGCCAATCTGAGCAAGGCCATCGAGGCGGGGATGCGTCAGGCGGAAACCATCCGATTTATAGCAGAAAGGATAGGTCTGGCCAACCTGCCCCAGGCCCTGCGGGAAGTGGCGGAGCTGAGGCTCCGCTACCCGGAAGCCACCTTGAAAGAGCTGGGGGAAATGCTGAGCCCGCAGGTGGGCAAATCGGGGGTAAACCACCGCCTGCGCCGCCTGGAGGCCCTGGCCGAGACTCTTAAAACCAAGGGGAAAAGCGATGCGCCGACTCCAGAGCTTTCCGGTAGATAGTACCAATTCTATGGCCTGCTGGCGCCGGGTGGCTCCCTCGTGGAGGGTGGCCTGGAATTTCGCTGTAATCCAGTTCAGCCGGTACCTGCCCTTTCTGCGCCTGAAGAATTTCCTCCTCCGGCTGGTCGGGATAAGGGTGGCCCCCTCTGCCTCGGTGGGGTTGATGGCCATGTTCGACGTGTTAAGGCCCGACCTGATTAGCATAGGGGAGAACACCATCATCGGCTACAACGCTACCATCCTGTGCCATGAATTCCTGCCCCATGAGTACCGCCTGGGGAAGGTGGAAATAGGCTCCTGGGTGCTCATCGGCGCCAATGCCACTATACTCCCCGGTGTGCGGATAGGCGACGGCGCCCTGGTAGGTGCGGGGGCGGTAGTAACGCAGGATGTGCCCCCGGGAGCCGTAGTGGGCGGAGTGCCCGCCAGGCCCCTCCGCCGGGCCGGGGGGGAGGGGGGATGAGGAACAGGGGCTTGGTGGCCTGGTGCCGCGACTTGTTGTGGGAAAATCCTCACCGGCCGTGGTTCCTGAAGACCCTCCTGGTCGTCAATCTGTTAGGCTCCTTATACGGGTACTACTGGTACCGGGAACAGCTGGCCGCCACGCCGTGGATCTGGTGGATCTTTACCCCCGACAGCCCCCTTTCAACCTCCCTCTTTACCCTGGCCCTGACGCTGGCCCTGAAGGGGAAGGGGAGCCCTTTTTTGAGACTTCTGGCCGCCGCCGGGGTAATCAAATACGGCTTGTGGGCGGCTGTAGTCATAACCGATTACTGGCTGAAAGGGGGGCCGGCGGAGCTCCTGGAGGCCATGCTTTGCCTGAGCCATCTCGGCATGGCCCTGGAGGGGCTTATTTTTATCCGTCATTGGCCCTTCGGCCGCCGGCACGTTTTAGGGGTCGGAGGTTGGCTGGTCCTTAATGATTATGTGGACTACGCCTTGGGATGGCACCCCTACCTCTTCCGGCCAGATCAGGAGGGCCTGGCGGCCGTCACCGCCGTGGCCTTAAGCGGCCTATTAATTCTTTGTTTTTCAGGCAGGAAAATGACGACCGACCAAGAATATTAATATTGTATTAAGGGAGGTATTTGCGGCACAAGGAAGATCCCGCAAGACCTCCACGCGGCCGGTGCGGCACCGGCGGAAGAAGGAAAATGGCCGGCCGGCATGCAAAGAAGAAACAATGCCGGCGTGGAGAAAAGATATTTTCGGGGTAGTCGTTCATGGGGGCCGGTGCCCTCTCCACGAACTATGAAAATGAGAAGGCCATTTTCGAAGGGGGAAAGGGGTGGAAAGGCATGCGGGCCGGTGTGGGACTTCACATGGAACAGACCCAAAAACTAGTAATGACGCCCGAACTTCGCCAGGCTATCGTGATTTTGCAGCTTTCCACCCTGGAGCTGGCCGACTATATCCAGCAGGAACTGGAAGCAAATCCCATCCTCGAGCTCCGGGAGGAAGAACACCTGGTAGCAGAAGATAGGGAAGAGGCGGACGATTTCGATTTCGATTGGGCAGAATACTTCGCCGACGGGAGTGACCTGGGTTATGTCTCTGCCCCTCGGGACAACAAAGACGAAGTGCGCCAGGCAAACTACCCGGCCGCCGAAGGCGAGAGCCTGCACGACTACCTGTTGTTGCAGCTGAAGCTGGCGGTGAGGAACAGCACCGAGTTAACTATAGGGTCTTTTTTGATCGGGAATATAGACCAGAACGGGTATTTAACCCTTTCCCTTAAAGAAGCCGCTGAGTGCCTCCGGGTCCACCCGGGAGAAGTATGGCGGGTGCTGGAGATCATCCACAGGTTCGACCCGCCGGGGGTAGGGGCCAGAGACCTGGTTGAGTGTTTGTTACTGCAGCTACGACAGTACCGGGACGTACCTGCCGGCACCGAAAATATTATCCGCCATTTCTTGCCCGACGTGGCCGAGGGCAGGCTGGCCAAAATAGCCCGGCGCCTGGGCTTAAGCCTCTCCCAGGTGCAGGCGGCCGTGGATTTTATCCGCCGGCTGGATCCTAAACCCGGGCGCACCTTCGGCAGCCATCCCGAAGTCCGCTATATTATCCCCGATGCTATTGTAGAACGGGTGGGCGGCGAGTACGTAGTGCTAATCAACGACGTGGCCGCTCCCCGCTTGAGGATAAATCCCCACTACCAGGCCCTGCTGCACCAGGATGCTTGCGATCCCCGGACGCGCAAGTTCATCGAGGATAGACTAAATGCGGCGGCCTGGATAATCCGTAGCGTAGAACAGCGGCGCTTGACCCTTTACAAGGTGATCAGCTGTATTGTGGAAGAGCAGCGGGAGTTCATGGAGAAGGGGATCAAATACCTTAAGCCCCTCACCATGCGCCAGGTGGCCGACAGGCTGGGCCTTCACGAATCCACGGTGAGCCGGGCCACGGCCAACAAATACGTCCAGACTCCCCAGGGGCTCTTCGAGTTGAAGTTTTTCTTCGCCAGCGGCGTGGGCAAGAGGGACGGTTCGGCGGCGGCCGAAAGTATCAAGAAGATGATCGGCGAAGCCGTGGCTCGGGAAGATCCCTCCTCGCCCCTGACGGACCAGCAGTTGACGGACATCCTGCGGCAGCAGGGGATACGGATTTCCCGGCGGACGGTGGCCAAGTACCGGGACGAGGCGGGTATTCCGGCGGCCGGCAAGCGCAGAAGGTACGATTAAGCTACGGACGGAGGTTTGTGTTGGGGAGGGTGACCGGGGGGGTCACCCTAAATTTCGTTCTGATAAAAAGGATTTTTTGGGTTGTATGTTGAATAGAAGAAGGGGATTGTTCCCAAGGACGCAATCATATTTTAAAATAACCAGAGACATAATAGATTCGGAGAAGGGGGATACATAAATGCCGGTTAGGATTGCCATTAACGGTTTCGGCCGCATAGGCCGTCTGGCCATGCGCGCTTCCCTTAAGAATCCCGAGGTCCAGGTGGTGGCCGTCAACGACCTGGCCGATGCCAAGACCAACGCCCACCTCTTGAAGTACGACTCCGTCCACGGGATCCTGGACGTCCCGGTAGAGGCCCGGGATGGCGAAATGGTGGTGGCCGGCCGCGCGATAAAGGTTTTGTCGGAAAGGGAACCGGCCAAGCTTCCATGGAAAGATTTGGGAGTAGATATCGTGGTGGAGTCCACCGGCGTCTTTACCGACGCTACTAAGGCGGCGGCCCACCTCGAAGCAGGGGCCAAAAAGGTTATCATCAGCGCCCCGGCCAAGAACGAGGATATCACCATTGTTATGGGCGTGAACGAGGACAAGTACGATCCTGCCCGGCACCATGTGGTGTCCAACGCCTCCTGTACTACCAACTGCCTGGCCCCGGTGGTCAAGGTGCTGCACAGCCGCTTCACCATCCTGCGGGGCCTGATGACCACCGTCCACTCCTACACCAACGACCAGCGCATCCTCGATTTGGTCCACAAGGATCTCCGCCGGGCCCGGGCCGCGGGCATGTCCATCATCCCCACCACTACCGGCGCGGCCAAGGCCATCGGCTCGGTGTTGCCGGAATTGAAGGGCAAGCTCCACGGGTTTGCCATGCGGGTGCCCACGCCCAACGTTTCGGTGGTGGACCTGGTGGCGGACGTGGAAAAGAGCACCACGGTGGAAGAGGTGAATGCGGCCTTCAAGGAGGCGGCCGAAGGGGAGCTCAAGGGTATTTTGGGGTACTGCGAAGAGCCCCTGGTTTCCCGGGACTTCAACGGAGACGCCCGTTCTTCCATTGTGGATGCTCTGTCCACTATGGTAATGGAGGGCACCATGGTCAAGGTTATCGCCTGGTACGACAACGAGTGGGCCTACTCCAACCGGGTAGTGGATCTGGCAGTCTTTATGGCCTCCAAGGGGCTCTAGGCCGACCCCTCATCCCCATATTCGTGCACCAAGGGCGGTCGCCGAAGAAAGGCGGCCGCTTTAATTGAGCAGTAACGGAGGTGGACGGTATGAACAAGCTCACCCTTAAGGATTTGGACGTAGCCGGTAAGCGGGTGTTGGTCCGGGTGGACTTCAACGTTCCCCTGGACGGCGGCCGGGTGACGGACGACACTCGCATCCGGGCGGCCTTGCCCACCATACGTTATCTTACGGACAAGGGGGCCAAGACCATCCTGGTGTCCCATTTGGGACGGCCCAAGGGCAAGGTAAACGACGCCCTGCGCATGGATCCGGTGGCCCGGCGCCTTGAGGAGCTGTTGGGGCGGCCGGTAAAAAAGGTGGACGACTGTATAGGCCCCGAGGTGGAAAGGGCCGTAGCGGCTCTGGAGCCGGGAGAAGTACTGTTGCTGGAGAATATTCGTTTTTACCCCGAGGAGGAAAAAAACGATCCGGAATTCGCCCGGAAGATGGCGGCCCTGGCGGATGTCTATGTTAACGACGCTTTCGGCGCTGCCCACCGCGCCCATGCTTCCACCGAAGGAGTGGCCCGTTACCTGCCGGCGGCGGCCGGCTTCCTCATGGAGAAGGAAATCGCCATCATGGGCAAGGCTTTAGCCGACCCCGAGCGGCCCTTCGTGGCGGTCATCGGCGGGGCCAAGGTTTCGGACAAGATCGGCGTTATCCGCAATCTGCTGGGCATGGTCGATACCCTGATCATCGGCGGGGGTATGGCCAATACTTTCCTCAAAGCCCGGGGCTGTAAGATGGGCAAGTCCCTGGTTGAAGAGGATAAGGTGTCCCTGGCGGCCGAGCTCCTGACCGAGGCGGAGAAGAGGAACGTGAAGGTGCTCCTGCCCAAGGACCTGGTGGCGGCCGAGGAAGTGGCGCCGGGAGCGGCCCACCGGGTGGTGTCGGTCCTCGAGGGGGTGCCTGACGGGTGGGCGGCGGTGGATATCGGACCGGAAACGAGGCGCGCCTTTGCCGAAGCCTTGCAGGGCGCCCGCACGGTGGTGTGGAACGGGCCCATGGGCGTATTCGAGATGGAACCCTTTGCAGCGGGCACTGAGGCCGTGGCCCGGGCGGTAGCCGGAGTCCAGGGTACGACCATTGTGGGCGGTGGCGATTCCGTGGCCGCTGTGGAAAAGATGGGGTTGGCGGACAAGATTACCCATATATCCACCGGCGGAGGGGCCTCTCTAGAGTTCCTGGAAGGACGGGAGCTTCCCGGCGTGGCGGCTCTCCGGGACAGGGCTTAACGGCAGCTTGGGGTTAAAGGGCGCCTACCCTGGCAGGCCGGCCGACGGAGGTTGGAGACGTGTAAAGAGAGAAGGAGGGATTCCCTTGCGCCGGCCCATTATTGCGGGCAACTGGAAAATGCACAAGACTTCCGCCGAAGCGCGGCACCTGATAACCGACCTGAAACCGCTGGTGGGCGGGGCCTGGGCAGAAGTGGTGGTCTGCCCGCCCTTCACCGCCCTGGCCGCGGCCGTGGCCGCGGCGGCGGGGTCCAATATCAGCATCGGCGCCCAGGATATCTTCTGGGAAGACGAGGGTGCCTATACCGGCGAGATTTCGGGCCCCATGTTAAAGGAACTGGGATGCCGGTATTGTATCATCGGTCATTCCGAGCGGCGGCAGTATTTCGGCGAAACCGATGCCACCGTTAAGAAAAAGGTCCGGGCGGCCTTTCGGTCCGGCCTCACCCCCATTGTATGCGTGGGCGAAACCCTGGCCGAGCGGGAGGCCGGCCGGACCCTGGAGGTATGCCGGCGCCAGGTGGAAGAGGGATTGGCGGACCTCACCCCCGAGGAGGCGGCCCGGCTGGTAATCGCCTACGAGCCGGTCTGGGCCATAGGCACCGGCAGGAACGCCACGGGCGAGGACGCCCAGGAAGTCATCGGATTTATCCGAGAGAGGCTGGCTGCCATTTACGGCCGGGAGGCGGCGGACCAGTGCCGCATCCAGTACGGGGGCAGTGTAAAACCGGAGAACATAGCCGAATTTATGGCGCGGCCTGACATAGACGGCGCCCTGGTGGGAGGGGCCAGCCTGGACCCCATTTCCTTTGCCGCCATTGTCAATACAGCTGTGGAGGAATGAGATGAACAAACCCCTGATGCTTACCATCCTGGACGGCTGGGGCTACAGCGATGAACAGAGGGGAAATGCCGTGGCCCTGGCCCGCCTACCGAATTTCCGGCGTTTGTGGAAAGAATTCCCTCATACCCTGCTGGCCGCATCCGGCGAGGCCGTGGGTCTCCCCAAGGGGCAGATGGGTAACTCCGAAGTGGGGCACCTTAACATAGGCGCCGGCCGCATTGTCTATCAAGAGCTGACCCGCATCAGCCGGGCCATCGCCGACGGGTCGTTCTTCAAAAACAGGGTTTTGCTGGAGGCTCTGGACCGGGTCAAGGAACGCGGGGGTGCCCTCCACCTTTTCGGGCTTCTCTCCGACGGCGGTGTCCACAGCCACCTGGAGCACCTTTACGCCCTTCTAGAGCTGGCGGCCCGCCGGGGCGTGGAGAGGGTGTTCATACATGCCTTCTTGGACGGCCGGGACGTGCCGCCGGCGTGTGCGGGTCAGTACATAGAGGCCGTAGAAGAGGAATGCCGTCGAAAGGGTCGGGGAGCCATCGCCACCATCATGGGGCGTTATTATGCCATGGACCGGGATCGCAGGTGGGAGCGGACGGAGAAAGCCTACCGCGCTCTGGTGCTCGGCGAGGGCCCCAGATTCGGGAGTGCTCGGGAGGCTCTGGAATCCTCCTACCGGCGGAATATCACCGACGAATTTGTGGAACCTTCGGTGATTATGGGGGACGGCGGCCCCCTGGCTACGGTGCAGGACGGGGATGGGATTATTTTCTATAATTTCCGGGCCGACCGAGCCCGCCAGATCAGCCGGGCCTTTGTGGACGATGATTTCCCCTATTTTGAGCGGCCCGGGGGCAAACCGGACGTGGGTTTCGTCTGTTTCACCCAGTACGACGCCACCATCCAGGCACCGGTGGCCTTTCCGCCCCAGGATTTAAAGGATACCCTGGGCGAGGTAGTGAGCCGGGCGGGCTTAAAACAGTTGCGCATTGCGGAGACGGAAAAATACGCCCATGTTACCTTCTTTTTTAACGGCGGGGTGGAGGAGCCCTTCCCCAACGAGGACCGCTTGCTGGTCCCCTCCCCTAAAGTAGCCACCTACGACCAGAGGCCGGAGATGAGCGCCTACGAGGTCACCGAGGAAGTCCTTAAGAGGCTTGATGCTTACGATGTTATAGTTCTTAATTTCGCCAATCCAGACATGGTAGGGCATACCGGAGACCTTCAGGCGGCCATCCGAGCCTTGGAGGCGGTGGATGAGTGCCTCGGCCGCCTGGCCGCGGCCATGGAGGCCCGCCGGGCGCCCTTCATCGTCACCGCCGACCACGGCAATGCCGAGGAAATGCTGGATCCCGACGGGGAACCCCATACGGCCCACACCAGCAATCCGGTCCCCTTCATTTTGGTTCACGAAGGCTACCGGCAGGCCAGGCTGGCGGAGGGCTCCCTGCAGGACGTGGCTCCCACTGTACTGACCCTCCTGGGTCTGGCCCGGCCAGAGGCCATGACCGGCCGCAATCTAATTCTATAGGCATAAGAAGCGGAGGTGTTAACATGACCATTATTAACGATATTTATGCCCGGGAAATCCTCGATTCCCGGGGCAATCCCACGGTGGAGGTGGAGGTGGTCCTGGAAGGCGGGGCCCGGGGCAGGGCGGCGGTCCCGTCGGGCGCCTCTACCGGAGCCTACGAAGCGGTAGAACTGAGGGATAACGACCGGCAGCGCTACCTCGGCAAAGGCGTGCAGGAAGCAGTCAGCAACGTCAACTCCGTCATCGCCCCGGAAATTGTGGGGATGGACGCTCTGGACCAGCGCGCCGTCGACCAGCAGCTCATCGAGCTGGACGGCACTCCCAACAAGGGCAAACTGGGGGCCAACGCCATCCTGGGCGTGTCCCTGGCCGTGGCCAAGGCGGCAGCCGCTGCTTTGGATCTCCCCCTCTACCGCTACCTGGGAGGGGTTAACGCCCATACCCTTCCGGTGCCCATGATGAACATCCTCAACGGCGGAAAGCATGCCGACAATAACGTGGACATTCAAGAGTTTATGGTCATGCCGACGGGAGCGGAAAACTTCGCCGAAGCCCTGCGCATGGGCGCGGAGATTTTCCACTACCTCAAGGCAGTCCTCAAGGCCAAGGGCCTCAATACGGCCGTGGGCGACGAAGGGGGCTTCGCTCCCAATTTGAGCTCCAACGTCGAGGCCATTGAGGTGATCCTGGAAGCCATAGACCGGGCCGGATACCGGGCGGGCGAGGATGTCTTCCTGGTCCTGGACGTGGCGGCCACCGAGCTCTACCGGGACGGCCTGTATCACTTCGCCGGGGAAGGGGTAACCCGCACCCCGGAGGAAATGGTCGAGTTCTATGCCTCCCTGGTGGAGAAATATCCCATCATTTCCCTGGAGGACGGCTTGGCGGAGGACGACTGGGAAGGGTGGCAGGCCTTAACCCATAAGCTAGGGGACCGGGTGCAGCTGGTGGGGGACGATCTCTTTGTGACCAACACCCAGAGGCTGCGCCGGGGAATTGAGATGGGCGTGGCCAACTCCATCCTTATCAAGGTCAACCAGATCGGCACCCTGACGGAAACCCTGGAGGCCATTGAAATGGCCAAGCGGGCGGGGTATACGGCCATCGTTTCCCATCGTTCGGGGGAGACGGAGGATACCACCATCGCCGACATCGTAGTAGCCACCAACGCCGGACAGATTAAGACGGGCGCACCTTGCCGGACCGACAGGGTGGCCAAGTACAACCAGCTCCTGCGCATTGAAGAGGAGCTGGACCTGGCGGCGACCTATGCCGGGCTGGGGGCTTTTTACAACATAAAGAGATAACCGTCCCTTTTTCCTTCGGCTTGAAGCTTGGAGGCGGACTTCCGGGCAAGTTCGATACAATACGCCGCCCGGTGGCCGGCCTCAGGGCCCCGGGGTCCCCGGGGCCGCCTCCGTTTATCACATTCTGGAAGTCTGGCCGCCCCCCCCTCCCCGGCTTTAGTCCCTCGGTTTCAAGCCAAAGCAGGCCCTTAACTGAGTTATCCCCACTTTTTGCACGGCAGGCCTGCTTGGGCTTGGAAGCGAGCGATTAAGCCTTCGCGGTAGCCAAACTTAACTTGGCGAAAGGTGGAGGCAGGCCCGAGGCACAGGTAGCCTTGCGGCCAGCAACTGAGGCAGGACGCCAAATTTGCTGGGAAACTGCCTTAAGCCTTTAAGCCAAGCAAAAGTCCTGCCCGCGAGGGAGGCCTTTGCGAGCGGAAGCCAAGCAGGCCTGGGATCAAAACTAGGGATACGCCAGGGCCCTCAAGCCTTGTCTCCTCCCACTCCATGTGCTAAAATAAAGTCATTACTGGCGGAAATGTGCTATACTATTTCCCGCCCACCGGGAGGTGAGAAAAAGTTGAAGACGGTAGTGCTGATTCTTCAAATTCTGGTGGCCCTAGCCTTAATCGCTTCCGTCCTGCTGCAATCGGGCCGTAGCGCCGGGGTTTCGGGGGCTATTGCCGGCGGCGCGGAGAGCATCTTCGGCAAGAAAAAGGGGCTGGACGAATTTCTGGCCAAGGTATCGGCCGGCCTGGCGGCGGCCTTCATGCTGTTTACCCTGCTTTTATCCATAGTTTAAGCCGCGCATCTTGAGGGGGTGAAGGCATTGAACTTGCTGTTGGTAGCGCCGGTGGCGGGAATCCTGGCTTTGGCCTTCGCTTACTACTTGGTCCTGCGCATCAACCGGGCCGAACCCGGTACGCCGCGGATGCAGGAGATCGCCGGCGCCATCCACGAAGGAGCTATGGCCTTCCTTATGCGGGAATACCGGACCCTGGTGCTTTTTGTCCTGGCCATGGCGGCTCTAATAGTCCTTGCCGGGGTGGCCACCAAGGGTGCCGAGAGCATGCAGCCGGTGACGGCCGTTGCTTACCTCCTGGGAACTATATGTTCTATCGGTGCCGGATATATCGGCATGAACGTGGCCACCAGGGCCAACGTCCGCACGGCCAATGCGGCCCGCCGGAGCTTGAACTCTGCCCTGGGCGTCGCCTTTTCCGGCGGCTCCGTCATGGGGATGTGCGTGGTAGGCCTGGGCTTACTAGGCCTGGGAATCGTCAATCTACTTTTCGACAACCCCAATATTATTAATGGTTTTGCCCTGGGAGCCAGCTCCATCGCCCTCTTCGCCCGGGTGGGAGGCGGCATTTATACCAAGGCGGCCGACGTAGGGGCCGACCTGGTGGGTAAAGTGGAGGCCGGCATTCCGGAAGACGACCCCCGCAACCCGGCGGTAATTGCCGATAACGTGGGTGATAACGTTGGCGACGTGGCCGGTATGGGAGCCGACTTGTTCGAATCCTACGTAGGCTCCATTATTTCCGGTATCGCCCTGGCGGCAGCCCTGGGTATTCCCAACGGGACCCTGGTACCCCTCATGGTGGCGGCCGTCGGGATCTTGTCGTCCATCATTGGCGCCTTCTTCGTCCGTACCGGAGAGGGCGGCAACCCCCAGAAGGCCCTTAACACCGGTACCATGGTGGCCAGCATCCTGGCCGTGGTGGGTACTTACTTCGTTACCACAGGCCTTTTGCCGGCCGACACCGGCATGGGGGTGTTCGTGGCCACGGTGGCGGGCCTGGTGGCCGGGGTGCTCATCGGCCGGATAACCGAATACTACACCTCCGGGGATTATACGCCGGTGAGGGAAATCGCCAAGGCTTCCCAGACAGGGACGGCCACCAATATAATCTCCGGTCTGAGCGTGGGCATGCTCAGCACCGCCTTGCCCATCATCGTCATTGTCATCGCTATACTGGCCGCCTTTAAGTTTGCCGGTCTTTACGGCATAGCCATGGCGGCGGTAGGCATGCTGTCCACCACTGCCACCACCGTAGCGGTGGATGCCTACGGCCCCATAGCCGACAATGCTGGCGGCATTGCCGAAATGGCGGAGCTGGAACCCGAAGTCCGCAAGATCACCGATACCCTGGATGCCGTAGGGAACACCACCGCGGCCATCGGGAAAGGCTTTGCCATCGGGTCGGCTGCCCTGACGGCCCTGGCCCTGCTTTCCGCCTACACTACGGCGGCCAAGATAACCTCCATCGACCTCACCAATCCTAAGGTAATAGCCGGGCTCTTCATCGGAGGGATGCTGCCCTTTCTTTTCGGCGCCCTGACAATGAAGGCTGTGGGCCGCGCCGCCTTCGACATGATCGAGGAAGTGCGGCGGCAGTTTAAGACCATCCCCGGACTGATGGAAGGGCAGGCCAGGCCCGATTACGCCCGCTGCGTGGACATCAGCACGAAGGCGGCCTTAAGAGAGATGTTGGTACCCGGTCTCCTGGCCGTGGTCGTTCCCCTGGCAGTGGGCCTGTTACCGGGGCTGGGTAAGGAAGCACTAGGGGGTTTGCTGGCGGGAGCCCTGGTGTCGGGGTTCTTGCTGGCGGTAATGATGGCCAACGCCGGCGGAGCGTGGGATAACGCCAAGAAATACATCGAAGGAGGCCAGTTCGGGGGTAAGGGCTCTCCCGCCCATGCGGCAGCCGTGAACGGGGATACGGTGGGAGACCCCTTTAAGGACACTTCGGGTCCCTCCATGAACATCCTCATCAAGCTGATGACCATTGTTTCCCTGGTGTTCGCCCCGCTCTTTATGTAAGGCGAAACACGGCCGGAGGGATGGAAATTGCAGCGTGAACACGCCCTTGAACTCCTGCAAAAATATATAAGAACACCCAACCTCCTCAAACACTGCCTGGCGGTCGAGGCTGTTATGAGGGCCCTGGCCCGGCACCTGGGAGAAGACGAGGAAAAGTGGGGCCTGGCCGGGCTCCTCCATGATATCGACTATGAAGAAACAAAAGACGATCCCCACCGCCACAGTCTGGTGGGAGGAGAAATGCTGGAGCGGGCAGGCCTGGAACCGGACATCGTGTACGCCGTCAAGGCCCATAACGAGGTCCACGGCCTGCCACGGGAAGATCCCATGAGCCGGGCCCTGTATGCTACCGATCCCCTCACCGGGCTGATTGTAGCTGCGGCCCTCATCCGGCCGGAGAAGAGACTGGCTCCTGTAGACGTACCTTTTCTCCTGAACCGCTACCAGGAGAAATCCTTTGCCCGGGGTGCGAAACGGGAACAGATAGCCGCCTGCGGCGAATTGGGATTGTCGCTGGAGGAGTTCTTACGCATAGGCCTGGAAGCCATGAAGGGTATAGCCGGTGAATTAGGGCTGTGAAATCCTTCTTTTGAGGGGAGGCCCCAGGATGAATGCCTGGGGCCTTTCTGATTCTCCCAGGTCTCTCGTACGGGTTGGGGAAGGCCCGCCGGGCGGAGTCGGGCGCCAGGAGCTGGGTGGAGGGGAAATAAATAGAATCCTTCGGGGCCGGAAAATCGGTAATCGGACAAGGGGGCCGGCAATACTATAGTTTAGTAGTTGCCCGAAAGAAGGTGGAGCGGGGTGGTAGCAGTTCCGCGTCTTACCAACCTCTACAGCCGGGTGGAGCCCGGCCCAGACGGGGAAGAAGAAAGCATCCTAGCAATCGAAGGGACGGCACCCTTTCCCTTCCGCCTGGAACACCCCGAACCTTTAGTGTGGCAAGTTCGGGCCGGTGCGGCGGTTAACATGTACACGGGCCCACTGGAGGTAAGGGATGGAATTATCAGGGAGGTTTTGGTGGAGGAGCCCGGGGCGGGGGAGGTCTCCTTCAAGGTGGTGTTACAAACGGAGACGGAGGTGTTCACCACCCTGGAGGAAGGGCCGCCGGCCCGGGCCGTCCTGCGCTTCAGCCGGGAGCCCCTGAAGAAGTTTTACCGGGGCAGGCGGGTGGTAGTGGATCCAGGCCACGGGGGCGGGGACGGCGGCTTCCGGGGGCCGGTGGACCTGTGGGAGAAGGATGTGGTGTGGACCACCTCCCGGGTTCTGGCCGGGGAATTGAAGCGCCTGGGGGCGGAAGTCGTCATAACCCGGGCTCCGGAGGAGAACCCCTCCTGGCAGGAGCGGTGCGCGAAGGTGACGGCCGATACTTCTCTTTTTATAAGCCTGCATACCCACGGCGCGGAGGACCGCAACGTTCGGGGGGCCGCCGTCCTCTACAACCCCCGGGCGGAAGGCGGCGACGTCCTGGCCGGCCTGGTCCTGGAAGAGATCACGGCCAAGACCAAGATACCGGGCCGCGGCATAAGGCCCTGCCTGGACCTGGCCGTGCTGGGTGATAGGCAGGGGCTCTTGGTGGAGACGGTGACCATTACGAACTGGGTGGACGAAGGCATTTTGCGCAACCCGTATTTTCATCGCAAATTGGCCGTAGCCACCGTCAACGGTTTCTTTCACTTTGCCCAAAAGGGGTAAGCTAGGCCATGGGAAGAACTAAGAGGGTGCCGGCCACAAGGTTTGCGGCCACAATACCCATCCGCACCCACGTTCTGACGGAAAAGGACGATATTGTAGAGGTGGCCAGGCGCTACACCGAGGGAATAGCGGCCCCGGGCGATGTCATCGCCCTGGCCGAAAGCGCAGTGGCCATTACCCAGGGCCGGGCAATTCTCCCGGAAACCGTGCGACCGGGGCGGCTGGCCCGTTTCCTCTGCCGTTTTCCCACCAAGAGCGGGAGCCTGGCCACCCCGGTGGCCATGCAGCTGGCCATTGACGAAGTAGGTCGCCTTCGCATTCTGGCCGGTTGTGCCGCCGCGGCGATAGGGAAAATCCTGGGCAAGAAGGGACTCTTCTATATAGTAGCGGGCAGGGAGCTGGCGTTGATAGACGATGTCGCCGGTACCATGTATCCCTATGAACGCCATGTGGTGCTGGGACCCAAGGAACCTAATAAGGTGGCGAAGGACATCAAGAAAGCTACGGGGGCCGAAGTGGTCATAGCAGACGTGAACGACCTGGGGTGTGTGGATATTATCGGCATAAGCAATAAACTCTATGCCGACACCGTAAAGGAGGCTTTGCGGGATAATCCCTTCGGGAATGAAGACGAACAGACCCCTATTGTAGTCCTTAAACGGGTCGGAAAAGGTGTATCCCTTCCGCCGGGTGTTCCCCCGCGACGCGATCTGGTAAAATTAACACCAAAGGGAATAAAGGCCTAACCTAGACAGAGCGGACGGTGGACTCCATGGAAGCAGAAAAGATTCTGGATTTTATGCGGCATAAATCCTACCACCCCATGACCCTGGAAGAACTGGGGGAAACCTTGGGGATAGATTACCAGGCGCTGCAGGAATTGTTGCACGAACTGGAAACCCAAGGAAGGGTGGTGCGGACCAGGAAGAACAAATACGGCGTGCCGGAGAAAATGGGCCTGGCGGCCGGGAAACTGCAGGTGTCGCCCCGGGGCTTTGCCTTCCTGTTGCCCCTGGATAGAGCCCAGGAGGACATATACATCAGCTCCGCCAACCTCAACGGAGCCATGCATCAGGATTTAGTCCTAGTCCGGCTGCTGCCCGACCACGGGACGCGGCGCCGGGAGGGGGAGGTCATCCGCGTCCTCAAACGGGCTAATTCCCGGGTAGTCGGCACCTACGAACGCAACCGGAGGGTGGCCTTTGTAGTACCCGACGATCCCCACCTGCAGCAAGACATTTTTGTGCCCTTGGACGAGAGTAAGGGGGCCGGGCACGGGGACAAGGTGGTGGTGGAGATCACCCGCTGGCCCGAGGCGCGCCGGAATCCCGAGGGAAGGATCATCGAGGTTTTGGGCCCGGCAGGCGCACCCGGCGTGGACGTCCTCTCCATCATCAAGAAGTACGGTCTGGACCCGGAATTTCCCCCCGCCGTAAAGCGGGAGGCCAGAAAAATTAAGGAGGAAATTACACCCGCCGACCTGGAGGGGCGGAGGGATCTGCGGGATTGGCGGCTGGTTACTATCGACGGGGCCGATGCTAAAGACCTGGACGATGCGGTTTCCATTGAGCGCCTGCCCGGCGGCAATTTCCTCCTGGGGGTGCACATAGCGGATGTGAGCTATTACGTCAAGGAGGGCGGTGCCCTGGATAAGGAGGCCTTCCGCCGGGGGACAAGCGTCTATATGGTCGACCGGGTTATTCCCATGTTGCCCGCCCGCCTTTCCAATGGGATCTGCAGTTTGAATGCCGGTGCGGATCGGCTGGCCATGTCGGTGGTTATGGAAGTTTCTCCCCAGGGAAAGGTGGTGGATTATGAAATCTTTCCCTCCGTCATCCGCGTTCGGGAGCGCATGACTTACGATGCCGTCCGACGCATCTTGGTAGACCGGGATTCCGACCTCATGGCCCGCTACCGTGAGCTGGTGGAAGACTTCCGCCTTATGGAGGCCCTCTGCCTGATCTTGTACGAGAAGAGAATGAAGAGGGGAGCCATAGACTTTGACTTTCCGGAAGCTAAGGTCGTCCTGGACGAGAAGGGTAGGCCCGTGGATATAATTCGGGTAGAGCGAAGCATAGCTGAAAGGATTATCGAGGAATTTATGGTCCTGGCCAACGAAGTGGTCGCCCGTCATCTCCATTTTCTGGATATACCCCTTATCTATCGGGTGCACGAGGAGCCTGCCCCGGATAAGCTCGAGGAATTGAACCGCTTTTTGGGACCCCTGGGATACCGGATCCGCAGGGATGCGGAGGGACGCATCCATCCGAGAGTCCTGCAGCGCATCATAAAAGAAATGAAAGGCCGGCCTGAGGAACGGGTTATCAATACCGTTATTCTTCGCTCCCTTATGCGGGCGCGTTACGCTCCGGGAGCATTGGGCCATTTTGGCCTGGCCTCCCAGTACTACTGCCACTTTACTTCGCCGATACGCCGTTATCCTGACCTGGTGGTCCACCGGATCCTGCGGGAAGCCCTGGCCAAGGGGAAGCTTCATCCCCGGCGCCTGGAAAAGCTCAAAGTGTTGGTGGCCGAGGCGGCGGCCCGGGCGTCGGAACAGGAGAGGATCGCCGAAGAGGCGGAGAGGGAATCTCTCCTTTTGAAAGTGGTGGAATATATGAAGGAGCGGGTGGGGGAGGTTTATCCCGGTACCATCAGCGGAGTAGTACCTTACGGATTCTTTGTCGAGCTGGAGAATACCGCTGAAGGGCTGGTCCATGTCTCCACCCTGACGGACGATTACTACTACTACCAGGAGGACCAGATGGCCTTGGTGGGTTCCCATACCCGCAAATCCTTTCGCATCGGCCAGAGGGTGCAAGTTCAGGTGGTTCGGGTCAGTGTCGAGGCCCGGCAGGTGGACCTAGAACTGGTGTAGGGGCCGACCCGCCGCCTTCACGGCGGGGGTATCAGGGGCCGTAGGGTTTAAGTACGGGATACACACGGTTCAAGGCCTTTGAACAAAACGTGATGAACCCCCTGGCGGAAATGGGTGTGGCCGCCTATGCTTCTTTTCGGAGCTTGGCTGCGAAGTAGCGTTTTAGATTCTCAGGCAGTTCCTTAAGGGGTTCCTTGGGTGCCGGGGCTTCCTTCTCGCCGCCGTAAACATGCTTCAGGATGGCCTCAATGATCATCCCTTTGGGAGCTTCGGTATATTCTCTGCCTTGATATACCCAGACGCGGCAGTCGACGTCCTCGCCGCAAAGGTCGCCGCAGGATTCACATAGGCTTTCCCTTACGTCTAGTTGGATATCCCGGCCGTTGATGCGAATGGTGGGAGAGCTGACGAATCCGAGGGCCAGGGCCTGTTCTTCCGTCTGGACGTGGATCTTTTTTAGATTAACCTTGATCCCGGTAGCCTGTAATACCCCGGCCACTTCATTGAGGGCCTCTTCCAGGTTACGCTCCGTGCCCCGGCACCTGGTGCAGGAATCCAGGTCCAGGTAGAGGAATTCGATGTCAATGGCGCGTCTGCTATAGAGGGTTGCGGGCGATGTCTCGAGTTCTTGCCCTGCAGTTTTTTCCGGACTGCCCGGTGCTGGAAGGCCACAGCAACAACTGTTCGAGTTCTGCATGGAGCAGCAAGAGCCTTCTCGTTCGTTATTATTTTCGTGCATCTCTATCGCCTCCCAAATATAATCAGTAACCTCCCGCCAGGCCTCCACGGCGACGCGAAAGGCTTCTTGTCCTTTAGGCGTCAGGGTATACACCTTGCGCTCCCGACCCCCGGCTGTCTCAATGGTAGAAGTTACGTAGCCGCCTTCCTCGAATTCCCGAAGAACCGGATAGATCGTCCCCTCCGTGGGAGTGCAGCAGCCCCTGGTAACTTCGGCTACGGTGCGGGCTATCTGGTAGCCGTGCATGGGTTGGGTATAGAGGACGCGCAGGATAAAAAAACGCGACAGGCACATCTTGATGATGCCGTGCCAGTACTCGCGAGCGGTATAGTCCATTTAAAATCACCTCAGACCCCTATACCTAGAGGGGCAATGCTTATGACGTTTATTATAGGTTATGCGCCCCGCAGTGTCAAGGGGTGACCGGACTAAGGTATCCCCAGTTTTCGCCGGGCGGCCCTGCTTTGGCTTGAAAGCGAGCGAGCAAGCCTTCGCGGTAGCCAAACTTAACGAGGCCGAAAGCGGAGGCGGACCCGAGGGCATGAGAGACCTGCGGCCGGCAACTGAGGCAGGATGCTTAAATCCTGCCGGGAAGTCCGCCGGAGCTTGAGGCCGAGAGCTAGTTTGGCCCGCGAGGGAGGCCTTTGCGAGCGTAAGCCAAAGCAGGCTGAAAACTGGGGATACGCCAGGTGACCGGACAGTGTGTGTCACCGGACAGTATAAGCAACCTAGAGGGCGGTCCGCCTAGGCTGCTTGCGATACGGCTGGATTAAGAGTTTACTTGACAAAGGTAGATATAAATTATAGCCTGTACATAGTAAAATATTCTAAGTATATAAGAGGTTGTAACGATGGAACGGATTCATACGTTAAAGGCGGAGTATTTAAAACTCTGGTTCACCCCACCAGGCTACGGATAATAGAACTCTTGCGCCATGGTCAACGCTGCGTATGTGAGCTAATAGAAGAGTTGGAATTGGAACAGCCCAACATTTCCCAGCACCTGGCCGTTTTGCGCAAGCAAGACATTGTCGAGGCCACCAAGGATGGTTTGCGGGTGATCTACCGCATCAAAGATCCCCGCCCAGTCGACTTACTGGACCTGGTGGGGGATATTATCGCCAAGGAGATTGCCGAAACCCTCGCCCTCATGGACGTTACCCAGCGGCGAGATACTCCCCCATGATTCCCTACCCTGTCAGGGCTGGACCATATTGAACGCCACAACGCCCTGCAGGGGATGTTGGGCTAAACTAAGGATTTGCCGTCTGGCGCCGGTAAAATTCCGCTTTCTCTTCCGCGCCTATAAGGCGGTCGATAAGATAAGCAATGGCCAGTATTCCGGGGATGTTGATCAGCCAGCGGGTGAGGGCGAATTTTATTCCTAAGGCCGACATTTCAAATAAAAACATGGGGATCTTTAAAGTCGACCAGGAACAGAGGAAGATAATAATATTGCTGTATTTGGCGCCCTTCTTGGCCATGACGGCGGCCACCGGGAAGGCACCGTAGAGGGGCCCGGCGGCAGCCGCCCCCAGTCCGATGCTTAGGATAATGCCCTTTAGACCGGAGCCCTCGCCCACATAGCGGATAATGGTCTCCCGCGGTACCCAGACGTCCAGGAGGCCTAGGAGAAGAAAAATAGGCGGGATTATGGCCAGCATCTCGGCAAAGTTGCTAGCGGTGTATTTAAAAATAGTCAGACCGGTATTGGGATGAAGGATGGATATCACCAGGTCGACAAGGATAATTATCAAAAAGTATCGGTAGGTTTTAATTAATACTACAGCGTCAACTGCCTCTAGACAATGTTGCGCGTTTATGTTAGAATCCTTATAGGGCGTTTCGGGGCTATAGCCTGGGGC
>LDZR01000634.1_pt1 | contig 25419 bp, 22 predicted proteins | sample 615371 | NCBI WGS metagenome assembly LDZR01 (sample SAMN03408294, study PRJNA278302) | terrestrial metagenome | isolation source: oil reservoir sample K2 | place: USA: Alaska, North Slope, Kuparuk formation | collected 2013
AAAAAGGCAAGCACGTACTCGTAGAAAAACCAATGGCAGCCAATTCCGAGGAAGCTTTGAAAATGGTTAAGCTCGCTGGAGAAAATAAAAAAGTGCTTATGACCAATCATTCGCAAAGATTTTTTCCGCACCACCAGAAAGCAAAAGAAATAGTACAGTCTGGAATACTCGGTGAGATACGCTTAGTTAAAACCATGTTTTCCCATTCAGGGCCCGAAAATTGGTCGCCCAATGCTGGATGGTTTTTTAGAAAAGATTCGGCTATTTTTGGTGCACTTGGGGATCTCGGGGTTCACAAAATAGACCTAATAAGATACATAACAGATTTAGATATCATAAGATGCGTTTCTGTTACAGATACTCTGGAGAAAAAGGCAAATGTCGAGGATATAGCATGCGCCATCTTGAAACTTTCAAACGGAGCACTGGCAACCCTCGATGCAAACTGGATCACTAAAGGTCTTGAGGAAAACTACACAGTTATTTACGGTGAAAAAGGAACGATGAAAGTGGGGCAGACAGATCCTTCAAAAATTGAAATATATCTGGAAAAACCTGTGAAGTTTCACGGAGAAATAAATATGAAACCACTTTTTACCAATGAAGATCCGTACTGGAAATTACCGGTGGTCGATCATTTCACAAAAGTATGCCTTGGCATGGAAAAAGCCATAGTGAAACCGGAAGATGGATACATAGCTATAAAAATAATTGAAAAAATAGCAGAATCATTCCAGAAGAAAGGAGAAGTAATCATAGATGTCTGAAGCGGTTTTATCCGCAAGAAATATATGCATGGATTTTTCATCAGTCAGAGTTTTGCACAATATAGATGTAGATTTTCAAAAATCGAAGATATACGGTGTGGTAGGGGAAAATGGGGCCGGAAAATCCACGCTGATGCGAATATTATCCGGATTTCTTAAGCCAGTTGAAGGAGATATCTTTCTCGAGGGAAAGAAAGTATCTTTAGATCCACTCAAGGCAAAAGAATTAGGAATTATATTGATACCTCAGGAGCTCAATCTTGTTGAAAGTTTGAGGGTTTATGAAAACGTATTTTTGGGAAATGAGATAGAACGCGGCTTTCTAATAGACAAAAGAAAAATGATCGAAAAGGCAGAGCAGTATATAAAAAAACTGGGACTTAATATTGATCCTGCTTCCTATGTCTCAAAACTTTCACCAGCTCAAAAACAGATGGTTGAAATAATGAAAGCCATCTCGAAGAAAGTTAAAGTTTTGATTATGGACGAACCAACTTCATCGCTAACTGACGAAGAGATTTCAAAATTATTCGAGGTTGCACTTGATATGAAAAAATCTGGAATTACAGTTGTCTTTATTTCACACAAATTGAAGGAAGTAAAAAGTATATCAGATGAGCTGATTATTTTAAGAGATGGTAGAAAAGTACATCAATGCGAAACAAAAGAGCTTACTGAAAAACAGATAGCAGAGCTTATGGTTGGCAGAGATCTGGGAAAGATGTACCCAGAAAAACCTGCACCATCTGAACAAATTGCACTTGAGGTGAAAAACATTACAACAAAAGATGGATGTGTCAAAAATGTGAGTTTTAAAGTTTTCAGAGGTGAAATACTCGGTTTCTACGGCCTTGTTGGATCTGGAAGAACAGAACTGATGGAAGCAATTATAGGCCTGAGAAAACATAATGGCAAGATATCAGTTTTCGGTAAAGAAGTAAAAATAGAGAATCCTGAAGAAGCAAAAAAACTTGGTATAGCCTATTTGCCGGAAGACAGGAAGCAATCAGGAATTATATCAATAATGGAAATATTTAAAAACACAACTTTGATGTCTTTGAAGAAATTTTCAAAAATTCTGCTGAACAATCACAAAGAAGTCGAAGCTTTCAAAAAATACCAGGCGAATTTCGATATAAAGGCTCGAAGTCCATGGCAACCAGTGGGTACGTTGAGCGGCGGAAACCAGCAAAAAGTTGTCATATCCAGATTGGTTGAAACCGGGGCAAATATTCTCATTTTTGACGAGCCAACACGCGGTGTGGATGTAAATGCAAAACATCAGATTTACGAAATAATGAGCAATATGATTCGAGAGCTTAAGATTACATTTATTGTTGTTTCCTCTGAATTACCTGAAATAATAGGACTTTGCAATCGAGTCATTGTTATGCGAAACGGGACCGTCGCGGCCACAATTTCCGGAGATGAAATAAATGAAAAAAACCTGATTTACTATGCAACAGGCCTTAAAGGAGGGTGATTTTCATAAAGACCTTGCCAAAATTCAGCTTTTCAAAATATGGAATTATTTTCGTACTCATCGCATTGATGATATTTTCTGGGATATTGAGTCCTGCCTTTCTGAGCAGGAGAAATATACTGAACATATTCTGGCAAACATCTTACGTTGGGATTATAGCAGTCGGAATAACTTTTGTGATGATAGCCGGTGGTATTGATCTGTCGGTTGGTTCTATGGTAGCACTCATGGGGGCTTTTGCAATCACCATGGTCAACAAATTTGGAGATAGCAATTTGTCTGTCGTTTTCTCAATATTTTTGACTTACGTACTTGGTGCAATCATGGGTTTTGGAGTAGGTTTGCTCACTACAAAAGGTAAAATTCCTGCTTTTGTCACAACTCTTGGCGGCATGGCAATATACAGATCCTTAGTGTTGAATTTCGCAAATGGCGGAGTTTATATGAGCATGTCGCAGAAGTACTCAAGCATCGGTATGAAACACATACTTGGATTGCCCCTCCCAATGATTGTTTTTATAGCTTATACAATATTTGCATACATTCTGCTTGATAAAACCAGATTTGGAAGATATGTTTATGCAGTAGGAGCAAATGAAACAGCGGCCATTTATTCAGCCATAAAAGTAGATTGGGTGAGAACCATGACATATGTGATTAGTGGTATATCAGTGGTGACTTCGGCTGTTTTGCTGTCTTCCATGATGGGTTCTGTCAGTTCATCGTCAACCGGCAATAACTTTGAGCTTGATGCAATAGCCGCTGCTGTTATAGGAGGAACAAGCCTTAGCGGAGGAAAGGGAAATGTTATCGGTACATTTTTTGGTGCACTTATTCTTGGCGTTATAAACAACATGCTTGTTATGTTAAACGTAGCCGTTTACCTTCAGGGTATGGTTAAAGGATTGATAATCATAGGTGCAGTACTTCTTCAAAATCTTAAAAAACAATAAAAGCCCGATAGGGCAATTTAGAGGGAGGTGTTTTCATGAAAAAAGTTCTGATTTTCGTGCTTTTGATTGTCACAATTCTCAGTTTTGCGAAATTCAGAGTAGGGGTTGCAATTCCAGCAGCGGACCACGGTTGGACAGGCGGCATGGTCTGGTGGGCTCAATATGCAATCAAACAGTATGCAAACGACCCAGACGTTGAATTCTACCTTGTAACCGCGAAAGAACCAAGTGAGCAAATTGCTCAGGTACAGGCCCTTTTAGCAAAAGGAATAGACGCTCTTGTGATTAACCCATACGAATCAGCTCCGTTAACTCCCATATGCGTTCAGGCGTTCAGAGATGGTATCTTCACAATAATTGTTGATAGGGGAATTAACTCTGAAGAGTATAACGTCTATATTGCTGGAGATAACTATATGTATGGATATTTAGCCGGCAAATACATTGCTGAAAAACTCGGAGGAAAAGGTAATGTAGTGGTTATCGAAGGTATCCCATCGACGATAAACACGGAGAGAGTCGAAGCTTTCAAGAAAGCACTTGAACCATATCCAAATGTTAAAATTATAGCTCAACAACCAGGATACTGGAGCAGAGAAAAAGCGTTCGAAATCATGCAAACTTTGCTCACAAAATTTCCGAATATAGACGCAGTCTGGACTGGAGATGACGATATGCTTCACGGTGTCTTACTCGCCTTAAAGCAAGCGGGAAGAGACAAAAATATCGTCCTTGTTGGCGGAGCATGTGAGAAGAACATTGTTAAGATGATCATGGATGGTCATCCGTTAATCGGAGTAGATTTTACTTATCCACCCAATATGATATCTACGGCAATTAATCTTGCCGTTATGGCCCTCAAAGGGGAACATCTGAACGGATTCTACCAGAGAGGTATTCCAAGAAAAATCATCCTCTCAACCGAAACTGTCACAAAAGAAAATGCCAAAGATTACTACTTCCCAGAATCTGTTTTCTAAACAAATTTTTCAGAAAGGGTCGGGCAAATGCCTGACCCTATGTTTCAAGGAGGTCAAATTATGAAAATAGGTTTTTTAACAGTTGCTCTTGGAAATACCAGCATTGAAGAGATTGTCAAATGGGCTTCAAAAGAAGGCTTTGAGGCACTTGAGGTAGCCACCTGGCCTTTGGTAAATGAAAGGGATTTTTCTTCAACAACTATTGATGTTGACCAGCTCGATAAATCAAAAATAGATCGCATAAAAGCTCTTTTTGAAAAAAACAGCATGATCATATCGTCCTTAGCGTACTATGATAACAATTTAGATGCAAATCTGGAAAAACGAAAAAAAATAAATGAACACCTGAGAAAAGTTATCGATGCTGCCAGTTTGCTCGGAGTAGAGTTAGTCGGTACATTTATTGGAAGAGATATAACCAAATCTGTTGAGCAGAACTTCGAAGAATTTGAGAAAGTTTTCAAACCACTGATAGCTTACGCTGAGAACAAAAATGTAAAACTTATGATAGAAAACTGTCCTATGGTAGGTTGGCAAGAACACGAAAAAGTAGGTAATATATTTTATTCACCACAGCTATGGAGAGAGATTTTCAGAATAACACCAGCTTCCTTTGGATTGAATTACGATCCATCCCATCTATTCTGGCTTGGTATCGATTATATCAAAGTAATTGAGGAATTCAGTGAAAGAATCTTTCATGTGCACGCAAAAGATGTTGAAATAAATAGGCAAACTTTATATGAACAGGGCATCTTTGGTTACTATGGAACAAACCTTCATGGAAAAAGCTGGTGGATTTACAGATTACCAGGTTTAGGAGAAATAAATTGGGAAGCTCTCTCAAAAACATTGAGAAAAGTAGGATATGATTTCGTTATAAGCATTGAACATGAAGATCCCGTTTGGGCTGGCGAAACTGAGAGATCAAAAATAGGACTAAGAATGGGTTATGAGTTCCTCAGAAAATTATTTTAGACCATAAAAGAAAGATTTGTAGATACTAACAATTTAAATCAAAAGAAATCTTATTGTTACAATATTAGCCTGGGCTAAGTTCCGTTAACAGCTCTTTAAGCCATAAAGAAAATGAAAATTGACCTATTTTGCCTTAAGGAGCTGCTTTTTGTTGGAAGTTAGTTTTTTGCAAATCGTATATTATATATTGGGCAAGCTTGCACGGCAGATCTGTCTGAAATTATCCCCTCGTAAATTGGGATAGGTCTAATTCCACAGAAACTTCGTATTTTTCTACAATTCTGACAATTACCAATGTATACATGTGTATATATTGACAATATGCACATAGATGCTAAAATTATATATGAAAAAATAACAGGAGGAGATAGCATGGTTATAGCAATTCCAGCACTGGATAACAATGGTCTGAAATCAAGAATCTCTGAACATTTCGGAAGAGCGCCTTATTTTGCAATTGTTGAGCTTACTGACGAAAAAATTGATGTGAAGCACATTGCAAACACAGGGGAACATTTTCATGGTGGTTCAAGAGCTATAGATGTCGTGATAAATCATAACGCATCTGTTGTTATCGCTCACAGTATGGGGCAGAAGGCACTTGATAATTTGCACCAGGCAGGAATCACGGTTCTGAAAACTATTGCAAAAACTGTTGAAGAAGCTGTTTTTGAATATAAGCAAGGTAAACTTCCAGAGATGACAGAAGGTCATGTTCATTGAAAGGAGAAAATTGATGAGAGGTAGAAGAGGTAGAGGATGCGGTGGACAGTTTCTATTTTCAGGAGAGATGCTGATTCCTTCAATACTAATAATCCTTAAAAAGAAATCAATTCACGGCTATTCATTGATTGAAGATTTAGAGTCTATAGGCATAGATACAAGCTTATTACACCCCAGCATCGTATACAGGACTTTAAGAATGATGGAAATGCACGGGCTGGTAGCCTCTGACTGGAATACTGAAGGAACCGGACCGGCCCGAAGAATTTATACCATTACTGATACAGGCAAAGGTTTTTTAAGAGAATGGTGTCTGAAAGCTAAGCGAGATATAGAAATGATGGAAAAATTAATAAAAGAAGCAGAGGGAGGTGAATAAAATGTATGGATACGTAAGAGGATATGGCTTCAGAGGATTTTCTCCAGCTTGGCCTTACGTGGGAAGAGGCCGAGGAGGACTTCCCAGGTGCTGGTATCCAGGTTTCTCACCGTCTTTATCATTGACAAGAGATCAAGAACTGAATTTTTTAAAAACTCAGGCAGAGCTTCTGAAAGATCAGTTGAGCCAGATTGAATCAAGAATCAACGAATTGCAAACAAAATGAATAATTTCAAATATGGAATCCTCGAGCGGGCTTCAGCCCGCTTTTTTCTTTCCAGATTCCGGATTTTTTGAGTATAATTGTTTTAAACCGAATGGGGAGATCGGTGTGTTTTTTGTTGACAGAATGCTGGGAAAGCTGGCTAAAAAGTTAAGACTGCTTGGCTTTGACACCATGTATATAAACAACATAAAAGAAGAAGCCATTCTTCAGCTATGTCAGCAAACAGGAAGAATTTTGATCACGAGGGATAAAACTTTACACAGAAAAGCAATCAAAAAAGGTTTGAAAAGTTTCCTGATTAACTCTGAAATGTGGCGAGATCAGTTAGTGGAATTATCAAAAGTTTTTGATTTGAGAAAAAAAGATAAAATAATGATGAGATGCAGTTTATGCAATGTTGATCTTGTCATATCAAGCAACGAGCAGATAAGAAAAAAGGTTCCGCTTTATGTCCAGGAGACACAAGATGTTTTTTATACCTGTCCAATTTGCGGGAGAGTTTACTGGGAAGGAACACACGTGCAGCATATTTTTGAAGAATTCAGGAGGTTGGGATTCTGAAAGTATTTGGCCTGGTTGCTGATTTTTTTCAGAAAGGACATAAGACGGGTGCTATGTCTCAAATAGCCCAGATAATCTGTTCTCAGGCTAATGCCGAGCATTGCGATTTGTTTATTTACGAAAGCCAAAAAGATCATTTCAGATTGGTCGGGACAACCCATCAGCATGAAAAAATCGGAGTATTGAAAATAAATTCAAACACCTTGATGAATGATTCGCATACAATAAAACTCGAATACAACGGTAAGCTTACAGGGGCTATAGCGCTGAGAAATCCAAAAAATTTACCAGCAATTGACAATCTTCTTGAGGAGCTTGCTTTTTCCCTGTGGTGGCTTGATAGATTCACAGAGCTTGAAAATACCGCAGAAAGATACCACAACATGAGTCAGCTGACAGATGCTTTTTATAGCTACGATGATCAGGATGAGTTGAAAAAAGAAATGGTCAAGGTAGTGGCAAAAATTCTGAGAGCTGATATGGTACTCTTTCTCGAGAAGATCTCTGAAAATTATGTTTTTACAGCTGGATTTGGCATCGATAGAAATCAACTTTTGGTAGAAAGTATTCCACAATCTCATCCGTTCATATCAAAGATAGAAAAATCAGACAGTGGAATATTAAACATAAAAACGCAGATAGATTTTGCAAGCATTCCTGTGAAATCATTGATAGCTGTGCCTCTCAGGTTGCAAGACAGAATTCTGGGAGTTCTGATCGCTATTAACAAAATATCAGAAGAAGGCTACAGAACCAGATACAGTTTTGACGAATTTGACCTCTCAACGTTGCATGAAGTAGCGAGGCGTATTTCACTCGCTTATACAAGGCTCGAGTATCAAAATAATCTCAAGAAAGAAATTGAGAAGCTCAAGAACTATACAAAGCGTTACGAGGATTTGATCAAACAACAGCAACTTTATCTGAAAAAAATGGATCTGGTTCACAATATAAGCAATGCTATGAGGGCAAGTTACGATCCCAATAATGTATACAAAATCCTTCTTCTGGGATTGACTTCGGGAAGGGGTCTTGGTTTCAACAGAGCTTTATTACTTTTACGTGATAGAAAGACAGAAACCCTGTTCGGAAAAATCTGGTTAGGCCCATCCAGTGAGGAAGATATAACAAAAATATGGAGAGAAGCTGAAAGAAGAGCGATGAGTTACGGCGATTTTTCTCAATACCTGCGAGAAGAGGCGCTTATGCTTGATATTTCTAATGGACTTACGAAAAAAATAGAGGGAAAAATGTTTCATTACAAAGATCACCCGGTGTTTGAAAGAGTGGTTCTGAGAAGAAAACTGATCCATATAACCCCGCCACTTGCAAAAAGTATGGGAGAAGCCGTTAAAGATCTAACCAATCTCCTGGAGACAGAGGAATTCGCTGTTGTCCCATTGATAGGAAAGTGGGATACCATAGGTGTACTCATACTGGACAACAAATTCACAGGAAATCCAATTTCCGAAATCGACACAGAAGTTCTGAAAATTATAGCAGATAGTGCAGGATTAACGATAGAAAATGCGACAAATTACGAAGAGCTGAGGAAAAAAACAGAAAGCCTTGAACAACAAAAAAATATGATAGATTATCTAAGAAAGTTTAGCGAGAGCATTCTTCAAAACCTTACAACTGCCGTCATAGTAATTGATAGGCAAGGAAAGGTTTTAGAATGCAACAAAAGAGTAGAGCAATTGCTTGGATTGCCAAAGGAAAGAGTTATTGGAAGCGCATACACAGATTTTGGTGAGGCATTTCAGGATGTATTTGGTGTTGCAATGAAAGTTTTTGAGCGTGGTGAAACAATTACTCTTTCCAGATATAGAATAGAGACTGCAAATGGGGAGAGGTTTTTCGATACAAAATATTCTCCCTTATGGGATATAGCAGGTTCATCAATGAACGGTGTTATTGTAACGCTTGAAGATGTTACCGACCAGTACCTGCTCGAACAGGAAAGAAAAGACAAAGAAAAATTAGCACTGTTGGGAGAAATGTCAGCAAGAGTTGCGCATGAATTGCGAAATCCAATAACCGTTATAGGAGGTTTCCTTAACAGATTGAAGAAAAACATTTCAGATCCACAGGCAAGAGAACGATACCTCAACATACTGAGTAACGAAGTGGACAATTTGCAGAATATAGTTTCAGAAATACTTGAATTCAGCAGAAGCGCAAGAAATATAGATGAAAGCAAATTTCAAATAAATGAATTGATAGAGGAAGTAGCATTTTTTATGCAAGAAAAAGCTGCCAGAAATAAAATCAACCTTGAATTTATGCTCTCGCCCTTGCAAGAAGTAGTGGCTGATAGAAACAGAATAAAGAGAGTTTTGATAAATCTTGTTCAAAATGCCATAGAAGCGACACCGCAAGGTGGTAGGATTATCTTAAAAAGTCAACAGGACCAGGATAGAGTACTGGTTTCCGTTTTTAACACAGGAGAGCCTATATCTGAAGAAAATCTGAGAAAAATCTTTGTGCCTTTCTACACAACGAAAACTTACGGGACAGGCCTCGGGCTTCCCATATGCAAGAAAATAATAGAAGATGAGCACGGGGGGCGCATATGGGCGGAATCGAAGCCAGAGGGAACTGAGTTTAAATTTGAAATCCCAATAAAAAGGGAGGGCGAATGATGAAAGAAGCTAAAATCCTTGTCGTTGATGATGAGCAAAATTTGAGATTGCTCATAAGTGAAGAACTTGAGGAACTTGGTTACAAAGTGGAAACTGTTTCAAATGCAGAAGAAGCCTTGAAAAGGATCGAATCAGATGATTTTGATCTCGCCACAATTGATATCGAAATGCCAGGAATGAATGGCATAGAACTCGCTGGCATTCTGAGACAAAAATATCCTGCACTAAGAATAATTCTTTTGACTGCTTATTCGCATTATAAATATGACCTTGCTTCGTGGGCTGCGGATGCATACGTGGTCAAATCAACTGATCCGACTGAATTGAAAGAAACAGTCAAGAAACTTCTGCAAATGTGAGGAGGTGCTTGTTTTGGATTACAGATCCACTCTCAACCTTCCCGGTACTGAGTTCTCAATGCGCGCTAATTTGGTGGAAAAAGAACCGCGTATACTTGAAAAATGGCAAAAAATGAATATTTATGATTATCTGCTAAAACACAGAGAGAATAACCCAACCTTCGTCCTTCACGATGGTCCACCTTATGCAAATGGCGATATTCACATAGGCACTGCTATGAACAAGATACTGAAAGATATAGTTGTGAGATACAAAACACTTCGCGGATTTAAATCGCCTTATGTACCAGGATGGGATACGCACGGTTTACCAATAGAGCACAAAGTTACGACAATGCTTGGAGAAAAGGCGAAATCTATGTCTCAAACAGAATTGAGAAAAGCTTGTGAAGAATTTGCAAAACAACAGATAGAAATGCAAAAGAAACAGTTTCAAAGACTTGGCGTTATAGGTGACTGGGAAAATTATTATGCGACTTTGAACCCTGAATATGAGTATAAAATCTATGAAATTTTTGCAAAGCTGGTGGAGGATGGCTATGTTTACAGAGCGCTTAAACCGGTTCTCTGGTGTAATAATTGCGGTACAGCCCTTGCACAGGCGGAAATAGAATATCACGATCACGATTCACCATCTATTTATGTCAAATTTAAAATGGAGAACTCAGAAAATGAATACATAATCATCTGGACAACTACCCCATGGACCCTGCCGGGAAATACCGGAATAGCCGTCCATCCAGATCAACAATATGTGAAAATAGAAGTAGGAAGCGAAATCTGGATCCTTGCTGAGAAATTATTGAAAATGGCCATGCAGGAAATTGGTATAGATGAGTACAGGATTCTTGAAAAATTCAAAGGGCATTTCCTTGAAGGAAAACAGGCTGTTCATCCAATATTTGATAGAAAATCTCGCATAATCACGGCCGATTTCGTAGATATGGAAACAGGCACTGGTTGCGTGCACATTGCACCGGGACATGGTGAGGAAGATTACGAATTCGGCCATCTCGTGAATGGTTTAGCCGTTATTTCCCCAGTTGATGAAAAAGGCTATTTCACAGAGGAAGCCGGAAAATATTCTGGCATGCATATTGAAAAAGCAAACAAACAGATAATAGAAGATTTAAAAAACAATGGCTCTCTTCTTAAGGAATCAACCATCAAGCATTCTTACCCGCACTGCTGGAGATGCAAGAAACCTGTTATATTCAGGGCAACAGAGCAATGGTTTATATCTGTTGAAAAAAACAACCTGAGGCAAAGGGTTCTTGAAAATATACAGAATGTGGCATGGATACCAGCCTGGGGGAAAAATAGAATAAGTGCTATGGTGGAAGAAAGACCAGATTGGTGCATTTCGAGGCAACGCGCCTGGGGGACACCTATTCCGGCTTTCAGGTGCAGCAAGTGTAGCGAGGTTGTTCTTGATGCAAGATTGATCAGGCATTTTGCCGAAATAGTTAAAAAAATGGGAACCAATGCCTGGTTTGAACTCAGTGAAAAACAACTCCTGCCCGATGGATATGTGTGCCCACATTGCGGTTCGGAGGATCTTGTTAAAATGAACGATACTCTTGACGTATGGATTGATTCCGGTTCTTCTTTCGAGGCAGTTTTAACCACAAGACCGGAATTAACATTTCCCGCAGACATGTATCTTGAGGGAAGCGACCAGCACAGAGGCTGGTTTAATTCGTCACTGGTCCTTTCTGTCATAACACACGATAAACCTCCGTATAAAACTGTTCTAACGCATGGATTCATAAAAGATGCAGAAGGAAAGAAGATGAGTAAATCTCTCGGAAATGTTGTCGATCCTCTTGAAGTATGTTCTAAATACGGTGCAGATGTACTCAGATTGTGGCTTGCAAGCAGTGACTATTTCAACGATATCAGAATATCCAAAAATATAATTTCCCAGCAGGTTGAGGTTTATAAAAAAATAAGAAACACTATAAGATACCTTCTGGGAAACCTTCAGGATTTTTCAGTAACAGATTCTATCGGATTCCAAAAGATGCTTCCGGTAGATAGATGGGCGCTTGGAAGACTTCAGCAAATAATAAAATCTGTAACAGAGGCATACGAAAGTTATGAGTTTTCCAAAGCATATAACATACTGGTAAAGTATTGCTCTGTAGAACTAAGCGCTATCTATCTGGATATCGTGAAAGATAGACTATATGTCGAAGGAAAGCACTCTTTAAAAAGAAGATCGGCTCAAACAGTTTTATATAATATTCTAAAATCCCTGCTTGTCATGTTCTCGCCAATTCTTGCCTTCACGTGCGAAGAGGCTTACGAGTTTCTAAACTTTGGTGAGAAAAAATATCAAACTGTAATGGCTGAAAGTTGGCCTGAATATAAAGAGGAATACATAGACACCAATCTGATGAATGATTTTGAAGAACTTCTCCAATTGAGGGATCTCGTTTTGAAAGCACTTGAAGAATCCAGGCAGAATGGTTTGATAGGTCATTCACTTGATGCAAAGGTTGCTATCAAAACCGGCTCTAAGAAAACCCTTGAGTTACTCAAAAAATATTCGGCATACCTGGAAGAATTCTTCATAGTCTCCAAAGTAGAAATTTGCAACTCTGACGAAAATCTACACATTGAAGTTGAACATGCCGAAGGTGAGAAATGTGAGCGTTGCTGGAAATATGATCCGCTGACCAATTCAGATTCGGAGTTTCCCAATATCTGCCCAAGATGCATGGCTGTTCTTAAAGAAAAAAGGTGATTGTATGATAGAGATATCGGCTCTCGTGGCAGATGCATTCAGCAAAAAGGCGTCGGATATCCACCTTTCGGTGGATATGCCGCCTATTTATAGAATAAACGGTCTTCTTGTTGAGCAAAAAAATTTTGGCATCATGGGTGAAAGTGATCTGGTTATGTCGCTTAAAAAATTGTTCGACCAGATAGGAATGACGAACAATCTGGAGAAAAAAGAAATAGATTTTGCGTTCAGTGTTGGTGAACAAGTAAGGGTGAGAGGAAATCTGTATTACGAACGCAGAAAACCTGCTCTGGCTTTAAGACTGATTACCAGAAAAATAAGAACTTTCGATGAACTCGGTTTGCCAGATATATTGAAAGAATTTACCGAACGAGATTCAGGTTTGATCCTGGTAGCCGGTCCAACAGGCAGTGGGAAATCTACCACTCTTGCTGCAATGATAGATTATATAAACGAAAATCACCCTTATCATATAATAACTATCGAAGACCCTATAGAGTACATTTTCACAAACAAAAAATCCATCATTCATCAAAGGGAACTCGGTCAGGACACAAACAGCTTTTACGATGGGTTGAAATATGCTCTTAGACAAGATCCAGATGTCATACTTGTTGGCGAAATGAGAGACCTCGAAACAATGTCTCTTGCACTCACGGCAGCAGAAACAGGCCATTTAGTATTCAGTACTATCCACACAAACAGCGCAGCAAGTGCACCGGAAAGAGTTATAGATGTTTTCCCAGCCCATCAGCAAAAACAAATAGCTCTACAACTTGCCAATACACTTATTGCGATAATTTATCAAAGATTGCTACCAAGAATTGATGGAAAAGGTATGGTGCCTGTGCTTGAGATACTGGTTGGTACACCTGCTGTTAAAAACTTGATACGCGAGAATAAATTACACCAGATAGAATCAATTATGCAGACAAGTTCCAAGCAGGGTATGGTGCTCTTTGATGATGCTCTGTTTAGAGCTTATATGAGCGGATTAATCGATAAAAAACAGGTTTATGAGTATGCCCGGAATCAGCAGGAAATGGGGAAGAAATTAGGATGAAAGATATAATTGAATCAATAATCAAAGATGTTAATAAGAAAACCATCGAGCTTGAACAAAAATTATCCAGCTCCAATCTGGATATCGAGCAGTTGCGGGAATTTTCTGTTGAATATTCAAGGTTGAAAGAGGCCCTCGAAATATACCAGCAACTCAAACAAATGGAAGAAGAGATGAATTTCTGGCAAGAAGCAATGAAAGAAGATCCCTCGTTTGAGGAAGATTTTCTGAAAGCCAGAAAGCAATACGAAGATATAATTTCTCAACTAATTTCTCACCTTCTACCTTTTGAAGAACATAACAATGTCATATTTGAGATCAGAGCCGGCACAGGAGGAGAAGAAGCTGCCCTTTTTGCTGCTGACCTTTATCGAATGTATATTCGTTACGCAGAGCGGAAAGGCTGGCAGGTAGAACTGTCAGATTTTCACGATACAGGGCTTGGTGGTTTCAAAGAAATCGTTTTCTTTGTTAAAGGAAAATCTGCTTACAAATATTTGAAATATGAAAGTGGTGTTCACAGAGTCCAGAGGGTGCCTGTCACCGAATCTTCAGGCAGAATACATACATCAACAGCCACTGTTGCTGTGTTACCAGAGGTGTCAGATGTTGAAATTCATATTGACCCGAAAGACTTAAAAATAGATACTTTCAAGGCTTCAGGACATGGTGGACAGTATGTCAACAAAACAGAATCGGCTGTGAGGATAACACATCTCCCAACAGGCATAATTGTTTCCTGCCAAAGTGAAAGATCACAGCATCAGAACCGTGAGCGTGCACTCGTCATTTTGCGAGCAAAACTTTATGAAATCGAGCAAGAAAAGATCAACTCACAACTCTCTAATCAGAGAAAAAACCAGATCGGCTCAGCAGAGAGAAGCGAGAAAATCAGAACATACAATTTTCCTCAAAACAGAGTAACAGACCATAGAATAAACTACACAACATACAGATTGCAGGAAATACTTGATGGGGATCTTGATGAACTAATAATGAAACTTTTTGAAAGTGAATTAATAAAGCTGACCAGAAACTGATTTACTGATAAACGTTCTGAGCAAGCTGCTCATAAATTGTTCTGACAAGTGACTTCAGATTATCTTTTGCCACCTGCTTTGAATATTCGTAAAAAAGCATATTTGTGAACCATTCCTGTGCAGGGGTTCTTGGTATAAGATCGGATTTCGGGATAGAATCGTACATTTTTTTGAATACTTCGTAAAAAAGGCTACCAGCGAATTCTGAACAGGCATTGTAGAGTTTGTCCGTTCTGACACTATCAACGCTTTGAACAAGCATCACATCACCACCAGGTCTGCGAGTAATACGCCTGCACTGTGCATTGTTTGAAGTATAGCTATTATGTCTTGCGGGGTTGCTCCAAGATTTTTCAAAGCTGAGACAAGTGATGAAACAGTTGCGTCAACTTCCTCGGAGGATTCCACTTTGCCGTTTTTCACTGTAATATTAAAAACACCATAAGATAGAGTAAAGTCAAGAATTTTAACATTTCCACCGAAAACAACTGTGCCCGTTTTTTCATTCACCACCACTCTTGCTGGTTGATCAACAGAAACTTCTACTTCTTCTACAAGAGATAGAAAGGTAACTATATCATCTTCAAAAGCAGAAGGAACTTCTATTTTTATAGAAGAGGCATCCACGGCTTTCGCAATTTTTCTTTCGAAAGTTGCATTGATAGCCTGGGCAACGCGGGCCGATGTTGTGAAATCCGGCTTTTTCAAAAGTATTGTTACACTGTTCGACTGAACAAATTCAAATGGGATTTCTTTTTCCACAATGGCACCGTTGGGTATATACCCAACTATTCTGTATTTGTTCTGCAGATTAGCCGACACTTTAACATCAAAGCCCCCTACACTTACATTTCCCTGCGCCACGGCGTATACATTTCCATCTGCACCATAAAGCGGTGTCTGAACCAGAAAACCTCCTTCAAGAGACTTGGCATCACCTATAGAGGCAACAGACACATCAAGTCTCATTCCTTCTTTGTAAAACGGTGGAATATCTGCGAAAACCATAACAAGAGCGCTATTTTTCGTTTTCAAGCTGTCCGAATCTATGCTGACATTAAAGGCTTTTGCCATATTGGCGAGCAGTGTAGAGTTTACCTGACCAGAATCACCTGTTCCATTTAAGCCAACAACTACTCCTATTCCAAAAAGCTGATTGTCGCGGGCTCCTCTGAAATCAGCAATATCTTTTATTCTTACAGAGCCAAAGCCAGTTAGAGCCACAATAATGATTATAAATATGGTGACCTTTCGCACTGTCTCACCTCACAAAAACCATTTTGCAATTGCTGATAACAAATAATCAAGCCACGATTGCTGATCCGGGTTCTGCCGAAAAACCGGTTCTCCATTAACCCATATTTGGCAGTTTGCAATATTTGAAGAATCAACTGTATTGTTGTGTGAAATATCATCAGGTCTAACGGTGCCCCGTATGATTATCTCGCTCAGCTGTTCACCCACTTTCAATTTTTTGTTCCCCTCAACAACCAGATTACCATTTTGGATATCTACCACCACTGCCGATATAGTTAAAACAACTGTTGAGCTCAGTTGAGCGGATCTCTGCTGCTGAGAGTTGTTGTTTATAGGTATGAACTGAGAGAGATCAAATTGCGTGATGTTTTTTACAGCACCTGTAAACAGATTCACAAGAGCATTTTCAAAAGCGTCATTTGAGCTGGAAGAATTTATTTGAGGTGTTTCTTTGACCACGATTGTTACTATGTCACCAACTTTGCTCGCTTTTCTATCAGCTATTATGTTTTTAAACTGCGTGGATGAAGAATTGTTCCACAACGACGTAGGAAAAACAGTTGTATATAAAGCGAAGGCAATCACAATTATTAAGGATTTTTTCACACTCTCAGCCTCCAGAAATGAGAATTGTATAATCTGATCTCAAAATTCCTTGAATCAGAAATCCAGTATCAACATTTCTCGCTTTAACGATCTCTCCAAAATTTCCATCATGCAAAACTCTCACAAGCGCTGTAGCCAGAACCGAACCTGTTTCGAAAACTGCTAAGAGAACCTGCCCGGCCCTCACATCTGGCGCCTTGACAAGGTAGAATAGGTCTATTGGCTCTCCTTCACGGAACATTTTCCTGCTCACTTTTCCCGCGACAACCTCAAGATCGTTCGTAAAATTTCCCTTCTTTCCAAATACATCAAACTCGACCAGCTGCACATCTTCTCTTTTAATAATCTCTCCACTTTTAATAGTTCTGCGTGCAATTAAAATCTTCCTTGGCTGTGAAATAAGTGCCGACGCCTGAACATAACCGGCAAAAGATCGATTATTGTAGAACTTGATCAGAATATTTGTTTTATTGCCATTGAAGTTGCACGAAAGAATCTCGAATCTGTCAGCTGAGGGAATCGATTGTTTGAATTGAAGGTCTGTTACGGTTGCAGTTTCGCTGATCTGAGAAAGTACAAAATCAATTATGGCACTTTGCACATCTGTTTCAAAAACGGCAAAAGCGCTTACGGAAATCAGGCAAAAAGCAAAAATTCTCCACATTTTTCCATCCTCACTCAAAATTCAAGAAAGGATGGATCATCGTTTCAACGTGGATACCGTTTGCAGCATATTGTCAGCTGTTTGAATTGCCCGGGCATTAAGTTCATAAGCTCTCTGGGCAGTTATCATATCCACCATTTCCTTCACAACATCAACGTTGGCTTTTTCAAGATATCCTTGCTGCAACGCGCCAAAACCATCTTGATTTGGTGTCCCTTCGATGGGTTCGCCCGACGCCGTGGTCTCCAGGTATAAGTTATCTCCCACTGCTTTCAAGCCAGATGGGTTTACAAACCTGACAAGCGTGATGGTTCCAAGATTCTGAACTGTACCATCTTGCATTTCTGCCGAAAAAATACCATCTGGGGATATGTTAATGGCAACGGCATCAGCCGGCACAACAATATTCGGTATCAGAGCCAGACCGTTCGATGTAACTACTCTTCCTTCGCTGTCGACTTTGAATGTACCATCCCTTGTATAAGCAGTTCTACCATCCTGCAATTGCACCTGAAAAAAACCATCTCCAGTAATCGCCACATCCAATGCGTTACCTGTATATTCCATATTACCAAGTGAAAATATCTTGGTGGTGGCACTGAGTCTTGTGCCATGCCCAAAATATATTCCTGTTGGTATAGTAGAATTCACCGCGGTGGGAGTACCTGCGTTTTTGTAATACTGGTAGACGAGGTCTTGAAATTCAGCTCTAACTTTTTTGTAACCAGTCGTATCAACATTGGCAAGGTTATTTGAAATTGTGTCAAGTTTGTACTGTTGTGCCCACATTCCTGTTGCTGCAGAATAAAGCGAAACCATCATTTTCAATAGCACCTCCCATTATTTGAGAGAACCAACCTGAGATATTAGTTTTGCCAGAGTTTCATCTGATACTGTGAGAGCTTTTTGAGAAATTTCAAAGTGCCTCTGTGCCTCGATTAGGTTTACCATTTCATCTATTGCATTGACATTTGATAATTCAACGTATCCAGATAAAATCCTAAATTCATCTGCAACAACAGGCTGGCCACTTTCTTCCGTTGGTTGAAATAACGTATAACCAATCTTTCTCAATTCGCCCGGATCATCGAAATTGTAGATACCCAACCTGGTTATCACGTTACCCACAAGGTCTCTGATATATCCATCGGCATCAATAACATAACTGGATTCAAATCTTATCGGCTGATTGTTCTCATCAAGCACCATAAGCCCATCAGTATTTACCAGATACCCTTCCTCATTTAATTTGAAATTGCCAGCACGGCTGTAATATACCCCATCTTCTCCGAGTAAACTGAAAAATCCTTCTCCATCAATGGCAAAGTCCATTGGATTATCAGTTTTCATGAAAGTTCCCATAGATGAATCCAAGAACACGTCGTCCAGGACCGCACTGTATGTCAAATTCCCAATTGACTGCCTTCGATCTGGCAGGGCATATATTGCCCTGTCCTGGTATGCTCTAAAGGCAAGTTTATCCCTTTTATATGCAACCGTCTCGACGTTCGCAAGGTTATTTGCAGTTACATCGAGTTTACTCATATCCAGAAGCATACCCATTGCAGCAGTATAAATACCCCTTAACACGCTATCACCTCGAGTATGAAGTAGCAACAACCTTGAGCAAATCTGGATTCTCTAACAGAATACCTGTACCTCTCGCTACAGAAGTTATGGGATCTTCAGCTATTATCGTCTTCACTCCAAGCTCTTCAGATATGAGCAAATCAAGGCCTCTTAACAAAGCTCCACCACCCGTAAGCACAATACCTTGGTTTATTATATCCGCCGCCAGTTCTGGCGGAGTTTTTTCGAGAACCATCTTGATCCTACTTACTATTGTTTCAACTAAAGGACGCAACGTCTCCATAACATCATCAGAGTTTATCTGATCTGTTCTTGGCAGTCCAGTAACAGCGTCTCTGCCTTTAATATCTATTTCATATGATTCCATGGAAGAGTGGATTTTTCCTATCCTTATTTTTACCTGTTCTGCGGTAGGCTCTCCTATGACCAGCCCGTACTTCCTTCTTGCAAATCTGACAATAGCCTCATCCATTGCATCTCCTGCAATTTTGATAGAGTCTCCAACCACAACCCCTCCAAGACTTATCACGGCTATGTCGGTTGTACCTCCGCCTATATCTACGACCATACTCCCTTCAGATTTTGTCACATCTATACCTGAACCTATTGCCGCTGCGAGAGGTTCAGAAATCACATGAACCTGACGTGCTCCTGCGTTAAGCGCTGCTTCAAAAACTGCTCTTTTTTCAACACTCGTGGCTTTCGTTGGAATGCCTATAACGAGATCCGGTTTGAAAAAGAAAGATCTTCTCACGGTGCGGTTTATGAATTCTTTGATTACCGCCTCAATAGTTTTGTAGTCTGCTATCACACCATCTTTCATTGGCTTAATGGCTTTGAAATACTCTGGAGTTTTGCCAAGCATTTTCTTGGCCTCTTCGCCTATCGCCACTATCTCCCCTGTTTTTTCAGAAATCGCAACGACAGATGGTTCAAAAATGACAATACCTTTTCCTCTCTGATAAACTATAAAGCTTGCTGTACCAAGGTCTATTCCAAGATCACCTTTCGGCATTTTTAATACCTCCCCGATTATCACATTGGCGTGCCTGGCGGGAGTCGAACCCGCAACCTCTGGATCCGGAGTCCAGCGCTCTATCCGTTTGAGCTACAGGCACAGTAATTTCCCTTCTGGTTTTAGGTAAGCCTTCAATTTGTCGCACATCTTTCCTGCAACGATAATATCAAAAGGTGCAAAGTTTTCCAACTGGTCTGCGTACCTCTCAACATGACAACCAAGCTTGTAGAAAAGATATGCATAATATGGCTCTTCCTGGAGCACTATGCACCGTCTCTTGCCGACGAGTCTTGTATCGGACAGCCCTACAATCAAAATGTTACCTGCCATGTTATTTAATTCATTAACCAGATTATCGCTGACCTTGATCGGTGGAATTATCTCATGAAACTTCATTTTTGAGAACACAAACTTTTCGAATATTTCCGCTGCGCATAATCCATCAATGTTTTCACGATTTTTGAAAATGCTGCTTGTCAGTCTTTCATCGATAAGATAAACCCGTTTTTTAAACCTTCTGTTCAATTTCTCGGCAAATCCGATTGCTTTAAATGTCTGCTGGGAATACCTTCCACTCATAGACAAGGGTAACCCCACTACAAAACAATCAATAAAGGGGATTCTGGAAATCTCAGAAATTACTTTCTTTTTTTCAACGGTCATAATTTTTCTGGCTAATTTCTCGCCTATCGCGAGACCACATCTTGCATCTCCATAATCAACGGCAACAATCATTAAATCACCACATGGACATTTGCCAGAGCTCTGTATATCCCTTTGACTTTTTGTGTCAGCAGTGGTCTGGTAATCTTCGCAAAATACTCTATTTCCAATTCTCTTTCCATCTCTCGTAAAGATTTTTTCGAAAAGTCAATTTTTGTGAGATCTATCATTCCATTCGATATGGCAGCCCCAAGATCATCAAAGATATTTTTAATGATCCTGGCATACGAGAAACTCCCAAAATATCCCTGCCGGACAACATATTCCATAAGCTCATCCTGACTAACTTTTCGCTCACCTATTTGCAGAATAATTTCTCTCAGAACGCTTCTGGAGGGAAATAGCTCGTTCAATTCATTTTCTCTTTCAACTACATTTTCTTCTGTAAAACACAAATCAAGTAACTGGTCATTGCAATTGTAGGAGATGGCATCCAGAATTTCAAAAAGTGTCAGAGGAGCGTCAAGAATAGCTATTTCTGTTTCCTGGCCAAGTAGCGTGGGTAAACCATCAGTATTTGTGGAGCTGACAAGTTTAACAGGTTTTTTTCTCTTTATATAATTCACGATACCAGCACGATAAGAAGGTTTGAGTGAATGGGAATACATCAATATCTCTTTATTTTTTATGGTCGTCTTAAGTTTTTTATAAAATGACGAGAGTTTTCTCTGGTCTGAGAATAGAAAACAGGATGCATCATTTATTATCAAATCAATTTCATTTGAAGCATCAGTCAAACCGTAACTTGGTTTCAATGACCTCTCATAGGTTACTTCAAAACCAAGTTCATTTGCAAAACTAAGCAATTTTTCCGGATTTTTAACAGTTACAGCGACAAATTTATCACAATTTGATGAAACAAAATCCAAAAATTCTGCTACCTGGCTGTTATTTTGAAACAGAGTAAAAACAGACAGTTCATTTATGAAAAACAGGTCAAATCGTTTCATAACCTCTTCTTTTTCAGCCATAAAATACGACATAGTCATGAACGCGAAATCTTCTGAACCACTTTTGCATAGAGAGTTCAGGTATTCTATTGGCTTTTGAATATGTCTCAAAAGACTCTGGTGAACCTGGGAAGAGATTATATTATTCAGTGAAATCACCGCACATCTGATTTTACTCTTTTCTTTCAACCAGTAATAAAGAGCATTTCTTGTCCTTAAATCAAGAATGAACAGTTTTCCACCTTTAAGTTGTTCAAGTATATGGTTAAGATGTAAGTTTTTTTGAAGTATTTCGATATTTTCAGTTGCCTGGTGTGTATCCTGGTAATCTTTTATTATGGAAAAATCAATAATATTTATGCTGAAAGGATGACGATGATTCCTGATACTGAAAACAATGTCTACTTTGTTGCATTCATAAATTGACTTGTCGAAGGCATGACCTAAACCAAAGCCTATTGCCTCAATTTTAGCACCGTTAACTGTGAAATTCATCTTAACATTTGCGTGATTTTGACCAAAAAATTTGATGGACTCAGCTATCACGTTTCTTGCAACAAAAATCGGCTCATTGTTACCATGGCCAAAGGGCTCCAGTTTTCCTATATCTTTCAATGTTTCTTCATTAATTTGCTCAAGCTGGAGATCCTCATCGATTTCTAACACGTCAGGTACATCTTCAATTGGTATTTCAAAATTTCTTAAAAGTTCAGCGAAATCATCAACGTTGTTTGAATCCAGGCTGAAACCAACAGCGAGGGGATGCCCTCCAAATTCATAAAAATAACTCGATAGTGGCTGAAGCAATTCAATGAGGTTTAGATTCGGTATGCTTCTTGCCGACCCTCTTGCTATACCGTCAGAATTCGATATCACCATAACTGGCTTTCCATACCTGTGAACCAGTCTTGTGGCAACAATCCCTATAACCCCAACGTGCCAGTTATCTCCCTTAACCACAATTATCGGATCTTTATGCAGGCCACGCTCCTCAATTTGCTCTACTGCACGCATGAATATCTCAGATTCTATTTCCTGGCGGGTTGAATTATACTCGAAAAGCAAATTTACAAGCTTCTCAGCAGATGTTTCATCTCGCGAGATCAAAAGTTCAAATGCATCATCTGCTGAATCAAGTCTACCGGCAGCATTTAGTTTTGGTGCAACTCTATAACCAATGTCCCTTGAATCCGGTTCGTTTATACCGAGCCTCTTAAACAGGATTGAAAGACCGGGCTTTCCAGTTCTCTTAAGTTTTTCCAGTCCCGTTTTAACCATAAAACGGTTTTCATCAACCAATTTCACCATATCGGCGATTGTGCCAATCGCCACAAATTCAAGTAAATCGAAAATTTCTTCGATCTGGATATTGAGTTTCTGGGAAATAGCACTGACCACCTTGAAAGCGACACCAACACCCGCAAGATCTTTAAATGGATAATCATCATCTGGACGCTTTGGGTCAACTACTGCAGCGGCGTCTGGTAACTGCTCTCCAACTTCATGATGATCGGTTATCAACACCAGGCAGTTGAATTTCTTTGCAAACTCCACTGCTTCAATTGCAGTTATGCCACAATCTACTGTCAGCACTATTCCTTTGTTGAATTTTTTAAAAAATTGCTCAATAACTGCAGGCTGGATCCCATAACCTTCATCCATTCTCTTTGGAATATAGTAATCTGTAACCCAGCCATACCTGTCTAAAAATTCCTTGTAAACAGCTATACCAGTTATACCATCAGCATCGTAATCACCGTAGATCAGAACAGGTATGTTCTCTTCTCTGGCTTTTAAGAGCAACTCAACGACACGATCCATATCCCTCAACAAAAATGGATCGTGTAGATCAAGAATTGAAGGTTTCAGAAATCTATTCACAATCTTGGGATCTTCAATACCCCTGTTCACAAGTATTTTCGCAAGAAACAAACTTATACCAGCTTCCTGGCTTAGAAACTCAACCTTCTGCTGGTCAACCTGCTTAATTATCCACCTCACAATCTCCAACTGCCTTTTTATAGTATTACTTATATTAAACCATAAAAATCTACTTTTTTAGAAGAGTATTTTGCTGTGCATAGAAAATATCTTGCAAACTTCTAACAGACAGGGTGGACTTTTTGAGTCTTCTGATAGCAGATACCTCGGCTCTGAAAGCTTCTATTGTGGTTATACAGGGCACTTTGCATTGTATAGCAGCTGTTCTGATTTTATATCCAGCAGTTCTTTCATCATCTGCAAAAGAGTTTTCTGCTTCTCTGTTGATTTCAGCACTCGTCTTACGGTTCGGAGACTGGGTTATAACAATAAATCCTATCTTCCCCTGCCGTATAAGATCAACAACATCTGGTTTCCCTTCTCCAACTTTGAAGACATTTTTAACTGCTATCCCCATTGATCTCAAGATCTTCCCGGTTCCAGCAGTTGCGAATACCTCAAATCCAAGATCATACAAATACGAGACTAAAGGAACAATTTCTCGTTTGTCCCTGTCGTTAACAGTAACAAGCAAAGATTTCGTAGATATGCCATCCGCAGATAACTGTGCCTTTGCAAAAGCTTCAGCAAAATCATCGCCGATTCCCATGACTTCACCTGTAGAACGCATTTCTGGCCCAAGAAGTATATCCACGCCAGAGAATTTGTTAAATGGGATGATTGCTTCCTTTACAGAATAATACTCCGGCCACGGTGTCGGTAGCACACCTGAGCGAGCAGGTTCATATTTCACCAATCTCTCTTTTGTTGAATAAGGCCAGTATCGCAACAAAAGTTGTGACAATTTTTTACCGATAATAGTTTTTGCTGCAATTTTCGCGACAGGTATGCCAATTGCTTTGCTTACAAATGGAATAGTCCTTGAAGCTCTCAAATTTAGTTCAATAACATAAACTTTATCATCTTTCACGGCCAATTGAATATTTGCTGGTCCAATGATTTTAAGGCTTTTTATCAATCTATAAATCAGGTGCTCTATCTTTTCTATCAAATCATCAGATAAACTTACTGGTGGCAGGACACATGCAGAATCACCTGAATGTATTCCCGCTTTCTCAATTTGTTCCATTAAGCCCGCTATCCAGACATTTTCACCATCAGAGATTACATCGACATCTAATTCCACAGCATTTTCAAGAAATTTATCTATTATCAGGGGGTGATCAGGTGAAATTAGAGATGCATTTGAAATATAACTTAAGAGATCTTTTTTATGATCAACGATGGCCATCGCTCTTCCCCCAAGAACATAACTTGGTCTGATGAGTACTGGAAAACCTATTAATTCTGCAGCTCTCAAAGCTTCTTTGATTGACCTCGCAACTGAAAAAGGAGGAACACTTAAGCCTGATTGTTTAAGAAATTTCGCAAATCTATCTCTGCTTTCTGTAAGATCTATAAGCTCATAATTGGCAGCCAGGATTTTCAAACCTTCTTTTTCCAGAGCTCTCGCTATCCTTAAAGGAGTTTGCCCACCAAACGAGACCACAATTCCATCCGGGTTTTCTATTTTTGCTATCTCAAGGATATCCTCAGTTGTCAGCGGCTCAAAATATAATTTATCCGATATATCGTAATCTGTTGACACAGTTTCAGGATTGGAATTTACCATGATAACTTCATAACCTTCTTCCTGAAAAGCCCATACGGCATGCACATTTGCATAATCAAATTCAATACCCTGGCCAATTCTATTTAGTCCTG
>LDZR01002249.1_pt1 | contig 25418 bp, 34 predicted proteins | sample 615371 | NCBI WGS metagenome assembly LDZR01 (sample SAMN03408294, study PRJNA278302) | terrestrial metagenome | isolation source: oil reservoir sample K2 | place: USA: Alaska, North Slope, Kuparuk formation | collected 2013
ATGGCAAAGCTTTTTATTTTAATACCATCAACTCTGCCCTAGGCTGGAGGTGAGAGAAAAATGAAATTCTGTCCAAAATGCGGGAATATAATGCTTCCAGATAAGAAAAGGGGAGTTTTTGTATGCAGAAAATGTGGCTACGAGGAGCCTCTTGACCTAGAAACCGCAAGCAAGTATAAAATAACTCAAAAAATTAAACACGATAGAGAAGATATCCCGGTTATTGAACAGGATGTAGCTACACTTCCAAAAGTAAAAATAACCTGTCCAAAGTGCGGTAACGATGAGGCATACTGGTGGGAATTGCAAACAAGGGCTGGAGATGAACCATCAACCATCTTTTACAGATGCACAAAGTGCGGGTACACATGGAGAGGTTATGAATAATGGTGGAATTTATGAGTGAATTTGAGCTAGAAGTGCTTAAACGCCTTGCAGAAAAAGCTTTAAAGGAATTAGACGAAGCTTATAAGAGGGCACCTGATGTGGATAATGGAAAAACTTATTTATTGAGAGGTAAAGAAAGAGTTAGATTAATAGCTAAAATTCTCAATAATATGGAGGGGTGAAGATGCCATTTGAGATAGTTTTTGATGGGGCAAAAGAATTTGCGGACTTGATAGACACAGCAAGCAATTTAATTGATGAAGCTGCGTTCAAAATCGCTGAAGAAGGTATGTCAATGAGGGCAATGGACCCTAGTAGGGTGGTTTTACTTGACCTCAATCTTCCCGCTAGCATTTTTAGTAAATATGATATTGATGGGGAGGAAACGGTAGGAGTTAACATGGATCACTTCAAAAAGGTTCTTAAAAGAGGAAAGGGTAAGGATATCCTTGTTTTGAGGAAAGGTGAGGAGAACTTTCTTGAGATCACTCTAGAAGGCACTGCAAAAAGAACTTTCAGACTCCCATTGATTGAAGTCGAAGAGCTTGAACTCGATCTTCCAGAGCTTCCATTCACAGTGAGAGCAGTTATACTTGGAGAAGTTCTGAAAGAAGCTGTAAAAGATGCTTCTCTTGTTAGTGACAGCATAAAGTTCATTGCGAAGGAAAATGAGTTCATTATGAAAGCTGAAGGGGAAACCCAAGAAGTTGAGATTAAACTCACTCTTGAAGATGAGGGGTTACTTGATTTGAATGTTGAAGAAGAAACCAAGAGTGCATATGGTGTCAGTTACCTGGCTGATATGGCCAAGGGAATTGGAAAAGCGGATGAGGTTGTACTCAGGTTTGGAAATGAAATGCCCCTTCAAATGGATTATCCAATAAGGGATGAAGGAAGACTCACATTCTTGTTGGCTCCTCGTGTTGAGGAGTGATTTTTTAACATCTTTTTAGGTGGTCAGCTTGGATCTAGCGAAACTTAGAGAACTTCTAGAAATGGAACTATCTTCAAATGAATTAACGGACTTAGATGAGGAATTCTACGAGGAATTTGATAGCCTAATGAAAGCTTTAAAGATTAAGGCAGAGTCCTCTAAAGAAAGAGGGGAGGAGATTGAGCAGCAGTTGTACCTTTCAGAATTAGGCATTGCAGAAAAATTGGCTAGGGAAATCATTAGGGCCAGACTTCATAAAATAGTTGACATGGCCGTAGAAGGTCGTCCATTCAATCTTGTTGGGGATGAAAAGAAAATCTTTTCCATCATAGCAACGTTTATTCACAGAGAGGAAATACCTGTACTTGAGGAAGAGATTCAAGTGAAAGAAACGGAGGAAGTCGTTTTTAAGACCGATAAAAGAATCTTTACCGCTTATCTAATGCTTCAAGATATTCCAAAAATTTTGGATGAGCACCTGAGAGAATACGGTCCATTTAAGGCCGGTGACCTTGCAACCCTTCCCAGGACATTAGGGCATATCCTGACTCAGAGAGAAGCAGCTAGGCGAGTATCAATATCTTATTAGGTGGTTAGTATGTTTAACGTTTGTATGAGGGACTGTTATGATACCTGCTCGATAATAAGTGAACTTAAAGAGGGAGTGTTGAGGGTTAAAGGTAATCCTTCACACCCGATAACTCGGGGCTTTTTATGTCCCAAAGGGGCCCTGCTCTCTAAATGGTTCCACAGCGAGGAAAGATTGAAAACTCCCCTTGTTAGGGAGGATTTAAGGGAGGACTTTAAAGAAACCGGATGGAAGGAAGCAATAAATTTTGTTGCAGCTCGTCTAAGTGAAACCATCCAAAAACACGGGAGTGAAAGTGTTCTTGTGTATAACTATGCAGGTGATAGAGGTGTCGTTAATTACGCTTTTCCACTTCGGCTGTTTCATTATCTCAACGCTTCAATGCTCGATTATGGAATATGTGACAGGGCAGGCCAGGAGGCCCTGAGGGACGTTTATGGAACTGCTGTGGGCATGGATCCGGAAGATCTAAAGAATCAAAAGCTCATAGTTTACTGGGGTGTAAATCCTTTCTGGACGAATCTACATGGTTTCATGCTTGCCAAGAGGTATGGGCTTGAAAAATGGGTTGTTGACGTGGTGAAAACTGAAACCGCAAAGAAGAGTGAAAAATTCTTCCAAATAAGGCCCAACACAGATGTGCTCTTTGCTTTGGGAGTTGCAAGGGTCATTGTGGAAAGCAACATTTATGATAGGGAATTTGTTGAGAAAAATGTTTACGGGTTTGAGAAGTTTGTTGAATACCTTTCAACCATTGATCTGGATTTTGTGGCTAAAGAGACCGGAATCCAAGGAGAGAAGATTGAAGAATTTGCTTTTGAATACGCTGAGAAAAAAGGGGTTATACACATAGGATACGGCCTTCAGCGATCTTTTATGGGTGGGGAGGCAGTAAGAGCAATTGCAATACTTCCCACCCTTGTTGGTCATAAATTTGGCTTTATCTACGATATGAAAACCATAGATAAGAGTTATGCCGAGGGGGAGTTCCTCCGGACAAGGCCTGTTAAAAGAATACCCCAAATGAAGCTTGCAGAGTTCATTGAAAATGGAGATATTAAGTTCCTCTATATCTATAATGCAAACCCATTGGCGTCTCTCCCAAATCAAAACCGTTTGAGAAAGGCAATAATGAAAAATGATGTCTTTGTAGTGGTTCATGATATATTCCTTACTGACACGGCCCTTTATGCACATGTGGTTTTGCCTGCCAGCACATTCTTTGAACGCCTGGATATTGCGGATTCTTATTATCACCGCTACGTAGCTCTGAATGAGCCGGTAACACAGCTTTGTGGAAAAAGCAACAGTGAAGTAACAAGGTTGCTTGCCAAGGCTTTGGATATAAAAAACCCCTGTCTATACGAAAGCGATGAGGATGTCATTAGAAAAATCTTGGAGAAAAATGGGTTAAGTTTTGAAGAGCTTAAGGAGAGGGGATTTGTAAAAGTTGAGGAAAAGGAGAGGTTTTATAATACTCCAAGTGGAAAGGTGGAATTTTATTCGCAAAGGGCCGTTGGCAGAGGCCTGCCGCCCTTCCCGCAATATAATCCATTGAAGAGAAAAGGTCTTCAGCTCTTAAGCCCCACTTGGAAGTTAACCATAACCAGCCAGTATCACAACACATACAATATAATTGATCCTTATCTTCACATTAGCCCTCAAGATGCTGATGAAAGGGGAATAAAGGATAATGATGAAGTGGAAGTTTTCAATGAATATGGAAACATAAAAACAAGAGCAAAGGTGTCAGAAGATGTTCCAAGTGGAATTGTGGTCCTCTACAAAGCTTTCTGGCCAAAGCTCCTTGGGTGGAATGTAAACTTCCTCACAACGGATGAAACTGTAGAAAAGTACGGTAATGGATCGGCCTATCATTCAACTTGGGTAGAGGTTAGAAAGATTTAGTAGTCATATTTGTCCAAAAACGTTTTTATATGCTCCTTCCAACTTTAAAATGGTGAGTAAAATGAGAATTTACAGAAAGGATAGGGAATATCCGGAAGAATATAAAGATGTTCTTGAAGAGCTTAGCACTGTTATCGATCCAATAAGTACAATGAACATTTTAGATGCTGGCCTTTTAGCGGGATTTAACGTTGAGGAGGATAAGCTTGAGCTGTGGCTAGCCGTTGAGAGCAACGCTTACTACAACATGATTGGAGGGGCCGCAATAGCACATTCCAAAATAATAGGTGATATAATGGAGAAATTTGCATTGGTAAAGTTTTCAAAGGTTTATATATATGATATGAGGAATAACATACTTGCAAAATTTGAGAAGAAGTGAATAAGATGAAATTTTTAAACTTTCTTAAGGAAAAGGCCCCCGTAGGCACCAAAGAATTTCCACCTGAGGTTAGGAGAGTAGTGGAAGAGCTCAAAAAAGTTAAGGATCCTGAAACGGAACTCAACATTGTTGAAGAGGGCCTTGTTTATGGGGTAACGGTTGAAGGCAAAAAAGCTATGGTGTGGTTGCTTTTAGTTAAATCCACACCAAGCTGTCATTTTTGTCAGGCCTTAGCAATGAACGTTCAGAAAAGGATTGTTAGGGACATTATCAATGTTTTGAAGGAAAGTGGATTTGGCATTGTTCAGGTGTATAACGAAATGGGTCTTTTACTTGAAGAGTGGAGGGAGAAAAATGAAGAAAGTGCAACCTTTTAATGATTTTAAAAAAATTGGAGACGATAAAGTTACGGCAATAGGAATGGGAACCTGGGGAGTCGGAGGGCGGGAAACGCCGGACTACTCAAGAGACGAGGAAAGTATAGATGCCCTAAGATACGGACTTGAGCTTGGAATGAACCTTATAGACACAGCAGAATTCTATGCCTCTGGTCACAGTGAAGAACTTGTTGGTGAGGCGATTAAAGAGTTTGAGCGAGAAGATATTTTCATAGTAAGTAAAATCTGGCCCGTACACTTTGGATATGAAAGTGCCAAAAGGGCAGCAAGGGCAAGTGCGAAGAGACTTGGTACGTACATAGACCTTTATTTGCTCCACTGGCCTACTGACAATTTCGGAAGGATTAAGGATACACTTCACGCATTGGAGGATCTTGTGGATGAGGGCTTGATAAGATATATAGGCGTGAGTAACTTTGACTTGGAACTTCTAAAAAAGAGTCAGGAAGTTATGAGAAAATACGAAATTATGGTTAACCAGGTTAAATACTCTCTTAAAGACCGTAGGCCCGAACATAGTGGCCTCTTGGAGTACATGAGAAGAGAGAATGTAACCCTTATGGCATATACTCCGCTTGAAAAAGGAAGTCTCGCAAAGAATAGGTGTTTAAGCGAGATAGGGATTAAATATGGGAAAACTGCTGCACAAATTGCGTTGAACTGGCTAATATGGAAAGAAAATGTTGTTGCCATCCCTAAGGCCACCAATAAATATCACATAAAAGAAAACTTTGGTGCAATGGGATGGAGGTTAAGTGAAGAAGACTATGAAGCTGCTTTGAGGTGCATCTAGCGTTAACTTTATTACTATTATGTACTTTAGGTTAACTCATGAACATCTTCATACCACTCTTAGCAGGGGTTTTAACAGGTTATTTGCTTAAGAATAAGGCTAAAATTAGCATGGACAAACCTATGACTGTGGCCCTATTACTATTGATCTTTTTTATGGGAATAGAAGCAGGCAGGGTTGAAATAAATGCTTTTAAGCTTCTTTTATATTCCATAGTGTTCGCTTCTTTTACGATACTAGGGAGCTTGTTTGTGGCTCTGCTGGGGGTGAGGAGATGAGTCTTCTTTATCTTGTCCTGGTTACCTTGGTCTTGGGAATGCTGGTTGGAAAGACTACAACCTTTGACTTTGGGAACTTCTATGAGTTTATGCTTTACCTGTTGATATTTATAATTGGTGTTGATATAGGAAAGAGTAAAGGGCTTGGGGAGGAGCTTAGAAAGCTTGGTAAAATGGCCCTTTTGCTACCAGTAGCAACTATAATAGGTTCACTTATTGGGGGGTTTTTTGCCTCAATGCTTTTAGATGTGTCCTTAAAATGGGGATTGGGGATTGCGGCTGGTTTTGGATGGTATTCTCTTACAGGTCCACTTTTGGCAGCTTATTCACCTATTTATGGTGTTATTGGATTTCTTGCAAACTTAACCAGAGAAATTCTTACCATAATCTTTTATCCTATTGCCATAAAGAGAATTCCAAAGGAAGTCGGGATTGTAATGGGAGGGGCCACAACGATGGATACCACCCTCCCGATAATTGCAAAGTTTGGGGGAACTGAGATAACACTTTTGGCTTTTGTACACGGGTTTATTCTGACCGCTATAGCACCATTTTTGATTCCGTTGATCCTTCAATTCTTTTGAAATACTTTGGATGTTTGGGCCTTTAAGACCCTTCCAAAAACGTTTTAAAGGGTTCAACATAAGGGTTCTCGAACTGTCATGAGTTCATGCTCGGGGGTCTCCGTGAAGGAACCTACCGGGCGTACGAGGGAGGTGGAAAAATGAAATATCCAAAGCAGATAAGAACATACTGTCCATTTTGTAAGAAGCACACAGTTCACAAGGTCGAAAGGGTAAAGAAGAGGCCAAGAAGTGAGCTTAGCGCTGGTCAAAGAAGATTCAGGAGAATTCTTAAGGGTTACAAGGGTTTCCCAAGACCAAACCCAGCTGGAAGAGAGAAGCCAGTAAAGAAGCTTGATTTAAGATACAGATGTACAGAATGTGGAAAGGCCCACACAAGAGGCCAAGGATTCAGAGTAAAGAAATTTGAGCTTGTGTGAGGTGGGTTAAGATGACAATGCCAAAGGATTTAATCTCCATGCCAAAATCAAAGTTCCTTAGAGTCAAGTGTATTGACTGTGGAAATGAACAGATTGTTTTCAGCAACCCCGCTACAAAAGTCCGCTGTTTGGTCTGTGGCTCAACTTTAGTGGAACCTGCTGGCGGCCGAGGGATTATAAAGGCCAAAGTACTCGAGGTCTTAGAGTGATCTCTTTTCTAACTCTTTTCTCCAAAACCTTAAAAACTTATGACTTGTACCAATTAATAGGATAGAATTTAGGGAGATGATGAAAATGCCGAGGAGAGCTAGAGAATTTCCGGAAGAGGGGGAGTTTGTTGTTGCAACTGTTAAAGATATTCATAATTATGGAGCATTCTTGTCCCTTGACGAGTACCCAGGGAAAGATGGTTTCATGCATATAAGCGAAGTGGCCCCGACTTTTGTTAGAAACATTAGGGATTACCTAAAAGAAGGACAAAAAATCGTAGCCAAGGTCATAAGGGTTGACCCAACCAAAGGCCACATAGACTTGAGTCTCAAAAGGGTTAAGCAACAGGAGAGAAAGGCTAAGCTTCAGGAATTCAAGAGAGGCCAAAAAGCAGAGAATCTCTTAAGAATAGCCGCTGAAAGAGCGGGTAAGGATTTTGAAACTGCTTGGAAAGAAGTTTGGATCCCATTGGAAGAGGAGTATGGAGAAGTGTATGCAGCTTTTGAAGATGTTGCTCAAAATGGAATAGAAATCATTAAGGGCCTCATTCCAGATGAATGGCTCCCTGTTCTGGAGGAGATTATAAAGAGTTATGTTGAAATCCCCACGGTTACGATAGATGCGGAATTTGAGATCACAGTCCCCACTCCAAATGGTGTTGAAGTTATTAAGGAAGCCTTGATAAAAGCTAGGGATACAGCAAACGAAGAAAAAGGTGTTGATGTTAAATTCAGTTATCTTGGAGCTCCAAGATACCGCATAGACATCACGGCACCCGATTATTATAAGGCTGAGGCAGTATTAGAGAAAATTGCCGCTGAAATATTGAATGTTATAAAACAAGCTGATGGAGAGGCCTCTCTAATAAGGAAGGAAAGAAAAATAAGGAAAATTAAGAGGAGAGAGGCATGAGGTTTAAGATTAAAAAATGTCCAAAATGTGGAGAGTACACCTTAAAGGAAACCTGCCCACTATGTGGTGAAAAAACAAAGTTAGCTCATCCTCCAAAGTTTTCCCCCGAGGATCCTTATGGGGAGTACAGGAGGAGACTTAAAAAGGAAACGCTTGGTATAGGGGTGAAAAAATGAAAGAAAGTATGATAATTGTTTATGAAAAACCCGAGGTATATGATCCTATATTCATAGAGGGCTTACCAGGAATAGGATTGGTTGGTAAACTTGCTGCAGACCATTTGATTCAAGAACTTAAAGCAAAGAAATTTGCCGAGCTTTATTCCCCTCGTTTTATGCACCAAGTTATAGTAAAGAAAGACTCAACAGTAGATTTAATGAGAAATGAGTTCTACTACTGGAAAAGCCCGGATAAAGAGCATAGAGATTTGATAATTGTCACTGGAGATACTCAAGTTCCTCCAACTGACAGTTACGGCCACTTCGAAGTTGTTGGAAAAATGCTTGATTTCGTGGAGCAGTTTGGCACAAGAGACATAATAACAATGGGTGGTTATCAGGTCCCAGAACTGGATGGAGAACCCAAAGTATTGGCCTCATTTACAGATCTAGAGACAAAGGAAAAATACAAAGAATTACCGGTGGTCATCAGAGAAGATGAAGGAGGGGCTATTGTCGGAGCAGCAGGTCTTCTTCTAGGCATTGGGAAACTTAGGGGAATGAAGGGGGTTTGCTTCTTAGGAGAGAGTCTTGGTTATATTGTAGATGCCAAGGCTGCTAAGGCCGTTTTAAGTGTGGTTGCTAAAGTTCTCAACCTGGAGATTGACATGAGTGCTCTTGATGAGAGGGCCAAGGAGACTGAGGAAATACTGAAAAAGGTCCAAGAGATGCAGAGGGCCATGTTTGAACAGCAAGTGCCTCAAGCACCACATGAAGAAGAAGATAGAGGATACCTCTGATTTTATTTTTTCATTTTGAGGTGTTCTCATGTTCATTGATGCAGATCTGCATATTCATTCTCGATACTCTAAAGCAGTCTCAAAATTAATGACCTTTCCCATTCTGGCGGAGAACGCAAAGCTCAAGGGGCTTGGAATCGTTGGAACAGGAGATATTTTAAACCCGAAATGGGAAGGTGAACTCCTTAAATATAGTCAAAAAGTTGATGAGGGTACTTATGAAATAAAAGGAATAAAGTTTCTCCTTACAGCGGAGGTGGAGGATAATAAAAGGGTACATCATCTTCTTATTTTTCCCAACATTGAGACAGTAAGAGAGCTTAGAGAAAGGCTTAAACATTATTCTAAGGATGTTGAAAGTGAAGGGAGACCACATTTAAGTTTAAATGCATCCGAGATAGCAGACCTCTCCAATGAGTTTGATGTATTAATAGGCCCGAGTCATGCATTTACACCATGGACAGCCCTCTATAAAGAGTACAATTCCATAAAAGAGGCCTATGGTAATTACAAGATCCATTTTCTTGAGTTGGGACTTTCTGCTGATTCATATATGGCTGATAAGATTAAAGCTCATCACAACCTCGTGTATTTGTCAAATTCTGATGCTCATTCCCCACAGCCACATCGCCTTGGAAGAGAGTTTAACCGCTTTGAAGTAGAAGATGCAACTTTTGAAGAGATTAAGAAAGCTATCTTGAAACGGGGTGGAAGAAAGATTGTTCTTAACGCTGGTTTAGATCCAAGACTTGGAAAATATCACCTGACTGCATGTTCAAGGTGCTATACTAAATACCGTCTTGAAGATGCAAAGAGACTGGGATGGAGATGTGAACTCTGTGGGGGAGTTATAAAGAAGGGCGTTCACGATAGGATCCTTGAGCTTGCAGATACGGATGAAAGGCCCAAAGATAGGCCTCCTTACCTCCACCTTGCACCGCTGGCTGAAATAATTGCAATGGTTCTAAACAAAGGAGTTGAAACTAAGTCTGTAAAGAGTATATGGGAACGTCTTCTGAAAGAATTCGGGAGTGAGATCAGAGTTCTTGTCGATGCTCCTGTAGAGGCTATAGCAGAGCTTATTGGGGATGAAATAGCGAAAGCAATCTGGGCTTTCAGGAATGAGAAACTTATTATTGTTCCTGGTGGAGGAGGAAAATACGGAGAGATAAAACTACCTGAGGAAGTCAAAAGAGCAAGACTTGAAGATCTTGAGAGTATTGAGGTTAAGGGTGTGGAAGTGTATTATAGGCCCAAACAAAGTTCTTTGTTGAGTTTCATAAAAAGAGACTAAACACATTTCCCTCTCATGTCTATTTTGTCCTTAATCTTTTTGCAAGCATTTTTGAGTTTTCGAGCGTTCTCTTCTGGGATTCCATCGTAGGTGAAGTCCCATGTACCCATTTCTATCCCAGCAGCATATTTTAGTTTATCTTTTTCCCTGAGGAGTGGATAAAACTCAATGTGCAGATGATAGAAGGGGCACTCTCCTTTAAAGGGGGCCTGATACACGGTCATCACGTATGGCATTTGTCTTTCAAAAAGAGAATTAAGGGTGCCTGTAGTCACTCTTAGGATATCTGCTAAGTTGAGGATTTCTGCTTGGGTTAGTTGAGTGAGCCATTGGATGTGTCTTTTTGGATAAATATGTACTTCAAAAGGCCAGTTTGCAAAGAAAGGTAGGAAGAGAATAAAGTCATTATTTTCGTAGATCAACCGCTTTCCTTTTAGCTCTTCATCTAATATCTTGCAGAATAGACATTTCTTAAACCGATTATAGTACCTTCTAGAATTCTCCATCTTTAATCGAACCTTCAATGGTATGAAGGGCAGAGCGTACAATTGTCCATGGGGGTGGGTTAAACTCACACCTATTTCTTCACCCTTATTTCGAAAAATTGATAGATATGCAATATGGGGGTTGTTTTTTAATTCTTCTGTGATTTGCTTCCAGAGCTGGACAACCTTAGTCATCTGCTCTATGGAGAGTTCCTCCAAGTCTTTCAATCCATGCTCTGGGGTTTCCACTATAACACTGCATTGACCAAGAGCACGAGCTTTTTTATAAAAACCCTTACTTTCAGGTTTAGGGGCGTTGAAAGAAAACATTGGGAAACGATTAGGAAGTAAGAGCACTTCCCATCCATAACCAGTCTCTTCACCTCCTGGGCAGAAAGGGCAGAAATTTTTAGGCCTCCAAGGTCGGTTCTTTCTCACAGCAGAGATCATGATCCATTGTCCGGTTAAGGGGTTATATCGAAGTTCACGCATAACCATCACAATAGATTTAAGACATAACCACAAATAAATAATTTGGTGAATGCTGTGATTGTGTTTCCCAAGTCCTTTCTTTTTGGAACTGCCACATCCTCTCATCAGATTGAAGGCAATAACAAGTGGAATGACTGGTGGTACTACGAGCAAATAGGAAAGCTTCCCTACAAGTCCGGAAAGGCCTGCAACCACTGGGAACTTTATAAAGAAGATATATCACTGATGCATTTCCTTGGCTATGATGGATATCGTTTTTCTATAGAATGGAGCCGCATCTTTCCAAAGGAAAACGAGATTGATGAAAATGCATTAAACAGGTATCTGGAGATTATTGAGCTTCTAGTTAAGAGCGGCATAACCCCGAATGTAACATTGCATCATTTTACTTCCCCCATTTGGTTTATGCAGAGGGGAGGGTTTGCAAAAGAAGAGAACCTAAAATACTGGGAGCAATATGTTGAGACAGTTGCTGGGATTTTAAAGGATGTTAAACTTGTTGCAACTTTTAATGAACCCATGGTCTATGTTATGATGGGTTACTTAACTGCCTATTGGCCTCCTTTTGTAAAGAGTCCATTCAAAGCATTTAAAGTCGCTGCAAACCTTCTCAAGGCACATGCATTGGCGTATGAAATTCTTAGTAGCAGGCTTAAAGTTGGGATAGTAAAGAACATACCCATAATGCTCGCAGCAAGTTATATGGAAAGAGACAAAAAAGCAGCAGAAAAGGCTGATAATCTTTTTAATTGGAATTTCCTCGATGCAATATGGAGTGGCAAGCTTAAAGGTGTTCTCAGCACTTACACTGTTCCTGAGAGCGATGTCGATTTTATAGGGGTCAACTATTACACGGCTAGCGAGGTAAAGTACAGCTGGAACCCAATTAAATTCTTTTTTGAGGCGAAATTAGCAGATTTGAGTGAGAGAAAGACCCAAATGGGGTGGAGCGTTTATCCTGAGGGTATATACAAAGCAATAACTGCAGTTTCTCGTTATGAGAAGCCAATGTACATCACAGAAAATGGCATAGCAACACTGGACGACGAGTGGAGGAAAGAGTTTGTTGTCCAGCATCTTCAATACGTGCAAAAGGCCATAGATGAGGGGTATGATGTTAGAGGGTATTTCTACTGGTCTTTTATGGACAACTACGAGTGGAAAGAGGGATTTGAGCCCAGATTTGGACTGATTGAGATTGATTATAAGACATATGAAAGGAAACCGAGGGAAAGCGCTTATGTTTATGGAGAAATAGCTCAGAAGAAAGAAATAAGCGAAGAATTAATCAAAAAATATGGATTAAAAGGCCTTTGATAATTCAATGGCTCTCTTTTTTAATGTTTCTTTTACCATATCTCTATCTTCTGGATAGCTCTTCCTTATCCAAAGCCATACTGCTGCACAGGGTATCCAAAAGAGAGCTCCGATTAGAAGTGTGTATTCATATGCCAATGCATCTGAATAGCCAGCACTTCTCAGAGTTTCTATTAGAAAACCCCCGAATAGGGGCCCTGTGGCCTTTCCCACATTGTCCAGTATATTGAAAAGTCCAAAAACTGTCCCTCGATCTTCAGGGAGATTTACTTGAGATACTATTGCTCTCACGTTTGGGCCGGCATAGGAAACAAACTGAATTAAAACAAAGGAATATATCATTAAACCAATCCAGTGAATTAAAGTCAACTCGCTGGGGAGAGGGTAGATGATCATGCCTATAGCGGCTATCATGCCCAAGAAAATTGCCAGACCAGTTATAATGGCTCTTCCTCCTTTTTCTCGTGCTTCAAAGTAGTCTCCTGCGAATCCTCCTAGTAGGCTACCTATGACTGTGGAAAGGCCAACTAGCAGGAGTACAAAGGTAGCTGTGCTTTTTTCCATTCCCCTTGTAACTATAAAGAATGATACAAGCCAGTACATTATGATACCCCATGGAACTGTCCCTATTATTCCCTGGATGAATATGAGGATATTAGTCCTCGTTTTAAGGGATTTTTTGATAACTTCCTTATTCAGTCGATACGTGTACTCATAGCCTTTTTCCAGAACCTTCTTAAGCTCTTTTTCTCCTTCTCCTCTTCTTGGCTCTTCAGCCACGATATAGAAGAGGGGTGCAAGGATAAAGTTTGGTACAGCTGCAATTATGAAAGGTGGTCGCCAGCTGGTTATAAGCCCTGCCACTATCATACCGAAGAGAGTACCAAATCCAAAGGCTGTCTCGATATATGCATATCCCCTCCCTCTCTTTTCTTCCTCGAACATATCCGCTATTAGGGAGTACCCTATCGGAATTATGGAACCTATTCCGATACCAGTTAAAAATCGCATTGCCAGTAGCTGATAGTAGTTTTGAACATAGGCCGTTAAAAAGCATGGAATTTCTCCGAGAAGGACTCCAATAACAAGGAGCTTTTTTCTCTGTCCTATGTCAGATAAGAAACCCCAAACTATTGTTATCAGAGCACTTGTGGCCACAAAAATCGTTGAAACAAGGCCCATTTGAGTTTCAGTGATCCCGAATTCTGCCATTATCTGCTGATAATTTGGAGGTAGAAGATTCTGATCAGCCATTAAAAAAGCTGCCATCAGTACGAGCAATACAATTGAGATTTTCCTTCTAAGATTTCTCATCCTCACCCCTCCAAGACTTATAAATTGCTTTGAATGCATCTAACCTCCTCTCAGGAAGAGGTTCCCACCCTCTGGCGTCACTATTCTCTGCAAAGAATGCTAATTCTCCCTCCAATCCTATGGAAAGCATATTCAATCGTGCATTGCCTTCATCTTTGGTCCATATGTCCAAACTCTTGTCGGGGGCCCAGCTTGAGGTTCTTAGGTAGAGTCTTCTTCCGCTGTGCTTAAGTTCCGAAGGCAGGCATACTGTATCATTGAGATGATCAAGGAGCATTAAGAGACTATCAATATTCATTTTATAGCCTGCAATATCGCGGTAGCCAAGAAACTCTATGTCTGTGCCATACAGAAGTATTTCATCCTTTTCCTTTATCCAGGAGGCTGCTTTCTTTGGGTTCATTAATGGGAAGTTTCCAATTCCAAGCATTATGGTGGTATTTATGGCCACCCATACTGGAACTGCATCGATCTCTTTAACTGCTTCAAGGGCCACTTTACCGCTAAAAGCTAATTTAACTGCTCTTTTCAGCTCCCGAATACCAAGAAAATAATTTAGATACACAAACCCCTCTCCCCGTTGAGCTCGTATGAGGTGGGGATAAAGCGGTTTTATATGTCTTATTGCAGAATTTAGATGGTTTGAGAGCAACATTGCTTCACCGTCTGCAAATAGGTACTCATAACTATTGTCCTTTAATATAGCTGGAATCAGTGGATCATATGCTAACTCCGGAAGCCAGAAGCCTTTTGGAGAAGTGTCTAGGATTTTTTCCTTAACTTCTTTGTCTTTTTGCACCTGTGCTTCAACTCTGTTAAGAGGAAGAAGGGGCAAAATTGCATGCGTGTAACTGGTTCCAAGGATTTCAATTAAACCAACTTCAATGCCTTCTTTGATTAGAGAAATTATTTCATTGGGGAGGATTTCAAGGGTATAACCAGTTACATTAAGACCGAAGGGAATTTCAGCTTTAATTAACTTTGATATAACGGGAAAATATGCTTTCTCAATGACTGTTGGAATTTCATTTTTTGGAATCTCTGCATATTGTAAATTCCCGTGGAAAACCAATGCTCTCACTTACTTCACCCCATCGGAAGGCTTTACGATGAAGTATTTTGCATTCCATGAGAACTTCTTTTTGTATTCTTTTAGGATGACCTCTCCGAATTCTTTTGCTTTTTCCTCTTCAACTAAGGCTATTGCAGAACCTCCAAAACCAGCTCCTGTGAGCCTTGCACCATAGGCCCCGAGTTCGATAGCTTTATTTACAAAGAAATCAAGCTCTTCACAGCTTACACCATAATTTCTTGCAATATCTCTGTGGGCCCGTGTGAGAATTTCACCCACTTCAATAATATCTCCTTTTCTCAAAGCTCGTCTAACCTGTATAACTCGCCTGTTTTCTCGTATAATGTATCCAAAGAGGCGACGATAAAATGAGGGGAGGTGTGTTAGGTCGCTCTCATTAACTTCTTTGGAGGTTCTCTTGCCTAAAATCCGCAAAACCTCCTCTGCAATTTGTCTTCTTTCTGCATAGGCAGAAGAGACCAGTTCTCTTTTGATACCCGTGTAAAATACCACAACACTAACATCTTTCGGGAATGTAATGTACTCGTACTCTAAAGTGTCAGTGTCTAGAAAAATTACATGATCCCTTTTACCAAAAGTAATTGCAAACTGGTCCAATATTCCGCATGGGACTCCAACAAACTTGTTTTCTGCTTCTTGGGCCATTAATGCCATATCGCGCGGGGGAAGGTATAGGTCATATGCTCTGTTTAAAAAAGCCAGTGCTGCTAATTCAAAACTTGCAGAGGAACTTAAGCCAGCTCCAAGGGGCAAATTTCCATAAACTCGTCCTTTAACACCTTGAATTTCGTATTTTTTCTTCAGTAGTATCCAGTAGATTGCTTTGATATAATCTATCCAAGAATTTTCTTTTTTAAGCTCATTAAGTGTAAAAGAACGCCATTCTCTAAAATAATCCGAGTAAATGTTCACATTTTCGTCTCTTTTTCCTTCAAGAACAGTGTAAAGATTAACCGCCATAGGCATTGCGTAACCAAGTGTATAATCGGTGTGCTCTCCTATTAAATTAACCCTTCCTGGGGATTGTACCCGCAACATGGTTATCTTAGAGATTTGGTGATTCATCTATAAATCTCTTTCTCCGAAGGTTTTTAATGGGGATAGAATGTACTATCAAGGGGGATCGATGTGGAGCGTGAGATAATAGAACTCTTCATGAGACACCTTAAACTTCAGGGAGATTTACCTTTAGGAGACGATGCTGGTGCAATAAAATGGAAAAATGAATGGTTAGTGGTCACAAATGACATGTTGGTGCGAACTACAGATGTTCCTGATATAATGACACCTGAACAGGTAGGATTTAAGGTCTTCACAATGAATGTTAGTGATGTTGCAGCTATGGGTGCAACGCCAATAGGTTTTCTGTTTTCCATTGGAGTCCCAAGAGATTTTGAGAGGGATTATTTAGAAGGGATTTCAAGGGGAATTGCTAGGGCATCTGAGTTTTATAGAACGCCAATAATAAGTGCTGATACAAATGAAGCCTGTGACCTAATAATTGATGGAATAGCTGTTGGAAAGACTAAAAGATTACTTACGAGAAGCGGTGCAAAAATTGGGGACTTGGTCTGTGTTACTGGAGATATTGGGAGAGCTCTGGCCGGGCTTAAAGTGTATTTTAGGAATCTTAAGATAGGAGAGAGGACAAGAAAGGTGCTTTACGAGAAGCTTTTGGAGCCAAAGGCGAGGATTAAAGAGGGTCAGGTTTTAAGCAAATATGCAAATGCAGCGATAGACATAAGCGATGGCATGAGCAAAGAACTGCACTTAATAGCAGAAATGAGCAAAGTAAAGATAATAATCAATGCGGAAAAGCTCCCTATAAGGGAGGAGGTTTTTGAAGTTGCTGAGCTCTTGGGCTTAGACCCTATTGAGGTTGCCTTAGCTTCTGGAGAAGAGTTTGAGCTCATCTTTACGATTCCTGAGGAGCACTTGGATCAGCTTGACTTTGATTTCGCAGTGATTGGAAGAGTCGAAAAGGGAGAAGGAGTTTACCTAAGGAGGAATGGAAAACTCGAAAAAATGCCAGTTTTGGGGTGGGAGCATCTTTCGAAGTTTTAAAGCAATGTAGGGAACGCCTTTTTGCGCGCTAAATTTCCCTTCAGACTATGAGGAAGTTTAAATGCTTGCCCCTCTATACCAAAACTTTTTATCTCTTCTGATTTTATTTATCTAATGGTGAGGTTATGGACATTTTTCCTCGACTGAAAAAGGACTTCAAAGATTTCAAAACCTCCTGCTTAGCCATAGTTCTTTATGGTTCATATGCTAAAGGCTCACCTACAAAAAGGAGTGATGTAGATATCTGCCTGATTAAACCAAAAGAAGGTGTATATGAGAGGGTACTGAAGAAGCTTGGCGAGAAATATGATATAAAAGTTTTTGAGGAACTTCCGCTTTATATTCAAATTGATATTATAAAAAACCATAAGGTAGTTTATGAGAATGAGCTTGAACTTTCCGAATACTTCTACCAATTTAGAAAGCTCTGGAAAGATATGGAGCATCGCATAAAAGAAAATCAGTTTTCAAGTGTTAGGGAAAAGATAGATTTGAGGAGGAGAGCAAATGAGAAGGCAAAGATACTTAGAAAAACTTGAAAAGTTTGAGGAAGAATATCGCTTTATTAAACGACATGAGATGAAGGATGAAGTGACTCAAAGAGCGCTCTTATATTCTCTCTAGCTCTGTGTGGACATAGCTATGGATGTTGTTGCAATGTTAACCAAAGATTTGGGAATAACTGTTGAAGATGACTATACAAACATTAAAGACTTTTGGAGAATGGAATTCTCTTGGAAAAGGAAGCAGGACTTCTTAGGCAATTTAACGCTGTAAGAAACGCAATTGTTCATAAATACGACAGACTAAATTTGAAAATCATAAACGAAGCCCTTAATAGGGTCGATGAGCTGTACAACATTGTTATAAAATTGATTGAGAGTTATGAATCTTTGGTCTCATTGCAATAACTGAGCGAAATCCTAATAACTTCCCTCCCCAACTATCTCTGATGCATTATGAAGAGGATAAAGTTTAGGATTCCGATTGACAAAGTTAATTATGAATTTTTCAATGCCTTTAAGTGGTTCATGGATCTGGTTGAGTGGGGCTATGGAGATACTTACTTCTTCCTCGGAAGCGACGTGGTGAAGCTTGTGGAGATTAAGTTCAAAGAAGACTTAAAAGCAGAAGAAATTGTTAAGAAACTCCTTGAAATCCCTCACGTTAGAGATGCCAAGCTTATTCCAAAGAACGACCACTATCTCCTCTACGTGAGAGCCAACATTTTTGAGGCACCTTTTCCCAAAAACGTCCTGGAGGTTTTTGATATTCAAAAGAAGGGCGTAGTGGTGTTCGAAAAGGGCACATTCACATCCAAAGAAATTTATTTATACGTGATCTGTGAGGATGAGCTTGTGGGGGACGTTATCTCAGTGGTAAAGAAAGTGTATGGCGGGGAGCTGGTAAGCATAGAGGAGTATTCTCCAGAAGATAATCCCCTCTCAAAGCTCACCGGAAAGCAGCTTGAAACATTGCTCCTGGCATATAAGAGCGGTTATTTCGATGATCCTAGGAGGATAACCCTTAGGGAGCTCGCCGAGATGCTGAACCTGAGCCCTTCAACTGTGAAGGAGCATTTGAGGAAAGCCCAGAGAAAAATCTTTGAGGAGCTTATAGGCTAATTTCTTACCGAAATCTTTAAATCATCTTTTCGGTAATTACCTATAGAGGGAGGCCTATGGGAAAAATCAAAACCAGCATTTATATTGATGCCGAACTATGGTGGGAATTAAAGAAAGATGCTGCTGAAGAGAAAAAGGATTTGAGTAAACTTCTTGAAGAGATTATTTCAGAGGAGCTTCTTTTAGGCGTGGAAGATTCTTTGAGAGGGATGATCAGAGAATTTGAGGAAAAAATTGAATTTGAACCTGTTATTGCGAAAGAAAGTGTTAGTGAACTCGTAAGGGCGATGCGGGATGAGCGGGAAGACAGTATACTTGGACAGTAATGCCATAATTAAACGCTACGTAAAGGAAAAGAACAGCGAAGAAATCATTAAACTCTACAGAAAAGCGTATAATGGAGAAGTTAAGCTCTCATTCAGTCTCTGGAATATAGGTGAGGTGTTAGGGGTTCTTGATAAAGCAAGAAGGCTTGAAAGGCTTGATATAGAGAGTTATGAGCTAGTTAGGGCCAGATTTCTCTCTGAAACTCTTAGAATGAAGCAATTAGGGATATTAAGGCTTATTCCTGTGCATGCGTCAATACTTGAAAAGAGCTGGCAGCTGATAGAAAAATATCACATATATCAAGCTGATGCCCTCCAGATCCTCTCATCAAAAAGGATAAATGTGGATGAATTTTATACCGGGGATAAAAGATTGAACGAAGTTGCTATCTCAGAGGGATTGAACTCGGTTATTGTTTGAGTTATATTATGTAACCTACTCAAATGTCCCGCACATGTGCGGGGTTAACTATAACTACTTCTAGCGCCTATTTTAAATTGGTGAAAGCATGCCTGTGATTGAAGTTAAGAATGTTAGGAAGTATTACGGCGATGTTAGGGGTGTAGAGAATTTAAGCTTCGAAGTTGAAGAAGGGGAAATCTACGGCTTTTTGGGGCCAAATGGAGCTGGAAAGACAACAACCGTTAAAATTCTTGTGAAGATCATCAAAGACTACACCGGGGAAGTCAAGGTTTTTGGCAAAGACTTGAGAAAATGGGGTAAAGATTACTACAACAAGATCGGTGTATCATTTGAGTTCCCTGCCGTCTATTCAAAGCTCACTGCTCTTGAAAACCTTCAGTTCTTTGCAAGCTTTTATAAGAAGCATCTCGATCCAATGAATGTCCTAAAGATGGTTGGTCTTGACAAAGAAGCAAATCAGCTCGTTGCCGGATTCTCCAAGGGTATGAAGAAGAAGCTCGATTTGGCAAGGGCCTTACTACCTGACCCCGAAGTATTCTTCTTAGATGAACCCCTTGAAGGTCTTGACCCTGCAAGTGCAAGAAAAATAAAAGATCTGCTCCTTGAAATGCGTGAAAACGGAAAAACAATCTTTTTGACCACTCATAACATGTATGTTGCAGATGAGCTGTGTGATAGGGTAGGGTTCATCGTTGATGGTGCTGTAAGACTGGTAGACAACCCAAGTGAGCTTAAGGTAAAAATGGGCAAACGGCTTGTTAGAGTGGAATACGTTGCTAATGGTGGCGTTGCAGTGAAGGAGTTTCCACTGGAGAACATCGGCCAGAACGAGAAGTTCCTCAAAATCATCCAGGAGCACGAGGTAAGAAGAATAAACACGGAGGAGCCTACATTGGAGGAGATATTCCTAAAAGTGACAGGGAGGAGGCTTGTATGATAGGGAACATAATCAGGACAAACCTTGTCATTGGAGTGAGAAGCTATGTTTACCCAGTATACATATTAATAGGATTAGCATATGGTCTCATGCTTATGGTCTTTCCCGAGCAGTACCTCCCGACAATGGTGCCGATCTTCCTCCTCTTTGAGCCGGGACTTGTTGGTTTTATGTTCGTAGGAACAGAGATATTCGCCGAAAAGAAGGACGGTGCGATAGGTGCTTTAGCAGTCACGCCGATAGAGTGGAGAAGCTATATCTTAGCTAAAACACTCCTTTTGAGCGTGCTATCAATCATCGGAGCCATACTTATAATGGCAATTGGTACCCGCTCCCTCAATGGACTTCCATATGTGATCGTGGGAGTCTTCTTAGTTTCCATAGTTTACACACTCCTCGGTATAGGAATCTCGGCAAAGTATCACGATTTGGATGACTACTTTGTTCCGATAATGGGGGTTCTGGTAATTTCACTCCTCCCATTTGTCCATTATCATGGCTATTTGACGAGTGAAATCTGGAAAGTCCTTTATGCAATCCCAAGTTATCCCGGGCTTTACTTCTTCAAGGCACCCTTCGAGGAAATCTCTAGGGACGCAATGACATGGTCCGCTGTGGCTTTAATTGTTTGGGCAGGTATAGCATATTACATAGCTAGAATAAGGTTTTACAAATATGCTGTGGAGGGATTGAGATGAGTTTTGTGAAAAAGTTTGGGGCTATCTACAAGACCGACCTTAAGCTTCTTCGCAGAGACCCCATGCTTCTTTACAGTGTGACAATGATACTAGTGCTCCTTCTCATTGTCCGCTACTTCAAGGATCGCATCGGCGTTTACTATCCGATACTGGCGCTCCTTGTAATGGTATTTATCCCCATGATACTGGGGATGATACCCGGATTCATGATGGCCGACGAGAAGGAGGACAAAACCATACAGGCCCTTCAAGTAATTCCTATCTCAAGTGAAGCTTTTTTGACATACAGGCTTACATGGACCTCCATCACTACCGCCGTACTAACAGTTATATCTCCAAAAATTCTCGCCATAGAGTTTTCGCAAAAGGGGTTTCTGGCTTTAGGGGTTCTCTTCGTCTTTGAGGTTTGGATTTATGGGTTGCTGATCACAGTGTTTTCAGAGTCTAGGATGCAGGCTTTGACGGTTTCCAAGGTTCTCGGATGGTTCTTAATGCTGCCACCGCTGATAAAGCTCGTCGTCGTCTGGAGAAACCTCTCAATGGACTGGAGCAAGTTCACGGCATTCTTGCCGACCTACTGGCTCTACAAAGTATTTGAAGGTATCCCACTTAACGACTACAGCGACTTTCCAATAGCAATTGGTGTCCACTTGGTGTGGCTTGTTCCGCTAGTCCTTCTTTTTAGAAAGAGAGTTCTTTGATCTTTTTTCTTTTTGAACCAAAAACTTAATTTATGTTTATACTTATTCTAGAATGGGGAGTAGAATGAGCGAGATAATTGAGGTAATTTATGAAAAAGGTGTTTTAAAACCTTTGAAAAAGCTCCCATTCAAGGATGGAGAAAAATTAATTGTTGAGATTAGAAAACGGGACAAAAAAAGCTCTTGGATGAGCTTGAGGGAAGCATAAGACTAAAAAAGAAGATAAAACTCGAGGAAATCCTGGAGCTGGAGGATGACCTATGGTTATCTACATAAATGTAATTGTCAGCTATCTGCTTTATACCGAGAGAACAAAAGAGGCTCGAAAAATTCTTGAGCAGGAGGAAGCATTTGCTACAACAATAAACACGCTAGAAGAGGCAATGTTTATTGGAATGAGATTGATTTTTGAAGAGCATTATGGAGATTATAAGCTAAAAAAGCTCAAAAAAACCTTGAAGCGGGAATTCACAATTTATCAAAAATATTTGAACAACTTGAATAGATTAATTTCTGAACTGCCAGTTCTCCTTTTACCCCCTCCGTCAGACTTGAGTCAGTTAATTGAGATTATGGAAAGATATTCTCTCCTCCCTAATGATGCTTTAATTGTGCTCGCCTGCAAAGCCCATGGGATTAACAAAATAGCAACTTTCGACTCTGATTTTGAAAATGTTGAATTTCTTGAAAAACTTCCTTAGTGGTGGGATTATGAGAGAAGCAATGTATTGGGAGCCCCTTGAGGGGAATAGGGTGAGATGCCATTTGTGCCCTTTGAATTGCATTATTAGTGAAGGGCAAAGGGGATCATGTAAGATTAGAAAAAATATTAATGGGAAGCTGTATGCACTCAATTATGGGAAAATTTCTTCCATGGCTGCCGATCCAATAGAGAAAAAACCTCTTTATCATTTTCACCCCGGTTCATGTGCTTTTTCAATTGGCACGGTTGGTTGCAACATGCACTGTATTCACTGCCAGAACTGGGAGATAAGTCAGAGCAATGAGACTTTCCCCTACTTAGAGAATGCAACCTCTGAGGCCATAGTGAGATTGGCCAAACACTATGCGTGTGAGAGCATAGCCTACACTTACAACGAGCCCACGATATGGTATGAATTTGTTCTCGAGACTTCAAAACTTGCCAAAGAGGCCGGCCTTAAAAACATACTTGTAACAAACGGCTACATAAACGAAGAACCTTTTAGGGCCTTGGCCCCTTACATTGATGCCATGAACATCGATATAAAAGCATTCAGGGATGAGTTCTACAGGAAAATTTCAAAGGTTCCGGGGGTTGAGCCGAGCAAAAGAACGGCCATCATAGCCAAGAAAGAGTTTGGAATCCACGTAGAGTTGACTTACTTGATCATTCCAACTCTCAACGATAGTGAAGAAGAGATAAGTGCCTTTGTGAGATGGGTAGGGAAGGAGCTTGGTGATGATACACCAGTACACTTCTCCCGCTTCTTCCCGCACTATCAGCTTCTCTCTTTGCCACCAACACCAGTCGAAACCATTGAAAAAGCCTACCGCATAGCAAAGGAGGAAGGTCTAAAATTTGTTTACGTTGGCAACGTTCCCGGCCATAATGGAGAGTACACATACTGCCCAAAATGTGGAAAACCTTTAATAGTCCGGTGGGGGTTTACCATAGAGGAGTATCACATAAAGAATGGAAAATGCGAATACTGCGGTGAACCAATACCGATAATTGGGGAATATAAGAAAAAACATTACAGAGGGCTGTGGTGGTAATATGACGACAATGAAAGTTAGATTTTATATCGAAGGCCTTTCCAATGATAAGAAAGCTTTGGAAAGAGCTGTTGAGGAGATAGTAAAATCACTCAAAAACGAAGATACTCTCAAAGTTGAAAATATAAGGGCTGAGGAGATTCTAGAGAATCCTGATGATGACATGTTAAAATACTCAATGATGGTAGAGGCAGACCTCGAGGGTTCTTTTAAGGACATAGTAAAAGCAACAATGAAATATGCTCCAGTGGTTGTTGAAGTGATATCCCCCGCAAAAATGGAGATGGAAAGGAAAGAGTTAATGAAAATTCTGGGAGAGGTCTCTCTTTTCATAGGGGAGCTCATGAAGAATTTTGGCACTCTAGCTGTTTATCCTAGACTTGATGAACTCCCAGAACCAAGAATTGGTTATAGCAGAGAGGAAATAGAGGACTTTATAATAGATGACAGAGAAATTCTCTATCGCTTTGTCGTTGAGGTATTTGGAGAAGATCAGAAGGCTATTGAAGACGTTTTAAAGAAAGCATTTGACTATGAAGGTGCTAAAATAAACAAAATTGTCAGTAAAGTCCAAGAAGAAAAAAATGGAAAGCTTCGCATATTGGCTGCTGCAGAATTGATCTCTTCATTTGAGAACCTTTTCCAACTTACAGGAAAATTTGCTCCTGTTGCGATCTCTATAATGGAACCGGAAATGATTGACGTGAGTGCACCGGAACTTCAGAATGTCTTAACGGACTTGGCGAGTTTTGTTTATGAACTCATTCATAGACCCATCAAAAAGAAGCTCATTGAGCATGACACGTTTAAAATTAAACTTTCTTGATTTTTGGATCTTTTATTTTTAAAAATGGAAATGCTTATAAATTATTTTACATAGCAGAGGATTAATGAGCCACTTAACATTTAAATTTTGGTTAAGATATTATCGGCAAAAGGCGAATTGAGTGTAGGCATTAGGTAAATGCCATTTTTGGTCATTAGAGGAAAAAGAAGGCTTTTCTAATCGTTAGAAAGGGTCTGAAAGCGAAAAGTATATAAACCCCAAGGCACCTATAGGTAATGAAGAATACCATAGTTAGGGGTTTAACCCCTACGAGGTATTGGAGGTGTGAAGATATGAAAGCAAGAAAAATAATTGCACTGGGTGTCGGCGCCCTTGTAGCAGGGGGCCTTGGAGCAGTAGCTGCTCAAAACGAGAATGTATATGCTGGTCTTAATATTGAAAAAGCCGTAATTGCCTTCCCAACAACCGCAGAGGTTGACGGACAGGTTGTCCACGTTAAAGAAGATGGATTAGCAGCTGCAAGGCTCGCCTTGACACTATTCCAAGACTCAATCACATCAACAGAGGTAGAAGTAAAAGCCACAGATACACACATGACAGAAGCATTTCAAGATGATGACAGTGAATGGTGGTTCAATGCAGCTGAATACGTTCCAGACTTTGAGGAATTTCCAATTGATGTAGTCGTGAACAACCAGACCCCAACTGGGGACGATGTAGGAATTTGGTTCAACTGGACACTCTTTGACTTCAATACTACAACAAACATTACAACAATAGTGAGTAATGACACAGCTCAAGCTATAAAGATATACATTGGAGAAGAAAGAAGTCCATTTGCAGAGTTTAAAGGTGCCGAGGGTGTATCATCTGCCGATGGTTCAGTCAAGTATTATTACATGAGTAAAACCTCAGAACCACTCCAAACCTATGAAGTTGGTGTCCCAGTTACTGACATTAAAGGATGGGACATAACCTTCATAGACTATGAAATCACACCAGAAAAGAGAGCCCTCGTCCAGCTTAAGGGGCCAGGGGCATCAGATTCAGATCTTGTTATTATAGAAAAAGATAACTGGACCGTTATCTGGGTAGACGACAATGGCAACAACATGGTTAAATTCTTCGGTACAAACGAGACAGCAGCAGATGCTAAGGTGACAGCACTTAAAAAAGACGGAGTTGAAGACATTCTCAAATTGAAGATCGGTGACACGTTCTTCGGTGTCCTAGGAAGCCAATACATATACGTTGACTGGACACAGTACTGGTATATCGGAGAAGTCGAGAAGAACACAAACGTTGGTGACAACTGGATATTCACATGGGACGAGAGCAAAACATGGCTGTA